>Ga0081540_1001153_pt1 | contig 23273 bp, 21 predicted proteins | sample TabmetS2T1R1_FD_71024 | JGI IMG/M metagenome (GOLD analysis project Ga0081540, IMG submission 71024) | Tabebuia heterophylla rhizosphere microbial communities from the University of Puerto Rico - S2T1R1 | ecosystem: Host-associated > Plants > Roots > Rhizosphere ... | reverse complement strand
AGGGCGTTGCGAGCGCGCGCCTCGGCGATATCCATGCCCTCCATTGCCATCGCCTGGCTGATGAGCTCCGCGATGCCGGTCGCTGCGGAGCCGCCGCCGAGGAAGAGGAAACGCTGCTCGGTGAGCTTGCTCTTGGAAATGCGCAGTGCCCCGAAGATGCCGGCCAACGCGATGCCGGCGGTGCCCTGAATGTCGTCGTTGAAGGTGCAGACCTTGTCACGATAGCGGGAGAGAATGGGCACGGCGTTGAAGTTCGCGAAATCCTCCCACTGGATGCAGCATTTCGGGTAGAGGGACTCGACGGCCGCGACGAACTCGTCGACGAAGGAAACGTATTCGTCGCCGCGCACGCGCTCCTGGTGCAGGCCAAGATAGAGCGGGTCTTCGAGCAGCTTCTGGTTATTGGTGCCGGCATCGAGAACGACCGGCAGGCAGTGTCGCGGCGGCACGCCGGCGCACGCCGTGTAAAGCGCGAGCTTCCCGATCGGTATACCCATGCCCCCGGCGCCGAGATCACCCAGACCGAGGATGCGCTCGCCGTCGGTGACGACGATGAAGCGCACGTCCTTTTCCGGCCAGTTGGACAGCAGTTCCTTCAAGCGGCCGCGCGCACTAATCGGCAGATAGATGCCCCGCGCTTCGCGGAAGATATGGCCGAACTTCTGGCAGGCCTCGCCGACCGTCGGCGTATAGACGAGCGGCATGTAGGCGGCCGGATCTGACATCAAGACGGCGTAGTACAGCGTCTCGTTGCGCGCCTGCAGATCTGACAGCACGAGGTATTTCTGTAGATCGTCATCGAGATTGGTGATCTCCTCGTGAAGGCGCGCGACCTGATCCTCGATCGGAAGCACGGCAGGCGGCAGCAGGCCTTCGAGCCCGTATGCGCGACGCTCCGCCACAGTGAATGCAGTTCCCTTGTTCAGGCGCGGGCTGTGAAGCAGCTCAGAACCCGTCAGACGCTCGTCAGTTGCGTTAGTCATGTTGATAATCTCTGTTGCTTTAAGGGTGGGTGTGTTTTGGGGTTACCCGCGCTCAGTCATCATTTTTTTCGTGTTGCCGATTGCCTTCGCAGGATTCAGCCCTTTGGGGCATGTCTTTGTGCAGTTCATGATCGTGTGACAGCGATAGAGGCGGAACGGATCCTCGAGACGGTCGAGCCTCTCCCCGGTGCTCTGATCGCGACTGTCGGCAAGCCACCGATAGGACTGCAGCAGGACCGACGGGCCGAGATATTTGTCCTGGTTCCACCAGTAGCTCGGGCATGAAGTGGAGCAGCAGAAGCAAAGGATGCACTCCCACAAGCCATCGAGCTTGGCGCGATCCTCGGGAGATTGCCGCCGCTCGCGATCCGGCGCCGGCTGATCCGACTGCAGCCATGGCTCGATCAATGCGTACTGCGCGAACAATTCGGTCAAGTCGGCGATGAGATCCTTCGCAACCGGCAGATGCGGCAGCGGCGTGATTCGGCTCGCACCCGACTTCAGGCTGTCGATGGTTGTCAGGCAGGCCAGCGTGTTGTGCCCGTCGATGTTCATCGCGCAAGAGCCGCACACGCCTTCACGGCACGAGCGACGGAAGGACAGGGTCGGGTCGATCTGATCATTGATCTTGACGAGCGCATCGAGAACCATCGGCCCACAATTATCGAGATCGATTTCGAATACATCCATCGTCGGGTTGGCGTTCTTGTCAGGATCCCAGCGATAGATCCGGAAGCTCTTGACGCGCTCGGCATCTTTCGGTGCGGGCCAGTGTTTGCCTTTGCCGACCTTGGAATTGGCTGGAAGGGTGAACTCGGACATTTTCGGACGCTCCTGGTTTGATGGTGAATAGCTGTTATTGACGTACTCGACGCGTTAGTGCGTGCGCTCGGCCGGCGGAAAGCTTTCCACTTCGTTGGAGAGCGTTTGCAGGCGCACCGGGCGATAGTCGAAGGTGACGTTCCAGTCCGCGTCCTTCCAGGCAACCGTGTGCTTGAGCCAATTCTTGTCGTCGCGTTGCTTGAAGTCTTCACGTGCATGTGCCCCTCGGGATTCCGTGCGGGCAAGGGCGGAATGAGCAATCACGACCGCCTGCTCCGCCAGGTTGGCGAGCTCAAGGGTCGAGACGAGCGCGACGTTCCACTTCAACGAGGGGTCATCGACCGTAACGCGCTCGAGCGGGTCGCGCAGATCCGTCAGCTTCTTCATTCCTTCCTGCAAGGAATCCTCGCGGCGGAACACTCCAAAGCCGGATTGCATCGCTTCCTGCATCAGCGGACGGATCTCACCGGCCTTGTTGCCGCCCTTGCTATGCCGGGTCCGGTCGAAACGAGCCAGCGCAGCTTCCTGCGAGTGACCATTCACCTCGCGTGCACGCGTTCCCGGCTTGATCAACTCGGCCGCCCGCTGCGCTGCCGCCCGTCCGAAGACAATGAGATCGAGCAGGCTGTTGGTGCCGAGCCGGTTGGCGCCATGTACCGAGACGCATGCCGCTTCACCGATGGCCATCAATCCCGGCACGACCGTCTCAGTGCCGTCCTTCGTCGGACGGACGACTTCGGCCTTGATATTGGTCGGAATGCCGCCCATGACGTAGTGCACGGTCGGAATGACGGGAATTGGCTCCTTGTGCGCATCGACGCCGGCGAAGGTACGTGCCGTCTGGACGATACCGGGCAGGCGCGCATCGAGCACATCGGCGGGCAGATGTTCGAGATGGAGGTGGATATGGTCCTTCTTCTCGCCGACCCCGCGGCCCTCTTGGATCTCCACAGCTTCGGCCCGGCTGACGACGTCGCGCGACGACAAATCCTTCTCTCGCGGCGCATATCTGGGCATGAACCGTTCGCCTTCGCTGTTGGTCAGATAGCCGCCCTCGCCGCGGGCGCCTTCGGTGATCAAAACACCTGCGCCATAGACGCCGGTGGGATGGAATTGAATGAATTCCATGTCCTGCAGCGGCAGGCCGGCGCGCAGCACCATCGCGCTCCCGTCACCGGTACAGGTGTGCGCCGAGGTGCAGGACTGATAGACGCGGCCGCACCCGCCCGTCGCAATGACGGTCATGTTGGCACGGAAACGATGGATCGATCCGTCTTCGAGGCACAAGGCGAGCAAGCCCCGGCAGACGCCGTCCTCGTCCATCAACAAGTCGAGTGCAAAATACTCAATGAAGAAACGGGCCTTGTGCTTCAGGCACTGCTGGTAGAGCGTGTGCAGGATGGCGTGGCCGGTGCGGTCAGCCGCGGCGCACGCCCGGTAGGCCATGTCCCCCTTGGCATATTCCGTAGTATGTCCGCCGAAGCGCCGCTGGTAGATTTTGCCGGCGTCGGTTCGGCTGAACGGCACTCCCAGATGCTCGAGTTCGACAACCGCGTCCACCGCCTCGCGACACATATACGCGATTGCGTCCTGGTCGCCGAGCCAGTCGGAGCCTCTCACGGTGTCGAACATGTGCCACCGCCAGTCGTCGTTTTCGATATTTCCCAGGGCAGCGCTGATGCCACCTTGAGCCGCGACGGTATGGCTGCGCGTGGGATAGACCTTGGTGATACAGGCCGTGTTCAGACCGGCCGCGACCATCCCGAGTGTCGCCCGGAGACCGGCACCGCCGGCGCCGAGGACGATCACGTCGAAAGAGTGGTCAACGATTTCATAAGCGTTGGGCATTCTGGTCTCCTTAGTGGCCGAGAAAGAGTTTGAGGACAGCGAGCACTCCGGCGCCCGCGAGGATCACCGCAACTGCTCGAAAGAGAAGCTCGGCTGCCAGCAGCCGGGCGCGTGTATGCACGTAATCGAGAATGACCGAGCGAATACCGACCAGCGCGTGCGTGATCCCGGCAAGAACGACGAGGATTACGAGCAAGGCTGGTATGGGCGACGAAAGCCAGTCGGCTGCCGCCGTTCGGTCTGAAGTCGCGAGCGACAGGATCGACGCTGCGAAATAGAGGCTCAGCGGGATCAGCGCGATCGCCGTCAAGCGCTGCAATCGCCATTCGCTCAGTCCGTCGCGCGCGCTACCGAGCTGGCGGACGCGGCGAGGCACCACCTCGTTGCGCAGTGCTGTCTTGTCCGATGCAGAAGAAGCTTTTGTCATCCAAGTCTCCTAGGCGAAAAACACATAGAGCCAGGTCGCGGCGGTCAGCAGCACGGTCGCGGCCAGAACAGCGTAGCCGCTCCGAGCAGCGCTCCTGATTTCAAAACCGTAGCCGGCATCCCAGGCCAGGTGACGGACGCCATTGCACAGATGGTAGAAGAAGGCGACGGACCAGCCGAACAACAGCACAAGCCCGATCGGAGAAGTGAGAAGCGTGCGGGTGGTTGCAAACATCTCGCCGCCGGCCGCCACCGCGATGAGCCACCAGACGAGCAAGATTGAGCCCACCGCCAACGCAATGCCCGTGAGCCGGTGAAGGATGGACAGCGCCGAGGTGATCTGGAAGCGATACCAGATCGGAAACATGAAGGGTGATAGCGGACGTTCCATTGGGTGCTCCTGTCAATTTTCAGGTTCGATGCTGACCAATTTGTCGAGGTGGACGATGTCGCTCGACGCAGAAAACGCGCAGCAGCTGCATCACGTCGTGGTCATGCTCCGGCGGCGGATCACTGACGCCGAAGATCCAGTCAAACAGGTCGGGGTCTGTGCAATCGAGTAGCGCCTCGAATCGCTCGAGCTGTTCGCTGTCCAAGGTCCTGAGGGAGTCCTCGGCGAACGCACCGAGAATGAAGTCGCTCTCTTGCGTCCCGCGATGCCAGCACCGAAACAAGAGGCGCCTGTTGCGGACATCCGGATGTTCGTGTTCTGCGGCTTTGGAATCAACGTCTCTCATCTCTATTCTCGATGTCATTGAGGGCTGCTGCCATGACGCTACTCAGTGCTGCATCTGCAGGTTCATGATCTCTGCCGTCGGCATCATGCCTTCGTTCAGATCTGCCATGATCAAAAGCGATCCGACGACGACCAGGACGACGATCAGCAAGCCGAACGCCAGCGCCATCACGTTGTTGGTGTTGTCCGGGCCCGTGGTGACATGCAGGAAGAACACCAGGTGGATACCCATCTGCGCGATCGCGAGTACGGTCAGGCCGAGAGCGACGCCGGGCGGCCAGAGCAGCGACGTGTTGGCGACCCAGAACGACATGGCCGTGAGGACTACCGCCAGGGCCAATCCGATGGTGTAGACGAGTGCGCCGGACGAAGCCCCTCGTTCCATGTCGGGAAGCGCCGACGCGTCTCCAGGCGCGCGATCGTAATGCGTGTCGGTCATGAAACGACTCCCATGAGATAGACAACCGTGAACAGCCACACCCAGACGATGTCGAGGGCGTGCCAGAACAGCGAGAAGCAGAGCAGGCGGCGCTGGACGTTTGCGCGAAAGCCCTTGATGGCGACCTGGGCCATCATCACGGCCAGCCAGACCAAGCCAGCGGTGACATGCAGTCCGTGACAGCCGACGAGGGCAAAAAAGGCGGAGAGGAACGCACTGCGCTGCGGACCAGCCCCGATCGCAATCATGCCGGCGAACTCCCGCAGCTCCAGCACCAGGAACACTGCGCCCAGCGCGAAGGTGACGAGAGCCGCTAGATAGGTCGCGGCATAGCGCCGCGAATCGACGGCCAGGGACATCAAACCGCAGGTGAAGCTCGAGGCGAGCAGGCAGGCGGTTTCGATGGCGACGATGCGCTGGTTGAACAGCTGCGCGCCGCTTGGGCCTCCTGCGGTCGCATGCGCGAGCACCGCGTATGCGGCGAATATTGCCGCAAACATCACGATGTCGCTCAGCAGGAATACCCAGAAGCCGTAGCCGACCACGATCCGCTTTGCAGCGGGTCCGGCCTCGCTCGCACTCGGTCGCGCCGCGTGACGGACACTATCAACAACTGCAACAGCGACGTTCATACTGCAATCTCCACCGGGTTCGTCCGTTCGAAACGCGCAATTTGATCGGCAGGAACCTCCGTCTCGTCTTCATCGCGGAACGCGAAGGCGAGCATGGTGAGGAAGATCCCGATTGCCCCCACGCCGGCCATCCACCAGATGTGCCAGATCAGGGCAAAGCCGCCGACGACAGCAAAGAAAGCGATGATGAATCCGATCGCGCTGTTCTTCGGCGTCTCGATCGCTTCGAACTTGCGCTCCTTCGGGGCCTCAGCTGATTGCGTGCGCGCGCGTTGCTTCTTGCTCCAGAACGCGTCGAGGCTTGTCACCTGCGGCAGCACGGCGAAGTTCCAGGGCGGCGGCGGCGAGGCGGTCGCCCATTCCAGGGTGCGCGCGTTCCACGGGTCGGCGGTTACCTTCAACTGTTCGCGGTTTCGGATCGAGACCACGAGCTGCACGACCTGGCAGACGATCCCGGCGAGGATGATGACGGCGCCGACGGCAGCGACCACCAGCCATGGCTGCCAGCTGACCATGTCGTAGTGCTGCATGCGGCGGGTCATGCCCATGAGACCAAGCGCATAGAGCGGCATGAAGGCGACGTAGAAGCCGATCAGCCAGCACCAGAAGGACGCCAAGCCCCAGCGTTCGTCGAGCTTGAAGCCGAAGGCCTTCGGGAACCAGTAATTGTAGCCGGCCATCAGACCGAACACGACGCCGCCGATGATGACGTTGTGAAAGTGAGCGATCAGAAACAGGCTGTTGTGCAGCTGGAAGTCGGCTGGAGGCACGGCCAACAACACGCCGGTCATGCCGCCGATCACGAACGTCACCATGAAGCCGATCGACCACAGGACCGGCACGGTGAACCGGACGCGGCCGCCGTACATGGTGAACAGCCAGTTGAAGACCTTTACGCCCGTTGGCACGGCGATGATCATCGTCATGACGCCGAAGAAGCCATTGACGTTGGCGCTGGCGCCCATGGTGAAGAAGTGGTGCAGCCAGACGAGGAATGACAGCACGCAGATCGCCATCGTCGCGGCAACCATGGAGCGATAGCCAAACAGCGGCTTGCCGGAAAAGGTCGAGACGACCTCGGAAAAGATGCCGAACGCCGGCAACACCAGGATGTACACCTCCGGATGACCCCAGACCCAGAACAGGTTGACGTACATCATCGCGTTGCCCCCGGCATCGGTCGTGAAGAAGTGAAAGCCGAGGTAGCGATCGAGCAACAGCATCGCGAACGTTGCAGTTAGCACCGGGAAGGCCGCAACAATGAGAAGGTTCGCTGCGAGCGCGGTCCAGCAGAACACCGGCATGCGCATCAGGCTCATCCCGGGTGCCCGCGTTTTCAAAATCGTCGCGACGAAGTTTATTCCCGTCATCAGCGTGCCGACGCCGGAGATCTGGAGCGCCCAGAGGTAGTAGTCGACGCCGACGCCTGGCGAGTATTGCAGCTCGCTCAGCGGCGGATAGGCGACCCAGCCGGTCTTCGCGAATTCGCCGACCACAAGCGAGATGTTGGTCAGGAGGATGCCCGATGCGGTGAGCCCGAGGCCGACCGAGTTCAAGGTCGGGAACGCCATGTCGCGGACGCCAAGCTGCAGCGGCACCACGAAATTCATGATTCCGATGACGAAGGGCATCGCCATGAAGAAGATCATGATCGTGCCGTGCGCCGAGAAGATCTGGTCGAAATGCTCGGGCGGCAGGAATCCATGCGCGCCGCCGGCCGCCAGCGCCTGCTGCGCCCGCATCATGATGGCGTCGGCAAAGCCGCGCAGCATCATGATCAGCGCCAGGACGATGTACATGATGCCGATGCGCTTGTGATCGACAGAGGTGATCCACTCGCGCCAAAGATAGGGCACGTAGCCCTTGAGGGTGACCCACGAAAGCACAGCCACGATGGCCAGAACCATGCCGCCCGACGCGCCCATGATGATGGGCTGGTTGAAGGGGATCGCGCTCCAATCAAGCTTACCAAGTAGATTCATTTCTGCGCCCTCATTGAGGTGGGATAGCTACGGCACATCGCGTCGTCGGATTGCATCTCGGAAACCATGGTCTTTTCGAACAGGCCGGGTGCGACCGCGCGATAGGTGAATGGCGGGACCTTGGCGCTGGGTTTCACCAGCTCCGCATAGGTCGTCGCGTCGAGTGTCGGACCGGCGCTGCGCGCCGCAGCAATCCACTGCGTGAACTGTTCGTTCGTCACGGCATTGGTGTCGAACTGCATGTCGGAGAAGCCATCCCCGCTGAACTGGGCGGAAAACCCGCGATATGCTCCGGCATGGTCGGCTTGCAGGTGAAGGTGGGTGATCATCCCCGCCATGGTGTAAATCTGGCTGCCAAGCTGTGGCACAAAGAAGCTGTTCATCACGCCCGAAGAGGTCAGCTCCAGACTGATCGGTGTGCCGACGGGAATGGTCAGTCGATTGACGCTTGCGACGCCCTGATCGGGATAGATGAACAGCCATTTCCAATCGAGCGAGGCGACCTGGACCCGAAGCGGCTTCACGGTGGATGCGATCGGTTTGCGCGGGCTCACATCGTGCGAGCCGACCCAGGCGACGCCGCCAACCAGAAACACCGTCATGGCCGGGATCGACCAGACCAGCATCTCAAGACGGCCGGAATAGGTGAAATCCGGCCGATAGCGTGCGCGCGTGTTCGATGCACGGAACCAGTAAGCAACGCCGAGCGTAGCGATGATCGTGGGGATCACGATCGCCAGCATGATACCAAGCGAATTGAACAGGATTTGCCGCTCGGCGATAGCGATGGGCCCTTTCGGGTCGAGCACGCCGTCCGAGCAGCCGCCTAGCGTCGTAACGCCGAGCATCACGACGGCCAGCAAACCGTATCGCATGTTAGACCTCCACTGTTTGGATGTTGACGGAACGACCTGCGAAGCGGACGGCGCCAGGAAAGAGCTCGGCGTGCTCCGTGACGGCGCGTCCAGCATGCGAGGCACGCAGGGGTGAGAATGAATCGCCGCCGTGGTCGGTCAGAAGCGCCGCAAACAGCACGAACAAGTAGGAGATGGAGAAAACGAACAGTCTGTGCGCGCTGCGGCGGTCGGCTCCAATGCTCCTGCTCAGTTGAAATGCGAGCAGAAGGAAGAGTGCCCCACAGGCTGCGACGATCGCGCCATAGATCGCACCTGCAAACCCGATCACCCAGGGTAGCTCTGAGGCCAGAACCAGGAGGCCGCTGTAGATCAGGATCTGCCGCATTGTTGCGGTCCTTCCCGCAACCACCGGCAGCATGGGGACGCCGGCGCGGGCATAGTCATCGGTGCGGTTGAGTGCGAGAGCCCAGAAATGGGGCGGCGTCCAAAGAAAGATGATGAGGAACAGCGTCAGCGGCTCGATCCCGATGTCTCCGGTTGCCGCCGCCCATCCGATAACGGGCGGCAGCGCGCCGGCGGCGCCGCCGATGACGATGTTCTGTCGCGTAGCCCGCTTCAGCCACGCCGTGTACACGACAACATAAAATATGATGGTGCAGGCCAACAATGCGGCTGCTGTGAGGTTCGTCGCCAACGCGAGTACCACCACGGCAAACCCGGCCAGAACGAGTCCAAAGACGAGCGCCTCGAACCGAGAGACCTTGCCGCGGGGAATTGGCCGCATCGCGGTCCGAGTCATGACGGCATCGATATCGGCGTCATACCACATATTGAGGACACCGGCGGCGCCCGCGCCCGCACCGATTGCGAGCATTGCAGCCAACGAGAGAAGTGGCGTGGGGAGACTGGGTGCGCTCATCATACCGACTAGCGCAGTAAAAACGGCGAGCACCATCACGCGTGGTTTCATCAGCGCTACCAAATTGGACAGGCGCGCCACCAAACCAGACCATGGGGATAACTGCGGCCGCGACAATGAGATCGCAGTGACTTTCATGATCGACTCCTCAGCGCCAGAGATTCGTCTTGGCGAGGTCGACCACTTCGTCGGCCCGGCCGTTCATGATCGCTTTCGCCATGTACAGCGAGAACCCCTTGGCCATTTCCACCGTGACTGAGGGCGGCATGACAAGTTCGGTGCGGTTCACGACCGCGTCGATCAAAACGGGCCCGTCATGGGCGAGGGCGGCGCCGATGGCTTCATCGACTTCTGATGCATCGGTGATCCTGATGCCGCGAATGCCGATGGCCTCTGCCATCGCTGCGAAGTTCGGGTTCTTCAGCTCGGTCCCGAAGTCGAGAAAGCCGGTTGATTTCTGCTCCAGTTCGATGAAGCCCAGCGCTCCATTGTTGAACACGACCACCTTTACCGGCAAATTGTACTGAGCGATCGTGAGCAGATCGCCCATCAGCATCGTGAACCCGCCATCGCCGGACATCGAGATGACCTGACGTTCGGGAAATGCTGCCTGGGCGCCGACCGCCTGGGCCATCGCGTTCGCCATCGAACCATGCCAGAACGAGCCGATCAGGCGGCGATGGCCGTTCATCGCGAGGTATCGCGCAGCCCAGACGGTCGGAAGGCCAACGTCACAGGTGAAAATCGCGTCGCTGCTCGCCTGCGTGCTCAGCGCACTGGCGATCTGCTGTGGATGGACCAATCCCTTGCGGCGGCTTGCAACCGCGAGCTCATCGAGTCCGCTGCGGGCCTTGGCATAGTGCTGCTGAGCTTGGGCCAGATGATCCTCATCCCGCTTTTGCTCGAGATGTGGGAGCAAAGCCTGAAGCGTTGCGCGAACATCTCCGACCAAGGCGAGGTCGACCGCCGCGCGCCGCCCAAGGTGTTCCGGCCGGATGTCGACTTGGGCAATCCGGACAGCGTCTCCTTCGGGATAGAATTGCCGGTAGGGGAAATCCGTCCCCAGCATCAGAAGCACGTCGCAATCCCGCATGGCGAAATAGCCGGACGAAAAGCCGATCAGGCCGGTCATGCCCACATCGTATGGATTATCCCATTCGACGTGCTCCTTGCCGCGCAGCGCATGCACCATAGGAGCCTTCAGTCGTTCGCCGAGCACCAGCAATTCGTCATGCGCTCCAGCACATCCCGAACCGCAAAGAATGGTCACGCGACGATCGCCGTTGAGCAGCGCTGCCAGGCGACCCAGGTCTTCCGGGGATGGCGTGACAACGGGTGCCGACGGCAGCAGACCAGAAACCTTGGACAGGGGAGCATCGAGCGCCGGCTGCAACGCCACGTCTCCCGGAATCACGATCACCGAGACGCCGCGTCTGCCAACCGCCTCGCGGATGGCAACTTCGACGGCGCGCGGCATTTGGTTGGCGCCCGCTACGAGCTCGCAATAATGGCTGCACTCCTGAAACAGCGTCTGCGGATGCGTCTCCTGGAAGTAGCCACTGCCGATCTCGGCCGACGGAATGTGTGCGGCGATTGCGAGCACCGGGACGTTCGAACGGTGACAGTCGAACAGTCCGTTGATCAGATGCAGGTTGCCGGGTCCGCAGCTTCCGGCGCAAACGGCGAGTGAGCCGGTCAAGTGCGCTTCCGCGCCGGCCGCGAACGCAGCCACCTCTTCGTGCCGCACATGGATCCACTCGATCTTGCCCTGACGACGAATGGCATCTGTGAGGCCATTGAGGCTGTCACCCACGATTCCGTAAATCCGCTTGACGCCGGCATTGGCCAGGATCTCGGCAAACTGATCTGCGACGGTTTTCATAGGGGCCTTCCTGTTTGGTTAGGAACCCGAAGAGAGAAGATGACTGAGGAGCCCGCGATCGACGTGATTGAACGGGTTCGCATGATCTCACTGATGCACGATATCTTCGGCCGCGGCTTTGCATGGATTGATGAGGCTTTGTCAGTTCTTGATGCCGATCGCTGCCGGACGCTCATCGCTCCGCTGAACATCCGTGCGAATTGGCAAAGCTGTCGATCACCATCTACGGAAACAATCAGCCCGATGCTCATTGCCAAGATTACTGCGGCAGCTGTTGTACCGTCGACGATCGTGGCTCCGACAAGCTCCGAAGTTGCCCGCGCCGAACCGGCAAACTCTGTTAGCCCATTCATCATCCTGAAGATGTAGATCCCCGCGATCATCGATACGACGGACGCGAAGCCGACAGCCGCAAATGGCAGGTGCAGGCGACGCGACACCCGCGTGAGCAGTAGGCCGACGACAAAGCAGGCAACCAAAGCGCCAGCTGCGATACCAATCCGGGCCAGGGGATGGATGCGCCCCGCGATCAGGTCGATCGCTCCGTCGAGAACGTACGGTCGTGGAACCAGCACTATGCCGGGACATACAAGGACGGACCGCAGCGCCGAGCTCAAGTGGTAACGCCCCGCGAGTCCGCCGATCAGACCTGCAAGCAAAGCTGCGGCGAGGCTGAATAAAGATGTTCGGACTGAGGGTGGAAACAGGCGATGCAGCAGAGCGCCGGCGCCTGCGCTTATGAACACCACCAGCGCCGCAGTCCCCGTGCCGAAGGCCGAAGATGATGGCAAGAGCGACCGCGCCGACGGCCGCCGCCGGGGCACCACGTCGGTGCCAGCGGCGCCTTGGGGATGGTGTCAATCCGCCTGCAAGCCTCCTCTGGCGAAAGGCGATCGGCCTCGATGTCTGCGACGGCCCGCATCGCGGAAGCAACACGATCCATGTCGACACCGGCTGGATCCGCCGCGACGTATGGGATCGGCGTCATCGGATCGTTCCTCGGTTCGCAATTGCAACTCGCCCCAGTGGCGGCAGTTCGGCGTCGATACCGAGCTTGTTGCCGAGCCGGCGGACTAAAGCGACGATCTTATCGGTTGTCTGATCATTCACAAAAAGTACTTTTGCGAATGCAAGGATCAACTCCGATTGTTCCTCGAAGGTACATAGCTTCTTCCACGATCAGTGGCGGGCCGCAGACGGTCATCCGCCCAGGCTGCCCGTGGCGACGTAAGGTTTGACCATCTTGGCCGGGTCAACGATGCGGTCGAATGTCTGCTCGTCCACAAAGCCGAGCTTGAGGGCGGCCTCTCTCAGGGTGAGGTCGTGTTCCGCAGCGTGATGTGCGATCCTTGAAGCCTTGTCGTAGCCAATCACCGGCGCCAGCGCCGTCACCAGCATCAGCGAACGGTTCACGTATTCACTGATCTTCTTCCGGTTCGGCTGTGTGCCCTCAACGAGGAACTTGCGGAAGTTCGTGCAGCCGTCGGTGAGAAGGGTGATCGAATGAGTGACGCTGAAGATCATGAGAGGCTTGTAGACGTTCATCTCGAGATAGCCTCCTGCCCCGCCGAAGCCCGCGGCGACATCGTTCGCCATGGCCTGCACGGCAATCATTGCCAACGCTTCGGCCTGGGTCGGATTGACCTTGCCGGGCATGATCGAGGAGCCGGGCTCATTCTCCGGGATCAGGAGTTCGGCGAAACCGGCGCGCGGTCCGCAGGAGAGCAGCCGGATGTCGTTGGCGATCTTGTAGAGCGACACCGCAAGCGTGCGCAGCGTTCCGGAGAGCTGAACCAGCGCATCATGCGCACCCTGGACGGTGAACTTGTTGGGCGCCGTGACGAACGGCAGCCCGGTGAAATCGGCAATCTCGGCCGCCACCGCCTCGGCAAAACCCGGAGCGGCGTTGATTCCGGTCCCCACGGCCGTGCCGCCCAAGGCGAGCCGATAGACTCCCTTCAAGGCATCTTCGATCCGATCGATGTTATCGGACAGCATACCCGCATAGCCTGACCATTCCTGGCCGAGCGTGAGCGGCGTTGCGTCCTGCATGTGGGTGCGGCCGATCTTGACGATGTCGTCCCACTCCGTCGCCTTGGCGGCGATGGCCTCGCGCAGCGCAGCGACCGCGGGAATCAGGCGCGACTTCACATTGACGGCGGCCGCGATATACATCGCCGACGGAAAGCTGTCGTTCGACGATTGCGACATGTTGACATGATCGTTCGGATGAACCGGCACCTTGCCGCCGAGCTCTGTTCCGGCAAGTTGACAGCAGCGGTTCGACACCACCTCGTTGACGTTCATGTTGAACTGCGTGCCGCTGCCGGTCATCCAGACGTGCAGCGGGAACATGTCTTGGTGCTGACCGGCTAGGATTTCGTCGCACACCCGGGTAATCAGGTCATGTGCTTGAGCGGGCAACCGGCCCCCGGCGTGGTTGGCGGCGGCGGCGCAGCGCTTGAGAATTGCGTAGGCGGTAATCATCTCGCGGGGGATGAGGTCGTGACCGACGCTGAAGTGCTCGAGGGAGCGTTGCGTTTGCGCTCCCCACAGCTTGCCTGCCGGTACTTCAACCTTGCCCAGACTGTCCGATTCTAACCTGATTGCGGTCACGTTCGATTCTCCTGTTCGATGAGGGGTTGGTTTCGACGTGGTGAGGGATGCCGGGCAAAGCTCAACGCCACGGCGAAGAGTGCGAGGCTGGTGGGCAGGACGACCGCGTTCAGTCCAAAAGCTGCCTCGCAGGCCCCGCCAAGGACGCAGCCGACGACAAATCCGAGGATTGCCGGCCCGGTATGGCTGGCGCGACGGCGCGCACTAGCAACGCTGACCGCATTTCGCCCGAGGAAGATTTCAGCTACGTCGATCGCATAGAGGGTGACGTTGGTCGTCATGATCGCCGTGCCCGGCGCGTCCCTCAAGGAGAGGCGTACGAGGGCGTTCTGAACAGCCATCGCCAAGACGCCGAGCATTCCCGCCAGCGCCATGATTGCAGCGTCGTGACCGATATGGGGACCGGCGGCAAGGCAGACGGTGAGGAACGCCAGCAGCAAAACGAATTGCAGCAGGAGCAGGGGCGCCAGGGAAGCGACCCCAATTCGCTCCAAAGCGGCTGTGAGCACCTTCGCAAGAGCAAGCCCGGCTATGAAGACAGGAACCGCGATCAAATATGACATCGGCGCTTGTTCGCCGGCGACAAGCCTCGCGGCGAGAACCACGAGATTGCCAGTGACGTGCGCGGTGAACAGTCCGTTCAATCCGAGAAAGCCGATAGTGTCCGTACTTCCGGCGATGATGCTCAGTACAATCGGCAGCACCCTCATCGCAAGAGAGTCATCAACTGACGGGATTCGCTCGCCGGCGTCCCGATCTTGCCGAGAGGCAATCGCAGGACGGACACTTCCCGACCAAACAGAGTATTTTCGCAGCGGCATACGAGACGACTTGGTGACGGTGAAGCATCCGGAATCGTCGAAAGCAGCCCTACATCAGGGCGGCTCTAATTCCCGTTCGTGAAGCCGAAGATAGCTACGCGACCTGCCGCAGGCTTCTCATCGCTTGCTGTGGCTTTGTCATAAGTTGATGACGAGATGGAAACGTTAGCGACCTGCAGGTTCACGCCAAATGGCGAAGAGATCGCCTGACATCCGTCATGAAAGGTTAGATCGTTTATCGCCACCGTGCTGTACGGCGACGGCGGGTTAGAAAAATGCCGAACGTTAAGAAATGACAAAGGCTCATCAACCTGCGCAAAGCCAAGGCTGTCCAATCCTGAACTAATTGAATCATCCGGGTCGGCTCGATCAGGATGGACATCGAATTCGTCTTGATCTCTTCCGTCTTTCGGACCGTGCCGTCGAGGACACCAGCAACGGTGAGATCTCGCGGCCACGTATCTCTTTTGAAGGTGATGAACATGACCCAGGTATACTTCCATTGCTCCAATGCGAAGAAGGTTTTCCTTGATCATCGCGGTGCCGTGGTGAACGACCTCGATGAGGCGCGCGATCATGCGACGCGTGTCGTGCAGTCTTTCACCAACGAGCGCAGCCTTGAGGATTGGCGTGACTGGGTGCTGCATGTCAGCGACGACCAGGGCGATGAGCTCTTTATTGTGCCCTTCACTTTCGTGCTCGGTAAGCCGTATTGAGTGGCGCCACGCTCCGGCGTTCGCCGCGAATTGTTCAGGATTAGGGTTCGTTCAGCGTGCTAACGCAGCGTGTTGCATGCAGCTTCGCAAGTGCTTGGCCCCGGCAAACCGTCCCTTCGCCGTGGCCCGCGGCCGGTCCTTTCCCTCCCGAGGACCGGCCGCCCCTCCTCGGCCTTCGCATGTACGTCGACCGGGGACGCAAGGTTGGACAATTTCGGAGTGTGCTTCATGACCTATGATCATTTCTTTTCTGCTGCGGTTGCCCGGCTGCACGCCGAGCGGCGCTACCGCGTGTTTGCCGATCTTGAACGAATCGCCGGGCGATTCCCGCACGCAATATGGCATTCCCCGCACGGACCGCGCCCGGTCGTGATCTGGTGCTCGAATGATTACCTTGGCATGGGCCAGCACCCGAAGGTGATCGGCGCGATGATTGAGGCCGCCACCGAGATGGGCGCTGGCGCGGGCGGCACCCGCAACATTTCTGGCACCAACCATCCGCTGGTCGAACTGGAGCGCGAGCTTGCCGACTTGCACGGCAAGGAAGCCGCGCTGGTCTTCACCTCGGGGTACGTGTCCAATGAGACCGGCATCTCGACGATCGCGAAGCTGCTGCCGAACTGCGTGATTCTGTCGGACGCCTTGAACCACAATTCGATGATTGAAGGCGTACGGCGAGCCGGCGTGGAAAAGAAGATCTGGCGCCACAGCGACGTCGCTCATCTCGAAGAATTGCTGGCGACGGAGCCGCCGGAGAGGCCGAAGTTGATCGTGTTCGAGGCACTCTACTCGATGGACGGCGATGTGGCGCCGGTCAACCTCGTTTGCGATCTTGCGGAGCGCTACGGCGCCATGACCTATATCGACGAGGTCCATTCTGCTGGCATGTACGGCCCAGCGGGCGCCGGCATCGCCGCGCGGGAAGGCGCCTTACACCGCATAGACGTCGTCGAGGGCACGCTGGCGAAGGCATTCGGCTGTCTCGGCGGCTATATCACCGCAAAGGCGGATATCATCGATGCGGTGCGTTCTTACTCGCCGGGATTTATTTTCACCACCGCGCTGCCGCCGGCGGTCTGCGCCGCCGCTACCGCGGCGATCCGCCATCTCAAGACTTCGCAATGGGAGCGCGACCGTCATCAGGAACGCGCGGCGCGGGTGAAGTCTGTACTAAACACAGCGGGCTTGCCGACAATGCCCAGCGAGACACACATTGTGCCTGTCATGGTGGGTGATCCGGAGAAGTGCAAGCGAGCGAGCGATCTTCTGCTCGCAGAGCACGGCATCTATATCCAGCCGATCAACTTTCCCACCGTCCCTCGCGGCACCGAGCGGTTGCGCATCACGCCGACGCCCTACCATGATGACAATCTGGTCGAGGCGCTTGCAGAAGCGCTGGTCGATGTCTGGGGGCGACTTGGGTTGCCGCTGCGACAACTCGCGTTCGCGGCAGAACGAGCGGATCACAGTCCGGCACAACCTTAATCGCCCGGAACCACGCGTTGGTGCTCCCCCATCGCGAGAGAAGGTTGACTCTAAATTATCGATACTTAGAGAAGATTATCAATTTTGGCGAGAATCCCTCCCTCTCCGCTTCGGGAAGGCCCACTAAATAAGGGCTTTCTGCACCCCAGGATGCCGCCCAAGCCGTTGACCAGCAGCAGCGCGCGGCCGGAGGTGCCGCCCCCGTAGTTGGTATGGAGGGCTGACAAGCGCGTAAGAGACGAGCGACTGCAAGCGGTCCTTGCAAAGCGAGCCGAGCAGTATCAATAGCCGATGCCGTTTTACTCTGAATGGCGTGAGGCGATCCGTACCCTCCCGCCCCAGCCAACGCGCCGGCCACCCCTGAACCACTGCAAAATCGGCTTGGCTCGGGAGCTGATGCACAGCTCTGCGACACATCCCTGCTGCACAGGATGTAGCCCAAAATGGCTGTCCACATCTTTCGACGTGGCGCGACCGACTATTGGCGGCGCCGAACATAAGCTTGGCTGCCAGTCTTGAAGCGACTGCGATCGTCGTCGGCGGCAGGGCCATAGCATTCTGCATCAAGGCCCGAAGCCGATGCCTGACACTGTGTTTGGCTGGTGAAGCTGCAATCCGTCATTGCTTCTCCAAATTCCTGCATGCAGTAGTGTCCGGCGGGCACAATAGGCCCGGCGACCGCTTTCGCATTCGAGCAGGCCAGCCCTGCAAGTGCCACTACCGAGAGCGCGGCGATAGTTCGTGCGTAGGTCATTGATATCTCCATTATCTGTTGCCGTAGTTCTTTCACCGTCGATGAACGAAGCTTGCTCGATCACATCGCAGAGGTTGGCGAGTGGACGACCCAATGCGAGTAGTACGTGGTCTGTCGAACGGCGGCTTTTCCTGGATTGATGACGCTTTGTCACTCTTTGCTGTCGGTCCCACCAGCGCGAATGACGCTTGCAACGTGCGGTGTAGAGCGCGTATCCGATCTCAACTCTTCAGCCTGGGTTCGTGGCGCTGAATACGATTTCTGAAAGCAGCTCTCGCGAGGGCAGATTCGAATTTCGTTAGTGAGGAAAAAGGGCCAGAACAGTCACAGCGCTTCATAGCATTCCATGGTGTTTTCGTTCGTTGGGCGCGAAGTGCAGCGGAAGCGTCAGCCTCCTGGTAAGCTCAAGATCGGAAAAGATCCCGTCACTTCGTCAGAGAGAATTGCGATAATTGTGACCTAGCCGTCTGACGATACTGGCCCGGTGCCAGACCTGTCGCCTGCCGGAAGGCTCGCGTGAAATTGGCTGGCTGGAACAGCCCAGCGACGCCGCTCGAAGCTGGCGAAGATTGGCAGCGCCGCGTCTTGCTTCGGCAGGCACTACGGCGATCCGCACGGCAAGCAGGGCAAGGCGATGCTGCATGAGACTGGCCATCGCGGCGCGATCCCCGTGCGACCTTTGTTGGGCCACCGCAGCGAGCGTTCGCCAATCGCCTCGCAGTAAATCGGCTCGCGATTCCACGGGCGCCGAGCATGCGGACGATGCCGCAGATGGTCCCGGGGAGCGCGGTACCAGTATCAGCGCTACACTGGAATTGGCATAGGACGAGAAATCGCCGGAAAAAGAGGAATTCAGCGCCAGTTGGACGGTTGCCAGCTCTCTTTCGAAAAGCCGCAACTCCAGTTTCCGGAATCATTCTTGCCAGCTTTACTTCTCCGATGGGCGACCTCGGTGGTGGATCTCTACCGTGGCAGTCATGCCCGCTGCAAGGGTGACGCCCGGAGGCACCTCATCGATATGGATACGAACGGGGATGCGTTGAGCTAGGCGTACCCAGGTGTAGATGGGATTGACGGTAGCAAGCCCTTGACTGTTAGGTTGTGCGTTTGCAACATTGATTGCGCGGGCGATGCTATCGACGTGGCCACGCGCCACCTGATTGTGGCCCATCAGCTTGATTTTGGCCGCATCGCCAAGCCGGATAGGAGCAAGGTTTGTCTCCTCAAAGTATCCGTCGACCCAGAATGAATCGGCGTCGACAAGAGAAATGGTGTTCACGCCGACATTGACGTAGTCGCCAAGCTGCGCCAACAAGTTCGTCACGTAACCGTCCACTGGCGAAGCAATCCGTGTGCGTTCGAGATTGATCTGCGCCTGGTCTAGTTGGGCCTTGGCTTTCGCAAGGCCAGCCTCGGCACTCAATCGTTGGGCCTTCAGCGATTCGACTTGCCGCAGCGCCAGATTGAGGTTTTCCTGTGCTGACTGTACCGAAGCTTGCTGCTGATGCAGCTGGGACGTGAACTGCTGGGCGTTTTGAACGGTGCCATAACCATCCTTCGCCAGCTTTTGGTACCGCTCAGCCTGTTGCTGCGCAAATACGAGTGCCGCGTTCCCCACCCGCAGCTGCGCCTGGCTTGCACTTATCTGTGCCTGTTGAACGTTCATTTGAGCGTCGATGTTCTGCACGTTCGCTTGTGCCTGCTGCACTGCCGCCTCCGATTGGCTGACTGCGATCCTGTAATTGGTGGGATCGATCACCAGCAGCAGATCACCTTTGCGAACGTACTTGTTATCGACCACATGCATCTCGACGATCCGCCCAGCAACTTCCGGTGCCATCGTCACGATATAGGCACGCACGGTGGCGTCACGCGTCCAGGGTGTCCCCATATAGGTGCCCCACATCCCCCAACCAAGCAGCCCGGCCAGTAGGACCACCGCAAGGGTAATTAGAATCGGCCGAATCCTTGCGCGATGCATGGTGGCGGCGGGAGATTCCGGTGGATGTAACGGGACTGCATCGTCGCGATCCTCGGCCGTCTGGGCGCGCTTCGATGTGGCTTCGGTAACGGTCATGATGAACTCACCTGGCAATGATCAGGACGAAGAAGGAGAGGACGATGATGTACACTGCAAACGTGAACAGGGCGGGATGCCAGACGTACCGCAGAAGGCCCCAGCGGCCAGCGGCCCGATGCAGTGCGATGGTGATGACCCAAGCTCCAATCATCATGATCGAGATCGGAGCGACGTAGACACCGAGAAGGTTGATATCAGTAAACCTCATGCCGGCGCTCCAGCGTCGAAGTAACGGCCATGCTGATCGAGTGCCTCGCAGATGAGCAGGATGCGGCCCCGCGCTCGAAGAGCCATGACCGGCTCCGTCCCGCTGTTTTGCATCAGCGCGAGTCCGTCATCAAATTGGTGCAGCTTTACGATGGCGCTCGCGCTGTTTCCTTGTGCAAAGGCCGCGAGTGCGGCCCCGAGTTGCTCGGTCGCCCCAAGGCGCGCGGCCATATGATAGAGGGCGATGATTGCGGTGCCCACCGAAAGCGATGTGAGTAGCTGCGCGGCTTGCAATGGCTCAGCCTGATCCGGCAAGGCTGTTAGCTGGCTGAAAACGCGGCTCTGCCATTCATCCGATATCGGAGCCACAGGGTCGATCGCGAGGAGATGCAGGTCACAGCTCATCGAGGCGAGGAGCCGGCGCGCTCGGGATAAAGGCGAAAGGGGTGGTAACAGCCAAAATGCCAGCGGCGCAACGCTACAACCTATAACAATTGCGAGGGCAGAATTGTAGAACTGTGCTGTGTCGTAACTCATCTGGTTGGTGGGGGCGAGGAGGGGGTTAAAATTGAAAGCTAGGGCCGTCAAGATGGCCGCCACCGCCGGCCGCCTGGTGAGGGCCATCGCGAAACCAACTGGGAAGTAAAAGAGAGCCAACGCTGCACAAAAGGCCGGATAGGTTTGCATGTTTGGCAGGATTGCGAATTTCATGATTGCCCCGCAGATCACGGCACCAGCGGTACCCAGCGCAAATGCGAGAGCCCCGCTGTATGCAAGATCGCCCCTCGGCGAAAGCAACAGGACGACGATTGCAACGAACACGATCGCCGAGACGCCATTCGGCCAGGCTGTGGCAACCCAGAAAAGCTCGAGGGCACAGATAGCGAGAAATGCGCGTACCGCATTGATGAGAGCGGGCAACCAATCGGGTTCGATTAGCCGGACGCGAGGGGCGCTGGGAGAAGCTTGACCCGGAGTATCGAGAAGCAGTGCTAGTTCGTCGAGCACCTGCACTATGCCGGCCATCACCTTGGCTGTCTCGTCGGCAAGCAATCGCATTGATGGCGTATCAGCCGGCAAGGCAGTCAATCTACGTACCGCCTTCTCGCAAACGCGACGCCCGGCCAGAGGATCCGCCATCCATAGCGCCGGCAGGCCCGCTTCGCTTACCGATCCGAGTTCAGGTGGGAGATTTTGCAGGATGGCGTCTGTTCCGCGCCGTCTTGAATCCTCCGGTAAGCGACGGAGATGAGTTGCTACCCCACGCCAGCCGTCCAGCACTGTGAACAAGCCATAGATGGCCGCCTGCAACCTCGGTGTGTGATCGCGCACATGGCTGGATTCTCCGAGTGCCTGGTCGATCATCGGCTGCAGGGCGACGACGCGCTGGATGAGTGTGCGTCGCTCAGCCTGCGTGTCCGGAAATTGCGCCCCAGCGAGCATAAGCATGCGCATAAACCGAACTGTGATTTCGGCAGCCAGAATTGCCATTGACTCTGCGAGACGTCGCCGGGCGCTGCCGAGGTCAGTCCCTGCGAGGACGATTCCCGCACAAGCGATCCCGATACAGATCTCGCTGCCGCGGGTGATCGCCAGCATGAAGACATCGGGACTCGCGCCACCAGTGGCTCCGAGGTTATCGGCAGCGATGATCGCGGCGGTGTAGCCGGCGAGCGCCGCAGAGTATGATGCGAAGTTGCGGAGCAAGGTCGCGGCGAAAGCGCAGGCGCCGCACCATACGGCCAGAAGTCCGAGAAGGGCAAGCCGATCCTGCGGGAAACAAGCAGTCAGAAAGACGATCACTATGGCGCCGATTGCTGTACCGATCATCCTGAACCAGCCCTTGCGCATCGAAGCTCCGAGTTGAGGCAGGCACACGATCGCCGCGGAGGTGCCAGCCCAATAGGCATTGTCGAGCTCAAGCCAGAATGCCACGAAGAGGGCCAGGCACACCGACGCGCAGAGCCGCACAGCGTACAGCAGCGCGGGAGTGACTTTCGTCCAATTGGCGAAAGCTGAATTCCATCGGCCCAGCGCACCTGCCCCCACCACTGTCGGTCCGGTGCGCCCGAATGCTTCTGCCATTTACCGATCCTCGTCCATTGCGCCGAGCCTGAGCGAAGGCGTCTTCATTGATGTGCTCTGTCAAAGCGATCGGCCGCTGCGCTCTGTGCGATCATCCGGAATCGTCGACATCAGCCCTTCATCAGGGCGGTTCTAATTTTCGTTCATCCAGTCGAAGATAACGATACGACCGGTCGCAGGCTTTGCATCGCTTGCTGTCGCTTTGTCATCAGTTGATGACGATGAAAGCGTTAGCGACGTGCAGATTCACGCTAAATGTGGAAGGCATCGCCCGACATGCGTCGACGAAAGGTTAAATCGCCTATTGCCGCCGTGCTGTTCAGGTGAGCCGGTGGATTACAAAAATGCCGAACGCTAAGAAATGACAAAGCCTCATCAACCTTCGCAAAGCCAAGGCTGTCGAATTCTGAACTAATGAAATCATCCCAGTCGGCTTAGTCGCCTCAACGCTGAGATTTCGTGGCTACGCGGCACCTTGAAGGAGATGAACATGACTCAGGTATTTTTCCACTGTTCCAACACGAAGAAGGTTTTCGTCGAATATAGCGGCGCCATGGTGGAGGACCTGGCTGAAGCGCGCGATCATGCGGCCCGTCTCGTGCAGTCCTTCACCAACGAGCGCAGCCTCGAGAACTGGCGTGACTGGGTGCTGCATGTCAGCGACGATCAGGGCGATGAGCTCTTCGTTATTCCCTTCACTTTCGTACTCGGAAAGCCGAATTGAGGTCGCCATGGCAGTTCAGTCGCTCTCCAGCAATACCTTGCATTGCTCGTTCTGTGGCAAGGGCAAGCACGAAGTCAGCAAACTGATCGCGGGTCCAACCGTATTCATCTGCGACGAATGCGTTGAACTCTGCATGGACATCATCCGCGAGGAGAACAAGTCTTCGCTGGTGAAGTCGCGCGACGGCATTCCGACGCCGAAGGAAATCTGCAAGGTGCTGGACGATTACGTGATCGGCCAGAGCCATGCCAAGAAGGTG
>Ga0081540_1001152_pt1 | contig 23280 bp, 17 predicted proteins | sample TabmetS2T1R1_FD_71024 | JGI IMG/M metagenome (GOLD analysis project Ga0081540, IMG submission 71024) | Tabebuia heterophylla rhizosphere microbial communities from the University of Puerto Rico - S2T1R1 | ecosystem: Host-associated > Plants > Roots > Rhizosphere ... | reverse complement strand
AGCCCGGCGACCAGCACCACCACCAAGACGGGCTACCAGTATTTCAAGCCGTGGCTGCTGGCCGTCTCCGAAATCTCGCCCGCCGCGGATGCGACAGCCGCAGCTGCGATCAACGTCAGAGGCCAGGGCATATTCGCGCCGAACGGAACTCGCATCGCGGCGCAAACCGCGTGGTGGCTTCAGTATGGCAGCTTCCGGCAGGGCATCCTGAGCGCCGGCGGCAACGTGACCGCGACGGCCGGGCGCGACGTGATCGACCTGTCGGTGTCGCTGCCGACCACGGGCCGGGTCAGCGGCGGCATTTCCCCGACCAGCACGCCGGTGACCCATGTCTATGACAGCGGCAACATGGCGGTCAGCGCCGGGCGCGATATCCTTGGCGGAGCGTTCTATGAAGGATCGGGCCACGCCAGCATCGTGGCTGGCCGATCGGTCGGGGCGACGAGCCAGAAACTTGCCTGGAAGGGCATTGACCGCAATCTAGGAACCACCACGCTCATCGACAATCTACCCTTGCTGGCGGTCGATCTCGGCCGGATCCAGCTCACCGCCGGTGGGTCGCTGTCGATTGCGGGTGTGGTCAACCCCGCTGCCATGCATGCGCAGAAGGGAAGCTTCGGCAATCCAAACAATGACAATGGTCTCACTAATACCTCGAATGTCCCTCTCTACATGGACACCTATGGTCCGGACAGTGGCGTCGGTCTGCTGTCTGTCACGGGCAATGTGGCCATCGCTTTCGCGCCGACATCAGCCGGTACGAACACCCCGCCGCCGCCGTCGCCGCTATATCCGGCCAGCTTCGAAGCGGTGGCGCTGGGAGGCGACATCAAAGCGTTGGGCTGGCTAACTGGGCTGAGCGGCACCAGGACGGGGATTACTCTGAGCGGATCGGAACATGGCGACTTCCAGTTGCTGGCGGAAGGCAGCATCGACCTGAAATCCGCTGCTTCTATTTCCGCCGGTCCGGCGCTGCTCGACAAGGCGTTCGATCCGTTCCGTCCAAACGCCTGGTACGGCACCCATTCGGACGACGCAAGTTACGCCGGTCCTTTCACCAGCGCCGTCCTGGCGCACCAGAATGACGATGCCATCGCCAGGATCGTGGCGGCGACGGGCAACATCGTCGGCTTCGGGACTACTTCTTTCGATTTTACGAGGAATACTGTCACTTCCGTTAACCGGATCGAGATCAACCGGCCCACCGTGGTCTATGCCGGCGGCAACATCACCGATCTGAACCTGATCGTGCAGAACATCCGGCCCTCCGACGTGAGCAGCGTCACGGCCGGCGGCAATATCACCTACACCGGCTCGGCCTTTGCCGGTGGACTCCAGGTCGCGGGTCCAGGGTTCTTCGTGGTGCAGGCCGGTGGAGACCTCGGGCCATTCCTTCCCTTGGCCTTTGACACGTCGACCAACGTCAAAGCGCAACAGGGCATTGCCTCGGTCGGCAATAGCAGCAGCCTGCCGGTCGGCAACCCGAACCCGAAGAACACGACTGCCGCCCAGAGCCTGACCGGCATCTACAACGTCCCCCTGCTCGGATCTCCTGGCAAGGCTCGGCGCAATGCGCTGCTGGGTAGCAGCGGCGCCGACGTCATCGCCCTGTTCGGGGTCGCCAAGGGAATCAATTACAAGGCGGTGCTGGACGCATATGTCGACCCCGCCAATTCGGCCATTGTCCCCCACAACTATCTCAGCGAACTGCTGGCATTCCTCGCCCGCGTCAAGATTCCGGCGGGCCCCGATCCGCTGGCCACGTTCGCCTCGTTGCCGCAAAGCCTGCAGCACGTCTTCATCGACCAGGTCTTCTTCGCCGAACTTAAGGCGGTCGGCCTCAGCGCTGACGGCAAGCAGGCGACGCCGCGCGGCTACCAGATGATCGAGACCATGTTCCCGCCGAGCTACGGCTATACGGCCAATGACGGCGTGAAGGTCAGGACGGGAGACTTCGACCTGCGCCATGCCACCCTGCAGACCAAGCTGGGCGGCGACATCTCGGTCTTCGGACCCGGCGGCAGCATCCTGGTTGGCCCGCTCGCGCCCGAGCCCAACCCCAATCTGAAGCTCCGCGACCTCGGCATTCTCACGTTGGGTGGCGGCGCCATCAACACCTTTACCGATCAGAGCGTGCTGGTGAACTCGAGCCGCGTGCTCACCACCCAGGGCGGCGACGTCCTGATGTGGAGTTCGAACGGCGACCTCGATGCCGGCCGCGGTTCCAAGACGACGCTGTCGATGCCGCCGTTGCAGGTTCTGTTCGACGCCAATGATTACCAGTCGATCGATCTCGGCGGCTTCGTCACCGGCGCCGGCATCGGCACCCTGAAGTCATCGCGGGTTGCCAGGGCCGCCGATCTGTATCTGCTGGCGCCGCGCGGCATCGTGGACTTCGGTGTCGCCGGCGGCCGCTCGTCCGGCAACCTGGTCGTGGTCGCGCCCGTAGTCGCCAACGCCAGCAACATCCAGGTCGCGGGCACCGTGACCGGCGTTTCGAACATAACGGTGCCCGACATCGGCGGTCTCACCGCCGCCTCGAACACCGCCGGCGCGGCCGCCAAATCGGCCGAGGCGCCGACCGGAGGCGGCAACCAAAGTCGCGCCTCGATCTTCATCGTCGAGGTGGTCGGCTATGGCGGCGGCGATGGCGCAGATACCAACGCTGTGCCAAACGGCGGCGGGAACGGTTCTGGCCCAGCGCCGGCCCAGCCAGGCGCAACGCCGTCGAACCACGACGGCGACGACAAGAAGAACGGTGCCGCTCAGCCATAGCGCCGACCGCCGCGTTCCTCTAGAGCCCGAGCGGCTCTGGTCGAACCAAACTTCCGGGACCATGATGCGATTGGAAGCAATCGTATCATGGTCCGATTTTTTTTGGTTTGAGCATGAGCTCCGCGCAAACGCGCTCCGCGCTTGTCGCGTGGGGAAAGCCGGGTGTTACGCAGGAGGTTCGGCAGGCGGATCGTCATCGAACTGTGCGCATAGCATCATAGTTATGTTGCAACGATATACTTAACATTCAATTTGCCTGGGGCCATCTCATAAAGGTCAGCTGGGCTAGATAAATCTTGGGATCAATCAACCAAATCGGGACATGCCGATCTAGTCCGGCAACCGATCCAATGGCCTGTGAAGAGGAATTTCGCATGACCCGCCGAAGCGTACTTCGCTCCCTGGTTTCGAAACGTCTTGTGGCGTCGACGATGCTCGTTGCCACGCTGGGCGCAACGGCGGTGCTCGCCGCGGCTCCGTTGACCGGGCGGTCCGAACAGCCGAGTGACCCGGTGATCGCCCGCGTCAACGACATCGAAATTCGCGAGAGCGATTTACGCGCCGTCGACAAGGAATTGGGGAGAAACCTGCCGCGAGGGGAAGGGCGGCGTGATGCGGCGATCAAGTTCCTGACCGATACAATCCTTGTTTCCGCCGCGGCAGGTGAGACCAAGCTGGACGAGGCGGAGATCCGTGCGCGCACCACATTTTCGCGCAACCGCGTGATCACAGAACAGGTGCTCGAGGCTGTGGCCCGGAAGGCCACGAGCGACGAGGCCGTTCGCAAGGCCTATGACGAAATGGTCGCAAACACGTCGAAAGAACCGGAGTATCATCTTTTCGAACTATATTTTCCGGTCGTGGATCGAAACGATGAGACCGCAGCGAAGGCCGCCGAGGAAAAAGCGCGGACAGCGCGTGAGCGGATCGCCAAGGGTGATACGTTCGAGGCCGTCGTGCGAGATATGTCAGACAATCCGACCGCAAAAGCGAACGGTGGGAACAGGGGATATGTCACCCTCGCTGCGATGGGCAAGGAATTTGCCGACGTTGCCGCAACGCTGGAAAAAGGCAAGACTTCGCAGCCGATTAAAACGCAGGCCGGCTGGCACCTGATCAAGGTCGAACAAACGCGGGTGCGTACGCCACCGGATTTGGCGTCGATTCGCAGCGATTTCGAATTGAGACTCGCCGGTCGGGCCCAATTGGAGTTTGTCAGCAAACTGCAATCGGCGGCCAAAATCCAGCGGCTCGACAACGTGTCGGCTGGGAGTGGCGAGACGCCGCCAGCAAAATAAGCTTGAAGAAAAGAGTCTTGAGAAAGCCTGAGAAGCAGGCGCCCGCATGCTAAGGCGGATCGTTCGCAATGACGCGGGGGACTCGCTCAAGCGAACTGCCACCGCGGGCCGGCGGTTGACTGGCCGTATCACGCGGAACCGAGAGGCTCATTGCAGCGCCAGAAAAGTCGCGCCGACCGGACTTCAGCATTACTGCCCAGTCCTTCTCGCGGCGGACGCGAAGGTCTGGGCTCGCGTCGGAACTTGTTTCGACTTCATCTATCCCAGGATGTCTTCGAACATATTCTACGAGAATCGTTGCCTCGCCTGGTCTCGTCAATCACCCCGTTGATCTTTACGGGCATCGCTGGTGTATGGATATTTGATTGGTGCCTTTCATCGTGTGATCTGGAAGATTGGTCCCGCGGTCCCGTCTGGGGCCATTTGACCGATGAACCAAACCCGGGGGCACCTTTGAACAAGATAACTCGGAGCGAGTTCCGCAAATTATTTGCGACCAGATTCGATATCTTGCGAGAAGAAGCAGTCCGCGGTGATCTTGGTCGCCGCATTCGACGGAAGAGCAGCGGTGAAAGCTCGACGCTTTCGGTGAAGACGAGTTGTTTTCAAACAGCGTCGATTTGTCTTGCGCAAGAAGGCTCTCTAGATAGCCGATGCAATTAGAACCTTCTGCAGCTAATGGAACCGCATTTCTTCCCGAACGCCCAAGCTCCGCAACCGGTCATGGTGTGCTGATGTCGATCCCGAACTGTTTTGCGGCTTGATTGCGGAACAAGCGCCAGTCTCTCAACCGCTGCGGAAACTCACTTCCGAGGATTCATCGAACATCGTCGGCATCTGTTTCGTAACCTTGCGTGCAAGCGTGCGGCGGTGCAGTCACGTGCTCGTGTGTTATTAGTATCGTTATTTTCTCGTGGACATAACATTAATCACAAAAGTGGAATACGAGTATCACATATCGCGAGTACGTTGCCGCCACTGGAGCACATCGTTAGATTGGGCTTCAGAAGCGCGACAACCTCAAAATGCATCAACCTAAGGAGATTAGTATGAGAAATCTCAATCGCTTGTTCATGGCGTCGGCCGCTCTGGCGTGCCTCGGCGTCGTCCAGGCAAATGCCGGCGGTCCGTCGCCGGATCCGTACACCTATACCGGCACCCCGGTCGACATTATCGGTGGTGGCGCGACCTTCCCCTCGGTCGCCTATCGCGAACTGATGGACTGCAACTGGCATCCGGCCGGATATGCCAATACGACCGGTCCCGGACCGATGAGCTTCCCCCAACCGGGAATCTTGCTCGGTGAAAACATCAATACGAATTGCCCCGCTCCCACCCCTCCGGTTCTTCCCGGCGCTGTTCTCGACGTCAATCTCAACTACTATTACGCACCCACGGGTTCGGGTAACGGCAAGCTTGCGTTCAAGAACAACAACAACAACTTGCTGACAAGTCCGATCACCACCACGGTCCCGTACACCAACTCGATACTCACGACCTATCCCTACCCGAGCGCCAGCGGCTTCCATTTTGCGGGCAGCGACGACGTCTGGAACCTGCAGGACCAGAAGGATTGGAATAACCTCGGCAATCCCGCCAAGTACGGCAACGTGGTCCAGCTTCCGGCGCTCGCCGGCGCGGTCACCATCATTCTCAACGGCAAGGATGGTAACGGTGCCGCTCTGACTCAGGGGGGCGCTTCGGTCTCCGGCTCGACCAGCAGCATCAACCTGACCCGCCAGGCGGTGTGTGGCATTTTCTCCGGCCATATCACCAAGTGGGACAACGCCATCCTGACCCTCCAGAACGGTGGCACCGCCATGGGAACCGGCCAGATCACCGTCGTCCACCGGACCGATGGCAGCGGGACGAACTTCCTGCTGACCAATGCTCTCCAGCAACAGTGCCGTGCCATCGTGGGACCGAACAACGAGTCGGACCCGACCATCGTCTCGTATGCGTTCGCGTTTGGCGATCACAGCACGTCTTGTCCGGCGCTGCTGCGCGGCGCCAACCAGGTCGATTGGCCTGATCAGTTCCTTCGCTGCGGAATGTCCCTTCCGACGGGTTCAGCGTACGCCAACGCAAGCGGCAGCCAGGCGCTGGTCAACCTGACGAAAGCGACCGATGGTGCCATCGGCTACGTGTCGCCCGACTTCACGCTGCACGCTATCAGCACTGGTCCGATCACGGCCAATCTCCAGAACGAGTGGGACATCAGCACCAATCTTACCTCTACCCCCACCTTCGTCGCTCCCACCGTTGCAGCGACGGATGCGGCGATGGCGTCGGCCACCCCGGTGTTCCCCAACACCGCCACCCTCGGCAACCCGCTGGCCTGGAGCTTGCAGGGTGTCGTCCCCAACCCGATCGGGCAAGATGCCTATCCGATCGCTGGCTTCACCTGGCTCAATATGTATCAGTGCTACGCCAACAGCAGCATGCCGCTACAGGTCACGACTTTGCTGAACCAGCTGTATGCTACCGGCTCTTACCAAGAAGCTATTCTGGGCTCCAACGGGTTTGCGGCGGTTCCAGCTGCTTGGCAGACCGCAGTCGGCAACTTGCTGATCGACCCCACTCTCGCACCGACCGACGTCTCGGCCGGCGGCACCCCCTGCACCGGCCTGGCCGGCGCGCTCTGATCGGGGCGTAGTCCTCGCGTTATAAGCTAGCTGAAAAGCGGTGTGCACCCGGCGTTGCCGGGTGCACATTTTTTTGCAGGCGTTTGCTGGTCAACCGCGAGATCAGAAGAGTCCGAAAGGTCGCCGTGCCCGCATGGTGCGGTCGAGCCGAACTGATCGCGATCAGCCGGGATTCGAAGTGCGCTGCATCGCCGAGGCAGGGGCCAAGCCGGCTTCCGGCATTCGATGTAAAGCGACATCGGCTTGTACTCGCGTCCGCGCTGCCGCCTCGTTCAGCAGCATGACGGGTCAGTCCATGCGTGTCGCCAAGGTTGAATGCGGTTGAAAGAACGAGTGACGCGCGCGGGACAGTCGGCGCCGTATGGAGTCATCAGTCGTGGGTTGTAAATCGTTCGTTTGCTCGTATAAGGAAGGTGGGTGTGACACGCAATCGTCAAAAAAATGTAACGTTAGTTATGCAAGAACTTCACACGATGTACACCCGAGCAATATCATCCAGCGATGACGGCACCACGCTGCGGCAACACAGCGGGAAGCCCTGCCATGCGATCATGCATCGCACGCAAATCACAGGCGCGGGCCGCAATCTCGAGGCGCTGGCGCAACATCACATTGAGAAATGCTTCGGCGAGCGCCAGCGACAATTTGGCGCGCGTTTGCCGGTCACGGCTCTTGCGACGATCGCGCCCGAACATCATGGCGGCGACGCGCTTCCGCCCGGCCGCACTTCATCCAGGCCGCGAACGCGTCGCCGATCTGCCAGATCTGCGACACGCGCACACTCCCGCAGAGGTTGGATTGATGATAACGTGCAATTCTTACCTTTTGTTTAATATCGGTCACAGCAGCGATAAGAAACGTTTCTAGTCTCCGCCGGGGCTGCGGTTTGAGAGCAGAAATTTTGGCCAGAGAAGAAAAGTGGGAACTTTGGGGGCTTCAAATGCGTACAAGCAATGCGCTTGAGTTGATGTATCCGGAATCTGGACTGCCGAAGGCCGGTGCCGACGTCTACAACTTTCGCGAGCGACAGACAGAAGGCGGGCGTCGTCGCCTCATCAAGGCTCTTGAATACGAGAATGCCCTGCTGACCCAGATGGTATCCGAACTCAAGGCCGAGATTTCACTCGTGCGCAAGTTGCTGACCACGCCTTGATCGCGATTTCCCGCATGACTGAATATGAAGGCTTTCCCACTGCTGTCGACCAGCTAGCGGGCTGGTCGGCGAGCTTCTGTATCTCGGGATATGCCGCCAAGCGCGCAAGGTGATCTCGCTTGATGAGATAGGTTGGACTCGGACCTCGACGGGGTCACCCTTCGTGGTTGCGGGCGCAGTTGTCGCCGCGCGTACAATCATTGGCTGAATAGACCTTTTGCCGCCGCATCTTCAGGCGCAGCAACCTGCGGAAGGTGAGCGCTATCGAGCGCTATCACCTGTCCATAGATCCGAATCCGAAGTCAGGAACTCCGCGCCAGCCTGTCGCGCAAGCGTCCCGGCCCGGTAAGGCCGCTTGCACCGAGCACATATCGGACGGCGACACCGGCGAGGTATCCGATCTGCAGTCCGACGGCGAGCGCAAGCGCGGCCAACGCGGTCGAGCCGAGCGGCACGGCGTTGAATTGGTCGAACACGGCAAGGGCGATGGTGCCCGCCAGAATGGCTGGAACCAGGCAGAGAACCTTGTAGCGGGTACCGAGCACTGCGCCGGTCAGAATACCAATAATGGTTATCATGGCATCACTCCCTGCCGCAGCAAGGACCACAGCAGGTGTTGACAGCGCGTTAACGAGCGGATTGGGCGCAAACGTGATTTAGATTGTCGAAAAAAGCGCGCGCAACCCAGGATCATGATAATGCTGTTACGCTAGAGAATAACATACTAATGTCTCTTCCCCGGATGGAGCGGCTGAACTGAGCGCGCCCCGGGGAACGTGAAGAGGCCGGGCCATGGATCGTAGAATCCACGATGTCAAACGTGTACGCAATGTTGCGTTGACCGCCGCATGGGTGGTCTTTGCCGTCACGGCGCCGGCCACCGCCCAGACCGACCCGGGCCCGTCGGCGGATCGGCGCGAGATCCTCGTCGGGGGAGGGGCCCAGCCGGCCGCGCCGCTCGAGCGCTGCGTCGAGGTGGAAATCGGCAGAGAGCGCGCGTATGGTTGTCTCAACTATCAGCTCAGGCGCGAGGTCGATCGGGTCAACCCATCGCTTAACCTGCCGCCGATTGATGCACGCTCGCCGGACATTCGAGTCGGCAATGTCAACGAGGCGGCCCTCCGCCAACAGTACGGCTCCAATTTTGGCCGCTCCGCCTTCCCGTATCGACCACCCGCTCCAGCCCTCGTCTTGCCACGCCGCTGATGTTCGTACTGACGACAATATCGGCGGTTGGCGACGGCCGCGCCCCATGGTGGCTGGCGTCGGCCACAGCCTGCCTGCTGCTCCTTGCGACCGGCGACGAGGCCGCTGCGCAAACGGCCGATGCAAAGGCCGCGATTGACACCAGCGTTTTCACATTGCCCGTCGACGAGGCGGATGCAGACGCTTCGGAGCCGCCGTTGCGGCCGCCTGTCCTCAAGGCGCCGGCGCCGGCCGACTTGCCGCCACCTAGTCCGCTGCTCGGCAGCGTGCCGCGGGCCAGTGTCGCATTCCGTCAGGACTGGCGCGCGGGCCGCGACGAATACCGCGCGCTGATCGAACGCGAATCCGGCGCCTTCGGCTTGCCGCCCGCTCTCGTCGATGCCGTGATGGCGGTGGAAAGCCGCTACAATTCCGCCAGCGTCGGACTGGACGGCGAGGTCGGGCTGATGCAGGTCATGCTGCCGACCGCCCGCATGCTCGGCTTCACCGGCACCGCGGCGGAGCTGGCAACTCCCGAAATCAACGTCCACTACGGGACGAAGTATCTCGCCGGCGCGTGGCGCCTTTCCGGGGGAGATCTGTGCACGGCCACGATGAAATACCGGGCCGGGCACGGGGAGACGCGATTCTCGTTCCTCTCGGTGGAATATTGCACGCGCGTCCGCAGTCATCTCGCCGCCAACGGCGTCGCGGTCAGCGGTTCGGTGCCGCAGCCGACCTTTGGCAGAAGCGGCGGCGCCTTTGGCAGAAGTGGCGGCGCGCAACCTCGCGGCCGCTCGATATCGCCGGGCGGCGCGATCAACTTCGCCGCGCTGAATACGCGCCTGCGCGCACTGACAGAGCGAAGAACCCCGAACGCTTCAAACTGACGTTTCGGATCGTTGCACCGGGCGGCGCCGAAGCGGCTTGCGTCACGAGGGGGGTATGTTCACGGTTTTGCGTTGCCGCCGGGTGCTCGCGACCGGCCGCGGACTGGCAAGCGCGCGTCCGATGGCCCGCCAACACCTCACGGCATCACGATAGGCGCATTCGTGCGCCGGGCTCCTGGCGCGCCAGTCCATCAGCTGTTCTGCATCGGCAAGCGTTGCTTCGCCGGACTTCAGGCGTGCAATCCACGCCAGTCCTTCACGGATTAGCGGATCCAATCGTTCGGGATGATCGTTTCGTTTTTTCACGGTCGAGCGCTTTCCCGCAGAGGCCGGTCGCCGGCGGTTCGCCGTGATCGACATGTCTCTGAACGTAAGACGATCCAGAACGGTGAAACCCGAATCTATCGGGGAGAGAACGTTTGAGGCGATGGGCACAATGTTCGACCGCCTGCTTGAGGTCGGTCTCGACGGTCCGCACGGTGACCCCGAGTTGCTCGGCGATCTCGCGATTGGGCAGTCCTTCGATGCGCGAAAGCGTCAGCACGCACCGCCGGCGCTCGGGAAGCTCCGCGATCGCGCGCCTGAGCAGGTCGACTTCGGAGCGATTCTCGATCACGCGTTCGGCATCAGGCTGGTCATCGGGAATGTCCAGCAGGCAGTCGACCTCGTCGACGGTCAGGCGGCGGCTCTCGGCCCGCCGGCGGTCGTTGGCAATGTTGAGCGCGATGCGAAACAGGTAAGCCTTCGGACTCCGCATGGAACCGATTTCGCCGATGCCTTCGAGGCGGAGATAGGTTTCGTGAAGTACGTCGGAGGCAGCGTCCGCTGAGCCGAGCCGGCGTGCCAGGCGCCGGTCAAGCTCGGTGTAATCGGCGAGCAGCAAAGCCCGCAAAGCCGTTATGTTATGATTGTTATTCATGTTAATGTGCCCACAGTCCCCAATTTGCGACGGAACCTAGTAAGAGCGGGCAACGGCAATGTGACGTCAATATAGTTATGCACGGCGATGTATTAATGCTCGTGTTATGTTGCCGAAAATCATCACATAATAACAATACATATAACACAATCGCATCAAAGTTTTTTTTCGCAATCGCAAGGCGTGCGGCGTCTACCGGATAAGGACGATGGATCGGCCTGCTCCGGCCGCGGATCGGGCTGCCCTGTGGGTATTCACACCCGTGAAGAGATAACCCGACAGGCGAAGGTGTTGAGGCAGGCGTGAACTCTTGTGATGAGGGCGAGCGGGCGACGTCGCATGCGCGGCGCGATGGGCGGCGGCGATCGCTCATCGAGTCCCGTTCTCGATTTGGCGAGGCGCGGGCGTGGCGGATGGCGCGCTGTTGCCTGATGCTGTGGGCGATCGGCACGGGGCAGGCGGTCGCGAAATCCGAGTCGGATGGCGCGGCGCGCAAACCCGCGGCGGCCAAGCCGCAGGGCGGCGCTAACACGGGGCCGCAGGGCGCTAACACGGGCAAGAGCGATCCCGCCGCCGCCAAGCCGGCGAGTGCAGCCTCGGCTCCAAAGGACCGCTTCGACATCGACGAGTTTCGTATCGAGGGTGCCGACAGCCTGCCGCAAATCGAGGTCGAAGCCGCCGTGTACCCCTTCCTCGGTCCCCGGCGAACCTCTGACGATGTCGAGAAAGCGCGGGCTGCGGTGGAGAAGGCCTATCACGACAAGGGGTTTCAAACCGTTGGCGTCGCGGTCCCGCAGCAGGATGCGCAGCGTGGATTCATCGTGCTGAAGGTCACCGAGAATCGGGTCGGGCGGGTAAGGGTCAAGGGGTCCCGCTACTACGATCTCGCCAACATCAAGGATGGCGCGGCTTCGCTCAAGGAGGGATCGCTCCCGAACTTCAAGGACGTGACGAAGGATATCGTCTCGCTCAACCGATGGCCGGACCGGCGCGTCACGCCGGCCTTGCGCGCCGGCTTCACGCCGGGGACCGTCGATGTCGACCTCAACGTCGAGGATACGCTGCCGCTGCACGGCAGCGCCGAACTCAACAATCGCCAGAGCCCGAGCACGACGCCGCTGCGGGAAAACTATTCCGTGCGTCATGACAACCTCTGGCAGCTCGGTCACTCGATGACCCTGAGCTATCAGGATGCGCCCCTCAACCGGAAGGACGCCATGGTCATCTCCGGCTCCTACATGGCGCGGACCGATTACGACTGGCTGAGCGTTCTCCTCTATGGTCTCAAATCCGACAGCTCGGTGGCCACCGTCGGCGGCTCCAACGTGGTCGGCCCCGGCGAGGTGATCGGCGGACGCGCAGTGTTGACCTTGCCCACCAAGGGCGAGCTGTTTCACACGCTGTCGCTCGGGATCGATTACAAGCATTTCGCGCAGACGCTCAGACTAGGCACTGACAGGTTCGACTCCCCCGTGACCTATGCGCCGCTGGTCGCCGCCTACGGTGCGACCTGGCAGGCCGACGGCCGGCTGACGCAGCTCAACGCCTCGGTCACAGCGGGCTTGCGCGGCATCGGAAGCAGTTGGGAGGAGTTCGACGCCAAGCGTTTCAAGGCAACCGGCAGCTTCATCCATCTGAATGGGGACGTGGCCCATACCCAGGACCTGCCCGAAGGCTTTCAATTCTTCGCCAAGATACAGGGCCAGGCCGCCGATCAGCCTCTCGTATCAAGTGAGCAACTAAGCCTCGGCGGACTGGACACCGTGCGCGGCTATCTCGAGTCCGAGGTGCTCGGCGATTACGGCGTTGCCGGAACGCTGGAAGTGCGGACGCCGAATGTGGCGCCCTATCTCGAGCAGCAGCTTGAGAATCCGCTCGGCCAGCCGGTCAAGTTCAACGCCTTCGATGATTGGCGGTTCTTTGCGTTCACCGATGCCGGCCACGCCAGAATCCACGACCCCCTGATCGACCAAAAGTCGCAGTTTAGCCTTGCAAGCTACGGCATCGGGACGCGGATGAAAACGCTCAAGCGCTTCAACAGCGTCTTCTTGGTCGGCGTGCCGATGATCTCTCAGCAGTCGACGTTATCCAACCATCCAAGGTTCAGCTTTCGGGTCTGGGGAGAATTCTGATGAAGGTCCATCGCAGCTTACAATTCCGTAGATGGACCTGCAGCGGGCCTGCGCTGCTCATGCTCGTTTTCATTGCAGCTCTGTGGCCCGCTCCGGCGTCGGCGTGGTGGAACGATCAATGGAGCCTGCGCAAGAAGATCACGATTGATACCGGGGCTTCAGGCGCGGGCGTAAGCGACGCCATCGGCACCACGCCGGTCCTGGTGCGTCTGCATGTCGGCAATTTCCGCTTTGGCGCAGCCAAGGAAGATGGCGGCGACCTTCGCTTCGTCGCCGCGGACGACAAGACGCCGCTCAAGCACCATACCGAGAAATACGACGCGCTGCTCGGAGAGGCGCTGGTATGGGTCAACCTGGCCGACCTGAAGCCGGGAACCAAGAACGATATCTGGCTCTATTATGGCAATCCGAAAGCGCCGAGCGCGGCCGACGCCAAGGGGACCTACGATCCCGACACGCTGCTGGTTTATCACTTCGCCGACCGCGGCACGCCGGCGCAGGATGTCACGGCGTGGGCGAACAGTGCCCAGAGCGTGGTGCCCGGCGCCGACGGCACCATCATCGGCCAGGGCGGGCGGTTCGACGGACAGACCGCGCTCGCGCTGCCCGGTTCGCCGTCGCTGGTCGTCGCCGAAGGCGGCGAACTGACCTGGTCGATCTGGGCGAAGATGACCGCGCCGCAGCCACGAGCGGTACTGTACGCGCGTTCCGAAGGCGCCAACGGGCTGATCATCGGCCTCGACAACGGCGTGCCGTTCGTCGAAGTGACGAATGCCGGCACCACCCAGCGCAGCGGCGAGGGCGCCGCGCTTTCGCCCGGCACCTGGCGTCATCTCGCGGTCGTCGCCAAGGGCAGTCAAATCTCGCTCTATGTCGACGGCAATCCGTTCTCGACGCTTGCCGCGACGCTGCCGACAATGACCGGCGCGTCGCAACTCGGGCGCGGGGCTAACGCGCCTGCAGCGGCCGCGCCGGCGCCAGCCCCGGATGCTGCGGCAGCAGGCGCAGCGCCGGCCGCCAGTGTCGACACGCCGGCGACACCTGCCGCGCCGGCCGGCGATGCTTCGCCCGCGCCATCTTCGCCTGCGCCATCTGTGGCTCCGTCGGTTGGATTCGTCGGCGATGTCGACGAATTTCAGATCGCCAAGGTGGCGCGCCCGGCCGGCTTGATCAAGCTGGCAGCGATCGGGCAGGGACCCGATCACGCCAAGCTGATCTCCTTCAGCGTCGATGAGGAAACGTCGGGCTGGTTCACCGGCTACTTCGCCGTGATCCTGCGCTCGGTGACGCTCGACGGCTGGGTCGTGATTGGCCTCTTGGCGATCATGGCCGTGATCAGCTGGATCGTGATGGTCGACAGGATGTCGTATCTGAACCGGATCACGAAGGGCAACGGCATCTTCCTCAAGCACTTCCGCGGCGCGGCGGCCGATCTTGAGGGGCTGCTGCAGCTCGATCGCGAGGAAAGCGATGCCAGCCTGGGCGGACAGGCCGCGGCAAAGGATCACAAGCTCATCCACGCCGCGCCGCTCTATCACCTGTTCGCGCTCAGCGCCCACGAGATCCGCAAGCGCTTCTCCGGAAACAGCGGCTTTCGCGCGCTCTCGCCGCAGGCGATCCAGTCGATCCGCGCGGTGCTGGACAGCGGTTATGTGCGCGAGACACAGCGCCTCAATCGAATGATGGTGATGCTGACGATCGCCATTTCAGGCGGCCCGTTTCTCGGCCTGCTCGGCACCGTCGTCGGCGTCATGATCACCTTTGCGGCGATCGCGGCGAGCGGCGACGTCAACGTCAATGCGATCGCGCCCGGCATCGCCGCCGCGCTGGTCGCTACCGTCGCGGGCCTCGGCGTCGCGATCCCGGCGCTGTTTGCCTACAACTACCTGACCATTCGCATCAAGGATGCGACCAACGAGATGCAGGTGTTCGTCGACGAACTGATCACGCGGATCGCCGAGTCCTACGACAGGGTGCCGAGCGAGCCGATCAAGCAGGCTGCGGAGTGAACCCATGCAAGTACAGTCCGACAGCAAGCCGTACGATGACATCAACATCACGCCGATGCTCGACCTCGCCTATGTGCTGCTGGTGATCTTCATCATCATGACTACCGCAACCGTGCAGGGCATGAAGGTGAATCTGCCCAAGGCAAGCTCGACGCCGAGCCTGGCGCAACAGACCACCAAGGCGATCACCGTCGCCAATGACGGCAAGATCTTCCTCGACACGATACCGGTGACGCTGCCCGAGCTCGAGCAGCGCCTGGTGCAGCAGCGGGCGCTGACGCCTGAGTTTCCGATCGTGCTGCGCGGCGACAGCCAGACCCAGTACCAGAACGTGGTCGATGTGCTCGACCTGCTCGGGCGTCTCAACTTCACCCAGGTCGGCATGGCCACCAAGCCGCTGGTGCGGTGAGCTGAAAAGTTGAGAGCGGTTCATGGCCTGGCGCGACGATGAAGACGATAGCAACAACCCGCAGTCCCGCCGGCGTTTTGCGCTGTCGGCTGGCGTCGGCGTGCTTGTCGTCGCGTTGCTGGCAGGTGGCCTCGCGATGATGCTGAGGGGCGACAAGGAGCCGCCGCGCAGAATCGCCCCCGAAGTCATCACGCTCGTGATCACTCCGCCACCTCCGCCGCCGCCACCACCGCCGCCACCGGAGCAGCAGCCCGAGCAGAAGGTGATCGAGCAGACGCCGGTGAAGGAGATCATCGAGGAGAAGCCGGTCGACATTCCAAAAGAAGCGCCGCCGGACGCGAACAACGATCCGTTGCCCGGACCGCCTGCCCTCGATGACGCCGGCAAGGGACCGGGCGAATTGCTCGGCCGGCCGGGCGGGCGCGGCTTCATCGGCGGCGGCGGTGGTGGTGGCGGCGGCAGCCGTTGGGGTTGGTACGCCAGCATGGTGCAAACGCAGATCGACGCAGCGCTGCGCGCCAACGAAAAGACGCGGCACGCGGTGATGAAGATTCAGGTTCGGCTGTGGTCCGACTCAACGGGCCTGATCAACCGCGTGCAACTGGCGTCGTCGACCGGCAACGCCGAGCTCGACGCCGTCATCCGCGACAAGGTTCTGACTGGCATGCGGCTGCGCGAGCCGCCGCCAAGAGACATGCCGATGCCGATCATCACCAAGGTGACAGCCCAGAGCCCAAGCTGAGGGGGAGCGGGGATGTCGGTGCGTACAATTGGTTGTAAAGTGAGAAGGATTGATTTCATGTGGCGGGCTGGAACTATAAGAACAGGGCTGTCGTCGGTCGCAGCAATTTCGCTTGCGCTTGCCGTCCCGGCGGCGGCGCAGGACGCCGGTGGCGATACCGTCAGGCGGCCGATGGTTTCGCGCAGCGCCCCGCCATCGTCGAATTCGACCGTCAACCTGATCAATCTTCTCGTCAAGCGAGGCACGCTGAGCGAGGAAGAGGCGGCGCTTCTGATCAAGCAGGCCGACGACGAGGCCTATATCGCGCGCCAGGCCGTGCGCGACGCCACCGCCAAGGCGGAAGGCGCCGAGAAGCGGGCCACGACCGCAGCCGATGCGGTCTCGCCGCCCGGCACCAAGCGGGTGGTTTATGTGCCTGAGATCGTCAAGCAGCAGCTCCGCGACGATCTCAAGCGCGAGGTGATGGCAAAGGCGGAGAAGGAGAACTGGGCCTCGCCCGGCAAGTATCCGGAGTGGGCGCAGCGGATCCGTTTCTATGGCGACGTGCGTACGAGATATGAGGGGGACTTTTACCCCAAAGGAAACGGCCCGCTCCAGAACTACAATGCCATCAACACCGGATCGCCCTTCCTGGAAGACAACAGCAACGCCTTCAATCCCTATTTCCCTCCCACCTACAACACCTCGCAGGATCGCAACCGCTTTCGCTTCCGCGCCCGGCTCGGGCTCGATGCAGATTTGTACGAGGGATTTGCGGCGGGTCTTCGTATCGCAACCGGCGACAACAGCTCTCCGGTCTCGCTCAACCAGACCTTCGGCACGAATGGCGGGAACTTTTCGAAATACGCGCTCTGGCTTGATCGCGCCTTCCTCAAATATCAGCCGTTGCAGGATCTCGTTTTTTCGGCCGGTCGTTTCGACAACCCGTTCTGGTCGCCGACCGATCTGGCCTGGTACAAGGACCTTGGCTTTGACGGGTTCGCGGTCCAGGGCAAGTATGAAGTCATGGAAGGATTTACGCCGTTCGCCGTCGCGGGCGCATTTCCCACCTTCAACACCGACCTGAACGCCGGACTGAACACCGTCGACCTCAACGGGCCAGTGAAGCTGCCGAGCCGCGACAGGTGGCTGTTTGGCGGTCAGGCAGGTTTCAGCGCCAGGTTTGATCCCGAAACCAATCTCCGCGTCGCCGTTGCCTATTACGACTTCACGAACGTGCAAGGGAGCCTTTCCAGCGCATGCTTCGTTCTTACCGCCGCCGATATTTGCGACACCGATTTGCTGCGGACGTCGTTCGCGCAGAAAGGCAATACCTATATGCGGCTGCGCAACGTGCCGGACGTCCTCGTGCCCAATCCGACGCTGAATTATCAGTATTACGGATTGGCCAGCGCCTTCCGCCCGGTCGTCGCCAGTGCTCAGCTCGATCTCGCACAATTCAATCCGATCCATATCATTCTCGACGGCGAATTCGTCTGGAATACAGCCTTCGACCGTGCCTACGTTTCGTCCGTTGCAGTGAATAATTTCGCCCCGACCGCGACCGGAGCGCCGGGCGTCTACAACGGCGGAAACAAGGGTTGGCTCGCCCGCTTGACGGTCGGCAACAAGGAGGTCAGGCAACTCTGGGATTGGAACGCTCACGTCGGCTACAAGTACCTTGAGTCGGATGCGACGGTGGATGCATTCGTCGATTCCGATTTCGGACTCGGCGGCACCAACCTCAAGGGTTATTTCGTCGGCGCCAGTCTCGGCCTCGGCGATAACGTCTGGACCTCCGCCCGCTGGATGAGCGCCAACGCCATTGCCGGCCTGCCTTACTCGGTCGAGATATTCCAGCTCGACCTGAATGCGAGGTTCTGAAACATGCGCTATTTGCGGCTCCATCTTGCCGTTGCACTGACGGTCGTCAGCTCGGTAACCGCGCACGCGGACGCGGAGTCCGACCGCTTGCGCGAAGCGCTGCGCAACGCGACCGCGCAGTCGCGCCAGCTCGAGGATCAGCGCACCGCGCTGCAGGCCAAGCTGACCTCGGCCGAGCAGGAGCGTGAAAAACTCAAGAAGCAGAACGAGGCCTATCGCGCGCAGGTCAAGGAAGCCGAGCAGGCCTATCGCCAGGCGGTGAAGGATTTCAACGACCGGCTGAGCGAACGCGACGAGTCGCTGGAGAAGTGGAAGAGCGCGTATGGCGAGGCTGCCACCGTCGCCCGCACCAAGGACACCGAGCGCACCAGGTTCGAGACCGAGGTGATCGCCCTGAGGGGCAGCATCAAGGCGTGCACAGCCAAGAATGCTCAGCTCGTCAAGGTCGGCAACGACATCGTGCGGCAATACGAGGAAATGAACGTGATGGAAAAAATCTGGGACCACGAGCCGGTGTTCGGACAGAAGCGGGTCGAGCATCAGAACGCGGCCCAGGATTTTCGCGACAAGGTCCTCGATCAGAGGGTCCTCGATCAGAAAGTCACTCGATGAACAAGAACGTCACCTTCACCATCGGATTGTTCGTCGCAGCCGCGTGCTCGGCGTTCTCGGTCGGCGCCGTCGCGCAGACGCGCACACCACCCCAACAGGCCGCGCCGCGCGCCGCGGCGCCCCAGCCCGCTGCTACGCCCCAGACCGCCACACCTCAGCCTGCCGCGACGCCCCGGCCCGCGGCCGCGGAAGGTGGCGCTGCCCTGAAGGGCGGCGAGGTCGTTGCCCGGATCGGCGGCAGTGACGTCACGGCGGAAGAACTGCGCGCGGCGGTCGCCTTGCTGGATGCCCGCAGCCAGGCGGCGGTCGCGCGCGATCCGGCGCTGCTCGGCCAGACGGTGCGGGCCATCCTGGCCAACCGCCTTGTGCTCAAGGAGGCGCTGTCAAAAAAATGGGATGAGCAGCCGGCAATTGTGGCCCAGTTTGCGCGCGCTCGGGAAAACCTGATCGTCGAGAGCTATCTCGACTCGATCGCGACACCGCCTGAAAGCTATCCGAGCGATGCAGAGGTCAAGAGTGTCTACGATACGAATGTCGGCGCTCTCCTGGTGCCTCGCCGATTCCAGCTCGCGCAGATCGTCGTCACCCTGCCAAAGGATGCCGACAAGGCGGCCGAGGATGCCGCGCGCAAGAAACTCGACGATGTGGTGAAGAAGCTGAAGCAGCCTGGCGCGGATTTTGGCCCGCTCGCCCGTAGCGTTTCCGAAGACACGGCTTCGGCCGAGCGGGATGGGGAGATCGGCTGGGTGGCCGAACCGGACCTGCGGCCCGAGCTCCGGACCCAGGTCATCGGACTGGCGAAGGGAGGCATTGCGGAGCCGATCCGGCTCGACGATGGCTGGCACATCCTGAAGCTGCTGGATACCGAAGCGTCTCGCACAAGGCCGCTCTCCGAGGTCAGGGACGCCCTCGTGCAGCGCATCAGGGCGGAGCGTGCGGACGCCACTCGCCGCGCCTATGTGGGAGAACTGCTCAAGCAGACGCCGCCGGTCGTCAACGAGATCGCGCTTTCGAAACTGCTCTCCACAAAAGCCGATCCGCCGCCGGCGCGTTAGCGCCGCGCGGCCGTCCTGCGTCGTCAAGCTGCTGCACCGATCGTATGTGGTCGACTTGCAACGCGCGCCGCTGAGTGCGCCCGGAATCACGGATTGGGCGCAGGTGCAAGGGTATCGGGGTGGCACCCCGCGACTGGAGCTCATGGAGCGGGAGAATTGCGCTCGATCTGTGGTATATCGATAATCGGAGCGTTACGCTCGATATCGCGATAATGCTGCGAACATTTTTCGAATTGATCCGGCCGCGCAACGCGTATTGACGCGGTGCAGCCCAACAATCTCCTTAACATTAGTTATTTGATGCAATTATCACTGCTGGCCGGATTGCCGTCATCAGGCACTCCGGGCGTCGGCCGTTGAGGCGTGGGAGCGACCCGTCTTGCAGGATGCCGCAGTGCACTCTAAAACCCGAAGCCGGTCGCCTTCACAGGGAATTCTTGGTAACTCTATTGAAATGTATGGGGATTCCAGCTTACTAGACTGCATGATGGTCAAGCAAGATTCGGGCCGGAGAGGGACCAGATGGTCGGCAAGAGACATGCTTCTGGGGAAATAACGGCCAAGCTGGCGCAGGCCAATGAGTTGGCGGCAAAGGGCAAGACGCAGCGGGAGATCTCGAAGGCTCTAGGTGTGAGCATCATGACCTACCACCGCTGGAAGAAGCAGACCAACGCTGGTGGCGATTCCGATCATCTTGCCGAACGCAGCGAGGCCGCTCCGCGGCCCGTGATCTCGGACGATGCCAATGCAATGGAAACCATCCAGCGCCTGGAATTGGAAAACTCACAGTTGCGGCGGCTGGTTACCGATATGCTCCTGGACAAGCTCAAACTTGAGGCCGAGCTCCGCGCCCGGCAAGAGGCGCAGATGCGCAGGCCCGGCAAGGGCTGACAGGTTTGAACTGGTTGTGTCAGCTCGATCGTTCACCTAGACAATGATGCGATTCGAAGCAATCGCATCATGATCTCATCTGTTTGTTTGAGCGCGATCTCCGGGAAGCGCATTGCGTTTGTCCCGCTGACATCAGTCCAGCTTTGTCTCGCCAGCCCGCGCACGCAGGGCGCTGAACGTATCGGCCTTGATCTCCATGCTCGTGCCGTCGGCAAAGGACAGGTTCACCGGGTGGAAGCCGAGGTCCAGGGTCAACTGATCCGAGCCGTCGCCGAAGGAAACCGTCGCGACATTTCCTGACAGCGTCACGCTCATATTGTCGGCCGACAGGCCCTCGCCCAATTTGATCGAGACGTCGCGGTTGACGAAGACCGTATCCTTGCCGTCGCCGGCGTTGAACAGAACCGTGGCGCCGGTGTCGGCGCGGATCATATCGTCGCCGGCGCCGCCGCTGACGATCGTTCCGTTGGCGGCATCGATGGTATCGTTGCCAGCTCCGCCTTCGACATAGCCCCCGACACGGGCCGAGATGGAGTCGTCGCCATCGCCGCCATAGGCGCGGCTGTTTGACCAGACCGAGATCGTGTCATTGCCCGCGCCGCCATCGACCATGCTGTCGGACCAGGCGCTGATCGTGTCGTTCCCGGCGCCGCCCATCGTCACGGTATTTGACCAGGCGCGCACCGCGTCATCACCGGCACCGGCATCGACGATGCTGTCGGACCAGGCGCTGATCGTATCGTTTCCGGCGCCACCCATCGTTACCGTATTCGACCAGGCGCGGACTGCGTCGTCGCCGTCGCCACCACTGACCACGCTATCGGACCAGACGCTGATCGAGTCGTTGCCGTTGCCGCCGTCGATGAAACTGTTGCTCCAGCCGGACAGCCTGTCGTCGCCGTCGCTTCCGAGCAGATATAACGCCCCCAGTTCCTGCACGCGAAGCAGAAACGCCTGCACCGTCGGTGACTGGCCGATGCTGCCGTTCGCGCGGGTCGTCGAAGGTTCGGCTGGCGGCTTTGCGCCGGACGACGCCTGATGCTTCGCTGCGAGCTCGGCCAGAAGCCGGGGCGGCTCCGGTGGCTGCGGCAACTCCCAGGCCCGGAATGACGGGAAAAGAGGATTGGACACTTGCATGGCGGATTCCTGACCCGGCCACTCGCCGTATTCGGTGGCGGCCGACATACCGTGGAGATGCCGAACCGTATCGCGGGCTGCCTAAGAAACGATTACTCGTCTACCTAAGGATGTATCAAACAATCCGTGTCGGCAGCATGGTAATCCGGGTTCATGCGTGGGTGCCTAATGCTTTCACCCTGCGATTACGCCGAATATTCGCAGGCGAGCGACCCCGCAAAAAATTATAGCGTCCGGCGGTCAACGCCGGACGCTACCAATGTACAAATTGTCGCAGCCTTACTTCTTGTAGGTGGCGATCACGGCTTCACCATCGGGGCCGGCCTTTTTCGACCAGTCGGCTGTCAACTGCTCGCCGACCTTTTCAAGGCCGGTCTTCAGCGCCGCGGGTGGCGGCAGCACCTTCATTTTGTTGGCCTCGAGCTGTTCGAGATACCACTTCGCCTTTTCCTCTGCGAGCTTCCAGCCGCGTTCTTCGGCGGCAGCGGCCGCCTTGAGGATCGCGTCCTGGGTCGGCTTGTCGAGCGCATCAAAAGCCGCCTTGTTCACGAACGTCACGTTCTTCGGAAGCCAGGCCTGCACGTCATAGAAATGGGTCATGGATTCCCAGGCCTTGCTGTCGTAGCCGGTCGAGCCCGAGGTCATGAACGCATTGACGACGCCGGTCGCGAGCGCCTGCGGCAGTTCGGCCGCCTGGATGGTGACCGGCTGCGCGCCGACAAGCTCGGCGATGCGCGAGGTGCCGACATTATAAGCCCGCCACTTCAGGCCTTTCATGTCTTCGAGGGAGTTGAGATCCTTCTTGGCATAAATGCCCTGCGGCCCCCACGGCACCGCGAACAGCAGCATCAGGCCCTGCGACGCGAGCTTCTTTTCGATCGCGGGTTTTGATGCGAGCCACAGCTTCTTGGCTGACGGATAGCTCGTCGCCAGGAACGGGATCACATCGATGCCGAATATCGGGTCTTCGTTCTCGTGCAGCGAGATCAGGACCTCGCCGGCCTGCGCCTGTCCGGTCGCGACCGCGCGCTTGATTTCCGGCGCCTTGAACAGCGACGCGGCGGCATGCACGGTGATCTGCAGCTTGCCGCCGGTGGCATCGCCGACATCCTTGGCGAAGGCGATCAAATTCACCGAATGCGGATTATCAGCCGGATAGGCCGCCGGAAGATTCCACTTGGTCTGCGCCATAGCGGGAGCGGCGAGCGCCGCGACGCAGGCGGCCATGGCGCACGTCTTAATAAGCCTTAACATTACAATACCTTTCTCTAGCCAGGGAACGCTATCCGCGGCAGCACCATCACGATATCAGGAAAGACCGTGATGATGGCGACCGCGAGAACGAGCAAAAAGAAGAACGGCAGGGCAGCCTTGGCGACTGTGTTGGAATCCTTGCCGCTCATGGTCTGCAGGACGAACAGATTGAAGCCCACCGGCGGCGAGACTTCCGCCATCTCCACCACCAGCACCAGGAAAATGCCGAACCAGACCAGATCGAAGCCGGCCTGCTTCACCATCGGAATCACGATGGCCGTGGTCAGCACGATCATGGAAATGCCGTCCAG
>Ga0081540_1001151_pt1 | contig 23281 bp, 23 predicted proteins | sample TabmetS2T1R1_FD_71024 | JGI IMG/M metagenome (GOLD analysis project Ga0081540, IMG submission 71024) | Tabebuia heterophylla rhizosphere microbial communities from the University of Puerto Rico - S2T1R1 | ecosystem: Host-associated > Plants > Roots > Rhizosphere ... | reverse complement strand
GGCGAAGCTGGCCGGCGAGCTGGGCACCGAGGCGGCCGCGGTCGTGGTCGGCGACGTCTCCGATGACGCCGCCGCCGGACTCGGCAAGTACGGAGTGGGCAAGGTCTATCGCGCCAAGGACGCCCCCGAGGGCCTCGCCCAGCCGATCGTCGACGTGATGGCGAACGTGATGAGCGACAACGACTTCGACTACGCGCTCTTCGGCGGCGGCCTGCTCGGCTTCGAGATCGGCGCCGGGCTCACCGCACGCCTCAACGCGGGGGTGACGATGGAGGTCACCCAGGTGAACGTCCAGGACGGCAAGCTCGTGGCCGAGCGTCCCATCCTCCAGGACTCGCAGATCGCGGACGTCGGCTACGTCGAGTCGCCCGGGATCATCATCGGCCGCCTCAATGCCTTCGACGAGAACGAGGGCGACGGGACCGCCGAGGTCGAGGACGTCCAGGTCGAGCTCTCGCCCTGGTCGACCAAGGCCAGGATGGTCACCCGCGGCGAGCAGCGCGGAGCGGACGTCAACATCGAGGACGCAAACATCCTGGTCGGTGGCGGCCGCGGGCTCGGCAAGAAGGAGAACTTCGAGCTCGCCGAGCAGCTGGCCGACTCCATGGGCGGAGCAGTTGCCGCTACCCGCGCCGTCGTCGACGCGGGCTGGTACCCGTACGCCGCCCAGATCGGCCAGACCGGCAAGACGGTGGCGCCGAACCTCTACCTGGCGCTCGGGATCTCCGGCGCGATCCAGCACAAGGTCGGCATGCAGAACTCGGAGAACATCCTGGCCATCAACAAGGACCAGAACGCGCCGATCTTCGAGTTCTCGGACCTCGGCGTGGTCGGCGACCTGCACAAGATCGTCCCCAAGCTGACCGAGGCGATCAAGGCCAAGAAGGGGTCGTAGTGGCCGTCGAGCCGCTCGAGTATCCGCCGCCGGTGAAGCCGGCGGAGGAGTTCATCACCGGCATCACGGATCCCGAGGACGAGCGGATCGAGGTCGGAGTCGCGATCGTGGGCGGCGGCCCCGCGGGGCTCGCCTGCGCGATCAGGCTGATGCAGCTGCTCGAGGACGAGCCGGAGCTGACCGAGAAGCTGGGTGAGGTCCCGGTCGCGGTGGTCGAGAAGGGCAAGACCCCGGGCGCGCACCTGCTCTCCGGCGCCAACATGAAGCCCTCGGCGATGCGGGAGCTCTTCCCGGATCTCGATCCCTCGGATTGGCCGGTCTACCAGGAGGTGACCAAGGACGCGGTCTACTTCCTGACCTCGAAGCTGGCGGTGCCGCTGAAGCCGATGCCGCCGAACTTCCGCAACCACGGCAACTACGTCACCTCGATCGCGAAGCTCGGCCGCTTCCTCGGAGAGAAGGCCGAGGAGGCGGGCGTCTACATCCTCAACGAGACGGCCGCCGACAAGCTGCTCGTCGAGGACCGGATCGTCCGCGGGGTGCGCTCGGGCGACAAGGGGCGCGGCAAGGACGGCGAGGAGCTCTCCAACTTCGAGCCCGGCTCGGACCTGGTCGCCAAGGCCACCGTCCTCGCCGAGGGCACGCTCGGACACCTCACGGGCGCAGCGCTCGAGTACTTCGATCTCCGGGGGCCGGATCCGCCGCGCTGGGAGTTGGGCGTGAAGGAGGTCTGGGAGGTGGAGAAGCCACTCGACCGCGTCATCCACACGCTCGGGTGGCCGCTGCGCTGGAGGCCGAAGTACAAGGAGGCGGGCGGCAGCTTCATCTACCCGATGGGCGAGGACAAGGTGTGCATCGGCCTGGTCGTCGGGCTCGACACCAGCGACGCGACCTTCTCGACGCACGATGCCCTGCAGGAGCTGAAGACGCACTCCTTCGTCAGGAAGATCCTCGAAGGTGGCAAGCGCGTCGCCTGGGGGGCGAAGACGATCCCCTCGGGCGGCTACTGGTCGATGCCGAAGCGGCTCTCGAGCCCCGGCATGGTGATCACGGGGGACGCGGCGGGGATGGTCAACGTGCCGACGCTGAAGGGGATCCACTACGCGATGCACGCCGGCATGTACGCCGCCGAGGCCATCGTCGAGTCGCTCAAGCAGAACTCGGTTAATTTCGAGAACTACGAGCGCAGGGTGAAGGACTCGCTGATCGAGAAGGACCTCTGGCAGTCGCGCAACATGCGCCAGCCGCTCTCCAAGGGCCTGATCTTCGGCGGGGTCATGGGCAGCCTGATGGTGCTCACGAAGGGCGCCTTCCCGGGCGGGCACTGGAAGAACGAGCCCGACTCCGAGGTGCCGGTCGAAGTCGAGGGCGCGGCCAAGAAGTACCCGAAGCCCGACAACAAGTACATCTTCGACAAGCTCAACTCGGTCTTCCTCTCCGGCAACGCGACGCGCGACGACGCGCCGAATCACATCCGCATCCAGGAGAGGGTGCCGCGCGAGCTGGCTCAGACCTGGGTCTCGATGTGCCCCGCGCAGGTCTACGAGATCCCCGACGAGCAGCTCGAGTCGGGTGCCGAGACGGTCGACGTCCACGTCACGCCGTCCAACTGCGTGCAGTGCGGTGCGATCACCGCCAAGGGGGGCCGCCTCACCCTGCCCGAGGGCGGCGACGGCCCTCTCTACACGGAAGTCTGACTACGGCGTAGAGCTGCCGCTGGCGTTCGCGGCCACGAACGCCGCCACGTCCTCTGCGTCCTTGCCGCTGTAGAGGTTGGCCGGCATGGTGCCGCTGCGGCCCGCCTCGTGGCCCTTGGCGTGGAAGCCGCCCCCCTTCTTGATCGCGTCGAGGACGTCCGCCTGGTCGATCGCGATGTCGCCGAGGTTCGGGCCGATCTGGCCGACCGTGCCGGCGGCCTCGAACGTGTGGCAGGAGCCGCATTTCTGGACGAAGAGCTGCTGGCCGTGAGCCTCGGCGGGCGAGAGGGGCTGCTTGGTGTCAGGAGCCTCCGGGGTCCCCGAGGCCCGCGTCTGCTGCTCGACCGTGTCGGAGCCGCTCCCGCCGCAGCCGACAGCCATCGCGATGCAGACCAGGCCCGCGATGAGCCCGGCCGCGAGGTAACGCAGGGAGCCCGCCATCACTCCATGCGCGTACCCGGGGGAGGCTGATTTATGCTCGCCTCGATGCCCGAACGTCGCAGCCAGACGCTCGAGCGTGAGCTGCTGGAGTTCGCCCCCGATGCGGTGGTCGGGGTGGACGCGCGTGGCGAGATCCAGCTGGTGAACTCGCGCACCGAGGCCGTCTTCGGCTACGGGCGCGGCGAGCTGATCGGGCGTCCGGTGGAGACGCTCCTGCCGAGTGGGCTCGACGACGGCCTCGATAACTACGCGCGGCGCAAGGACGGCAGCGAGTTCCCCTGCGAGGTCTCGCGCTCGAGGGTTGCCACCGATGACGGGGTCGTGGCCCTGGCCTCGATTCGCGACATCACCGAGCGCCGCCGCGACCGAGACGACCTCCGCCGGGCGGTCCGGCGGCTGCAGGCCGCCACGGAGGTCGCGATCGCCGTCGGCGGCGAGACCGATCTCGAGCGGGTCCTGGACGCGATCGTGGAGCGGGGACGCGCCCTGGTCGAGGCGCGGGCGTTGATCGTCCTGCTGCGGGAGGGCGATGAGCTGGTCGTCGCCGCGACGGCGGCCGTGGCCGGCGGGCTCGATCCCAAGGTCGGGCACCTCAGATTCAGCGTCGAGGACACATCCGAGGAGCTCCTGCTGGGGAGGATCAGGGGCGCGGACCTCGGTGCCCACGAGAGAGGTCGGGCACTGATCGCTCCGCTGCTCTTCCGCAACCAGTCGCTCGGCCTGGTCATCGCCCTTGATCACATCGGCGATCCGGGTCACTTCGACGACGAGCACCAGCGCATGCTCGATGCGTTCGCGGCCAGCGCGGCTTCGGCGGTCGCGACGGCGAGGTCGATGGCGGAGGAGCGGCTGCAGAACACGATCGACGCCGCCGAGCAGGAGCGGGGGCGCTGGGCGCGCGAGCTCCACGACGAGACGCTGCAGTCGCTCGCCGTCCTGCGCATGCGTCTCGCGTCAGCGCTGCGGGACGAGTCGCCGGACGAGCTCCACGAAACGGGACAGGAGGCGGTCCAGCAGATCGACGACGAGATCGTGAAGCTGCGGCGCCTGATCACCGAGCTGCGGCCCGCGTCACTCGACACGATCGGGCTCGAGGCCGCCCTCTATGCGCTCGCGCAGCAGCACCAGGAGGTCGGGCCGATCCGCATCGACTGCGACTTCGAGCTCAGCCGGGAGGCCGACGATCGCCCGGCGCCGCTCCTGGAGACGGCGGTCTACCGGCTGGTGCAGGAGGCGCTCAACAACGTCTCCAAGCACTCGATGGCGCAGCAGGCGGAGCTCAAGGTGCGTGACTCCGGCAGCCAGATCGAGATCGAGATCTCCGACGACGGCGTCGGCTTCGAGCCGAACCTGGTCCGGGAGGGCTTCGGCCTGGTCGGGATGAGGGAGCGCGCCGCCCTGCTCGGCGGGACGCTGCGGATCGAGTCGACGAGGGGATCCGGGACGAGGGTCTGGGCGGAGATCCCGCTCAACGGGCCCGGCGAAGAGGAAACCTAGACGTCGATCAGGCCGCGGTCGATCGCGTAGCGCACGAGCTCTGACCGCGTCGTCATCGCCAGCTTCTGCTGGATGTGAGCTCGGTGCGACTCGACCGTGCGGACGCTGAGGTAGAGCTGCTCGGCGATCTCGTTGTTGGTGTGGCCCAGCGCGATCAGCCGCAGGACCTCGAGCTCCCGCTCCGAGAGGTCATCGGGTGTCGCGGCATCGGGCTCGGCGGCGAGTCGGGCACCGAGCTCGGGCTGGAGGTAGGTGCGGCCCTCGGCCGCCATCCGGACGGCCTTGACGAGCTCCTCGCTGGCCGCCTCCTTGAGGATGTAGCCGAGCACCCCGGCCTGCAGTGCCTCGCGGGCGAACGCGGTCTCGTCCTGCATCGTGAGGACGACGATCTCCGTGTCCGGAGACTGCTCCCGGATCGACGGAATGGCGGCCAGACCGGACCCGCCCGGCATGTTGATGTCCAGGATCAGCACCTTGGGGCGGTGCCCGCTGACGTAGCGGGCCGCGGAATCCGCGTCGCCCGCCTCGGCGACGACCTCGATGTCGGGCTCTCGCTCGAGCATCAACCGGAGGGCGCTCCTGACGACTGCGTGGTCGTCAGCGAGGACGACGGAGATCTTCTCTCCTGGCTCCTGACCCCCTGTGGTGGACACGGTCGTACCTTAACCCCGCACGCGGGCGGCGGCGCCGGACCCGCAAGTGCGCAACTCGCGCCCCCGTACCAGGTTCTAGGGCCGTGGGGTTCGGGCTACAGCGAGGTGCGGCGCGGCCGGGAAGGAGTGGTTCCGGCGGCAGGCGGATCACCGGGGCACTGCTGCTGGCGGGGCTCCTTTGCGTGGCCGTGGCCCTCGCCCCGGCGGGTGGCCAGGCGAAGAAGCGGAAGCCCGCCAAGCAGCCAAAGCCGAACATCGTCCTGATCATGGACGACGACCAGTCGGTCAACCTCCAGCAGTTCCTGACCAAGACGAACGCCGCGATCGCCGACAAGGGCGTCACCTTCGACAACTCGTTCGTCAACTACTCGCTCTGCTGCCCGTCGCGCTCCACGATGCTGACCGGGCAGTACGCCCACAACCACGGCGTCAGGGGAAATCAGCTCCCCACCGGCGGCTACAGCAAGCTGGCGCCGACGCTCGGCAACAGCCTGCCCGTCTGGCTTCAGCGCGCCGGCTACTACACCGCCCACATCGGCAAGTTCCTGAACGGCTACGGGACGACCTCTCCCGATACCGAGGTGCCCCCGGGCTGGAACGAGTGGTACGGGTCCCTGGACAACGCCGACGGTTTCACCGGCGGCACCTACACCGCCTACGGCTACACGCTGAACGAGAACGGGCGGATCGTCCACTACGGCTCCACGCCGGACGCCGTCGACCCGGCGACCTACCAGACCGACGTCTACTCGCAGAAGGCTGCCGATTTCATCCGGCGGCGCGCCCCGAGCCGAAAGCCGTTCTACCTCTCGGTTGCGCCACGTGATCCCCACGGCGAGGCCGCCTCTTGCAACTGCGCTGGGAACAACCCGCGGGCCGCGCCGCGCTACGAGGGGCGGTTCAACGGACTGACGGCGCCGCGTGACCCCAGCTTCAACGAGGCGAACGTCTCGGACAAGCCATCCAACGTGAAGAACCTGCCGCTGCTCAACCCGACGCAGGTCGGCAACGTGGATGCTCGCTATCGGGCGCGGGCGGAGGCGGTGCTCGGGGTCGACGACCTCGTGCAGAACGTCGTGAGCACGCTGAAGGCGAGCGGGGAGCTGAAGAACACGGTTCTGATCTTCACCTCGGACAACGGCTTCTTCCACGGCGAGCACCGTGTCCCGCAGGGGAAGGTGAGGATCTACGAGCCCTCCATCCGCGTCCCCCTGCTGATCAGGGGGCCCGGGATGCCAAAGGGCGCCCATCGGCGACAGCCGGTCGGCAACGTGGACCTCGCCCCGACCATCCTCGACTTCGCCAGAGCGAAGCCGGGCCGCAAGCAGGACGGCATGTCCCTCGTTTCGATCATGCGGGACAGGCGGGACTTCCCGGGGAGGGCGATGGACCTCGAGACCTACTTCACCCCGGACACGACCGAGGATCCCGAGGACCCGCCGCTCAACTACCAGGGCGTGCGCACCGACCGCTACCTCTACGCCAACTACGGGACCGGCGAACAGGAGCTCTACGACCTGCGCACCGACCCGTTCGAGCTGCAGAACCAGGCCGGCAATCCGATCTACGGCCCGGTGCAGTCAGCGCTCCAGCGTCTGCTCTCCTCCGAGTCCACCTGCGCCGGCAAGACCTGCCGGGCGCGGCCCAAGGTCAAGCTGAAGGCGCGCTGCGCGCGCGCCAAGGTGGCCGGCAAGGGCAAGCCGCAGGAGGCGACGTTCTACCTGCGCGGCAAGAAGCTCAGGCGGGACGCGAAGCCGCCGATTCAGGCCAGCCTGCCCAATCCCTCCTCAGGGAACAAGCTGGAGGCCGTGGTCAGTGCGCTCGACGGGCGAATCGTCACGCTCCGGCGGACGCTTCACTGCTGATCAGCTCCGCCAGTCGCTCCGGCTGGTCCTCCGAGACGAAGGTGTAGGAGTCCTCGATGCGCTCGAGCCGAGCGCCGTTGATCGTGTCCGCCAGCTTCTCCGCGAAGGCGAGCTTGAAGAAGCGATCCTCCACCGCCCAGGCCAAGAGGGCGGGGCGGTCGAAGCCGCGCAGCTTGTCGGCCGCCTCGAGCGTGTAGCGCGGGTCGATGCCGCGCAGGACCTTGGCCGTGTCGCGGCGTACCGCGCGGTCAGCGAGAAAGGGCTCGACCCACTCACGGGTCGGCGCTCCGTCGAAGTCGCGCTTGATCAGCCAGCCATAGGCGTTCGGGAGGCGCCGCAGCCGCTCGAAACGCATCCCCTGCATCAAGCCGGTGAGAGCTCCGGGCATCCGCGCCGCCCACTGCAGCCCGCGGAAGGCCGGGGGCAGGAAGTTCTCGAAGGCATCGCAGTTGGTCAGTACGAGGCGGCCGATCCGATCGGGGTGGTTGGCGGCCGTGATCTGGGAGATCGCGCCGCCCGTGTCATTGGCGACCAGGGTGACGTCCTCGAGGCCGAGGGCTCCGAGGAAGTCGGCGATCAGGCGGGCGAGGGCCGGAGGGGAGAGGTCGGCCTCGGGATCCATCGGCGTCACGTGCGAGCCGAGCGGAAGGGTGGGGACGATGCAGCGGAAGCGGTCCTCCAGCAGCGGCGTCACCTTGCGCCAGAGCGTCCCGTCGACGAGCAGGCCGTGGATGAAGACGATCGGCGGCCCTTCACCCGACTCCCGGTACTCGATCGCGCCCTGCTTGACATTCGCTTGGCTCATCTCGGCCTCCTCGACGGATTTCGCATACAGGCTGTATCTATATTCACCTACAGGCTGTATGTCAATGTGAGGTCGGTCTCACTCCTGCATCGCAGCTTCCGGCGGCCGGATGTGTTCGAAGGCCTGGCTAGACTTGAACCCACGATGAAGACCGATATCCATCCCGATTACGTCCTCTCGCACGTCCACTGCTCGTGCGGGAACGACTTCTACACCCGCTCCACGAAGCCGGAGTTGCACGTGGAGATCTGCTCGCAGTGCCACCCCTTCTATACGGGCAAGCAGAAGCTGGTTGACACAGGCGGCCGCGTCGAGCGGTTCCGCCGCCGTGCTGCCAAGCGCGCCCGTTGAGCCCCGAGCCTGACCCAAGATCCAACGGGGCGCGTCCGGCGGGCGCCCAATCCGAGCGCATGCCGGACGGCCGGCCCGTAGCGGTCGGCGACGCCCCCGTGGGGGGTCAGGCGGTGCTCGAAGGGGTGATGATGCGCGGCGTCTCGATCTGGGCCGTCGCCTGCCGCACCCCCGACGGGCGGATCGACGTCACCACCGAGCCGATCGTCTCCTGGGCGAAGCGCAGCCGCGTCTGGCGCCTTCCCGTGATCCGAGGGGTGGTGGCGCTCGCCGAGTCCCTGAAGATCGGCTTCAGGGCTCTCGCCATCTCGGCCAACAAGCAGCTCGCCGACGGTGAAGAGGAGGAGGAGATCGGCGGCTTCACCTGGGGTCTGACGATCTTCTTCTCCCTGCTGCTCGCGGTCGGCCTCTTCTTCGTCATCCCCGTCGGTGCGACCAGCCTGATCAAGGACTGGCTCGGCTCGGCGATCCTCTTCTGGCTGGTCGAGGGAGTGCTGAGGACCGCGATCTTCATCGGCTACCTCGCGCTGATCAGCAAGCTCCCCGACCTGCGCCGCGTCTTCCAATACCACGGGGCCGAGCACAAGACGATCTCCACCTTCGAGGCGGGCGACGAGCTCACGCCCGCCAATGCCCGGCAGTACTCGCGCCTGCACCCACGCTGCGGGACGAGCTTCCTGCTGATCGTGATGGTGCTCGCCATCTTCGTCTTCGCGCCGATCGGGCTGCCCGCCTGGTACTGGCTGCTGCTCTCACGCATCCTCGGCATCCCGCTGATCGCGGGGCTCTCCTACGAGGTGATCAAGTGGGCGGGCAAGCACCGCAACCTGGCCTGGGTGCGCGCCCTGATGTGGCCGGGTCTGCTGCTCCAGAACCTGACCACGCGCGAGCCCGACGACGATCAGCTCGAGGTCGCGATCGCCTCGCTGAAGGCCGTGCTCGCGGTCGAGGACCCCTACGAGGCGAAGCGGGAGCAGCCGATCGAGATCGTCGCCTAGCTTCGCTTCGCCGCCGCCCCGCGTCAAAATGGCCGTGTGATCGAAGACCTGGTCGATCAGATCCAGGACCGCTTCGCCGACCTGGAACGGCAGATGGCGGATCCCGACCTGCACTCGGACCGGCAGCGGGCGGCCGAGGTCGGGCGGGAGTACCGCGACCTTCAGCCTGCCCACGAACTGGCGCGGGAGTGGCTGAAGCTGAAGGACGACCTCGAGGGCGCGCGCGAGCTCCTGGCCGAGGACGGCGAGGACCCGGAGCTCGAGAGAGTGCTGGACGAGGCGCCGGGACGGCTCGAGGAGCTCGCCGAGCGGATCCGGCTGGCGATGGTCGAGCGGGACCCGAACGACGACAAGAACGTGATCGTCGAGATCCGCGCCGGGACCGGGGGAGACGAGGCGGCCCTGTTCGCCGGAGACCTCTACAAGATGCTCACCCGCTACGCCGAGCGCCGCGGCTATTCGGTCGAGGTCCTCTCGCAGTCCCCGGCCGAGGTCGGCGGCTTCAAGGAGGTCACCTTCTCGATCAAGGGCGACGGCGCCTACTCCGTCTTCAAGTACGAGGGCGGGACCCATCGGGTCCAGCGGGTTCCCAAGACCGAGTCGCAGGGGCGCATCCACACCTCCACCGCCACGGTCGCGGTGCTGCCGGAGGCGGAGGAGGTCGATGTGCAGATCGACCCGAACGACCTGCAGATCGACGTCTACCGCTCCTCCGGACCCGGCGGTCAGTCGGTCAACACGACCGACTCGGCGGTTCGGATCACCCACAAGCCCACCGGCGTCGTCGTCTCGATGCAGGACGAGAAGTCCCAGCTCCAGAACCGGGAGAAGGCGATGCGCGTCCTGCGAGCGCGCTTGCTGGAACGGGAGATCGCCGAGCAGCAGGCGAAGATCGCCTCCGAGCGGCGCGCGCAGGTCGGCACGGGCGAGCGCTCCGAGAAGATCCGCACGTACAACTTCCCGCAGGACCGGGTCACCGACCACCGCGTCAAGGTCACCGTGAGCGGAGTGGACCGGGTACTGAACGGCGACCTCGACGAGATCACCGACGCCCTCTCCTCCGAGGAGAAGCGCCGGCGCCTCGAGGCGCAGACAGCGGAAACGGCCTGATCCGGTGCCCGGCAACACCGTCCGCGACGCGCTGGACGCTGCCGTGGATGCGTTGCAGGCCGCCGGTTGTGAGACGGCGCGCCTCGACGCCGAGTTGTTCCTGGCGCACGCGACTGGCTGGGATCGCGCCCAGCTGGCGGCCGAGCCCGAGGCCCGGCTGCCGGTCGGAGCCTCGCGCAGCTTCGGCGAGATGATCAGGAGGCGAGTTCGCCGCGAGCCGGTGGCCTACATCCTGGGGCGGAAGGGCTTCCGGCGCGTCGAGCTGCTGGTCGACCGGCGCGTTCTGATCCCCAGGCCGGAGACCGAGCTGCTCGTGGACCTGGCGCTCGAGCTCGAGCCGGCCAGGGTGATCGACGTCGGCACCGGGAGCGGCGCCATCGCGCTCGCGGTGGCGGACGAGCTCGACGGCGCAACGGTGACCGCGATCGACACGTCGTTCGATGCGGTCCGGGTCGCGCAGTCGAACAGCGAGCGGCTCGGGCTGACGGACCGGGTGGAGGTCGTGCTCCGCGGGCCGAGCTCGCTGCGAGGCTCCGATGAGGGGGGCCCGGAATTCGACCTGCTGCTCGCGAATCTTCCCTACGTGAGCGAGAGCGAGTGGGAGGAGCTGGCACCGGAGATCCGCGAGTACGAGCCACGCGGGGCGTTGGTGCCCGGTCCGACCGGGCTCGAGGCGATCGAGGCACTCGCGGAGGAGCTCTTCGGCCTCGCGCCGCGCCCCACCGTCGTCGCCCTCGAGATCGGAGCCGATCAGGCCGACGAGGTCACGAGGCTGATCAGCGCCGCCGGCTACGTCGAGACCGAGGTGCGGCAGGACCTCGCCGGGCATGACCGGGTCGTGGTCGGCCGGTGACCGCGATCGTGTCGATCGAGGGCGACGGCCAGGATGAGGCTCGGTCGGCGCTCGAGCGCTGCGTGGGGGAGGGGGGCGTCGCGATCTTCCCCGCGGACACCCTCTACGGGCTGGCCTGCGATCCGCTCAATGCCGGGGCGGTCGACAGGATCCATTCCATCAAGGGGCGGGACGACGGCAAGCCATCGGCGGTCATGTACTTCTCGCCGCTGGCGATGCGGGAGCTGGTCTCCGCGCTGGGACCGCGGTCGAGCCATGCGGTCTCGGCGCTCCTGCCCGGCCCGGTCACGCTCGTCATCGCCAATCCCGAACGCCGCTACCCGCTCGCCTCACGGGACGACCCCGAGCGACTCGGCGTCCGCCTGATCGAGGGGCCGCTGGCCGGCGCCACGACCCCGATCTTCCAGACCAGCGCCAACCGCAGCGGAGAGCCGGCGCCGCGCGGCTTCGAGGAGATCGACGACGGCGTCCTGGCCGCGGCCGATGTCGCCATCGACGGCGGAGAGCTGATCGGGGCGCCGTCGACGGTCGTCGACATCAGCGAGCTCGACTCGACCGGACGGTGGAAGGTGTTGCGCGAGGGCGCCCTCCCCTCGGGCGTGATCAACGAGGTCCTCGAGGACCCGACGCTCACCGGCTAACGCTCCGCGTCCTCCGCTTCGCGTCCGGGGGCTACGCGCCTGACTCCTCGGCGGCGCGCTCGGCCTCGGAGTGGCTCGTGTATGCCCAGCCACGGTGGAACAGGTCCCCCCGCGGCTCCACCACCCAGCCGACCTCGGTGCTCACGGGGGCGCCGCTGCCCTTTCCGGCGGCGGTCATCTGACCCAGGACGAGCAGGCGCCCGCCGACCTCGCGGAAGTCACCGAGCTCGACGTGGATCTCCGTGAACATCTCGTCGACGTCCTCGAACCAGGCTCGGATGCCGTTGTGGCCGTGATAGCCCGGGTCGCCCTCGACGCGCGCGGTGAGAAACGGGTGCCACTCGCAGTCAGCGCTCCAGGCGGCCGCGAAAGCCTCCCAATCCCGGGCGTTGTAGGAGTCGCGCAACCGGTCGAGTTGTCGGCGGTAGTCGGGCACCGCTAGGTCGCGGACTCCTGCTCGATCGCGGCCGTGGCCTGATCGAGCGTCGGGTAAAGGTCGAGCCGAATCGCCAGGCCGTCGCGGAGTTCCCAGACCATCACCGCGTCCTGCCCGAAGTCGAGCCCGGTGCTCTTGCCACGGGCACGGAGGGTGAACTCGACCAGGACTCGCCCGTCCTCGAGGTCACGGAGGTCCCGCACATCCCAGCGGATCTCCTCCATGACCTCGTCGAAGGAGTCGAACCAGCGCCGGAGCCCCTCCGGACCGCGGTAGGTATCCGGCTCGGAGGCGAGCTCGGGCGGGGTCGTCGCCTCGAAGTCCGGATGGATGCTGGGGAGGATGCCCTCGATCCCCTCGGTGTTGAAGGCCTGCATCCCGGTCTCGACGATCTCGCCGTTGCGGCTCGTCACCGCCCCAGCGTAAGCGGGCTCAGCCCGCCGCTGCAACCGCGCTGCGGATGAAGAGCTCGCGGGCGCGCTTGCGCTCGGGCGTCGCCCCGCGCTCGATCCGCTCGAGGGTCATGCCCTGCATGCCGGCGATCAGCATCACCGTCAGCACTCGCGCCTTCGCGAGAGTGGGGCCGTCGCTCGCGTCGGTCAGCTGCTGGATCAACACCTCGCGCCACTGTTCGTTGACATCGGCGATCGTCCGGCTCACCTCCGGCTCCACCACCGACACCGCCGCCAGGTCGAAGTAGAGGCGGGCCAGGCGCTCGTCCTCGTCGAGAACCCGCTCGACTCCCGCGTCCACGCCGCGCACGACCTCCTCGACGGTGCTGGCGCCGTCGATGGCGTCCAGGACCGCCTCGGTGATCAGCTCGGCGATCGAGCGGCCGGCGGCCCCGACGAGTCCCTGCTTCGAGCCGTAGTGGTAGGCGACAAGCGGCTTCGACTCCCCGGCCTCGGCGGCGACCTTGGCGATCGTCAGGCCGGCGTAGCCGTCCGACTTCAGCACCTCGATCGCCGCCTCGAGGATGCGCTCGCGCGCTCCCGTCGAGGGCCGGCCCCTTCGGGGAAGCGTGGCCGGCTTCGCCATCAGCGCCTCGCCACCTCCGCTTCGCGTCCCGGGGCTACGCGAATCAGGCCGCGGCCAGCATCGCCGGATCGAGCCCCATCGCCGCCAGCTTCTTCGAGAGGGACTTGGCGGCGTACTCGAAGATCTCGCTCGAGTGGTAGAAGGGCGTCTGGAAGTCGTAGGGGTCGTCGACCCACGGCGGGACGAAGACGAGCGGTGCGACGGCGAGGCATTCCTTCAGCGTGTCCTCGACGATCTTCGCGTTCGCCCTGTCGTCCCTGATCGCGTCGGCGAGGAACTTGACGCCGAAGCCGACGTGCCGCGATTCGTCGCGGTTGACGGCTGTGAAGCCGGCCGTGAACCCGGGGAACCAGCCGCGCTCGCGCATGGACTTGATCATGAAGCGGGCGGCCGTCAGCGCCAGCATCCCCTCGATGACGATCATGTAGACGGTGATCCCGCGGACGAGCTTCGGGAAGTCGCTCGGATCCTTCCGCAGGTCGTCGGCGCACTCGTGGAGGATCCCGTCGAACAGGGTCTCCCAGTCCTTGTTCACGACGTAGCGCTGCTTGTCGATCATCTCTCCGAGGCTGCCGGCCTCGACCCCGAAGACGTCCCGGTAGAAGCCATTCCAGAAGACGGTGTGCTTCGCCTCGTCGGAGATCTGCGTGGTGAGGAAGACCTTGGCCTCGTGGGTCGGAGCGGCGATCGCGAACGGGAGCAGCTCGAGGGTTACCCGCTCCTCACCGAGGAAGAACTCGGAGAAGCCGAACTCGAGGAAGCGGCGCTCCTCCTCGGTGAACATGTCGGGGTCGGCCCACTGCCGCGCGTCCTCCGTGAAGTCGAAATCCTCGGTCGACCAGTGCTGGCGCTGCCAGCGCATGAAGAGCTTCTCGTACGAGGGAGCGGCCTCCACGATTCGGTCGAGCCCGGCCATCACCTTGTCGATGTCGCCGTCCAGCAGGACGGAGAGAGCGTCGTCCTCGGTGTGCAGCTCACCCGGCGGCGGTGTTTGCGGCCGCCGTTCGCTCTGGGTGGCGGTGGCGTCGGTCATTGCTCCTCCTCGCGTCGCGTAACGATCGGCGCATTATTTACCGATCGTTCAAAAAATGTCAAGCCGGCCTTCGAGACGATGCCGTCGGTCCATCACCGCGAGGGCATAACCTAGGCCGGGTGAGCGAGCTCCCCGACGACTTCCAGACCCTGCACCTCGCCGAGGTGGACCCAGACATCCAGCGGGTCCTCGACGGCGAGCTCGGGCGTCAGCAGGGGACCCTCGAGATGATCGCCTCCGAGAACTTCGTTCCCCAGGCTGTCCTCGATGCGGCCGGCTCGGTGCTCACCAACAAGTACGCCGAGGGATACCCGGGCAAGCGCTACTACGGCGGCTGCGAGTGGGTCGACATCGCCGAGCAGCTCGCAATCGACCGGGCCAAGGAGGTCTTCGGAGCGGACCACGTCAATGCCCAGCCGCACGCCGGCGCGCAGGCGAACAACGCCACCTACATGGCGCTGCTCGACCCCGGCGACACGATCATGGGGATGGCCCTGGACCACGGCGGCCACCTCACCCACGGCATGAAGCTCAACCTCTCGGGCAAGCTGTATGACGTCGTCGCCTACCACGTCCGGCGCGAGGACAAGCTCGTCGACATGGACGAGGTGGCGTCGCTAGCCGAGGAGCACAGGCCGAAGCTGATCGTGGCCGGCTGGTCCGCGTATCCGCGGCATCTCGACTTCGCCGCCTTCCGCGAGATCGCGGACTCGGTGGGAGCGAAGCTGATGGTCGACATGGCCCACTTCGCGGGGCTGGTCGCTGCGGGCGAGCACCCGAGCCCGGTGCCGTACGCCGACGTCGTCACGACCACGATCCACAAGACGCTCTGCGGGCCGAGGAGCGGGATGATCCTCTGCAAGCAGGAGCTCGCCGCGGACATCAATCGCGCCGTCTTCCCCGGCACCCAGGGTGGTCCGCTGATGCACATCATCGCGGCGAAGGCGGTGGCCCTGAAGATCGCCCAGAGCGATCAGTTCAAGGAGCGCCAGCGGCAGACGATCGCGAACGCACGGGCCTTCGGCGATGAGCTGATCGCGGGCGGCATCGAGGTGCTCACCGGCGGCACCGACGTCCACCTGGTCCTGGTCGACCTGACCAACACCGGCCTCGACGGCAAGACCGCGGAGGACCGCCTCGAGGAGGTCGGCATCACCGTGAACCGGAACGCGATCCCGTTCGACGAGCGCCCGCCGATGAACCCCTCGGGCCTCCGCATCGGGACACCGGCGCTCACCACGCGGGGCCTGGTCGAGGACGACCTGCGGGAGATCGCCCGGGTGATCATCACCGCGCTCTCCGACGACTTCGACTCGCAGAAGGACTCGCTCCTCGAGCGCTCCCGAGCCCTGATGGAGCGCTACCCCCTCTATCCGCAGCTCTCAGCCGCGACCGTCTAGCTCTCTTTGAAGATCTGGGCCGATATGAGTGGCCCGGCGCATGTCCTCGTGCTCCGGCCGATCATCGAACGCCTCCGCGCGCAGGGACACGAGGTGCGGATCACGGCGCGCGAGTACACGCAGACCCTCGAGCTGCTCGAGCTGCACGGGATGGACTACACGCTGATCGGCAAGCACGGCGGCGCCTCACGAGTGCGCAAGCTGATGCGGCTGATTCAGAGGACGGGGGGGATGCGCCGCTTCGCCAAGGACAAGGGGTTCGACCTCGCGATCGCGCACGGCTCCAACGACATTGCCATCGCCTCCCGGATGCTCGCCATCCCGGAGGCGAACATGCACGACTACGAGTTCGCCGTGCTGCAGCACGAGGTCGGCTGCCGCCTCGCCAAGCGGGTGATCTTCCCGGACTCGGTCCCGCCGGAGCGGCTCAGGCGCTTCGGGGTGACTCCCGAGAAGCTCTTCCAGTACCCCGGGATCAAGGAGGAGTACTACCTCTGGGACTTCGTGGTGGATCCGGACGCGCTGACGAGGCTTGGGGTCGACACCGAGCGCGTGGTGGTCGTGGTCCGTCCGCCGCCGGACGTCTCCCTCTACCACCGCCGCTCGAACCCGCTCTTTCCGCAGGTGCTCGCGCGAGTAGGCTCTGACTCCGGTGTCCACGCGGTGGTGCTGCCGCGCACCCAGGAGCAGCGGACCTACGTCAAGGAGCTCGCCCTGCCGTCCCTGATCGTTCCGGATCACGCTGTGGAAGCACAGAGCCTGGTCGCCCTGGCGGACCTGGTGGTCTCCGCTGGTGGGACGATGAACCGCGAGGCGGTCGCGCTGGGAACTCCGGTCTACACGACCTACGGCGGACGGCTCGGGGGCGTCGACGAGGCGCTGATCCGGTCCGGCCGCCTCCGGCCGCTGACCGATCCGCGGGCCCTCGAGCTGCAGAAGAAGTCCGGTCAGGGCGAGCGCGTGCGGCGCGACCCCCAGCTCCTGGTCGACCTGATGCTCGGGGCGGCCGAGCCCGATGCACACAGCGACTAAGGAGCCCAGCACACTCGCCGAGCAGTACTCGGTGATCGCCTCCGAGTCGTTCGCTCCCCGTCGCGTCGACATCGCACTACGGGGGCTCGACCTGCTGATCGCGGGCGGGGCGCTGCTCGTGCTCTCGCCACTTCTCGGGCTGCTCGCGCTGGCCACCCTGATCACGTCGGGTCGCCCGGTGCTCTATCGCGGCGAGAGGGTCGGGAAGGCCGGGCGGGTCTTCACGATGTACAAGCTCCGCACCCTGAAGCCGGGAGCCGAGCAGCGGCTCGGGAACCTCTACGGCGAGGAGCTCAGCCGCCGCACCGAGCAGGAAGTGACGATGGTCGGGAGGGCGGCGCGGCTGACCCACATCGACGAGGTGCCGCAGCTCTACAACGTCGTCCGGGGCGACATGAGCATGGTTGGCCCGCGGCCGGTGCGGCCGGCGTTCTTCTACCGGCTGGTCGAGGAGGTGCCGCAGTACTGGCAGCGCCTGGTGGTGCGCCCCGGCGTCACCGGCTTCGCGCAGACCAGGATCACCCGCGAGGACTCCTGGGAGGACAAGCTGATCCACGACCTCGAGTACATCGCCGACCGCTCGATCCGTCTCTACCTGCGGGTGCTCGGGGCGACGATGGCGAGGATCGCCAGGCTCACGCTGAGCGGCAGAAACCGGTGAGACAGATTTGACGAGATGTATCAATTCTGTATAACGTCCTCTCAGATGGAGGAGCGGAGCGGGACTCTGCGCAGGGTGTTGATCGCGATGGCGTGCCTCGGCGCGCTCGGCTGTGTGCTCGCGCCCTCAGCGCTCGGAGCCAAGAAGCCGGCGAAGGTCAGGGACACCACCACCTGGCTCTGCAAGCCCGGTATCCCGAGCAACCCGTGCGAGCCCGGCTTCGACACGACCCTGATCTCGCCGACCGGCGCAATCCTGGGGACCACCAAGCCCAAGCCCGATCCCAACAGGAAGAAGACCGACTGCTTCTACGTCTACCCGACGGTCAGCGACGACAAGACCGCCAACTCCGACCTCTCGATCGACCCCGAGGAGCGCTCCATCGCCCTCTACCAGGCGGCCCGCTATGGCCTGGACTGCCGCGTCTTCGCGCCGATGTACCGCCAGCTCACCCTGGGGTCGATCCTCAGCGGCACCCCGGTCCCGCCCGATGCGGCAGAGATCGCCTACGGGGATGTGCTCGCCGCATGGAAGACCTACCTCCGCAAGTACAACCACGGCCGGGGCGTCGTCCTGATCGGCCACTCACAGGGCAGCTTCGTGCTCCGCGAGCTGATCCACCAGGCCGTGGACCCGAAGAAGAAGGTCCGCAAGCGTCTCGTCTCGGCGATCCTGCTCGGCGGCGACGTGACGGTGGCGGCGGGGCGAAGCGTCGGTGGCGACTTCAAGAACATCCCCGGGTGCAGGAAGCCGACGCAGTTCGGCTGCGTGATGGCCTTCTCGACCTTTGACGCGCCCGTCCCCGACAACACGAAGTTCGGACGCCCATCGACCGTCGGAGGGGCTGGGCTTCCGACGACGGGCGATGTCCTCTGCACCAATCCCGCCGCGCTCGGCGGCGGCTCGGCGCTGCTCACCTCGGTTTTCCCGACGGCGCCCTTCGCGCCAGGCACCACGATCGGGATCGCCACGGGGGCCGTCGGCCAGAGCACGCCCACCGGCCTGACCACGCCCTGGTTCCAGCTTCAGGGATACACCGGTGGCTGCGACGCCGCGAACAACGCCCACGTCCTGCAGATCAGTCCCGTCGGAGGCGCGCCGACCCTGCACGCGGTGCCCGATCCGACCTGGGGCCTGCACCTGGTCGACGCCAATATCGCCCTCGGCAACCTCACTACAGACGTCTCCAAGCAGGCCAAGGCCTGGCGGAAGGCGAACGCGAAGCCGAAGAGCGGCAAGAAGAAGCACTAGACGCGGTCCGCTCACGCTCCCGCGAGTGATCCCACCCTCTCTCTAGTCTTCCCCGCATGTGCGGGATATGCGGTCTCGTCAGCCTCGACGGGGCCACGACCCCGGATCCCGCGGCTCTTGCCGCGATGAACGAGACGCTGGTCCACCGTGGGCCCGACTCCGACGGCAGCCTGATCGATGGGCCCTGCGGCCTGGCGATGCGCCGGCTCTCGATCATCGACCTCGCCGGGGGCGATCAGCCGATCGGCAACGAGGACGGGCGGATCCAGGTCATCCAGAACGGCGAGATCTACAACTACCGCGAGCTCATGCAGGAGCTCCGCGGGCGCGGTCACACGTTCACGACCCACAGCGACACCGAGGTCCTCGTCCACCTCTATGAGGAGCGTGGCCCGGACTTCGTCGAGGCACTGCGCGGGATGTTCGCAATCGCGATCTGGGACGCCCGCGACGGGCGCCTCGTGCTCGCGCGCGATCGCTTCGGCATCAAGCCGCTCTACTACCGGGTCGCCGGCGGCCAGCTCTCCTTCGCATCCGAGCTGAAGGCGCTGGTCCGCCAGCCGGGCTTCTCGCGGGAGATCGATCCCTCGGCGCTCGAGGCGTTCCTGGCCTTCAACTCGATTCCCGCCCCGCTCACCATCTTCGCCGAGGCGCGCAAGCTTCCCGCCGGCCACATGCTGGTCGCGGAGCGCGGGGAGGTGGAGCTGCGTCGCTACGCCCGTCCGGGGCCCGTCTCAGCGGATCAGGTCCGGGGGGAGCCCGAGGAGGCGCTCGCCGAGGAGCTTCGGGGCCGCCTGCGTGACTCGGTGCGGGCCCACCTCGTCTCCGACGTGCCCGTCGGCGTGCTTCTCTCCGGCGGCATCGACTCGGCGACCCTGACGGCGCTCGCCGCGGCCGAGAGCGGCTACCGGGTGAGCACCTTCTCCATCGGCTTCGAGGAGCAGTCCTTCGACGAGCTCGAGCTGGCCCGGCTCGTCGCCAAGCGCTACGACACCGACCACCACGAGCTTGTGCTCCGCCCCGACGCCGTGGAGCTCCTCCCACGCCTGGTGGACGCGTTCGACGAGCCCTTCGGCGATTCCTCGGCACTCCCCACCTATCTCGTCTCGCAGCTGGCCTCCGACTCGGTCAAGGTCGTGCTCTCGGGCGAGGGAGGAGACGAGCTCTTCGGGGGCTACTACACCTACGTCGCGGATCGCCTGGCGCCGCGAGTCGGCCGGGCGGCCTCGCTGCTCCGGCCCCTGGTCGAGCGGCTGCCGAGCTCGTCCGGGAGGGTCAGCCTCGACTACAAGGCCAAGCGGTTCGCGCGCGGTGCGCATCTGCCGCCGGTGGAGCGCCATCACGCCTGGAAGGAGATCTTCTCCCTCGATGCCCAGGACGAGCTGCTCACGTCGCCTCGCATCACCGACCCGCTCGACGTCTACCGCGCCCGCTATGCGGAGACCGAGGGCTCACAGCAGCTGGCTCGGCTCCAGGATCTCGACCTCGGCATCTACCTCGTCGACGATCTCCTGGTGAAGACGGATCGGGCCAGCATGGCCCATTCGCTCGAGGCGCGAGTGCCGTTCCTCGATCCGGTGGTGGCGGAGCTGGCACTGGCCCTCGAGACGAAGCAGAAGGTGCGCGGCTTCTCCAAGAAACGCCTGCTGCGGCGGGCCGCGGCCCCGCTGCTGCCCAAGGAGATCATCGGTGGGCGCAAGCGGGGATTCTCGATACCGGTGGCGGCCTGGCTCCGAGGCGATCTCGCTCCGTTCGCCCGCGACGTCCTCTCGCCCGAGACCGTCGAGCGCCAGGGCTACCTCGATCCGGCCGCCGTCACACGCGTGCTCGACGATCACATCTCGGGCAAGGAGGACCTGAGCCGCCAGATCTGGGGGCTGCTCAACTTCACGCTCTGGTTCGACCGCTACGCGCGGGATTCGAGTAGCCCGCAGAGCGAACAAAGCGGTGCTGTGGGGACGGACACGCTGTCCGGAAAGGCCTGATGCCCGACACCATCGACGCCCTCTTCGGGTTCATCTTCGCCGGCGCCGCGGTCTGGGCCCTGGTGCCGGCCACCGAGGCGCTTGCGAAGGCGATCGGACCGCGCGGGATGGACGTTCCCAACGAGCGCAGCCTGCACGAGGTCCCGACCCCGAAGCTGGGAGGCCTCGCGGTCCTGGTGGCAGTGCTCATCGGAGGGACGATCTTCCTGCCCTGGGATCACGAGACCCGGGCCATCCTCGGAGGGGCGATCGTGATCACGGCGGTTGGCGTGGTCGACGACCTCTTCGACCTGCCCCCGGGCCTGAAGCTGCTGGGACAGACCGCCGCCGCGATCATCCCGGTCGCCTCGGGGGTGACCGTCGACAACTTCACGCTGCCGTTCCTCGGCCGCGTCGACCCCGGGTCGGTGCAGCTCGTCGACCCGCCGGGAATCGGAGCAATCGATCTCGGGCAGGTGCTGACCGTCGCCGGCATCGTCGCCGTGGCCAACGTCATCAACCTGATCGACGGCGTCGACGGGCTGGCGGCCGGCGTCTGCCTGATCTCGGCTGCCGCGCTGGCCGTGATCGCCCTGTCACTCGATCGCAATGCGGCCGGAGTCCTGGCCGCCGTCACAGCCGGGGCCTCGCTCGGCTTCCTGCGTCACGGGTTTCCGCCCGCCTCGAGCTTCATGGGGGACACCGGCTCGAATCTGCTCGGATATCTGATGGCCGTGATCACCGTCCAGGGAGCGCTGAAGACGAACGCCGTCGTCGCGCTCTTCTTCCCCCTGGCGATCCTGGCGGTGCCGATCCTCGACACCGGCTTCGTCGTCGCCAAGCGGGTCAAGTACGGACGGCCGATCTACCGCGCCGACATGGAGCACTTCCACCACCGCATGGCGCGGATCGGATTCAGCCAGCGGCGCACGATCGCCTACCTCTACGGCTGGACGCTGGTGCTCGCCGGGCTGGCCCTCGCGCTCCGCTTCGTGCCCTACACGGACAACCACGGCAACTTCGATCCCCTCTGGACCGCCGTGATGGCCGCCTGTCTGGTCGCGGCGGCGATCGCGAGCTTCCGCCTGCTGACTGCCCTGGAGATCCTCAAGCTCGCCAAGGTTCGCAACCGGCAGTGGCGCCGGAGACTCGGTCTGACTCAGATGCCCGAGGCGCCGTTGGATCCGGAGGTCGAGCGCGGCGTTCTCCGCGAACTCGACACCGGGACCTTCGCGGTCGTCGATCCGGAGACGGGCGAGTTCACCGCGGTGGACCCCGACACCGGCGAGATGGAGGCGGTTCAGCCCGACGGCGGGGAGCAGGTCACTCCGCCTCCACCGCCCGAGCAACCTGCTCGCGCCCGCGGTAGAGACGGCTCATGATCGTGCCCTGGCGCACCCCGAGCGCCCGCGCCGCCTCGGCGTAGCTCAGCCCGGCCAGGTCGACGGCGGCGACGGCCTCGCGGTACGGCCGCGGGAGCTCCGCGAGCGCAGCGAGCACCTCGCCCGTCTGCAGCGCGGACTCGGGATCTCCCTGGGAGCGTCGCGCGACGAGCTCGTCCGGCCGTTGCTCACCGCGGTCGGTCGAGGCACGCCGGACCCGCTCGTCACGCAGATGGCTGTACCAGGTGTTCCTCAGTGCCTTGACGAGATATCCGAGGTCGTCATCCCGTCGCAGGAACCGCGGCCGCGAGAGGACCCTCGCGTAGGTCTCCTGGACGAGGTCCTCGGCCAGGTCACGGGACCCGCACATCGCGTAGGCCGCCCGAAACAGCCTGTCGATGTGGTCCCCCGCGGCCCTGGGATCCAGCCGGCGCTCCTCCCCTTTCACGGCGATCGCGGTCAGAACGGCACCGCTCCGTCGCCCTTCCAGGACGCGAGCGCGAGCAACTCGCGATCGCCGACACCGGATCCGCTGAGCACACAGGTTCTACCGCCGCGCCACCAGGTGATCGCGCGCCGGCCCCGGTCATCGAAGAGGTGAAGGTTGACCCCGTTCCGCCTCGTCGTGGTCGCATCGCTCGGGGCGGCGATTCTCCGCCCGGAGACGATCGTGTACGCGAGGCGCCTGGCGCCGCGCTCGTAGGTGACCGTCTCGGCGTGACGGTTGCCCAGCTGATCCGAGCGCACACCGACCTGCCGCCAGCCGAACTCCCGCGACCAGTTCGGGAAGGGAACACCCTCGACGCCGGCGGCCAGCAGCACCTCCACGTCCTGCCACCGCTTCACGTTGGCCGACCCCGGCGCGTTCGTGTGCGCCAGCTCGTCCACCACCGCCACCTGCGGCCGCCGGGCCAGCACCGCGTCCACGTCCAGCTCCTCGAGCCGCGCGCCCCGGTAGGTCACGGCCGCACGCGGCAGCACCTCCAGGCCGTCCAGCAGCGCCGCGGTCATGTCCCGGCCGTGCGTCTCGACGAAGCCGACGACCACGTCGGTGCCGCGCTCCAGCCGCCGGTGCGCCTCCCCCAGCATCGCGTACGTCTTGCCGACGCCGGGAGCGGCGCCCAGGTAGACCCGAAGCGCGCCGCGCTCCCCCATGGCGATCAGGGTGCCACGGGTGCCCGGGTCAGCTCGCCGGGAACGTCGGGTGCGGGTGGACCGGCCCCGGCCGCTCGGACTGCGGGCCGCCGGCGGTGATGATGGTGTCGGCGCCCTGGGCCA
>Ga0081540_1001150_pt1 | contig 23283 bp, 22 predicted proteins | sample TabmetS2T1R1_FD_71024 | JGI IMG/M metagenome (GOLD analysis project Ga0081540, IMG submission 71024) | Tabebuia heterophylla rhizosphere microbial communities from the University of Puerto Rico - S2T1R1 | ecosystem: Host-associated > Plants > Roots > Rhizosphere ... | reverse complement strand
CCGCAACGGCCGCTTCCTCACGCTGCGGCTGACGTCGAGCATGTATCATCGCTTCCACGCGCCCTATGACGCCACGATCAAGCGGGTGACGTTCATCCATGGCGATGTCTGGAACGTCAATCCGATCGCGCTGAAACGGGTGGAGCGTCTGTTCTGCAAGAACGAGCGCGCGGTGCTGCGCACGCGGCTTTCGAGCGGCGAGGCGCTGACGCTGGTGCCGGTCGCCGCCATTCTCGTCGCCAGCATCCGCCTGCATTTCCTCGACGTCACGCTCAACGCGCAGAGCAAGGGGCCGGTGGACTTCGCGTGTTTCGCGCGGGTCAAGAAAGGCGACGAACTCGGCTGGTTCGAGCACGGCTCGACCATCATCGTGCTGGCGCCGGAGAGTTTCGAATTCGCCGAAGGTGTCGCGGAGGGAACACGCATCCGCGCCGGCGAACCGTTATTGAGAAAACCGTAAGTTTGATCTCGATTCTCGGCGCGCATGCCTCTATATGCAGCGGTCGCACTGGATTCACAGTGGCGACAGCACGGGAAGAGTTAAGAGATGGCGCGAACGCCCATTCTGGCGGCGGGAGGTATTGTACTGCGACAGGGGCGCTCGCCGCTGGTCGCGGTCGTGCGCCTGCGCAAGCGCAACGAATGGGTGCTGCCCAAGGGCAAGCTCGACGACGGCGAGACGCCGCGCGCGGCCGCCGAACGCGAGGTGATGGAAGAAACCGGGCACGATGTGTTCGTGCACGAATTTTTGGGCACGCTGGTCTATGAATCCCGCGGCGGCTCCAAGGTCGTGCATTACTGGCGCATGGAACCGCGCGGGGACGCGGTTCATGAATTGATGCGTGACGTGCGGGCCGTGGACTGGCTGCCGCTTGCGGATGCCGTCGAGCGGTTGTCGCGAGGTTACGAGCGTGCGTTCCTCGAAAATGTCGGGCCGATTGCGCTCTCCGCGGCGACGCATGCCGCCCGGAAAGCGCGAGCCAAGCCAGCGGCGCCGGACAAGCGCCGAACGCGGCGGCCCGCCGTGACAGCGCCACCCACGGTCGCTCCGACGCTTGCACCGCCGCTGCCTGATCTCCCGCCACCACAAGTCGCACCGGATCAGATCGTGCCGGATCACGTTGCGCCGGATCAGGTCGCACCGGAAGAGGAAGTGACTGACGTGATCGATGCGACCGCTGCTGCTGACGAAGCGGCCGCCGCATCTATCGATGAAGCAGCCACTGAATCCGCTGATGAAGCGACGGCCGCATCCGTTGAGGAAGCGCAGCCGGAGTCATTTGCGCTGGAGATAGAGCCGGTGGCGATCGATGCGGCCGAGCGCCACGCGCGCGAGCCGCGCAGAAACCTGATTCAGAGAGTACGCGACTGGCTGCGGCGCGCAGCCTGATCGCTTGTTCTGCCTAGCGCGCTTCCTTCGGCTGCGGCTTTCCTCGTTGCTGCGCAGGCCGCCTCGGTGCGGCGGGCAGTCCGGGACGCTGCAAGCCGGGTGCACGCTGAACGCCGGGCACGCGCTGCAATCCGGGAGCACCGAACCTGTTCGGCTGTGCGGGCCGTCCCTGCGGTGCGCCCGGCTGCGCGGGCACATCAGGTTGCTGCTGGCCTGCGCGCGGCGGCAGTGCGGGTTGGTTTGGCGAATTGGGTTGCGGCTGACCGGTGCGCGGTCGCGTACCGGGTTGCGCCGGCGATCCTGGTCGCTGCGGCTGTCCCGCGCGTGGTGGTGTTCCGGGTTGCGTTGGCGAGCCCGGCTGCTGCGGTTGTCCCGCGCGCGGCGGGGTGCCGGGCTGTGTCGGCGATGCCGGCTGCTGGCCCTGGCGGTTCGGTACCGGCGGCAATGGCCGCTGGCCGGGTTGTCCGGGCAAGCCATTCTGCCGCGGCAGGCCGGGCTGAGGCTGCCGGATCGGCCGGTTCGGATTGACGAAGCCGGGATTGGCGCGGCGGAATTCGCGCTGCTGCTGCACCATCTGGCGGCCGACATTCTGCGTGGAGTGAAGCTGGCGCATAAAGCCCTGGTCGCGGGCCATCATCGCTTGCGGAATGACCATCGGCACCGCGGCGAAGCGCGCGCCGCCGGCGCCTGGCCGGATGGTGAAGCCGCTCGCGCCCTGCGTCAGGAAGCCGAGCCGCGCGCCGGCGCGGTCGTTGACCTCGATGCGGCCGACCCGTCCATCGGCGTCAGGATAGAGCTTGATCGCGACGTTGTTCGGATTGTTGGCGGCAGCGCCTTCCGGCACCTCGACGAGGCCGGTGGTGCCGCGAATGCCCAGCGTTGCCGTCGGCGTCGTGATCTTCATGTCGCCGGTCTTTGCGACCGAAGCCGCCACGAAGGCCGCGGTGCCCCTGGCGACGTCGAAGATCGCTGCGTTGCTCTTGCCGCCGTCCTCATAGACGTAATTGTCGATGGTGATCTTGGTGCTGGCCTTGAGGTTGAAGGTGGTGGCGTCGATGAAGGTGATGCCGAGCGCGGAGTTCGCTGCCGTCTGCACCACGTCGTTGAGATAGATGTCGTCCTTGACCTTGAGCGGCGTGGTCTTGTCGTTGCGGATCACGCTGGCGCTGCCGGTCACGGTGGCGACGTTGCCGATCGGCTCCTCCGGCGCCTGTGCGTCGGCGGCGGGCGCCGCGGCATCGGGAGCGGTGGAATCGGATGCGGCCGGCTGCGCGGGCGCGGGCTGCGCCTGCGCCAATTGTGCCGGTTCGGACGAGGCTGCGGCCACATTCGTCGCGCCGAACATCGTGCTGCAGGCCAGCAGCAGGAGCGCAAGAAGAAGCGGGCGCTGCATCACGGGGGAATTCCGGGTAGGGGAGGGAGCAGGCGAAAGGGTAGCGTTGCGATTTCAGCCGCGCGAGGCTGAATGCGGGATGAACGTCGTTGTCGCTATTACGGCACAGTACAAACGATCAAGCGCGGAAATCGCTCAGCCGTCGCCGAGGGTGGCAATGTACCTTCGGCCGGGATCGACTATAATCTGATTCTGGCGCGGCCCACGCCTCCTCCCTCCGCCGGGGAAGCATCATTCATGCGGGGCCATTGCGATCACCGAACCAACTGTTCGAGCACCAAACATAAGGAGGGGTTGTGATCGTTGCTCGCAATGGAAGGTTCTTTCGATGAAACTATCCGCGCCCCTTTATCATTTGAAACGTAAGGCCAGGCTTCTGTCCCGTGCCGAAAATATCCCGCTGCACGCGGCGCTCGACCGCATAGCCAGGCAAGAAGGTTTCAGCGGCTGGAGTCTGCTTGCGGCCAAGATGGCTGCAACAGCACCCGCTGAAAAACTGTTTGCACGGCTGGCACCCGGCGATTTGCTGCTGGTGGGTGCGCGCCCCGGCCAGGGCAAAACCCTGATGAGCCTTGAACTCGCCGTGCAAGCCATGAAGTCAGGCAGCCGAGGCATATTCTTCACGCTGGAGTATACGGAGAAGGATATTCGGGATCGCTTCCGTGCCATCGGTGTGGCGCGGGAGGATTTTGCCGGCCTGTTCGAATTCGACAGCTCCGACGACATGAGTTCGGATTACATCGTCGAGCGGCTGGCCACGGCGCCGCGCGGCACCCTTGTGGTCGTGGACTATCTGCAATTGCTCGACCAGAAGCGTGAGAATCCGGAATTGATGGTCCAGGTTCGCTCGCTGCAGTCGTTCGCACGCGATCGCGGGTTGATCTTCGTCTTCATCTCCCAGATCGACCGCTCATACGATCCGTCGATCAAGCCGTGCCCCGATCTGAAAGATGTCAGATTGCCGAATCCGCTGGATCTGAGCCTCTTCAGCAAGACATGTTTCCTCAACAACGGTGAGGTTCAGTTCCGCGCGGCAAGCTGACTGCCGCGATCCGGCGGTGTGCAAAAAAGAGGCCCCGTGAGAAACTCACGGGGCCCAAGTCTCGGGGAGAACTCGTCTCGGGGAGAACTGGTCTCGGGAAGAAAACGTCGCGAAGAAAAAGTCCCAGCGAGAAATAATCAGCTCACGCGCTTCCAGGTCTGGCCGCCGCAGAACATGCCGCCGAAGGCGCAGCCCTGGACGCGCAGCGAGTTCGTGCCTTTCATCGCGATCGTGGAGTCGTAGTTGCGGCCGCTCTCGGGGTCGTGAATCCGGCCGCTCCACTTGCTGCCCTGCGGCTTCATGTTGATCAAAATCCTTTCGCCGCTCTTCACCGCGTAGCCGCAGAGATTGGCGCCGCATTCCTCGATGCGAACGTTGCCCTTGTTTTCTTCGGTGGCCCAGATGCCGACCGGCGAACTCGGGTCAGACGCGGGCGCAGCGGCGGCTGCAGGGGCTGGCTGCGGCGCGGGCGCGGCGGCCGCGGCAGGCGCAGGCGGCGGAGCCGGCGGCGCGACATCGGCCTGCGCAGGGGCCGTAGGGGCGACAGTGGTCTGCGCGGGCGCGGGTGCCGGCGCTGCTGCGACGGGGGCTGCGGGCTGGGGCGTCGTCGCCTGCACCGGCGCAGGCGCGGGCGCAGGCGCCGGTTTCGCCGGCGCGGTGACCGCGACGTCATCGTCGTCGTCCTTGCTCTTCGAGCCCAGGCCGCCAAGGCCGTTGAGATCGATATTGCCGAGCGTGCCGGTGTAGCCGGGCGCGGTGATCCTGATGCAGGAGAAGCCGTTGCAGCCGCGCGGCGATTCGACACGAATGCGCTCGCCATTGATCTCGATGGTGAGTCCGCCGGCATGCGCCGAGGTGGTGGCCATCAACAATGCGGCGATGATGTAGAGCTTCTTCATGCGAGCCTCCCGGAGCGGTCTGTGTCGGTGAACGTGTCCGGACCCTACGCAGTGGCGATGGCGGCTTCTGTGATTCACGTCACATGAGGCTTTTCAGGCCGCACGGTGAATTGGCACGGTGATTCAGATCACATCGTGCAAGCCTTCCGCCGCCCTAGTTTCTCCCGGCATGAACCGCGGGGGACCCTGATGAAACGACTCTGTTTGCTCGCCGCGTTGATGGCGATCGGTTCATCCGCTCATGCCGGTGGTTCGATTTCATTCACCGTGCGCGGCCATCGGGTGCACATCGAATCCTCCCGGTATTGCCGATCCCTGTCGTGTGCCTCGGTGTCGGTGTCCAGAAGCATTGACGGGCGCAGCAAGCGCGACCGGTTTGAGGAAGACGGCGGCGATGCGGCAGTGCCGGCGAAGGCGGCGCCGCAAATCGTTTCGCCGCCGTCAGCGCCACCACCCGTGGCCACGCCGCCGGCACCGGCAATCGCTTCGCCACCACCTGCCGTGTACAGGCCTGCCGCATCGGAAACGAAAATTGTTGCAACTCCGCCTGCGCCGCCACCGGTTCAACCGGTCTCGATTCCGTCAGCACCACCACCGATCGCAAAACCAACTGAGGCTATGCAGCCCGCGCAGCAGGTCTCGACCGTCGTGCACGAAGCCGAGCAAGAGCCTGCGGATTCACCGGTCGGCGACTGGCAGACCGAAGCCAAGGGAACGGTGCGGATCGCGAAATGCGGCAACGCGCTGTGCGGCTACGTGCTCAGTTCACCATCGAACGACAGGGGCGAGGCGGTGCTGATCAACATGAAGCCGAAGACCGACCAGCAATGGAGCGGCAGCGTCTACAGCCAGGACAGCGGCGAGACCTATTACGGCACGATGAGCATGAAAGGCATCAACACGCTTCGCGTCGAAGCCTGCGTGCTCGGCCGCTTCTACTGCTCCGGCAATAGTTGGAGCCGCATCACGCGCCGCGCCGACGGGCTGATGACGTCGCGGCAGGTGCCGGGCGAGCCGCGCATCTAAGCGCCCACGAAAACGCCCGGCGGGATAACCCACCGGGCGATACGAGTCAGATCCAGACAGGATGCCTAGAACACGCCGATCACAATAGCGGCGACGAAAGCGAGTGCGACATAGGCAGCGACTACGCTCAGTCTGCTGGCTAGAGGACTTACGAAATCCATTGGGAATACTCCCCTGGTTCACGTCGTGCCCGCGAATAACACTTTAGGCTAGCAAAGCGTTCCCGGCCCAAAAAGTCAGCGTTGCTGCCCATCCCGGCGCAATCACGATCGCGACGGACCGGAAACATGGTAAAAAATTCGTAAAATCAATCCATTGAAGAGTCTTTAAATAAATTTGGTTGAACCTGCGCGCCATGACGCGCGGAGTTTGTTTGTATCTCGTCGGCTCCCTTGTCCTCGTATCGCTTGCGGGCTGCGGTCGCGGATTCTTTTCCGCCGAGCGCGAACCATGGCGAGCCGAGGCCGAAGTCGCATGCCTGAAGTCCGGCGCGGTCAAGGAAACCGCGGAACTGGTCCGCATCGATCCGATCTCGGGCCCCGGTGTGTGCGGTGCAGAATATCCGCTGAAAGTCGCCGCACTCGGCGAAGGCACGGCAAGCTTCGGCTTTGCCGACGAAAGCCTGCGGCCGCCCGCAAATATTGGCAACCAGCCGCGCTGGCCGATCGCGCCCGCGCCGGCGGCGCCCCCTCCGCATCGAACCTATCCCGCTACGGCGGTGCAGCAGCCGACCTATGCAGCGCAGCCGACCTATGCCGCGCCATCCAACGGGCCGATTTCGCTCGCTGCCCCCGGAGTCGCGTCGCAACAAGATGAAATCGATCTGCCGGCCGAGGGCGAGTGGCGCGAGCCGCAGCGGGGAGGCAGCTATGCGGCCACGCCTTCCTATCCGCCGCGCGACCGGTATCCGGCGGCGTCAGCGCCTTATTCCGCGCCCTATTCGCAACCATCGGCGGCGGCGCCGGCGTTGCCGCGGCTCGGGCCCGCGCAGGGCAATCCGGTCTCGAGCTTCGGATCGGTTTCGATGAAGCCGGCCGCGACGCTGGCGTGTCCGATCGTTTCCGCGCTCGACCGCTGGCTCGCCGATTCCGTGCAGCCGGCGGCGATGCGCTGGTTCGGTACTCGCGTCGTCGAGATCAAGCAGATTTCCGCCTATTCCTGCCGCGGCATGAACGGCAATCCGCATGCGCATATTTCCGAGCACGCGTTCGGCAACGCGCTCGACATCGCCGCCTTCACGCTTGCCGATGGAAGACGCATCACGGTGAAGGGCGGCTGGCGCGGCGTGCCGGAAGAGCAGGGCTTTCTGCGTGACGTGCAGGCGGCCGCCTGCCAGCAGTTCAACACCGTGTTGGCGCCGGGCTCCAACGCCTATCACGAGGATCACATCCACGTCGACCTGATGCGCCGAGCCTCCCGCCGCACCATCTGTCAGCCGGCCGCGATGTCAGGTGAAGAGATCGCGGCGCGCGCCCAGCGCAATCCCTACGCGGCGCGCGATCCCTACGCGACGGGATCGCTCGGCAGCAGGAAAACCGTCTCGCGCTGGTTCAGCGGCAGCAGCCGCAAGGTCAACGAGGAAGACGAGTTCGAGGATCATTGAAACGAATTCAGTCTCGTAGGGCGGATTAGCGAAGCGTAATCCGCCGCTCCGCGCCGCGCATCATTTCATCACTACCGTTCACCAAAATCGCCGCTTGCGTCGCTATCTCCCGCCCAATCAACGGGAAATATTCCGGCGCGCACGTCACGGTGGAATGAGGAATATGGCCAGTCACGCACTCGCGTGACAAGCTGGTGTTTCATCGGGTTGATATAACAATATTCGATGTGGCGCGCATAATCGGCTTCATCGCGTATCAGATGCTCCCAGAAGCGGCGCTGCCAGATGCCACGCTCCTGTCGCGCGGCACGAACCGCGCTGAGCCGCTCTTGTTTCGGCAGAGCTCTCGCGAACCGGCTCTTGATCAACCGCCAACGCGTCGAGAAATCGCAATCGTCCGGCGGCAGAGTCCAGATCGCATGCAAGTGATCAGGTAGCACGACGAACGCATCGATCGTGAATGTGCGGCTTTGGCGGGTCGTGGCAACGGCTTCGCGCAGGGTCTCAATGTGATCGACGAGCAGAGTTTGCCGCCGGCTCAGGAGGTTCACCGTAAAGAACCAAGAACCACCCGGAATGAATGCACGACGATAATTTGGCATGATTACTTAAGGTAGCACAATGCGATGGAGTTGTAGCCCAATAACGGCGGATTACGCTTCGCTAATCCGCCCTACAGACCTGCGAACTGTCGGCAAGATTTTCCGTCGGCAAGATTTTCCGGCTTGGGCGGACCTTCGCGGGAAAGCGGACGCCAGCCTTATCAATCACTTCCGCGTTGGCATGCTGATTGCTTTCACCCTCAAGTTGCCGAGGGAGAGCGTATCAATGATTACCAGCGTGACCAGTGCCGGAAACTATCTGCGTTCTTCGCACGCGTATCCATCGAAGACGACATTCACGACGGCAGATGCGTTGCCTGCGGCTGACGCGGATAAGGCAGCAGCAAAGCCGACGCCGGGAATTCCAGTTTCGGCCGTGAAGCTGCTCGACATCTCGGGACTGAAGATCAGTTCGATCAGGGATAACCCCGAGCTTCGCGATCTGATGGCGACGAATTGGTTGAACATGCAAGCCGCCCAGGCTCGCCTCGCTACCGACGTGCCCGACAATGCGCCGCAAAACACCTATGCGACGGTCAAGGTCAACGGCAAGGTCGTTGCCACCCTTTATAACGGCGGCTCTGCGGCGATGACCAATGAGGCGGCGGGAAAGGTCGGAGATCTGCAGGACCCTCCCGGCCTAGGCGGCCCTGATCTGGCGCAATGGCGCGCGGAGCGTATCGCGAAGGCGGTGGGCGGCACGGTCGAGAAGGCGCCGACGGCGATCGCGCAGTCGGCCTGGAAGCCGCGCGAGACCATTGCGACGAACTATTCCCGCGCGCAATTGGATGCGGCTTTCGAGGCCATGATGGCGGAACAACATATGGCCGCCGTGCAGCGGCCTTACTCAACTCCGCGCGGCTTCTCCGGCGTCAATGCTGACGTCAGCGTGTGAGGCCGCTTGAACCGTAGGATGGGTGGAGCGAAGCGATACCCATCAATACCGCTCGTGATGCTGATGGGTATCGCTTCGCTCCACCCATCCTACGAAGTTGTTACGCGGCAAGCCTTTCCAGCAAATCCTTCACCACGCCTTTCAAGAGATCTAACTTGTATCCGGTCATCGGCAATGGCTTCGCGCCCGTGGTTGCCTGTTCGGCTGCGACGGCAATCGTGGATGCATCGGCGCGCTTGCCTTGCAGCGCGGCCTCCGCGGCCGCGAGCCGCAGCGGCACCGGGGCGATGCCGCCGGCCGTGAGGCGGATGAACTGGAAGACGCCGTCCTTCACCACGGCGCGGGCGCAGACTTCGACCAGCGGCCATTCCGCGTGGGTGCGGCTGATCGCGCGCTTGTAGAGGGCGCGCTCGCCCGCGACAGGCGCCGACAGCTCGACGCTCCCAATCATCTCGCCCGCTTGCAGCGCGTTGTCGGCGGCGCCGTTGCTGCCGTCGCCGAGCAGGTCGGCGATCGTCAAACCGCTGCGCTGGTTGGTGGTCACCTTCGCCTCGTAGGCGAGCAGCGCCGCCGCCATGGTCGATGGGTGCGGCGACACGCAGGGGCCGAGGTCGAACACGACATGATAGAGATGGTTGCCCGTGCGCGCCGGGCAATGCGATCCGCCTTTCCGGAGGCAGGCGATATGCGGATTGCGATAGTACCAGCAGCGCGAACGTTGCGCGAGGTTACCGCCGAGCGTGGCGAGGTGACGGATCTGCGGCGTCGCCAGGCCTTGCGCGGATGCCGCGATGCCTGGATAGGCCGCGGCGATGCGCGCATCGGCGGCGATGGCGGCAATCGTGGTAAAGGCGCCGATGCGCAAAGTCCCCTCGCTGCCCCAGTGCATCCCGATGCTGTCGGGCGTGGCTGAGATGTCGATCAGCGGTCCCTTCGAGACGCCGCTGCGCCGTCGCTCGGAGAGGTCGGTGCCGGCGGCGCGGAATTCCGGGATCTGGGTGGCGGTCATGGCTGTCGGTGTCATGCGGCGGCACTCCCTTTCAGCGCGGCGACGAGGCGGTCGGGACGGATCGGCAGTTCGGTGAGGCGGATGCCGGTCGCGTTGTGGATCGCGTTGGCGATCGCAGGCGAGGTCGGAACGGTTGCGACTTCGCCGATGCCGACGCTGCCGCCGAGGACGTGATCGAACCCGGCTTCGTCGAAATGCACGTCGACCATGGGCATGTCGGCGATGCCGGGAATGCGGTAGTCCTCCATTCCGCCGCTGAGAATGTCGCCGGTGCGGGAATCGACCTCGCGGGCTTCATAGAGCGCGTAGCCGATGCCCTGGATGACCGCGCCGGCCGCCTGGCTGCGCGCCAGCGCGGGCGCGGCGATCTTGCCGACCGCGATGCCGGTGTGAACGTTGAGCACGCGCACATGGCCGAGCCAGGTGTCGACCTCCACTTCGACGATCTGCACTGAACTCGGCACGCCGGCGCCGATCGCGAGATTGGAGAGCCAGCGCATCATCCAGCCGAAGATGGTGCCCATGAAGCCGACGTCCTTGAGCGGCGAGCGAATGCCCGGCGCCATCTGCCGGGAGTCCTCCGGCCGCACGCTGGTGGCGGAGAGATCGGGCGAGGCCGCGAGCATTTCGCGCCACGGCGCATTGGAGCCGGGCACGGGTTGGCGCTTTGCATGCTGCTGGATTGCAGCCTTCAATTGTCCGATCGCAAGCAGCATTGGCGGGATCACCGACGCCGTGACCCGGCTGCCGCCCGAACCCGGTCCCTCCGGCAATTTCGAATCGCCGATCCTGACTTCCACCTCGTGCGGTTCGATCCCGAATTCGCGCGCGACGGTGTTGGCGATCACGCTGCGCGTGCCGGTGCCGATATCCTGCGTCGCGGTGCTCGCGATCAGGCGTCCGCCTTTCACCGCGACCTCGACCTTGGAGCCGGGCTGCCACAGATAAAGCCAGTAGCCGGTGGCGACGCCGATGCCGCGGCGATAGCGGCCGTGCTGTGAGGCCGCCGGCTTCCGGTTGCGCCAGACGTCAAGGCCCGAGGCCCAGTCATAGAGCCGCTGCCGGTTGGGATCGGGATCCCAGCGTTTGCGGAGCGCGATCGGATCGGCGTTCATGCGCAGCGCCGCTTCGTCGATCGCCTGTTCCAGCGCAAAGGCCATCGGCGGACCGCCGGGGCCGCGGAACGGCGCGCCGGCCGGCAGATTGCTGATGACATCGAAATCGGCGAGCTCCTTGCCTTCCGCCGGATAGATCAGGCGGGCGAGGGCGGCGATGGTGGAGTTGGTTGCCGCGCCCGTATCGGCATAGGCGGTGAGCGACAGCGCTTTCAATTCGCCCTGCTCGGAGGGCAGCAGCGCGATCTTCACTTCCGTCGCTGGCCGATAGCCGGTCACCGACAGCTCCTCGTGGCGATCGTAGGCGACCCGCACCGGCGCCCCGGCGGCGCGCGCAAGCTCGATCGCGGCAATCGTCTCCATGCCGAGGCTGGCCTTGGAGCCAAAGCCGCCGCCGACATGGTCGGCAATCACGCGAACCTTGTCGTGTTCGAGCTTGAAGCGCTTGGCGATCAGCTCCATCAGGTGAAACACCGCCTGGGTCGATACATGCACGGTCAGCCGGTCGCCGTCGAAGCGCGCCACCGCCGCATGCGGCTCGAGACACGCGTGCGATTGCGTGCCGGTGCGGAAGGTGCCCTCGACGAGCAAGGGATTGTGCGCGGCGCGCGCGCCGTCGACCCAGCTTCGCACCTGTTTCGGCTTCTTGGAGAAGGCCGCCGAGGGACCGCGGATGTTGCCCTTCCACGGCGCCGGCGCGCTGCCGCCCTCGGAGACGTTGCCGGCCTTCTTGCGCGCGGATTTTTCGAACACGACCGGCGCATCCGTCTTGCGCGCTTCATCGAGCCCCACCACTGCGGGCAGGCCTTCGTTGTCGATCCTGATGGCGGCGATAGCGGCGAGCGCGGTCTTGCGATCCTTTGCGGCGACGGCGGCGATGGGATCGCCGACATAGCGCACGATGCGGTCGTCACCGAGCAGCGGGATCACCGCGCTCACGCCGTCGATCGCGCGCGCTCGCGCAAGATCGAGCTCGCCGATCCGCGCGTGCGCGTACGGCGAGCGCAGGATCACGCCTTCGAGCTGGCCGTCGTGATGGATGTCGACGGTGTATTTCGCCGCGCCCGTCACCTTGTCGCGCGCCTCCATGCGCGGCGGGATGACGTCGTTGCCGTCGAAGCGGCCGGCGCAGGCGTCCGCCACCGCGCGGAAGATGCCGTCATAGGCGCCACATCGACAGAGATGCCCCGACAGCGCCGCGCCGATTTCCTCGCGCGAGGGTACCGCCGTGCCCTTCGCCGCGCGCCAGCCATCGTGAAACGCCGCGGCTTCGACGATGAAGCCCGGCGTGCAGAAGCCGCATTGCAGGGCATCATGCGCCATGAACGCCTTCTGCACCGGATGCAGCGCCTTGGCGCCGATGCCCTCGACTGATGTGACCATCTTGTTCGCCGCGGAGTTTGCCGGCATCAGGCAGCTCACGACCGGAACGCCGTCGACCAGCACGGTGCAGGCGCCGCAGACGCCGGCGCCGCAGACGAGCTTGGTGCCGGTGAGGTCGAGCGCATCGCGCACGACCTCGACCAGCAGCGCCTCGGGATCGTCGGAGAGGGGAGCAGGCTTGCCGTTGATGGTCATCGTGCTCATCTGCGAACTCCAGATTTGCGGGTGGATTTCCGGGCTGGCTTCGGTTGGGCGGGCGGCTTCTTCGCCGGGCTCACGGCGCCGGCGATCAGCGTCCGCAGCATGATCTCGAGATCCCTGAGGAAGGCGCCGGCGGGCTGCAGCGCCGGATAGGCGGACTTGGTGCCGTTCACCGCCATCTCGACGCAGCGCGCCAGATCGCGCGGCGTCATGCCGGCGTTCAGCGCAAGCCCCTGGTTGCGGCAGACCCGCGTGATGGTCGCGGCAAGCTGTTCGGCATAGAGGGCGGCATATTTCTGGTAGAGGTCGCGCGCTTGCACGAGGTGTTCGGAAAACAGTTCCTCGACATGGGGCGAGCCGTCGAGCGAGGCGGCCAGTTGCCCAAGCTTGGCGGTGACAGAGGCAACGAGGATATCGGCGAGGCTGCCGCCTGCCTTTTCAGCGGCGTCGGCGGCCTCGATTTCGGCGGCGAGCGCCTCCTCGTGCAGCCGCTCGATCACGGCGCGGAACAGCGCTTCCTTGGAGTTGAAATGATGGTAGAGCGCCTGCCGCGTCAGGCCCGCGGCCTCCGCTGCCTGCTCGATCGACGAGCGGCGGAAGCCGTACAGGCGAAACACCAGCATCGCGGCATCGATAATGCGGGTACGGGCGCTCATTTGTCGATTTTGACAAAACGGAACGAAATGTCAAGTTTACAAGCGCGTCACGGCATGCGCGGCTATGACGCCGCGGCGAGGCCGCGTTCGGCCCTGTACCTCCTGTAGGAATCGATCGCCCTGTTCGAGAGCATGAGCCGGCGCCGCTCACCGCGATGAATCATCTGTTCCACCGCATAGAGCAGGAAACGGCTCGCGATTTCGGGATCGCCGAGATCGCCGGTGCGATCGAGATAATCCCACGCGATCTGGATCGAAGTCTCGATCAATATCGGTAGCGGCTCGTCCATGCTTCCTCTCTTCATAGAGGAAACGGTCTCGCACGCGTTCCGTTCCAAGCCTCAAGGCGCGATGCGTAGCTTCAACGCAGAACCTTGCGGACAAGAGTCTGGTCGCGACATGCACAAATTTTTGGCGCGTATTTGGTTACGCCTTCTTCGCCCGGTATGCCGCCATGAACATACGCGTCGCGCTGTCGACCACTTGCGCGATGCGCTCGGGCGAAGGCGAGGGCGTGACCTGAAAGACGAACGGCAGGAACAAGGTCGCCTGGCACATCTGCATGAATTGCGCGGCCGCAAGACCGCAGTCGTCGATCGCCAGATCGTTCGGCCGGACATGCGCCCGCAGATAATCGGCGAGGTGGCCGATCGTCTTCTCCAGCACGTTCACATAGAAGCGGCTGCCGACCTCGGGCATCCGCTCGGCGATCGCCATCACCGTGCGGATCGAGGATCCGCCACCCGGACGGCACAGCAACTGCACGTAGGCCCGTCCGAATTCTTGAAGTGTGGTTTCAGCATCGCGCGCCGGGTCGAAATTGAAGCTGGACTGTCGTTGGCCGAGTTCGTCGGTTTCGACGATCGCTTCGAACAGGCGGTACTTGTCGGCGAAATAGACGTAGAGGGTGCCCTTGGAAACGCCCGCGGAGCGAGCGATCTCGTTCATGCTCGCCCCATCAAAACCTAAATCCATGAACACCTTGCGGGCGCCGTCCAGGATCTGGCGGCGCTTCGAACTGTCTTCGTCGCCGGAGGGATGAATCGTGTTTGAAGTTGCTGCAACCATTGGTTTATCTTCTCGCGAAAGAATTCAACCCAAGATGCTGCGGGAAGCGCTTCTCGCTTTATAGTCCATGCCGTGGGATCGTATCTTGACCGAACCGTTCGGTCAATGCTACTTTTGATTTGTGTCGATGCGGCCAGTTGTCGCCTCGCGTAGGCTGCGCAGTGTCGCAAGGAGGAAGCCGGTAATGGCCGCAACAAGAGACCAGGCCGCACGCATCGTTCGCGCCGATTCGGAAACGGCGCAGGACGAAGCCGCGCTTGAGGCCGCCCAGCTTGCGGAGCAGTTGCGGGCGCATGTCACCGACGAAAGGCGTCGTCCCGCGGAGACGCCCGCTGCTCCCCAGCACGAACCGCCCGCCAGCACGGCTGGCGCACCGGCGGCGAAACCGGGCAGGCGCAAATTCGTCATGATGGGCGTTCTCGGATTGCTGGCGCTCGCGGCGATCAGCTATGCCGTCTACTTCGTTATGGTCGGACGATTTTATGTCTCGACCGACGACGCCTATGTGCGTGCCAACAACACCATGCTCGGCGCCCGCGTGGCGGGCCATGTCGCGGCGATCTTGCCGCGCGACAACGCGATCGTTCGTGCCGGCGACGTGATTTTCAGGATCGACGACGGCGATTATCGTATTGCGGTGGATGCCGCGCGCACAAGGATCGCGACCCAGCAGGCCACCATCGACCGTATCGGCCGTCAGGTCACCGCGCTCGAAAGCGCAGTCGAGCAGGCCAAGGCGCAGCTCGTTTCGTCGGAAGCGGCGCTGAAGCGCGCCGGCCTCGACTTCGAACGCCAGCAGGCGCTGAGCACCAAGGGCTTTGCCTCGCGCGCCACCTTCGAGGTTTCCGAAGCCGGACGCGACCAGGGCGCCGCCGCGGTGAAATCGGCGCAGGCCGCCTATGACGCCGCGCGCGACAATGTCGAGGTGACCAAGGCGCAACAGGCCGAGGCGCGCGCGCAGCTTGCGGAATTGCAGACCCAGCTCGCCAAGGCGGAGCGCGACCTCGATTTCGCCACGGTGCGCGCGCCCGTCGACGGCACCTTCTCCAACCGCCTGGTCAATGCCGGTGATTTCATCCAGGCCGGGCAGCGGCTGGGCAATATCGTGCCGCTCAACGACGTCTTCATCGACGCCAATTACAAGGAAACCCAGCTCAAGCGCATCCGTCCCGGCCAGCCCGTGAAGATCTCGGTCGATGCCTATGGCCATCGCAAGTTCGCCGGTGTCGTCGACAGCATTTCGCCCGCGGCGGGCTCGGTGTTCACGCTGCTGCCGCCTGACAACGCCACCGGCAATTTCACCAAGATCGTGCAGCGGCTGCCGGTTCGTATTCGCGTGCCGAAGGAAGTCGCCAGGCAGAACCTGCTGCGCGCCGGCATGTCGGTCTACACCACGGTCGACACCCGCGAGGGCGCGCACGATGCCGACGACGAGGCCGATCTCGATGCGCCGGGAACGGTTCAACAGAAGTAAGTTTTCCTGAAGTATCTCGCGCCCGGGCCGAGCGTCCGGCGCCTGTTCCGGGCTGATCATGGCTGACGCCACCACCGCTTCACCCTCGATGATGAACGCCGGCGCCGCCGCGTCGGAGCGCATCCCGCCGCGGCGGCTGGTTGCGTTTCTCATCATGGTGTTCGGGATGTTCATGTCGATCCTGGACATTCAGGTCGTTTCGGCGTCGCTCTCGGAAATCCAGGCCGGCCTGTCCGCCAGTTCCAGCGAAGTGTCGTGGGTGCAGACCGCGTATCTGATCGCCGAAGTGATCGCGATCCCGCTCTCCGGCTTCCTGTCGCGCGCGTTCGGCACCCGCCTGTTGTTCGCGATATCCGCCTCAGGCTTCACCGTCGCAAGCTTCTTCTGCGGCTTCGCCTCGACCATCGAGCAGATGATCGTGTGGCGCGCGATCCAGGGGTTCCTCGGCGCCGGCATGATCCCGACCGTGTTCGCATCCGCCTACACGGTGTTTCCGCGCTCGAAATTCCATATCGTAGGGCCCATCATCGGGCTGGTCGCGACGCTGGCGCCGACCATCGGGCCGACGGTCGGCGGCTACATCACCGGCCTGATGTCGTGGCACTGGCTGTTCTTCATCAATATCATCCCCGGCATCATCATCACCGTCGGCGTGCTCGCGCTGGTCGATTTCGACCGGCCGAACTTCGCGCTGCTTGAGCATTTCGACTGGTGGGGCCTGCTGTTCATGGCGGGATTTCTCGGCACGCTCGAATATGTGTTGGAAGAAGGCCCTCAGTCGCAATGGCTGGAAGACACCTCGGTCGCGATCTGCGCGGCGATCTGCGTGATTTCGGCGATCGCCTTCTTCTGGCGCGTGTTCAGCGTCAGGGAGCCGATCGTCGACCTCAGGACCTTCGCCGACCGCAATTTCGGCGTCGGCTGCCTGATCTCGTTCTGCGTCGGCATCGGGCTTTACGGCCTCACCTACATGTATCCGCGCTATCTCGCCGAAGTGCGCGGCTACAGCGCGCTGATGATCGGCGAAACCATGTTCGTGTCGGGCATCACCATGTTCTTGGCCGCGCCGGTCGTCGGCCGGCTGATGACCAAGGTCGACATGCGCTACCTGATCGCCTTCGGTCTCTGCACGTTCGCGCTCGGCTCCTACCAGATGACCTGGATAACGAAAGAATACGATTTCTTCGAATTGCTGATCCCGCAGATCCTGCGCGGCGTCGGCATGATGTTCGCGATGGTGCCGACCAACACCATCGCGCTCGGCACGCTGGCGCCGGAGCGGGTGAAGAACGCCTCGGGACTGTTCAACCTGACGCGCAACCTCGGCGGCGCCGTCGGGCTCGCCGTGATCAACCAGGTGCTGAACGAACGTACCGATCTGCACATCTCCCGCCTGCACGACCGCGTCACCTGGGGCAACGCCACCGCGGTCGAGACGCTCAACATGTTTACCCAGCGCCTGCAGGGCATGGGCGATTCCGCGCTGATGGCGATGAAGCAATTGTCGCAGATCGTGCACCGCCAGGCCGTGGTGATGGGATACGGCGACGCCTTCTTCATGCTGACCGTGTTCTATGTCTGCCTGAGCGTTCTGGTGATGGTGCTGAAGAAACCTTCCGCGATGGTGGCCGGGGGCGATGCGCATTGACGGCGTTCGCCGTAGCCCGCATGAGCGCAGCGACATGCGGGAAACGGTGGGGAGAGTGATGCCGCTCACGCCGATGTCATGTTGCAAATCGCCTGCGATGCATTTATAAGCAGCGCGTCGTCGCTCGAACCGGGGAGATTTGCATGATTTCGATGTATTCGCAGATCGCGCCCTCGCGTCCGATGCCTGAGCTGGATTTTCGGTCGCGCTGCTGAGCGCTAACTCCACCGGCCCCGATCGGGCCTGACGTCCCGATCTCCAAGATTCCCAACGACTTAATCGATTCCCTTAACGACGCTTGCGTTCGGCCCCGATCCCGTCGCGCGTCAATCAGATGGAGCCGGCGTGTGCGAGCGCAGCCGGATGACGCCATGACCGCTCTCAAAGACAAACGTCCCGCGGCGATCCGTGTGGTGATTCCGTTTGTGTTTCGCCACTGGCTGCAACAGCCCGGCCGGGCCGCCGTCGTAACCGGCGGATTGCTCGGTGCGACGGCTGCCGACCTGTTCATGCCGGTGTTCTCCGGACGGCTGGTCGATGCGCTGACGCTGGGCACTTCCGATCCGGCCGCGCGCCATGCGGCGTTCGCTGCTTTCGGTGCGATCGTGGCGCTCGGCCTCGCCTCGATGATCCTGCGGCTGACCGGACTGCAGGCGATCGTGCCGTTCACTCTGAAGACGATGTCGGACGTGTCGCGCGATGCGTTTGCGCGCGTGCAGCGCTTCTCGACCGACTGGCACGCCAATTCCTTTGCCGGTTCGACCGTGCGCAAGATCACGCGCGGCATGTGGGCGCTCGACCTGCTCAACGACACCATTCTGATGGCGCTGTTGCCCTCGCTGCTGGTGCTGCTGGGCTCGATGATCCTGCTCGGGCTGCACTGGCCGGTGCTGGGCGCGGTCATCGCGGTGGGCACGGTAATCTATGTGTCGATGACGCTGGCGCTCTCGATGAACTACATCGCGCCCGCCGCACGCGTCTCCAACGCATGGGACACCAAGGTCGGCGGCACGCTGGCGGATGCCTTGACCTGCAACGCGGTGGTGAAATCCTTCGGCGCGGAAGCGCGCGAGGATGCGCGGCTGGACGGCGTCATCGGCCGATGGCGCACGCGGGTGCGGCGGACGTGGTACCGCTACAACTACACCTCGACGGCGCAACTCGCGGTGCTGCTGTGCTTTCGCGCGTCCGTGATCGGCGGCGCGATCCTGCTTTGGATCGCGGGCCGCGCCACGCCGGGCGACGTCACCTATGTGCTGACCAGCTACTACATCATCCACGCCTATCTGCGCGACGTCGGCATGCACATCAACAACCTGCAGCGCTCGGTCAACGACATGGATGAGCTGGTCGCGATCCATGGCGAGCCGATCGGCATTGTCGATGCGCCGGGCGCAAAGCCGATCGACATCCAGGGTGGACGCATCGTGTTCGATGCGGTGACCTTCCACTATGGCGGCCATCTCTCGCCGCTGTATGACGGCCTGTCGGTGGATATCCGCGCCGGCGAGCGGGTCGGCCTGGTCGGACGTTCCGGCTCCGGCAAGACCACCTTCGTCAAGCTGGTGCAGCGGCTCTACGACGTCAGCGGCGGAAAGATCCTGATCGACGGTCAGGATATCGCGCTGGCGACGCAGCAATCGCTGCGCAGCCAGATCGCGATCGTGCAGCAGGAGCCGATCCTGTTTCACCGCACGCTGGCCGAGAACATCGCCTATGGCCGGCCCGGCGCCGGCATGGCGGCGATCGAGCAGGCGGCGCGGCTCGCCAACGCGCACGATTTCATCGTGCGGCTGCCGAAGGGCTACGGCACGCTGGTCGGCGAGCGCGGCGTCAAGCTGTCGGGCGGCGAGCGGCAGCGCGTCGCGCTGGCGCGGGCATTCCTGGCGGACGCGCCGGTGCTGATCCTGGACGAGGCGACCTCGAGCCTGGATTCGGAATCGGAAACGCTCATCCAGCAGGCGATGGAGCGGCTGATGAAGGGGCGCACTTCGATCGTGATCGCGCACCGGCTGTCGACGGTGCGCAGCCTCGACCGCATTCTGGTGTTCGACCGCGGCGAGATCGTCGAGCAGGGCACGCACGCCGTGCTGGCGTCGCGCCCCGGCGGCATCTATCGCGGGCTGTTCGAGCTGCAGGTCACCGAGTTCGGTCGCATCTCGGCGGCCGAGTGATTGTTGCGGACCCGCGCGATGTCGGACTAAGTTCGAGATACTCTGCGATCTCCTTGGCCGCGCGGCTATCCGCGCGGGTTGGGGCCGAGGCTCGGCTAAAACACTGTGATGGGTCAGAAGGGCCAGGGGCCGGGGAGAAAAGCGGATTATTCCCAGTTAATATGGGAGTGAAGCCGGACTATATTTCCGGCATCGAGGGGGGATCCCGCGATGCACTGGTTTCGGAAGGATCGCCAGCCGGACATTTGGGAAATCGCCGACGATCAGCCGGCAGGCGATATCGGCGCGGCCCACAGGATTCGCGAAATCTGCGCTTCCGCCGAGGCGATTGCGGACAAGATGGCGGCGGTGAGTGGACGCCGTGCCGAGCGCAAGCGCGCCGCCGAGGCCGAGCGGTATCAGGCGGCGGTCAAATGCGCGCTCGAAATTTCAATGGGGATCACCGACGACGCCATGCGCGACAATTCCGTCAGCCGGATCATCCGGCTGTGCGTGAAGGTGGACCACATGAAAACCGCGAGCGTGCTGCTGCGGGCCATACGTTCGCCAAGGACAAGGGCCGAACTGATTGCCGAAAATCCGGTATTGGCCGATCAGGACGCCGCAAGCTGAGGCGGCTCGCGACCGCGCTGCGGCGGTAACGGCACGGGCTTTGCGCGCGTGCGTGTCGAGATCGCGACGGTTGCGACCACGGCGGCGGCGAACAGCAGGATCTGCAGCGTGATCGTCTCGCCGTTGAAGATCGATGCCAGCGCAAAGGTGACGAACGGCTGCAGCAATTGCACTTGCGAGACCCGCGCGATGCCGCCCATCGCAAGGCCGGCGTTCCAGGCGAAGAAGCCGATCCATTGCGAGAACAGCGCGACGTAGAGCAGGCCAAGCCACGGCTTGAGGGCAATGCTGCCGACATCCGCCGGCATCGTCAGCACGGCCGCCGGGATCGAGAGCGGCAGTGCGATGACCAGCACCCAGCTGATCACCTCCCAGCCGGGCATGTGCGACGTAAGCCTGCCGGAAAACGCATAGCCGATCGCGGAGACGGCCACGGCTGCAAACAGCAGCAGGTCCCCGGTCGAGAACGCGCCGCCGCCTTGCCGCAGCGAAAACGCGATCACCAGCACCGCGCCGGCCAGCGAAGCAATCCAGAACAACGGCCCCGGCCGCTCATGGGTGATGGCGACGGCGACGAGGGCGGTCGCGATCGGGAGAATTCCGAGCACGACGCCGCCATGGGAGGCATCGACCCGTTGCATCCCCATCGACATCAGAAGCGGAAACAGCACGGCGACGCAGAGCATCGCAATGACCAGTTGCGGCCATAGCTGCCGTGGCGGCGGCTTGCGGCGCAACACCAGGAGCAGCGCCAGCGAGCACAGCCCGGCGATCACCGTGCGCAGCGCAGTCAGTGCAATCGGATCAATTTCGGAGACCGCGAGCCGCGTCGCCGGCAGCGTGCCGCCGAAAATCACCATGCCGATGAAGCCGAGCAGCAGACCGAGGCGTTCGCGCGAAGCAAGGGAGGACATACGCGAGTGGTTAGCCGCTTTGCACGGCAGCGTACAGCAATCTACTCGGTGCACATGGCGGCTATGCGCGGCTACCTCGGAGCAATGCCGCTCCACACCAATCCGCACCCGGACAAGAACAGCAGCGCCAGCACGAGGTCAAAGAAGTTTCGGTCGCTGAGGGCGTGGTAGGTGCGCATGCCGAGCCACGCGCCGATCAGCGTCCCCGGGAACGCCAGCAGCGCCAGCCAGAACACGTTCAGTTCGACGAAGCCGCTGGCGATTTGAAGGATGAGCGCAGCACCGAGCACGGTGCCGTTGAAAATCTGGAACAGGCCGCGCCGCTGATCCTTGGTCCAGCCACGCACGCTGGCCCACAGGATCGGGAGCGGACCCGACAGTCCGGCGAGGCCACCCAGGATGCCGCCGGCAAATCCCACGGCGGCGTCGGCGATCCGGCCGCCGAACTGAACTGCCATCGGGGCGCGGATGAAATACAGCGCGGCCGGAAACACCAGCAGCATGACGCCGACGCTCAGCTTGAAGGTCTGCGGGTCGGCGCGGGCGACCAGAAGCGCGCCGATCGGCATGCCGATGAGACCGCCGGCGACGAACGGCGCGGCGAGCTTGAAGTCGAGCATCTTCCACATCTGCGGCAGCGTCGAGAGCTGCGAAACGACCGAGCAGATCAGCACCAGCGGGACAGCGATCGCCGGCGACAGCACATAAAGCCAGATTCCTAGCGCCATCAGCGCCGTGCCGAAGCCGGCGAGGCCCGATACGAAACCGCCGGCGAGCGCGCCGGCCAGCAGGATGGCGTAGGTGGCGATGTCCAATCGTTTATTCCCCCCGTCATTCCGGGGCGATGCGCAGCATCGAACCCGGAATCTCGAGATTCCGGGTTCGCATCTTCGATGCGCCCCGGAATGACGATGATGTAATTTGCGCGCACGTTTACACGACGCTGCAGCCGGGTACTATCGCAATCGAACCCTTCAACAATAACATCATGGAAATGGGCCAATGAGTTCGAACCCGGCGAAAACCTTTCTTGTCTGCCATGGCGCGTGGTCCGCGGGCTGGGCGTGGAAAAAGATGCATCCGCTGATGCAGGCGGCCGGGCATCGGCTGGTCACGCCGACCTATACGGGCGTCGGCGAGCGCGCCCATCTGGCCAATCGGGGAATCGATCTCAATTCGCACATCGAGGATGTGCTTGCTGTCATCAAATATGAAGACCTGCGCGACATCGTATTGATCGGCCACAGCTATGGCGGCATGGTTGCCACCGGCGTCGCCGACCGGGCGCGCGACAAGATCTCCCGGCTGATCTATCTCGACGCTTTCGTGCCGAAGGACGGGCAGTCGCTGCTCGATCTGAACGAAGTGGCACGGGCGCGGATGCAGGAGGCGGCGAAAAGCGGCGACGGCTGGCGCGTGCCGCCAAATCCGACCCCATCGGATACCTCGCCCGCCGACGTCGATTGGCTGTCCGCGCGCCGCGTCGACATGCCGATCAAATGCTTCGAGGAGAAACTGAAGCTGCAGGGCGGGCCGCTGACGCTGCCGCGCAGCTATATCTACGCCACGCGCATCACGCCGGCCGACACGTTCGGTCCGTTCGCCAGGGAAGCCAGGAACGATCCCGCCTGGAATTATTACGAGATCGACGCCAGCCATTCGGCAAACGTCACCGCGCCGGAAGCGCTGATGTCGTTGCTGGCGAAGATCGTGGCGTAGTCATTCACGCCGTCATTCCGGGGCGTGCAAAGCACGAACCCGGAATCTCGAGATTCCGGGTTCGCATCTTCGATGCGCCCCGGAATGACGGCCCGCATACAAATGGCGAGGGGCCCGGCGTGTTCGCGCCGAGCCCCTCATACTCCGATATCAGCCAGCCTGTAAGCCGGGTTCTGTAGGGCACCACTCTTGCGAATGATGCGTGACGGCCATTCCTCTGGGGCCATGTTCGCACATGGCCTCGAGCAACCTACCCGGACGGCGAGCCTGACATCGCCCTGCGGTGTTATCGCTTTCGCGAACAGCCCGCGTTGCCGTCCCTATTCGGTTTTGCTCCCGGTGGGGTTTGCCATGCCGTTTCCGTTGCCGGATACGCGGTGCGCTCTTACCGCACCTTTTCACCCTTGCTCCGTCCGGAGACGGAGCGGTTCGTTCTCTGTGGCACTTTCCCTGGGGTTGC
>Ga0081540_1001149_pt1 | contig 23292 bp, 17 predicted proteins | sample TabmetS2T1R1_FD_71024 | JGI IMG/M metagenome (GOLD analysis project Ga0081540, IMG submission 71024) | Tabebuia heterophylla rhizosphere microbial communities from the University of Puerto Rico - S2T1R1 | ecosystem: Host-associated > Plants > Roots > Rhizosphere ... | reverse complement strand
TTGCCGCCCGAAATGCGGACATTTCATTTGCTAAAAACTGCGGACATATTATGTGCTAACGACAACCGGCAATCCGTAAGTTACCACTTCGTTACTGACGTGTTGCCGACCTAGCATGCAAACAATACGGCCATAACCTCAATTGAGGACAGGCGACTGCTAACTCGGATATGTGCGCCCTTACCGGAAAGGTCACATTTCTGTTTGTATCGAGAGGGATGCCGATCCTCTCAAAGAGGGAAAGAAAATTGATGCACTCTTGGGAATCTTCTGACCAGAACGGTTCTCTGTTAGGAGATTCGTACTCGCAAGCGTGCAACTGGCCTGGGCCAGACAGAATGTAAAGGAACGCGAGCCGAGCGATGATATTCGCAGCTGGTCGGATGACAGCTACAGTCCGCGCCGACATTGGTGCCCGGTGGAAGGCCGATCGTTGTGCCATCAGTCTTACAGTGGTCAGATGAATAAGACCCTGTTGCGCTCAGAACCTCTAAGCGCATAAAAGAATTTATTTTCGATCCAGCACTTTCAAATATCGTTTGCTCCTGTATTTGTCTGGCCATTCCCTTCATCGTCGGCTTGATGCCTTTGAGCTATCAAGTCTGTTGATCTAAGTCTTAGACAACTGAGGGGAATGGGGGCATTGTGTGGAAAAGGAGGACGATATGGCACGCCTACTCTTCCCGATCTCCGCTCACATTCAAGCCAAAGGCAGATTCGATGTTCTCGAGCTCGAGCCGCTTCTGAATAGAACCACCGTTCGCAATTTTCACTTATTGCACAGTTCTTTCTTAGCGTGTTGGCGCAACATTATCAATTCGCTGACCATGCGGCCGAGAGAACGCCATGCATAAGGACACTCCCGATTTCGAAAAGCTTTTCAGTGCCAAAGAAGCCGCTCATTACCTGCGCATTCATGTGAAGACCTTGCAACGGCTGGCGCGCGAGGACCGCGTACCAACTGCAAGGATTGGTAAATATTGGCGATTTCGTCTTTCCGATCTTGACCGTTGGGTGCGTCAGCATCAGAATCGGATCAGCCAGCCGTTCCGCGTGGAAACGGGAGAAGATCTTGAGATTCACGCGTAACAGGTATCAGGAAGGAAGCCTTCGCAAGGTGCGCAGAAAATCAGGCGCGGAGATTTGGGAGTACCGGTATCGCAATCAGGGGGAACCGGGAAGCCCAATGCGCCAGATCACGCTGAGCGTCCTTGAATATCCAACCGCAACAAAAGCACGAATTCGCCTGCACGAATCGATGCTTCACATCAACGGGTCGGAATCTTTCCGTGCCCATAACAGGGCAACAATGGGAGTTGTCATCGACCGGTTTAGGACCGAGGAACGCTTTGAGGAGATCCTTGGGCAGCCTCCCGGACACGTCACCGTTGTCAATGGCCTCTCTTATAGCACTGTGGCGGGATACAACTCGTATTTCGCAAAACATATTCAGCGGCGATGGGCCTCCGTCATGCTCACGGATATCAAGCCAATTGAACTGAATGAATGGTTGAAAGACCTCCCTCTAGCAGGAAAGGCCAAGGCGCATGTGCGCGCATTGTTCCATTTGCTTTTGAGCGCGCAATGCTGTGGGATCTGCTCGACCTGCAGCGTAATCCTGTCGAGCTGGTAAAGCTCAGGGGTACGAGTGCCAGGAAGCGCCGTCCGCAGGTCATCACTCCTGAGAAGCTTCAGGAGTTGATAGATGTTCTGCACGAACCCTATCGCACGATGGTCATCGTGGCGATATGCACCGGTCACAGGACGCTGTTTCCATGCTGGAATCATCCAGCGTAATATCCTTCGTCCGAAAGGTACGGAGATAGGGATACAGAAACTCGGATGGCACACGTTCCGTCACACCTATCGATCACTGCTTGACGAGACGGGAGCGCCTGTCGGCGTCCAGCAGAAGCTGATGCGGCACAGTAATGTCGCGACCACGATGAACGTGTATGGCAACGCTACGCTGCGCGCGAAGCAGGACGCGAACAGCAAAGTAGTGAAAATGCTCATAGCTGCGAAGAAAGAAGCTCTGGCTTAATGTGGGGTTCTGTGGGGGTCGGCTTTTCGAAGGGATAAAGTTAAACCCTTTAGAATCTGGCTCCTCAGGTAGGACTCGAACCTACAACCCTTCGGTTAACAGCCGAATGCTCTGCCATTGAGCTACTGAGGAGTATCTCGCGGGAATGGCTTTCGCCTCTCGTCTTTATATCAAATGGTTTTATCTGAGTCAAAGAGTAGATATTGACTCTTAACCCCTGATTCGACTGCTATATCGTCGAGATTTGCTGGCCGCGCCCGGTACTACGCAACTCGGATTTATGGTTGACGACAGAACTCGCTCACGCATTTAACTTTTGAAGCAAAAGGTGAGACACAAGACCTCCGAACGGGCATCCGTATCCAATTTTGTGTTTATTTAGATGATGAAACTCACATGCCCATCTTGTTAAACTAACGCTCGATCACCAGTGAGCAATTTTTCCGCGCGTCAACATGGATCCTGAGGTCATCAAGACTCGGGATGATTGCTTCGTCGTTCGACGGCACTTTCACTAAGAGATTTAGAGCTCATATAGTTGATCAAAGACAAATGATCGCTTCAAATATTCAAAGGTTGAATGCATAGAGCCTTGGACTTGTGAGGGTAATCGTCGGGCGGATGAAAATATCTAGATCGGTTGCATTTCTGGTTGTGGCTGCAGGTTTCTTCATTTATCAGAGCAGACAAGCGCTTACATACGCGGCTTCTTCCGAAGCGCCTGCTGTAAGTCAAGCGGCACAAACTTCTGGTGCGGTTTCAGGCACGTCTCCAACACATTCTTCCAGTCCAGTGGAAATTGGCCGCGGAGTTTATCAGGAGAACTGCTCTTTCTGCCACGGCCGCGAAGCGCAAGGCGGAGAAACCGGACCCGATCTCACACGGTCCAAACTGGTGATCTCGGATTCGGGTGGCGACAAAATTGCCGAAGTGGTACGAAATGGACGTCCGGATAACAAAATGCCGCGCTTCAGCTTTTCAGAGCAGGAAATGGCCGGGTTGGTTGCTTTCATCCATGCCGAGGCCGCCAAGGCGCAAACTCCGGAAGGCGGTCGCCGCGGCGTAGATGTAGCTGATCTCCAAACTGGAAATGCTGAAGCAGGGAAGCAGTACTTTGATGGGAACTGTGCTTCCTGTCATTCAGCTACTGGCGATCTAGCTGGCATTGCATCCCGCTATCAGGGATTGGAATTGGAAAGGCGCATGCTCTATCCCGCGCACGCCAAGAGCAAAGCGACAGTAACCCTTCCGTCCGGCCAACAGATAACCGGAGCGCTGGCATATCATGACGAGTTTACGATTGCGCTTCGTGACGAACACGGAACCTATCGATCATGGAAAGCGTCTAGCGTGAAGTATTCCGTTGACTCCCCAGTAAATGGCCATGTTGATTTATTCAGTAAATATACGGACGCCGATATCCATAACTTAATGGCGTACCTGCAAACGCTGCGTTAACCATTCCAACTGCCCAGTCTTGAGGTCCAGGTCTCTATGAAAGCTCTGAAAAATAAATTCGTTATAGCTGTAATCGTGTGCATGTTGAGCTTTATGTTCGCTGACCTGCTAGTGGCACAGCAACTAGACACTGCTGGACTGGTCCATCCATCGAAGGATAGTTGGCCTGGCTATCATGGAGATTATTCTGGCAGGCGCCACAGCAACCTGACGCAGATCACACCACAAAATGTAGGAAACCTGGGCTTGGCGTGGGCCTTTCAGACAAGCCAGAACGCTACGATAAAGTCGTCACCGTTGCTCGTCGACGGTATCTTATACTTTACTGTTCCGGATAACATCTGGGCTGTCGACGCGCGATCAGGCCACGAGGTCTGGCACTATACCTATCCACCGAATAAAGGTGAACATATTGGCCAACGCGGAGTCGCCATCTACAAGGATTGGGTATTCTTCGTGGGCCCAGATGCACATCTATTATCTTTGAACGCCAAAGATGGAACAGTCCGCTGGAATGTCGTGGTTGCGGATTCCAGCAAAGGCTATTGGACGACTGAGGCGCCTCTCATCGTGGGTGATCATGTGGTTGTTGGTGTTGGAGGCGATCTCGACAATTTGCCTGGTCTCATTAAGTCATTTGATCCAGATACCGGAGCCATGCAGTGGGAATGGGATGTGACTCCGCCCACCGGAACACCCAACGCCACAACTGGTGGAACCACCTGGATGCCGGGAACCTATGATCCAGACCTCAACCTGATTTATTGGGGAACCGGGAATCCTACGCCCGTCTTGAACGGCAAGCCGCGCCCGGGCGACAACCTCTACACGTGCAGCATCGTGGCCCTCAATCCGGATACAGGAAAGCTTGTGTGGGCCTTTCAAGTTTCCCCGCATGATACTCATGATTGGGATGCTGTTGAAACTCCGGTATTGGTTGACGGAACATTCAATGGAAGGCCGCGAAAGATGCTCATACAGGCATCACGAAACGGATACTTTTTCGTTCTCGACCGAACGAATGGAAAGAGCCTTCTCACTACTACTTTTGGCCCCGTGAACTGGACGTTAGGTATTGATAAGGAAGGCCGGCCAATTCCTAACCCGGACAAAGAGCCTGCTCCAGATGGTCGGTTCATTGCACCTGATGAAGGTGGGCTGACCAACTATCGATCGCCTAGCTTCGATCCTAAGACGGGATTATTTATCGTTGATGCACATCCTAGTTACAGCATCTACTTCGCTAAACCCGCAGACGGTGACTATGGATGGGCGGGAGCAGATTATGACCTTTGGGGAAAGGGTGTACTAGAAGCTATTGACTACCGGACCGGAAAAATTCGCTGGACTCACGAACTCGGACCGGGTGGTTCAGGGGCAGGAGTCCTGACGACCGACTCTGGAGTGACCTTTACCGGAGATGCTCATGGAAATGTTCTCGCATTGGATACAAGCAACGGCAAAACACTTTGGCATGCGGGTTCAGGATCACCAATGCAGAGTTCTCCGATAACCTATGAACTCGATGGCCGTCAATATGTAGTCATCGGAACCGGCGGAGTGTTATTTGCTTGGGCTCTACCTGAAAATTACGCTCAAAGTAAGCGGCATACTGCACCCAATAACTAAACTCAACTTATATTTAGGCTGCGCTTAATTCAGCGCGCAACTTTGACCAATCAAACTCGCAGCACCATGCTTTGACGGCATCTGTGGCTCGCATGCGACGGTTAATCGTCGTATCAGTCCATGCCAATCTAAAATTTGCCGTTACTCACCTCGCCGAAGTAATAGTTCCCATTACTTCGTGCTCTGCTAGGTAAGATCACCACCAATCGAACTAAGCCAATTGCACAATTGCAGCATGCTTGCCTTCATGGTGGAATGACATCCCAAGGTTTGAACACATCCCAGTACGGTGACCCTGACGACTCAGAAATCCTGCAGTTGTGTGTTTGAAGCGGGTGCACATGAGGGCTTTGTTAAAGATTGCGTGGCTCCTGGTCGTAATGGTGGTTTCATGTACGGCTGCTATCGCTGCTGTTTCTGTTTCTATATCGCCAAATCCTGGCGAAGTTGTTCCTAATGGTCAATTACAGTTTCTGGCGACTGTCTCGGGGACGACTAATAGCGTTGTCAACTGGAAGATCTCAGGTGCTGGATGCACCGGGATCGCCTGTGGTCAGATAACTTCGCAGGGACTCTACCATGCTCCCCAAAATGCTCCGACGCCTCCGATTGTTACCGTAACCGCTACATCCTTGGAGGACATTAGTGTTTCGGCGAGCGTCAGAGTTTTTGTTGGCACGGCACTGAATGTGACGGTGTCAGTTTCGCCGCCCACTGCGAGCGTTGTCACGGGACAAGTGCAACTATTTACCGCGCAGGTAAGCGGCACTAATAATTCAGCCGTCACCTGGAGTCTGGCAGGCAGCGGTTGTTCTCAATCTGACTGTGGAGCTATTTCGGCGAACGGTGGATACACAGCTCCTGCAACGGTCCCAAATCCAGCCGTTGTCAAGGTTACCGCAACCTCTGTTGCGAATCCTTTGAAATCGGGTTCCGCCACGATCACTATCGTTCGGCCTGTAGCAGTTACTGTTTCTCCCGCCAGCGCAGAGGTCGTGGCTGGCAAGACGCAGCAATTTGCAGCAAGCGTCACAAATACGTCGAACACCAACGTTACTTGGTCTGTGAATGGAACGGGTTGTGCTGGTGCTGCGTGTGGTACTGTTTCGGCAACTGGCCTTTATAGGGCTCCTAATTCAGTTCCAACCCCGGCGCAGGTTAAGGTGACTGCGACCTCAGTTGCAGACTCGACCAAGTCGGCTTCTGCAACTGTCACCATTCTTCCACCGGTTGTGGTATCTGTTGCGCCGACCAGCGCTCAGATTGTAGCTTCCAAGACCCAGCAATTCAAAGCCACAGTGCTTAATGCTGCGAGTACAGCGGTCACCTGGAGTGTTACAGGCACCGGTTGTGGAGGCAATGCATGCGGCACGGTCTCCCCGGATGGTCTCTACACTGCACCTGCTTCGGTTCCTGATCCCGCCGAGGTTACGGTGACCGCGACCTCTGTCGCAGATTCCTCAAAATCAGCGTCCGCAACCGTAACCATTCTCCCGGCAGTGAAGGTGACGATTACGCCGACAACCGCTCAGGTTTTGTCCGGAAAGACCCTGCAATTCAGCGCAACGGTAGCGAATGCGACGAATACTTCGGTCACGTGGAGCGTTACGGGAAGTGGCTGTTCCGGTGCCGCGTGCGGTACCGTTTCAACGAATGGTCTCTATACCGCTCCTGCTACCTTGCCAAACCCGGCGCAGGTGACCGTTACGGCAAAGTCAGTTGCCGATTCTACAAAGTCCGCCTCTGCCACCGTGACAATATTGCCGCTGGTCGGGGTGAGTGTCACACCCGTTGCCGCGCAAGTTGTCATCGGAAAAACCCAAAAATTTACAGCGACGGTTACTGGAATATCGAACACCGGCGTGACTTGGAGCCTGAAGGGCAGTGGCTGTTCGGGAGCTACTTGTGGCTCGATTACAACCAGTGGACTCTACACTGCACCTGCATCAGTGCCTAACCCTGCGCAGGTTACGGTGACAGCCACCTCAAACGCAGACACCTCGAAGTCAGCATCCGCGATTGTTACCATCTCCTTGCCAGTCTCAGTCTCCATCTCACCAACGACCGCATCAGTGTTTGCTGGAAGTACCAAGCAGTTCACTGCGAGCGTTTCAAATTCCTCCAACACTGCCGTAACGTGGAGAGTTACAGGCAGCGGATGCGCTGGAACAGCCTGCGGAACTATCTCTGCCACCGGCCTTTATGCAGCACCCGCAACGCTGCCAAATCCCCCAAGTGTCACCGTTACAGCTACGTCGAATGCAGACAACACGAAGTCCGCATCGGCGAGTGTGACGATCCTCCCTGGGCTGGCTATAACAATTTCGCCGACAAACGCTAAGGTGATCGCCGGATTAACACAGCAGTTCAGCGCAACTGTGAAGGGAACATCCAATACATCCGTGGCGTGGAGTGTTAGTGGAATAGGTTGCGCCGGAGCCACCTGTGGCACTATCACGTCGACCGGTCTCTACACCGCTCCTGCCACGCAGCCCAGTCCGGCGCAGGTGACTGTCACGGCAACGTCTAATGCCGACTTATCTAAGTCGGCGTCAGTCTCAGTTACGATTCTTCCTCCTGTCGCAATTCACATATCGCCAACGTCCGCGCAAATTGCGGTTAACAAAAGTCAGCTATTCACCGCAACGGTAACCGGCGGAACCTCGAATACTGAGGTGACGTGGAGCGTGAGTGGCAGTGGCTGTTCCGGAAGCGCCTGTGGCACAGTCTCGACCGTAGGCCAATATACTGCGCCGGCATCCGTTCCCACTCCCGCACAAGTGAACGTCACAGCCACTTCAGTTGCTGATCCGAAGAAGAAGGTAACAGCGGTCATTACGATTTTGCCCACCATCGTTGTGAATATCTCGCCTTCTCACGTGCAAGTGTCTATTGGGACCGAGCAGCAGTTTTCTGCGACGGTGACTGGAACATTGAATACAGCCGTTACGTGGACTTTAAGCGGTACCGGTTGCAATGGAAATTCATGCGGCACTCTGTCGGCGACAGGTCTCTATAGTGCGCCTGGCACCGTACCGACATCACCACAAATAAAGATTACGGCGACCTCTAAGGCAGATACCACTAAGTCCGCCTCGGCAACGGTCACCATCATTCGTCCGCTGGTGATAAAGATAAGTCCGCTGAATAGCCTGGTGGCTCTAAAGTCGCAACGGCACTTTTTTGCAACAGTGCGTGGAAGCCTAAACAGCGATGTGACGTGGAGCGTAGCTGGCGCTGGCTGCTCAGGCTCAGAGTGCGGAACGATTACTGCAGACGGTCTCTATACTGCTCCAGCCAGTTTGCCGGATCCCGCATCAGTCACGATCAAGGCTGCTTCACAAGCGGCTCCAACGCAGTCAGCTACTGCAACGATCAACCTTATTGCGAGGAACAATGAGAAGCTGAATGGGCAGTATGCATTCCAGTTCAAGGGCCTGGATAATAACGGGGTATATCAGATTACCGGTTCATTCACAGCGGACGGGGATGGGAATCTCAGGTCCGGCTTGGAAGACGTCAACAACACAAACGGCGTTATGGCAGATACTCCATTTACGGGTACTTATCAGATCGGCGGCGACGGTCGTGGCACGATGACCATCACAGATGCGCTCGGTACGTCATCGTTCAAATTTGTACTGGATTTGCTTGGAAACCATGGCCGCTTTATCGAATTGGACAATTCTGGAGTTCGAGGCTCGGGAGTAATTGAGCGTCAAGATCCAACGGCTTTCGCAACGAATGCCATCTCGGGAAGCTATGCAATTAATCTGACTGGCATGGACTGGAAAGGAAAGAGAATTGGTGCAATAGGTCAGCTGTTCTGCAACTCCGGATTCGTCTCTATCGGCAGTCTCGATGTGAACGATGGTGGCGTGGTAGCTCCTACATTTGGTCCGTTTAGCGGCGATTACAAAGTGCAGAACAATGGCCGCGGAGTTCTCGATCTCAACATTCCTGGCTTTGATGGCGGATCGTTCAAATTCGCGATTTACATTACATCTGCGAATAAGTTCCTTGCGATCTCTCTTAACCCACTCAGCACCAGAAATCCGGTGTTTAGTGGTCCTGCGGAGCTTCAAACGGGTGTACCGTTCTCATCTGCCTCCTTTAAAGGAGCGTCGGTGTTCAATCTTAGCGGAAACAACGGCACCATCACTCAAGCCAGCGTCGGGCAGGTGGCATTTAATGGCACGTCGGGTATTGTAGTCACGTTCGACCAGAACAGTGGTGGGACAATCACTACAGGCGCAATTTTGACTGGAGCTTACGCCATCCAACTCAATGGCCGTGGCACTCTCGACCTAGATAATAACAATGGTTCGAGTACGGTGTGGTACATGTACGCAATTTCACCGAATCGTGCTTTCCTCCTCGATGCTTCGACTAGTTTTGTTATGGATGGAGAACTCGAGCCTCAATCGATAGGTCAGCAGGTTGTAAACTCTGATCTTGTCGGGCCATACTTGCTCGGTTCGGGAGAACTCGTCTCCTATGTCAGTTCTATTGTCTCCGGAGCGAGCAACTTTGATGGAATCAGTAGCATCGCCGGGACGGAGGATATCAGTAGGAGTACCTCGCTGGCACCAAACCAGAGTTTGCTTGGAACGTATAGCTTGTCTACAACACTAAGTAACGGACGGGGCACTCTTCTTCTAACATCGCCTGTTAACTCGACGAACGCGCTGTGGATAACAGGCACGTCTACTGCCATCGGGTTGAGCCTCGACCATGCAAATACTCAGCCGGTCATCCTGCACTTCGAACAATAATGTAAAACGAATGAGTAGATCTGCACCGTCAAAATGGCTGACCAAAATAGTTCGTGAGCAGGACTCGTACCTAACGGAACAACTTCCATTTCGTGCGCGTGTAGGCAATGCGAAATCCTTTACGCTCAGCATTGCGATGTGAATCACTTCCTGGGAGCGCAACTATCATGGCTGTATCGCACCCATGGTCCAAAGCATAGCGCATACGTTCGTAAAGGAGCGCAGTTTGCAGACCGCGACGGCGCATTTCGGGGACCGTAGCTGCTCCACCGAATAGTGCGACGCCATTGCGCATGCACATTGCGCCTGCGGCGCCAGGTACGCCTTCGTACTCAGCGAGGAAGCAGAGCGTATTTGGGCATATGGCAGATATCGTGCCGGATTCGAGAACAAAATTGAGGAGTTCAGGATATTCGTGTGACCAGCCTCTCGCGTTTACTTCGCTCCATATGTGCGCTTCTTCCTGGTCGACGACACGTATATGGATCTCAGACTCGTGAACCGGCTGTGGAGAGTCAACCGTCTTGTAAAGCACATTGCTAATCTCAACTGGGCGGTAGTTGCGTTCGCAGAGCAGTTTGAAGGTATCTACGCCGGCAAAGGGGCTCACTTCGTGAGCAACGGGTGCTCGATGATCCAGAAAAAAGCGTTCGATTGTATCAAGTGATGTTTCGTTCCAGTCAACATCGAGACCAAGGCCGAAAGTCTGCGTGACAGGCGAGTCTACACCATCAAAGACCGCATACGTGCCGGCGCAGTCAATCCAGGCGGCGCCGCTCTTCGGATAGAGATGGCGCCGCGCCTCGGCAAACTGACTGCAGGCGAACCCTTCTGCGCGCTCCAAGCGTCTCGAGAGAGCAAGATCAGAAAACGCCATCGCGGTCTATTGTTAAACCGGTTTTGCCAGACGGCAACATCTATTTTTGGGCAAAGGCGCAGCGACAGAGATTGCCATGACGGTCCTGATGTGCAAAGCTTCGTGCCGGCTTTCTAACCGATTGCGGTCCCCGAGAGTTATCGTTTTGCCGATTGTTTCTTAATAAAGTAATACGGCAATGCGGTAGGTCGTAAAGCCCTGGCTTCCTGTCTGCTCGTTGTTGCATGCTCCTATAGACGCCGACTTATACATGCCACTGCCCAAGCGTTGTTCGAGCTCGTCTGGCAGCCGATCAAGACTCGAGCTTTCCCAACGCATAATGAAGAGTGGATGCGTGCCGCTGACATCACCCTCCTCGAGGACGCAGTCTTTGCGGGCGGCTTCTGGCTGACGGGTGGGATCGATGCCGTGTGGGCGCACCAAGGCAGCGACTTTCTGCTCGATCTGATTTGAAGCTATGCTTGGGACCGTACTGTCAAAGACGACAGTTGCATACCAGTAACCGGAGTGTGCAACAACTCCGACACCTACATTGGTGAGTTGTGGGTCGAGGATGTTAGCGCGATGGGGAGCCGAGTTCATCCACTCCTTTTGGACGCCTTCGGCTCCATTTCCCATGGCCACATTTTCGGCTATCTCACGAAAGTGCGCTCCAGCCTGTGCTGCTCGTGTCTGCAGGTCCGGCTCACCTGGGAGTTGATGTGAGAGTGAGTGCTGCTCGAACATCTTCTGCGCATGTTCCTGAGCTGCAGCGGCGAGTGCGGCGTCCCAATGGAGGGGCTGCAAGCCTTGATCAATTCGGTCCTGGTTGGTCAGATTGAGAAGTTTCTGTTGTGAGGCATTGGGAGGTCCCTGGGCGTGCAGGGTTGTCGAGGCAATTAGAAGGATCAGGAATCGGCGAATGAGCATGAGCGTTGAGTAAGATGCCTGATTCCAGAGTCTTTGTTGTTGCTGTTTGTCAGGATTTTTCGACCTACCGAGTAAATACAGGGCACTATCGGAAGAGACGCGTCGCCACTACCGCAGTGACAGCATGCCAAATCACGAATCAGGAGAGTTGTTTACCTTGGGACTGAGTTGGCTGGCAAGGTTTTGTCTGCCGGCTTGTCGTTTAAGGTGTAGATGACTTCGCCAGGGCGGGTGTAGTGGAGTCTTGCACGAGCCTCATGCTCAATGGCGTCGGGATCGTTCTGTAGGTGGTCGATGTGGTCCTTCATCCGCGCATTTTCATCTTGAAGTTGTTGAATCTGCCTCTGCAACTCTCTGTCGTCTACGCGCTTCTGCTGATATGCGGTGACTCCATTTTGACCAAAGATGACGTGATATCCGAGAAAGACTGCTAAGGCTACAGCAGCGGCCGTAGCGATGCGGCGGCGCATGCGATAGGCGAATCCGGTGGCGCGGATTAGATTTGGGTTTTGGATTAGTTTTTTCACTACGCTCTGTTAGCTCAGGAGCAAAATCCTTCTCGTATTTTGATGCATAATGGAAACCTACACCCATCAATCTGATGTACGAAACAAGCGCGATCCGACTATTTCTTCTTTTAAAATCCTCATTTATCTGCCGAGGGAAGTTGCGCCTATTTTTCAAATCTGCTCACGTAGATTATCGGCTGACTGCTTTATTCTAGTATCCAGTCTTTCGCTGCCTGGCTCAACGGGTCGCTGTCACTCTACTTGCGAGTCTCAAAGTAGATGCGCACTACTGATTCTGTTCCTGAGAAACAACAATAACCCAAAAGCCGCCTTCGAGGTTCAGCTTTAGCCCGTCAATCCGCACGACTTGTATGACTTTCCTATTCCCGATTGATTTGGGGTCATCCTCCTTCATCTTTTCAGTAGATTTTTCTTTCACTTCCGGCGTCAAGCGGAAGTTTTCCCTTAACGGATAAAAGGAACCAATCTTGGCAAATAGCTCTTCGAGTTGTTGGCCGATACTCTTTGCCGTTTACCGCCACAGTTTCGGTGACAAGAAGGCCGGCGATGAGGCCATCCTTGTTTCGAGCATGACCGCGGATGGTAGAAGCCCGCACCCTCTTCAGCGCCGAAAGGCGATCTTGTTGTCATCGATGAGCGTGCCGATACACTTGAAACTGACAGGAGTTTCGTAAAAGCTGGATTTTGTAATATCAAGCGAGGATTTAATGAGATTGGTATTCGTGCGTAAGCTACGCCTACGTCTATTTTCAGAGGATGTGAATCATGGAGTCCTATCGAATCGCTCTTACGACTGTCTCATCGGTTGAAGAGGCCAGACGGATTGCTCATCGCCTTGTTGAAGAACGCCTAGCAGCCTGTGTAAACATTACGAACAGCGTTGAATCTGTCTATCGTTGGTGCGGAGCGGTTGAAGAGGCCTCTGAAGTCATGTTGTTGATCAAAACACGAGTGGAAAAGATTGCAGCGCTGGAAGCGGCGGTTCTTAGACTACATTCTTACGATATACCGGAGTTTGTGATTCTAAAGGTGGATGGCGCAAGTGCGCCGTATCTGCGGTGGCTCGATGAATCTCTCGAATAGCACCCGGCAATTTGTTATTCTCAAATTTACTCATGCGTGTGCTTTACGTTGTTTTCGTGTTGAGCATCGTTGCGCTCATCATCACAGCGATTGCTGTTGCGCGCCACATACGCACACACGAGATACGAGGATCGCAGCGTCCGGACATACTGGAAGAACCCGAGACCGTTACGAAATCCGATTTTGAGTAGAACAGGGAGAATATAGGTTTATGGCACAGATCTCAGCATCGCCCACCATTGCCACCAGTTCGCGCGCCTATTTGTCCATTCGCTGGGCTGTTTCGATGGTAATGGGGAGTGCGCTGGTCGCTGTTTGCGCGCACGTCTCGGTCCCATTGTTCTTTACTCCGGTGCCGATGACTTTGCAGCCCTTTGCGGTGCTGCTTCTCGGTTTACTGCTGGATCCCGCGACGGCGTTTGCGACGCTGACGCTGTATCTGGTAGAGGGAGCATCTGGACTGCCCGTGTTTACTCCACAGGGGCCAGGAGGTATGCCTCAGCTAATGGGACCGACCGGTGGGTATCTGATGTCTTATCCGTTTGTGGCAGCGCTTGTCAGTGTAGTGTATCGGCGCTTGCGCCTACCTCATTTTGTTTCGGGCCTGATTGCCGCTACGGCAGGTGATGTACTGATTCTTGCGTCAGGTACGGCATGGATGGCTGTGATCATGCGTCAACATTTCTCAAATGTGCTTTCTATGTCGGTGGTTCCCTTTCTTGCAGGGGATGCAGTTAAGATTTGCACCGCTTCTGCGATCATCGCGGGTTGGCAACTCATGCGTAAGAGGGAGGCTGGCAACTGATCTCTCATTGCACATGTCGCTAGAAAACCTGAAATATTGTTCACGCCAAATAAGGAAGAAGTAGAAAGGAACCAACCTGCAGTGACTGCATCCTCATCCTCCACAAAGACTGGATCTGCCGAGCCTAACGCGCATCCCGCGCAATCGCGCGAGATCAAAATTGCCCACAGTCCTGACTCAGACGACGCTTTTATGTTCTATGGGCTTGCGACAAATAAGATTCGCGTGAACGGCTACAAATTCACCCATACGCTTTGCGACATTGAAACCCTGAACCAAAAGGCCATGCAGGAGGCCTTCTATGATGTGACGGCGATCTCGTTTCACGCATATCCGTACATTCAAGATAATTATGCGCTGATGGCTTGTGGAGGTTCGGTGGGTGAAGGCTATGGTCCGATGATCGTGGCTAGCCACAAATTTTCATTGAATTCTATTAAAAATGTGAGAATCGCGGTGCCGGGAACGTTGACGACCGCCTATCTTGCACTAAAGCTCTTTGCTCCGGAGATTGCAACGACAGTTATTCCTTTCGACAAGATCATTCCTGAGGTGTCGGCGGGAAATTTTGAGGCGGGTTTGATCATTCATGAAGGGCAGCTTACTTACGGGCAAAGCGGGTTGCACAAGATCGTTGACCTCGGCCAATGGTGGCGCGAAGAGACGAACCTGCCGTTGCCGTTGGGCGGGAATGCGATCCGGCGTTCTCTTGGCAACGATGTGATGTTGAAGGTTACGCAAGCACTGCGCGATAGTATTCAACATGGGCTCGATCATCGCGAAGAGGCTTTGTCATACGCAATGCAATTTGCACGTGATCTCGATACTAATTTGGCTGATAAATTCGTCGGAATGTATGTGAACGAGCGCACACTGAACTATGGTGAAGATGGACGTGAGGCGATTCGTAAGTTGCTGACTTTAGGATATGAGCGCGAAATAATTCCGCATCCGGTAAAGGTGGATTTTGTGGGTTAATACCGCGCACCTAGAACGTGAACAGCCCTATTACGGGGTGGTCTTAGCCGCCGTTTCCAGTCGCTTGGCGCGAGTAATCTATGCTAGAGGAATAGTCTGCTGGTTAAGTGCCAACTGGATAATTCGTAAGACGAAGCGGACATCGAACCGGGCGGGAGTTGGGTCCGCCCTTCCGTTGACACATCCTTATGGTCCGCGAGTTCAACCGGGAAAATAAATTCAATCAGGTCTGGAAATTCCTAATTTCTTCATTCGGAACTGCAATGTGGAGCGTTTAATCCCGAGCCGGGCTGCAGCTCCCCGCTGACCGGCAAATACCCAATTTGTCTCTTTGAGCACTGATAAGATGTGTCTTCGTTCCACTTCCTCCAGAGTCGTAGCTCCTTCGTTCGAGACGTGATTTGTGTTTTTGGTGCTAATTTCCGAAAGAGGTACCTTTAGCATCGGCCCTTCTGAAAGAATTACGGCCCGTTCGATGACGTTTTGCAGCTCTCGGATATTCCCTGGCCAGCCGTAGCGAAGGAGCGCGTCCATCGTCACGGAAGAAATAGAGTTGATGGGCTTATTAAGATTCTGAGCAAAGTGCTGCATGAAATGATTTGCAAGCAACGGAATATCTTCCGAACGTTCACGTAGAGCCGGAAGTTCAAGAGGAAAAACATTCAACCGATAAAACAAATCCGCGCGAAACTTTTGTTCTGAGACCATGGATTGCAGGTCGCGATTTGTCGCCGCAATCACGCGGGAATTGGTTCGCAACGTACGAGAGCTACCCAGACGCTCAAATTCTCGTTCCTGCAACACACGAAGTAATTTGGGTTGAAGTTCAAGTGGGAGTTCGCTGATTTCATCCAGAAATATCGTTCCTTCGTTGGCTAACTCGAAGCGACCAATACGCTGCGCCAAGGCACCAGTGAAAGCCCCCTTTTCGTGGCCGAAAAGCTCACTCTCTAGGAGCCCCGCCGGCAAAGCAGCGCAGTTAACCTTCACAAAAGCAGCCTGCTTCTGCGAACTCAAATTGTGAATTGCGCGAGCGATGAGCTCCTTACCCGTTCCTGTCTCGCCGCAAATCAGGACTGTACATCCTGTTGGAGCAACTGTTTTCACATGTTGCAAGACTCGTCGAAGAGCCGGGCCCCTGCCTACGATTTCCTTGAAATGCATTCTGTCTCGAATTTCGTCTTCAAGGTATAGCTTTTCGCGGATGAGTTGATCGCTGAAGGAGGTAATCTGGTGATATTCGAGCGCATTGTCAACGGCGATTGCGACCTGTTTTGCAACCTGAAGTAAGAATGTCACATCGTTTTGCGCGAAGGCCGTTTCCTGCAATCTTCCTAGGCCCAGAACTCCGAGTACGCGGTTGCGCCGAATCAGCGGAAGAACGCACAAAGTGTGGAGACCTGTAATCGTTGCTAAACCGTGGTCTTGAGATTGGGTGACGGGCTTCAGGCTGCCGATCCAAGGTTCGCCTGTCTGAAAAACTTTGCCGGCGATCGAATCAGGTTGAAGGGATTGAGCCGTTTCGTGTCGCAGCATATCTTGACCCGGAAAATCGAGTGCATGCAAATGCAAGGCGCGGCTACTGGAATCGGGCAGGATCAGCGCAACTGCATCGAGCTGCATCAATCCACGCATGCATGGCGAGATTTCTCTTACTAATGACGTTAGCTCCAGATCTGAAACGATGGCATTGTTCAAATCCAATAATAATTTGAGCTTAGTCGTCTCATTCTCCAAGCGATTTCGTGCTATCTGTAATGCGGCAAAATTGAAGGCATCGTCCATTGCCAGTGCGACTTGATCCGCCACGGGTGACAGAAATTGCACCATATCAGCCGAATAATAGTCAGGTTCCCGGCTAGCAAAGATCATCGCTCCCAATCGCCTTTGTGCTGTCGTAAGAGGAAGCATACATGCGGATGCGACTCCACATTGGACCAGGAAATCGCAGGAAGATGCAAAGGGGCCATTAGCGCTGGTGAGATCAATAAGAAGAGGCTGCTGGTATTCATAAACCCAACGACACGCTGAGCTCTCCCAACGAATAAGCGGAGAAAATGATGAGCCCTGGCCGTCTGTATCGAGGGCACACCATTGAACCGCTCGAGCAAAATCGTCATAGTGCACAATACCAATCGTGTGTACTTTTACGACTGATCTCAATTCATTTGCCAGAGCGCGAAACAATCCATCGGGATCACTGTGGGTTCCAGCAACCCGTAGCATTTTAGCCGCAGCTCTGTAGTGTTGCGCTGGAGAAAAACGTCCTGGTGAAGCGGGCTTATCACTTCCGTGAAGCGAAGTTGCCATTCGTCTCAACTCCGGCGATAGAGATGAAGCTTTGATGATTGTCGTGCCCAGTAAGTAGCAAACTTCTGTAAAACGGGGTCTTAACAATAATCGCCGCGCGGAATCGCGCGCTGCCAGAATGTTGGCAGATGCCTCAGGATTTCTGGCACCTAGTATTCACTATTATTGCGCATCTAGCAGTGTCATTTTGCCGAAATTATGAGAGTTAAGACAGTTTGCGAGTTTGGCAAATATCGTGCAGTAGGAAAAGAACAAATTGTCATCAGAGGCACCGGGACAAATTGGGCAGCCTTGGAGAGCGAGAATGTACCAGGAACAAGAGCAAAAGACGTCAAATTTTCGCCTTGATGTCCAACTGCATGAGCTTCTTACGAAACCGCTGACCGAATCGTTACGTTTTGAACCGCAAGGGGACCCGCAGAAGTTTCCTGATCCCGTCTTTCCGCAACATCCAGAATTGCTCGGCCCCGTCGTTGAGGGTGACAAATGGGCGCCTCCTGAGAAGCGTAAGTGGACGACTGGTCAGATCTACCATGCTATGCAAGGGTGGCTGTTTCCCTATATCCGATCGCGTGTTACAGCTGGTGATTTCCATCCCTTGATTGCTTATCTATTCACGGAGTTTAAGTGTAATCTAGACTGCCATTATTGCTGGGCCTTTGATAACAAAATAAAGGGGATGTCCGAGGACACCGCTAAGCGATCGATCGATTGGCTGCATAGTACTGGCTGTCGCGTTTTGGCGTATATGGGTGGCGAACCGTTACTGCGCCCGGATTTTATTCACCGGATTAGCTACTACGCGTCGAAGAAGAATTTCTGGATTTATCTACCCACCAATGCGCGACTGCTGCGAACCGATGTCATTGACAAATTGGCGGATGCCGGCATTTCAACTTTCAACATCGCAGTCGATGCGGTTGATCTCAAGCCGGGTTTACCAAAAGCACTTGTTCCGATCCGTAAGCAATTTGACTATCTAATCCGTAAACAGTATGCATACGGCTATTCTGTCTTTCTCAATGTCAACATCTGCAGAAATAACCTGGATGATGTACGGCAACTCACAGAGATAGCACACGATTGTGGGATCGCCACGGACTACCACATCAATGAATCTCCGCTGCTTGAACAGGATGAGCACTTCAAGCACGCAGCTGATAATGTGACGTATATCACGAAAGAAGATTGGCCCGCGGTTGAGGAAACGATCCAGTGGCTCACCGAAAAGCAGGATGCCGGGTACAAGATGGTGAACTCAAACACCCGCCTTTGGCAGATGGTCGATTTCATGAAGGGAAATCATTTTCCGTGGAACTGTCGCGCGGGCCAGAATTCGATGATCATCCGGGTGGATGGAACATTGGCGCCATGCTTTCCGATGTATACGGCTAATTATGACTGGGGGGTCGTCGGCAATCATAAGTTCGAGACCAAGCAGTTGGATCATCAGAAAGAAACCTGCCAAACGCACTGTTTTTCAACGCTCAATCACATTCTTGGCTGGTGCTATAACGACCAGCGCGTCATTAAGTATTTCTTCAAACAACTCGCGCACGGATTTCAGGGAATGAAAGGACAGATGTAGAGGCCCTTTCGAGGTACAAACAATCCACAGTCCCATCCGAAGGAGAAGGTTATGCCGGCAGCCGCAAATGAAGTGGTGCAGACAGAATTTGAAGTTGAGATCCAGGCACGGATTGATGCAGAACGTGCACGCCTCCGAGCGGAGGCTGGTTTAGCTCGTATGCGTGAATTCAAAAGACCGGTGGAGCGTACTTTCACGGCTGGCGAACGCGACCACGTCACAATTCTTTTTGGCGGTCTGACTTGGAAGCACGAGGAGATGATCAAGGCGGTGTTTCGCGGAAGCGGCTACCGATGCGAGAATATCCCGACGCCTGTAGTTGCCGATTTTCAGGCAGGCAAAGAATATGGAAACAACGGCCAGTGCAATCCTACCTACTTTACTGTTGGCAATCTGGTGCGCTATCTGCAGAGTCTCGAGCAACAAGGCCTGACTCGCCAACAGATCATTGACAATTATGTTTTTTTCACCGCTGGTTCCTGTGGCCCATGCCGGTTTGGCATGTACGAAGCAGAATACCGTTTCGCATTACAGAATGCAGGCTTTGATGGTTTTCGTGTTCTGTTATTCCAGCAAACTGATGGCATCAAGGCAGCGAGTGGCGAGCCTGGGCTCAAATTCTCTGTCGATTTCGGGATGGGTATGCTCAATGCCTTAAATCTCGGAGACGTTGTCAATGAACTTGTTTACCAAGTCCGTCCTTTCGAAGTGAACAAAGGTGAGACTGATCGCGTGATTCAGGAAGCGGCAAAGACGTTGACCGAAACGCTGCGCGATCGCAAGCGCTGGCACATTATGGACGCCGCTCCAACGTGGGCGAAACCATATCTTGAAAAGCATAAGAAGATAGAGGGAATTGGCTGTACGCTGGGAAAGATCGTTCACAACCTCTACGGTAAGGAATATGTTGATGCCCTCCACGCCTGCAGAGATAGCATCAACGCCATTCAGGTTGACCGTCTACGTGTAAAGCCCGTCATCAAGATCACCGGTGAGTTTTGGGCTCAAACCACGGAAGGTGACGGTAATTTCAATATGTTTGCTTTCCTCGAGAGAGAAGGTGCTCAGGTGCTCGTTGAGCCGATCGCCACGTGGATTGCTTACATGATGTACGTCGCGAAGGAAGGGGCGAAGGCCCGCGCAGAAGTTGAAGCGCCCTACAAAGACCCGAAGTGGTATGAGTTGAAAAAACAGCTAACCAACGAGTTGAAGCTCTTCAAGAAAACAGGTGGTCTCACAGTCGGCAGTGCAATGTGGACTTATTTCTATCACCGCACGATCAAGCACATGGGCGACACTGCACATCATCTCGTTCCACAGAAAGAACTCTCGCGGCTTGCACATCCCTTTTATCACCAGTTGGCGCGCGGAGGAGAAGGTTTCATGGAAGTGGGCAAGAACGTCTACTACACTGTGAATCATTTGTGTCACATGGTGTTGGCCCTTAAACCTTTCGGCTGTATGCCTTCAACGCAATCAGATGGAGTTCAGTCCAGAGTCGTAAATCAGTTCAAGGACATGATCTTCCTGCCTATTGAAACCTCTGGTGAAGGCGAAGTAAATGCGCATAGCCGCGTGCAAATGGCATTGGCTGAAGCGAAGGCTAAGGCGCGTGCTGAATTTCAAACAGTTCTCGGACAGACCAATAAATCACTCGATGATCTCCGTGAATATGTGTCACTTCATCCACAACTTTCGCAGGCACTTTATAGGGTTCCACATCGTGAAGGAATTGCCGGAACAGCAGCTCAATTTGCCTTGCATGTCAATGACCTTATGAATAAGGACCGGGCATATCATCGACGTGCCCGTATTTCCATGGCGGACGCAAGAATTGCCTAACGGAGTCAGACCATGCGCCTAGTGCGCGTCTTTATCGAGAGCGGTCTTGGAATTGGCAATGGTTATTGTTGCAGCACTGCTGCATATTGCTCCACCCAGTGCGCTACGCACAACAATCGCCAGCGGTCCCCCGTCGATTTCTTTGGTTGGAACGAGCAACTCCGACGACCGTTCTTTTTGTCTCGTGTTGATGAACCGTGAGTAGAGGAGAGAGTGAATGCAACAGCTTTTGGTCGGTCTGGACGTCGGTTCAACAACAGTCAAAGCCATAGTGGTGGATGCGGCCAGCGACAGTATCCTATGGCAGGATTATCAGCGGCACGAAACGCGGCAACCTGAAAAGGTTCTCGAATTTCTCCGCCGTATGGAATCTGAAGCGGGAATTGCTCCAGCAAGCACGCGCGTATTCATTACAGGCTCAGGTGGTGGCACGATCGCTGAGATGATCGGTGCGAAGTTTGTACAAGAAGTACATGCTGTCTCTCTTGCGGTAGAGAAGCTTCATCCCGAAGTCTATTCCGTGATCGAACTTGGCGGACAGGATGCGAAGATCATCGTCTTCAAAGATGATGAAGAGACAGGCCGAAAGAAGAAGATTCCTTCGATGAATGATAAGTGCGCTGGTGGAACAGGCGCTGTCATTGACAAGATTAATGCAAAGCTGAAAATTCCAGCTTCAGAATTGTCGGGTCAGGGATACCACGGTATCAAGCTGCATAAAGTTGCTGGCAAATGCGGTGTCTTTGCCGAGACCGACATCAATGGCTTGCAAAAAACGGGTACACCATCACACGAGCTAATGGCTTCGCTCTTTGAAGCGATTGTGCTGCAGAATCTCAGTGTGTTGACGCGGGGGCATACATTGCGGCCACATGTACTCCTGCTTGGCGGTCCGAATTCGTTTATTCGTGGCATGCGTGAGGCATGGCAGGCGAATATTCCCCGCATGTGGAAAGAACGCAAAGTCGAAATTCCTGAGGGTACGCCTCCCGAGGACTTGATCAAAGTTCCGGAAAATGCGCAGTACTTTGCGGCTCTCGGTTCCGTGGAGTTCGGCAAGGATGAAGATCGTGAAGTAGGTCGCTATCTAGGAATCGAAAAGCTTCTTTATTACATAGATTATGGTCGCGCCGAAGAAAAGGCCGCGTCCGGTACAAAGGGACTGATTGCCGATAACTCGGAATTCGACACATTCAAGACAGCGTATCGTCGGAAAAAGTTTATTCCAGCAGAATTCCAGCCTGGGCAAGTCGTTTCCGGCTTTGTCGGAATCGATGGTGGATCGACATCGACGAAAGCAGTCGTGCTCGGCAAAGGCGGCGAAATTCTCTGCAAGACATATCAACTCTCAAACGGGAATCCGATCCAGGACACCATCGAAATGTTTGAGAAGTTGAGAGAGCAGATAGAGAGCAAAGGTGCAACGCTCGAAGTGCTAGGAGTTGGAACGACCGGCTATGCAAAGGACATTCTTAAAGATGTGCTGCATGCCGATGTTGCCCTGGTCGAAACTGTCGCACACACGGAGTCAGCCCTCAAATTCTATGATGACCCTCACGTAATCGTTGACGTGGGCGGACAGGACATCAAACTCATCGTCCTAAAGGATGGCCGTGTCAAAGATTTCAAGCTCAATACGCAGTGCTCTGCTGGCAATGGATACTTTCTGCAATCAACTGCAGAAGGTTTCGGTATGAAAGTCGAGGAGTTTGCTGATATCGCTTTTGCCGCGAAATCGATGCCCTCTTTCGGTTATGGCTGTGCGGTCTTTATGCAATCCGATATCGTCAATTTTCAGCGTCAGGGCTGGCGTTCCGAGGAAATACTCGCGGGATTGGCCGACGTGTTGCCCAAAAACGTCTTTCTCTATGTCGCGAGCATTCCTAATCTGGCTTCGCTAGGTTCTCGTTTCGTCCTGCAAGGTGGCACGCAGAACAATATGGCAGTGGTGAAGGCCGAGGTTGACTTTATCAAGTCGAGCTTCCGTGCCAATGGCAAGGAACCTGAAATTATCGTGCACGAGCATTGCGGAGAGTCGGGCGCTATCGGTGCTGCGCAAGAAGCTCTGCGTCTGTGGAACAACGGCAAAGAGACTACGTTCATCGGCCTGGAGGCGGTTAGCAATATCCGCTACCGCACCACGCGCAATGAAGATACGCGTTGTTACTTCTGCAAGAACAATTGTCTGCGTACTTTCATCGATGTGGACGCGAATGGGGCCACCGACCACCCTGAAAGTCATACTGATCGGGCGGCCACAACCGAAGAAGTCGCTGCAGCGGTTACAAATCTGCCCACGCTTGAGCAGATTCAGGCGAATCTTCCCGCGGCGGAATCGCACGGTTCTTCCTGCGCCACGGGCGGAGGTTGTGGCTCCCCTTCTTCATTCAAAGCGAAAACAGAGCCTCTAATCCAGATTTAAATTTCAACCCGGGCAAGCAAAAAAAAGGAATTTCCCCAAACC
>Ga0081540_1001148_pt1 | contig 23385 bp, 21 predicted proteins | sample TabmetS2T1R1_FD_71024 | JGI IMG/M metagenome (GOLD analysis project Ga0081540, IMG submission 71024) | Tabebuia heterophylla rhizosphere microbial communities from the University of Puerto Rico - S2T1R1 | ecosystem: Host-associated > Plants > Roots > Rhizosphere ... | reverse complement strand
AAAAAAGAAGGGGGGGAAGGAAATGCTCCCCGCCATGATGAGCGATGAGGCCGGCCGGGTCGAGATGTGAAAAAAGACCGGCGGGCCCCCGCCGAACATCAAGCTGTGGCCGAAGCTCGCCGCGGAGGACAAGGACTTCGCCGCCTTGAAGCACGCCGTCTTCGATCAGAAGCCGATCACGCACTCGGCCTATTATTTCGCCGAGTGGCCGGCGGTGCACAAGGCCTACTCCGACGCCGTCATCGAGGCGATCTCGGGCAAGCGCGAGGACATTGGCAAGGTGCTTGCGGCCCACGTCGAGAAGATACGGCGCGCCGGCCTTGGCACCAACTAGGGCGGTGGCAAGCCTCGAGCCACGTTGGCTCATAGCGGGGGCGAGCCTCGCTATGACGCCACCGGCGCAGGCCGGCAGCGCCTCGCCCCCGGCGCGCTGCGACCGAGCCCCAAACCGGCGGCAGTAGCGCGCATGGCTTCGCCCGGCTTCCCGCGGATCGATGAGAAAAAGCGCTTCATGCTGGCGCTGATCGCGCCCGCCGTGACGGTGCTCATCCTGTTTCAGATTTTGCCGATCCTGACCGGCGCCAACGCCAGCTTTCGCGACTGGCACCTGCACGATCCCAAGCAGACCTGGATCGGGCTCACCAACTATGCCTACGTGCTGCGCGACAACGAATTCTTGTGGATCGTGCTGCCCAATACCTTCGGCTTCATGCTGGCCAGCGTGGGCTCATCCCTCGTTCTTGGGCTTCTCATCGCCCTGCTCTTGAACCAAAAGTTCGCCGGCCGCTGGCTGGTGCAGACCATCATCCTGTTGCCGCTGATGGTGGCCCCGGTCATCGCCGCCATCATGATCCGCTGGATGTTCAATGACCAGTTCGGCATCGTTAACGTCGTCCTCGGCGTGTTCGGCGTACCGCAAATTGCCTGGCTGACGCAGAAGTGGACGGCCTTCTTTGCCATCCTGTTGACCGACGTCTGGTTGTGGACGCCCTGGTTCGCCCTGCTGCTGCTGGCGGCATTGCAGAGCCTGCCGTCCGAGCCCTTCGAGGCCGCCCAAATCGATGCGGCCAGCGCCTGGCGAACCTTCCGCTACATTACCTTGCCGATGCTGCGCCCGGTGATCGTGGTCTGTGTCGTCATCCGCGCCATCGACGCCTTTCGCACCTTCGACATCGTTTGGACCATTTCGGGCGGCGGCCCGGCGCGCGCCACCGAGGTGTTCAGCATCTATGCCTATGTCGAGGCGTTTCAGTTCCTCAACTTCGGGCGCGGCTCGGCCGCCGCCGTGATCGGTGCCCTCATCATCGTGGTGTTCGCCATGGCGCTCTATCGCCTCCTCAATCGATGGGTTGAGGTGTCGCGATGACGGCAACGGAAATTATGCCCGCGGTCGCCGGCCGCAACCGGTTCTTCGACGCGCTGGCGCCCGGTGGCCGCCGCGCCTTGTTTGTGCTCGGCATCATCGCCGTTTGCCTGCTGTTCGCCTTTCCGGTGCTCTGGCTGGTGCTGACCGCGCTGCGGCCCGGCTATGCCGTCTACTACGTGCACCGCGGCACCGATTTCACCTTGGACAATTTTCACGAGGTGCTGAGCCAGGAGATCGTGTTGCGGGCCTTGTGGAACAGCTTTGCGATCTCGACGCTGGCCACCGTCTTGTCGCTGGGCGTCACCGTGACCTCGGGCTATATGCTGTCGCGCTTCAGGGGACCAATTCCCAGCGTCTGGTTCTCCGCCATCTACGTGTTCCGCTGCGTGCCCTACGTGTCATGGGTGCTGCCGCTCTACTTCGTCACCCGGGCGCTCGGCATCTTCGATACCTACTGGGGCCTGCTGCTGCCGCATGTGGCCGTGCACATCTGCTTTTTCTCCTGGATCATGAAGGGTTTCTTCGATGGCATCGATCCTTCCATGGAATATGCCGCCATGATCGATGGCTGCTCGCGCTGGGGCGCATTTTTGCGGGTGGCGCTGCCCGCGGCGATCCCGGGGCTGACGGCGCTGGCCATCCTGTGCTGGCTCTACACCTGGAATGAGTTCCTGTTCGCGCTCATTTTGACGGCGCAGAACACCCCGATCCTGACCGTGGTCATGGCGCAGTTCGTGCACGAGCTCGGCATGGAATGGCATCTGATGAGCGCGACCGCGGTGCTGTCGCTGGGGCCGGCGCTGATCGTCACCATCTTCGGTCAGAAGTACGTGATCAGAGGGCTAAAGATCTGACCATGGCGGAAGTCACCCTCAGCAACGTGCGCAAGACCTATCCGGGCGGCGTCGCGGCCGTGAAGGATTTCAACCTGCATATCGCCGACCATGAGTTCGTGGTGTTGGTCGGCCCTTCGGGTTGCGGCAAGTCCACCACCCTGCGCATGGTGGCGGGCCTGGAGGATATCAGCGGCGGCACCATCGCCATCGGCGATCGCATCGTCAACGGCCTGCAGCCGAAGGATCGCGACATCGCCATGGTGTTCCAGAACTACGCGCTTTATCAGCACATGAGCGTCTACGACAATCTGGCGTTCGGCCTGCGCAATCGCCGCGTCAAGGAGAGCGAGATCGACGCCGCCGTGCGCGGGGCCGCCAAGATCCTATCGATCGAACCGCTGCTCGAGCGGCGCCCGCGCCAGCTCTCCGGCGGCCAGCAGCAGCGCGTCGCCCTCGGCCGCTGCATCGTGCGCAACCCGAAGGTGTTCCTGTTCGACGAACCCCTGTCGAACCTCGACGCGCAACTCAGGGCCCAGATGCGCCTGGAGCTCAAGGAACTGCGCCAGCGCGTGCCGACGACCTCGGTGTTCGTCACGCACGATCAAGTCGAGGCCATGACGCTGGGGGATCGCATCGTCGTCATGAAGGACGGGTTGGTGCAGCAGGTCGGCAGCCCGCTCAAGCTGTTTCGCCAGCCAATCAATCGCTTCGTTGCCAGTTTCATCGGTTCGCCGGCCATGAACTTCATCGAGATGGTGCTCGCCGCCGAGGCCGACAAATTCCGCCTCGCCGCCGACGGCGTGGCGATCGAGCTGCCGCAGGCGCGTTTTGCCGGCCTCGGTCCACACGTGGGACGGCTGGTGACGCTCGGCGTGCGGCCGCAGCACCTGCGGCTCGGCAGGGCGCGCAACGGCGAGCAGGTCGCCTTCAGCGGCAACCTGATGGTCAGCGAGCAACTCGGCGACGAACAGCTGCTGGCGGTGCGCATCGGTCGCGGTGATATCCGTGTTTCCGGCGTCGATCCCGAGCTTGCGCTAGCGGCCGGCGCCAAGGTCGATCTCGCGGTGGCGATCGATAGCCTGCACGTTTTCGACGGCAGCTCCGGCGCCGCGATCCGCTAGCCGCGGCCGGTCGACCGCGAGCGGCAGCCAAAATGAGGTTTGCCATGTCAGGGCTGGCAGGGAGACGCGCGTTGATCACCGGCGGGGCTCACGGCATCGGCCGCGCCATCGGCCTCGAGCTGGCACGGGAAGGCTGCGACATCGGCCTCCTCGACGTCGACGCTGCGACGGCTGCGGCGACCGCCGCCGAGATCCGCGCGCTTGGGCGCACCGCCGTCAGCGCGGTCGGCGATGTGGCGGTCGCCGCCTCCGCGCGGGCGGCCATCACCGCCTTGGAGGCGGGCGGCGGGCCGTTCGATATTCTCATCAACAATGCCGGCATCGCCCGCGTCGGCTCGCTGCTCAGCATCAGCGAGGAGGATTGGCGCCAGACCTTTGCCGTCAACGTCGATGGCATCTTCAACGTGTCGCGCGCGGTGGTTCCCGGCATGGTCCAGCGCCGGCGCGGCGCGGTGGTCAACCTGGCATCGTGGCTGGGCCGCCGCGGCAACCCGATATTTGCCGCCTACGCCGCCTCCAAGTTCGCCGTGATCGGCATCACGCAATCGCTGGCGCCGGAGGTGGCGCCGTTCGGCGTGCGCGTCAATGCGGTCTGCCCCGGCATCATCGCCGATACACCGATGCGCTCCGCTCTCGAACGGGCGGCTGTGGCCGCGGGCCTGCCGCCGACGCAGCAGCGCGTCAAAACCATACCCCAGGGCCGTGCCGGCACGCCGGATGAGGTTGCCAAGGTGGTGGCCTTTTTGGCCTCCGATGCCGCCGCTTACGTGACCGGCGCGGCCTACGATGTCTCCGGCGGCCACTGGATGAGCTAGCGGACGGTGACCATGGCATCCTTGTTCGAGCCCGGCCGGATCGGACCGGTCGAGGTGCCCAACCGCATCGTGATGGCGCCCATGACCACGCGCGCTGCCGACACCGAGGGCTTCGTCACCGCGCAAACGATCGCCTATTACACGGCGCGGGCGCGCGGCGGGGTCGGCCTTGTCACGGTGGAGATGGCCTCGCCCGAACGCTGCGGGCGCCACCGGCGGCGGGAGCTCGGCATCTTCGATGACCGCTTCCTGCCCGGGCTCGCGCGGCTGGCGAGCGCGATCCGCGCCGAGGGTGCCAAAGCCTCGATCCAACTCGGCCACGCCGGCGGCCACACGCGAGAGGACATTTGCGGCGAGCAGCCGATCGCGCCTTCGGCACCGAGACCATCACCCCCGTGGCGATGAGCACGCAGCGCATCGAGGAGACGACCGCCAACTTCGTTGCCGCCGCCCAGCGCGCCCGGGCCGCGGGCTTTGATTGCATCGAGATCCACGCCGCCCATGGTTATCTGATTTCCCAATTCCACACGCCCTGCGAGAACCGCCGCAGCGATGCCTACGGCGGCAGCCTCGAGAACCGCGCACGCTTCGGCCTCGAGCTGACGCGGCGCGTTAAAAGCGCGGTCGCCGGGCTCGGCGTCGTCTATCGGCTCAGCGTCGATGATTTCTTTCCCGAGGGGCTCAAGGCAACGGACGGCCTAACCATTGCCATCTGGGCCGCGCGCTCCGGCGCCGATGCGGTGCACGTCGCCGCCGGCCACTACCGCTCGCTGCCCGCAGCCGCGGGCATGATACCGCCCATGGCGCAGCCGGAGGCGACCTTCCTCAAATTCGCACGCGCCCTGAAGCCGCGCCTCAGCGTCCCGGTGATCGCCGTCGGTCGGCTGGGAGAACCAGGCCTCGCCCAGGCCGCCCTCGCGCAGGGTGCCTGTGATTTCATTGCGCTCGGCCGTCCCCTGCTGGCCGACCCCGACTGGTCACGAAAGGTCAGAGCCGGCGTGCCCGTCCGCCGCTGCCTCGCCTGCAACAGCTGTATCAGCGGCATGCGCTGTGGCGGGGCGCTGCATTGCCTCGTCAATGCCGAGACCGGCCGCGAGGTCGACTATGCCCGGCGCAATCCGCCACAGGGCCAGCGGATCGCCGTGCTCGGGGCCGGGCCCGCCGGCCTGACCTACGCCTCCCTCGTCGGCGCGGCCAACGACGTCGTCGTCTTCGAGCGCGCCGCGGGTCCCGGCGGCGCGCTGCGCCTCGCCGGCGAGGCACCACGATTTCAAGGGGTAGAAGCGGCAAAACGCTCGCTTCATCGCTATGTCGCCGGTCTCGAGCCCGCGTGCGCCCACTTGGGCGTGCGCTTTCGCGTCGGCGTCGACGTCGTCAGGCAGCCCGAGGTTCTCGCCGGCTTCGATCAGGTGGTGGTGGCGACCGGCGCCGCCTATCGGCCGGGCCTCGGTGTGATCGCCGCCATCGCCTGGTCGAGCGGAATGGCGCGCTGGCCGGGCCTGCGCCGGCTGTTTGCGCGGCCACGGCTGCTCGATTTTCTTTATTATCGGGCCCGGCGCCCGACGGGCGAAGCCATTGCCCGCCTCGCCCCCTCCGGCGCCTCGGCCACCATCATCGGCGATGCCGCCGCCGCCGGTAAAAGCGCTGCCGCGATCGCCAGCGCCTTCGACGCTGCTTGCGGTCATGCCGTCAGCTTGCCGGCTTCCGCCCGAGCCGACGGACCAGCGCGCAAAGACGCCATGAACGGGGTGGGCGAGGTTGGTTCACGGCAGGCCGCCGAAGCGTCGCCCGCGCCCACCGGCTGCCCGCCCGCGGCGTGCCGTATGCCGATTGCTGATCGTGCCTTCGTCGCAAGCGCTTGCGCTGACGGTTCGCTTCGCCCGTACTGGCGCCCAACGCCACGGCGCGCCGGCTCGCGGTTTTGCTCGGCACGGTGCTTACGTGATCGCTGGTGGTCTCCATATCTGCCATTGCCTCGCAATTGCGCAGAAACGCGGATGAGTTGCAGCACGCTTTCGCGCACACCAGTTGGGCGCTGGCGTTTTGCGTGCGGATGGCGAATGATTGCCGTGCTGGTAGCATCCGGCGCACCGCACTTCACCCCGCAACGCGGGTCGCCACAGCTGCCACTTGAAAGGCTGGCTCCCAAGCACCCTGGGGGCCAGTTTTCATTTTGGCGCAAGGCGTGGCGCGCTTGCTCGCTGATCTCTCGGTCATAGCAAAGCCGCGGGCTTGCGATCGGTTTCTCCGCACCACGATGCATAAGCCTTGAGGCGCGCGCCGCCGCCTCGACAGGAGGCCTCGTTCGGTTAGCATGGGTCGCACGCGCCCGGCGCATTTGCGGAGAGTTCGGCGCGCGCCGTTTGTTGCGAGCCGTCGCCCCGGTGGGGTGGCACCGGTCCGGGGTCAGCCGATGCGCATTTGCCTTTGCAACGAAGTCATTCGCGAGCTGTCGTTTGAGCGCCAGTGCGCCTTCGCGCGCGCGGTCGGCTATGACGGCCTCGAAATTGCGCCCTTCACGCTTGGCGAGGACCCACACCTGCTCCCCTCTGCGCGGCGCTCGGAACTGCGCGCGGCCGCGGCGGCCGAAGGCATGGCCATTACCAGCCTGCACTACCTGATGCTGGCGCCGCCGGGTTTGTCGATCACGTCTGAGGCGAGCGTCGAGCATCTGCGCAGCATCGAGGTGATGTGCCGCCTGTGCGATCTTGCCGCCGATCTCGGCGCCCGCGTTCTCGTACACGGCTCACCGGCCCAGCGCCGGCTCGAGGCCGGCAGGGAAGCCGAGGGTCGCAAGCGCGCCGTTGCGGCCTTTGCCGCTGCCGCCGAGGCGGCGGGCAACGCCGGCGTCACCTACTGCATCGAACCCCTGGCCGCCACGGAAACCAAGCTTATCAATACGGTCGAGGATGCGGCCGCGATCGTTCGGGAGATCGGGCATCCGGCCTTGCGGACCATGATCGACTGCTGCGCCGCAGCCCGCGCCGAAAGCCAAAGCCTGCCGCAGCTCCTTGCGCGTTGGCTGCCGACGGGGATCATCGCTCATATCCACTTCAACGATCCCAATCGGCGCGGCCCAGGCGAGGGTGAACTCAGCTTTGCTCCGATCCTCCGCGCGCTACGCGCCGGCGGCTACCAAGGTGTGGCCGCCGTCGAGCCCTTTCTTTACCAACCCGACGGACCCACCTGTGCGGCGCGGGCGATCGGCTACCTGCGCGGGCTCCAAGCGCAGGCGCAGGCTTAGTGTGGCTTGGTCAGCATGCGGCGCAGCAAATTCCGCAGCGCGGCGTTGACCGCGGGGATGGACCAGATGATCGACAAAATCGTCAGCGCCGAGAGCACCGCGCACACCGGTCGGGTGAAGAATGGCAGCAAGCTGCCGCTCGACAGCACCAGGCCGCGCGTCAAATTCTTTTCCAACAGATCGCCGAGGACAAGGCCTAGGATCAACGGCGCCATGTTGAATTTCAGTTCGCGCATGACAAAGCCGATCAACCCGAACACCAGCATGACATAGATGTCGAAGACGCGTGAGGTGATGGCGTAGGCCCCGACCACGCAAAGCACGAACACGATCGGCATCAGGCGTTCGCGGGGCACCAGCAAAATCTTGATCAGCGGGCGCACCAGCACGAAGCCGAAGATCAGTTTGCTCATATCGGCGATCACCAGCATGGCGATGATCTGATAGAAGAACTGCGGCGACTCGATCATCAAGTTCGGCCCCGGATTGAGGCCGTGGATCATCATCGCCGCCATCAGCACCGCCGCCGGCGCCGAGCCGGGCAGTGCCAGCGTCAGCACAGGAATGATGGCGCCGGGGACCGAGGAGGCTTCGCCGGTCTCGGCCGCCATCAAGCCCTCGATCGAGCCGCGGCCGAACTTTTCCTTTTCCTTGCTGGCGCGGCGCGCTGCCGCGTAGGAGGACCACGCCGCCGCATCTTCGCCGAGCCCGGGAAGAATGCCGATCCACACGCCGATGGCGCCGGATCGGAAAATGGTGCGCCAGTATTTCAGCACGTCCTCGATGCGCGGCACGACCGAATCGAGGGTTTTCGAGATGGTTTTGACGGCCGGCCCGCGCATGGCCTGCAGCACCTCGGCGACGCCATAGGCGCCCACCAGCGCCGGCAGCAGGCCGATGCCACCCGCCAAGTCGGTGAAGCCGAAAGCGAAGCGCTGGTAGTTGTAATAGGGTTCCTGACCGATGCTGGCGATGAACAGGCCAAGAAAGCCGGCGATGTAGCCCTTGAGGGGATCGCCGCCGGCGAGCGTGCCGGCCACCACGACGCCGAACACGGAAATCCAAAAAAACTCGAAGCTTTGGAAGGTCAAGGCAAGTTCGCTCAAGACCGGGGTCAGGAGCGCGAGACAGATAATGCCGAACAGCGTGCCAAGCCATGACCCCGAGGTGGAAATGCCCATGGCCCGGCCGGCGAGGCCCTGGCGGGCGAGCGGATAGCCGTCGAGGGTTGAGGCGGCGGATGCTGGCGTGCCCGGAATATTGAGCAGGATGGCACTCCGGCTGCCGCCGTAGATGGCGCCGACATAGATGCAGATCAGCACCGTGATCGCCTCGTCGTGCGGCATGGAAAAAGTGAGCGTCGTCAGCAAGGCGACGCCCATGGTTGCCGTGAGGCCGGGAAGTGCACCGATGACAATTCCGAGAAAGGTCGCCCAGACCACGTTGAAGAGCGTGTGTGGGTTCATGAAGCCGACGAAGGCGGCACCGAGCTGGCCCAGGCTATCGAACATCACGCGGCCGTTGGTTCAGGGCAGTCGCACATAAAACAGCCTTTCGAAGACGAGCGTGACCGAGATACCCGTGGCCAACCCGAGCAGGACCGCTTCCAGGGCCCGCCGCAGGCGCACGCGCCAGCCCTGAGCGGGCTGCCACTCGAAGATGATGGTGAAGGTTGCCACGAACATTGCCGCGGCGAGCCAAAACGGCAGGCGCCCGAGCAGGCCGACGACAAAGACCAGGCAGAGGCCGGCGGCAAGCGCCAGGCGCAAATCGATCCGAGCGCTGGGCGCGGGCGGCTCGCGCGATTTCAGCGCGCCCTGGCGAATGGCGCGCACGCCGAGCCAAATGCCGAGCAGGACCAGCACGGCGCCGTAGAGACCGGGCACCAGCCCCGGCGCCGTATAGATCTCGCCGCCCTGGTTGGTATAGGTCGGCATTCGATAGGCGAGCGAAGCGGCCGCCGTGCCAAAGACGAAGCAGAAGATGGCGATGACAAGATCAGCGCGGGGCGGGGCGGGCCGTTCGTGCGGCAGGAGGTTTGCTGCATCGTCGGCCATGCCGAGCCACTCCGGCGCTCGTGTTGGGTCGTTGCTGGCGGACAGCGCGCGCCGCCCGCCAACGGCGCGGCGGCCCCTGACGCCGCTCGCGCCGCATCCCGCTTTAAAGGCGCGGGATGCCCAAGGTATCGGGCGATACCTTGGCCTTGCCCCCGTCGAAGTAGAGCCAGGCCGTGTACCGCACCATCTTGAAGGATTCCTGTTCGGCTTCCTCGCCGTGGATCGGTGTGAACAGCGCACTGCGGGCCGCGGCGTACTTTTTGAGCGGCTCGGAATTCTTGATCCTTTTCTCCCATACCGCCGCCATGGTCTGAACCACCGTGTCGGGCGTGCCTTTGGCAACCCAAATGCCGAAGTAGTTCATTGGGGCGGGCATGCCCGGTAACCATTTGGTGGTCGGCGCGATCTCGCCATAGCCCTCCAGCATCACCGGCTTTTCGGAGAGAACCGCCAGCGGTACCAGGCGCTTGCCCTTGATGAACTCGCTCATTTCCACGAGCAGCTGCGAGACCGCCTGCGTCTCACCCGCCACCGTCGAAAGCACGGCGGGATTGCCGCCATCGTAGGTGACATGCTTGTAGTCGATTTTGGCCGCCGCCTTGACCGACTCCATGAAGTTGTGACCCGCCGAGGACAGACCCGCCGTGGCAACGGGGATGTTGCCGCCGCCCTTTTTGAGGGCATCGAGCAGTTGGCCGAAATCCTTGAAGGGGGCATTGGGATTGGCGGCAATGGCCGTCAAGTTGGCGACCGCAAAAAACATATGCCAGTCCTTGAGGCCGCTATCGAGCAGGCCCAACACGCGATAGGTGCCGACATCGGTGGCGGCGCCCGCCGCCCAGGTGTAGCCGTCCTTCGGTGCCTCGCTGGCGTTCTTGGTGCCGATCGAGCCCGAGGCGCCGGGTTGGTTGACGACGACGAATTTTTGTCCGAGCTCGGCTTCGAGTTCCGAAGCGACGATCCGCGCCATCTGATCGGTCGAGCCGCCGGCTGCCCAAGGCACGATAATGGTGATCGGCCGCTCGGGCTTCCAGGCGTAGTTCTGCGCCAGCGCGGAGCTCGCCAGCAAAGCCAAGGCACAACCCATCAGCGACGACACGAGGCGTCTCATGCTTCTCCTCCCCTGCAAGCCAGCGACTGTGCTCAAGATGCCGCGGATGGAGACTGTCGGAGCCGGCCCCAATTCGTCAAGCCGTCGTCGGGCGCGCCAGCTTGAGGGCGGCAGCACGCGCGGCCAGGCCCGAGTCCCGAAAAGGCTGCAATCGGAGGGCGCGGGCGGGCTGGGAGCGCCTTTTACAGGCTGTGGCGCGGTAGGCGTTCAAGGTTCGTGCGCCTGACCTTGAGGCCGATCGCCCAGCAGATCGCTAGCGCGCAGAGCATCAGGATGGAGTGATATTTGACCTCCACCCCGGCGAACAGCGAGACGTCACCGGTGGCAAGGTTGCCGATCAAGCCCAGTTCCGGCATCCAATCGAAAATGCGCAAATAGCCAAGGTAAACGACGCCCAGGGATAGCACGATGATCGTCGTCTCGGTGTCGAATGGGCGCTTCATGGGGCACGCTTTGGGGGCAAGCTTGGGTGGACCAGCTCTAGAGGAGCGAGTATTGGGTGCTCATCACGCGCTCTAGGTAGCCTCCTCCAGGCGGCGGCGCCACCAACCGCGAGGCGTAAACGTGCCAATGACTGGCAGTGGCGGGTTCAAGTCGTGACGAGCACGCGCGGGGCGTTGCCGCGTGCTGAATGGAAGTCGTGCGGCCCGGGAGCAGCCATTGGCCCGGTTGACCCCCGGCGAAAAGACGCCTCAGGCGTCGGCAAGGCGCGCATTCACCTGGGCTGCGGGCGTGCCCGCGGGCGCCAGGTGGACCTTTGCCGCGCGCGATGGGTAAACGGCAATGGCAAATTCGAGATGGCGGGGGCGGTCCTCGGCGACGATATCTTCCAGGATCATGATCGCCTCGGGCGTGAAATCGACCATGGATGCCTCGGCCAGGGCGAGGAGAAACTCATCGATCGGCTGTTGCAGATCGAGCTTGTCGTCGTGGCTCATCGAGGCCTCAGGAAATGGTGCTTCATGCTAACGGACAGCGGCCCATTCTATTCCAATCCGGGCGGCCGTCTGCATCCCAAACAGCAGGATAGCAAACGTACCGACGTCCCCGCCACCCTACCCCGAAGGTCTGAGCCCGCGCGGGCCAGCCCCCGCCGCTCGGGCGTTTGCGGCCCCCATTGGTCACGGCCTATTGCGAGCGCCTTGCCGTTGCGCGTTCACGCTTGCCGGTTGCAGCCATTTTGCCGCAGCTCCGGCGGCGCTGGCGCCAAGGCTCTGATGCGGCGCTTAAAAAAATGGCCACTCCCGGTCCAGACCAGAGCACCGGCGACGGCCCATCCGCCCGCCGAACCGGTCTGCGGCCGACCGCGGCCAACGGGGGGCTTTCGCTGAACTTCACCTTGTGCGGAAAAGACCGCCACACCAAGGTCAATGCGCCGGTGCGCGGCCATCGCCGTCGCATTTTCACACGCTCGGCCAAAGCGCCAAGGCCGGCCCCCGTTGCGGTTGCCCGCCGGCTGCCGCTGGGAGGGGGCATGCCTCGGACGACGCGAGCAGGCCCTACCTTGGTGCGGCAACCCGGGGACCCTCTGCGAGGCGCAAAGGATGCGCGCGTCGCCTCCCTTTTTGCCTACTTGATCGGTTGGGACCAGCCGCGGACGGGCCGTGCGGGCGGCGGCGGTGGCGGCGGACCATCGTCGAGAACGACCGGGCCGCGGCGAATTCGGTCATACTGCCTGGGTTCAAAATCGTAGAGCAGCAGCGGCGGGGCCTGCGATACGGCGCTGCCCAGCCGCGGTTGGCAATAACGGTAGCCGTCGATTTCCCAATAGCAATAGCGATTGCAATAGAGGTGGCCGCGGTACCAGTAGCACCCCCAGCCCTCCGGCAATTGCTCGATCCTGGCCCCAAAGCGCGAACCCGCCTCGGCCGGCAGGGCCGCGAGCGACAACCACGCCAGCACCCCCGCCATTGCCGGTCCCAGCACGCGCATTTGCCAGTACTCCCCCTGGACGGCGGTCCTACCGCACGTGGTTTCGAGCTGCTCGCAAGGTAGCCGATTCGGCGAAACGGCCAAGCAAACCACCCGACCGCGCCAGCATACGCGTCCGATCCTCGCCTGGCGAGGCGATCGCCAAGCGAGGTTGAAAAAATCTCAAGCTGCGTCAAAAACGCTGCGCTGCGCGCGTCCCCGGGCGGGGGTTGGCCGCCGGCCGTCCCCTTACCGCTCCCTGAAGGCGCGCGTGACCTGATCGCTCAGCGGCTTCATCAGATAGGAAAGTGCCGTCCGCTCGTTGGTCGAGATAAAGGCTTCGACCGGCATGCCCGGAACCAGCTTGAAGGCCTCCCGATCGTTGTCCGAGACGCTGATGCGCAAGGTGAAGTAGACGGCATTGCCCTGCGGATCCTTGCTCAGGTCGGCACCCACCCGGGTGACGGTGCCCCGGATCTCGGGGGTCGTTCGCTGATTGAGCGCGGGGAAGCGCAAAACCGCCTGCTGCCCGACCGCGACCTGATCGATATCGGCAGTTCCGATGCGGGCTTCCACGGCAAGGGTGTCGTGGGTCGGCACGATCGACATGACGTTTTCGCCGGGTCCGATCACGCCGCCAACGGTGTGCACGGTCAAGTCATGCACAAACCCGGTCTGCGGTGCGCGCAGATAGATGCGCTTCAGCTGATCCTCGGCGGCAACCTTGCGCTCCAGCAGCTCGGCAATGCGCGCCTCGATCTCGCGCAGTTCCTTGCTCGCGTCCGTCTGCATATTCTGCGTCACGCCGATGATCTGCAACTCGGTTTCGCTGATCTGGCCCTGCGAGCGCGCAATCTGGGCGACGTGGGCGCCCCATTCGCCGCGCAGGCGGGTCAGATCCCGCTGCGCCTGCAGGGTGCGCGTGGTCGGGACCAGATCCTTCTTGCGCATAATCTCCAGGCGTTCGAGCTCATCGCGCATGAGATCGACTTCTTCCGACTTGGCGTCGCGTTGTGCCGTGATGCCTTTGATCTCCTGCGTCAACTGCCCGATCCGCTCGTTGAACTGGGCGATTTGCCCGTTCTTCACGGATTGACGCACCTCGAACAGACGCTTTTCGCCCTCCATGATGGCGGCGGCATCTTCGCCGCTTTCCACGAACCCGCCGGGGAATCTGACTTCATCGGCCTGGTCGCGTTCCGCCTCCAGGCGCGCCTTGCGTCCGCGCAATTGTACCAGCTGGGAAACGACGATCCCCAGGTTGGCGCGCGCCTGCGTGTCGTCAAGGCTGATCACCACGTCGCCCGCATTGACGACATTGCCGTTCTTGACATTGATCTCGGCGACGATGCCGCCCGTGGGGTGTTGCACCTTCTTGATGTTGCTCTCGACCACGACGAAGCCCGAGGCGATGACGGCGCCCCCAATGGGCGTGGTGGCGGCCCAGCCGCCGACGCTGACGACCATCAGGACGATCAGCGAGAGGCCGAGCAGCAGACGGCGCGCCAGCGCCGGCTCAAGCACGCGGGGCTTGCCCGCAAGGGGCGGAGGGGTGTCTTGTGCCATAGCGGGCTTTATCCCTTAAGCCTTGCCATCGGCGGCGACCGCCAGGGCGGCGGGCGCGCTGACCGGGTAGCGCAAGACCTTGCGTAGAATTTCATCCTTGGGACCGATTGCCGTCAGCTGACCACCGCCAATCACGGCGACGGTATCGGCGGCTCCGAGCACGCTCGGCCGATGCGCAATCACGATGACGATGCCATCGCGCGCCTTGACGGCTTCGATGGCCTTGATCAGCGCGGCCTCGCCGTCCGAATCCAGGTTGGAGTTTGGCTCATCCAACACCACCAGGAACGGGTTGCCGTAGAGCGCTCTGGCGAGCGCAATGCGCTGGCGCTGCCCGGCGGAAAGCACCGACCCGCCGGGGCCGATGCGGGTTTCGTAGCCATTCGGCAGGCGCAGGACCATCTCGTGCACGCACGCCATCTGCGAAGCCGCGATCACCTTGAGGCTGTCGGGGTTCTCTTCGAAGCGCGCAATGTTCTCGGTAATGGTGCCGTCGAACAGCTGCACGTCTTGCGGCAAATAGCCGATATGCTTGCCCAGCTCCTCGGGCGACCAGCTGGCGTGGGTGGCCCCATCGAGCCGCACCGCGCCACGGGCCAGCGGCCACACGCCGGTGATGGCACGGGCGAGCGTCGACTTGCCGGCCGCGCTCGGTCCGATCACGGCGACCACCGCGCCGGCCTTCACCGCGAAGGTGATATTGCTCAGCGTGACGGTCTGCGTGCCGGGAACGGCGACCGCCAAACCCTCGATGCTGAGGCCGCTGGTTGGCGGTTGCAGGAGCAACGGCTTGCTGCGCTTGGGCAGGCTGGCAAAAACCGCCTCGAGACGGCGGGCGCTTTGTCGCGCCGCCACAAAACCGCGCCAGTTGGCAATGGCCACTTCGATGGGTGCCAAGGCGCGTGAGGCCGCAATCGAGCAGGCGATGATAGCGCCGGCCGTCATCTCACCGGAGATGGTGAGATAGGCACCGAGCCCCAGCAGGGCCGATTGCAACATCAGCCGGAATACGCGCGACACCACCGTCAGGCTGCCGACGATATCGCTCAGGCGCTCATTGGCGGCGAGATATTCCTGGCTCGCAGCTTGAAAGCGCCGCAGGAAGCGGTGTGCGAAGCCCATGGCGTTCAGGACTTCGGCGTTTTGTTCCGATGCCTCGGCCAGCGACCAGCGTTGTCTGGTGGCGCCGGAAGAGGCTTCCGATGGCGCCCGCATCAACCGCTCGGTAAGGAGGGTGAGCGAGATCAGGAACAAGGCGCCGGCGGTGGTGGCCCAGCCGAGCACCGGGTGCAGCAAAAACACGAAGCCGAGGTAGAGCGGCATCCACGGCATATCGAGAATGGCTACCGGCGCCTGCCCGGAAAGAAAGGTACGGATGGCATCGACGTCGCGCAGCGGCTGCATGGGACTGGCCTGCGAGCCGACGAAGGAACGCAAACGCACGACGGCATCATGCGTCATCGTCGTGAGTTGACGATCGAGCCGGCCGGCGATGCGCACCAACACTTGGCTGCGCACAATCTCGAGACCACCCTGAAACAAGTAGAGCGAGATTGCCAACACGGACAAGGCGATCAAGGTCGGAATGCTGCGGCTTGAAAGGACGCGATCGTAGATCTGCAACATGTAGAACGAGCCCGTAAGGGCGAGCACGTTCACCACGCAGGAAATTAGCGCCAGTATTGGAATGATCGGAGCAAGGACGCCGGCCGCACGTCTGACCTCGCTCTGCTTTTGCTTTGCCACGCGACTACTGTCCCCAACTAACGGCGGCAGCCAGTTCAGCGCTGACCGCTTCGGCCCCTACGCACGGTTTGTAGAATAGTCTTGTTAAATCGCACCGAATTCTCACGCACTTCGTTAACAGTGCGCTCGCAGCTACTTCATGGCCTTTCTCCTCACTAGCCGAATTTGAAATCACTCGCGGTAAGCGTCGACACGTTTACCGACCGCAGCAGGATTTTCTCTGGATGCGCCGGATCGGCGACGTTGAGGGTGATTTCCACATCCTCGCCGACCTGCACCAGCGCCCCGGCATCCTGCAGGGCCTGGAACGTCGGATAGCCGGACTTGGAAAGATCAATAACGTGCTCGAACCCGCGGGCTTCGGGGAGGGTGGCATCGTTGCCGAAGGCCGCGTGGAAGACGAAGGTATCGTTGTCGGGTCCATAGCCGGCCTCGCTGCCGGCGGCAGGGCCATCGCCGGCGCCGCGATTGGCATCCACGTCCAATTGCAGCCATTGCCGCTCGACGCTGCCGGGCCGGTAGCCGTGCTCATAGCGCGCCGCAAAGGTAAGGGTATCGCCGGCATCCTCCATGGCGGCGGGCGGCGCCTGCGACGCCGAACCGTCGGGATCGTGGGTACCCCCGGCCACCTCCTCGTGCCGGTCGCCGCCGTGCTCGTCGGCGTCGCCGCCCACCGGTTGCGAGTGCTCGCCGCCTTCGCCGTCTTGGGCGCCGTGCTCCTCGGCCCCCATGCCTTGGTTGGCGCCCGCGTGGTCTTGGTCATCGCCGGATGTGCCCTGCTGCGAGCCGGCATCCGCATCCCCCTGACCCGGACCTGGCCCCTGTGCCGCGTCATGTGCGGGGTCATGGCCGCTCAAGGCGATGGCGCTGGCATCGGTGAGGGGGGCGTGCTCGCTGGCCTGGTCGAAGGCCAGATCGACCGGCATCGGGTCGTCTTCGACCGGGGTGACATTGATGGCCACCGAGGCGGTGGCGTGCTGATCATCGTCGTTGGAGACCGTGTATTCAAAGTTGACGGTGCCGTGGAAGTCCTCATCGGCCGTGAACAAGAGGTCACCGTCATCGCGGAGCTGGACGAAGCCGTGCTCTACCCGCAGCGGGGCGCCGATGGCCAGATCGGCGCCGTTGACCTGCACCACACGCAGACCATCGACCTGATCGTTCAGCACATCGATGATGACCCCGTCGGTCGCATCTTCGACGACCGTGACATCCTTGTCGTTGGCGAGCGGCGAGGCGTCGCCCAGGGAGGCGTAATCGCCGAGGCCCGCGTAGGCGTCGAGCGCACCGCGATCGGCAAAGATGTGATCGCTGCCGTCGCTGCTGGAAGATCCGGATTGGCTGTCGTCGCCCGTGGCGACGACGTGCGACTCGACGTCGATATTTCCGTTCTTGTCCTGCTCGGCATAGACGACGACGATGCTGCCATCGGGTAGCGAGGTGGTATCGGCCAGCTGGTCGGATTGGCCGTCCCTAATGCCGAAGCTGCTACCCAAGGCGCCGCCGTCGAGATCGAAGCGCTGGCCCAGGGCGGCGCCGGCATCGGTTTCCCAGGTCAGAACGATCGAGGGAACGCCATCGTCGGTGATCCCAAGCGAGAAATCCTTGGGCTGGGAGGTAAAGTGCTCGAGCTCCAGCACCTTGTCCGGCACCGACCAGGTATTGTCACCCGCGGCCTTATAGATGGCGGCCTTGATGTCGAAGCCATCGCTGCCGTCGGGCTGCACCCAAGCCACCAGGATGTCGCCGTTCGCCGCCGAGGTGATGATGGGATGCGTGCCCTTGGCGACCACGGCCGGCACATCCAACTGCTCGGAAAGATCAATGTTGAGGACGGCGCGCCCGCCGTCGCGTTCCATCACGGCGCCCTTGACCGTTTCCTGCGCGCCGTCGTTTTCCACCCAGCTCAACGCCAGCTGGCCTTGTGCCAGGCCCGTCAGTTGCGGGGCGCGACCGTAGACCGGGGTGGCGACGCCGTCATCGCCGTCGACGGCGAACTGCGCGGCTGCGTCGTTGTCGCCGCCGACCTGTCCGTCACGGCCGAGCGCGATGACGTTGCCCGCGGCCGCCCCTTCCGAATTGCTGGTGACCAGATAGCGTTGCAGCATGATGCTGCCGTAGCCATCGTCGTTGGCCGCCAGCACCCAGGCCAAGGCAAATTCGACGTCGTAGATCGTCGGCTCGTCCGTCGCGGCGGTGCCAGCCGGGTTGGAGGCCAGCGCGATGTCGGAGACCTTCTCGCCCGCGGAGACGGTGATGCCGCCGGCCGACCCCTGGGCTTGGCCGTGCGCGTCATAGGTCTGAGCCCGCAGTTCGCCCGAATAGGCGTCGACCCAGGCCGCGACCGCGCCACCGTCGCCGATCCCTGTCACCGCCGGCGTCACATTTGGATCGGCGCTAGCGGTGACCTCGATCACCTTGCCGTCGTCGCCCTTTGCATCCGCAGCCGCGAACCTGAGGGTCAATGTGCCGACGCCGTCCGTGGGGGCGGCCAGCACCAAGGCCAGCACCGGGCCGTCGCTGTTGGACGCAACGATCACGTCCAACACCTTGTCGGCGGCCGTCTCGGTCTGCGGTGTGGGGTGGGCCGCAGCCGGCTCGGCTGCTGCCAGGCTGTTGGTATTGACGACAATGCTGTCGTGCTGCTCGCCCGGCAGGAATGGATTGCCGGAACTGCCGTGGACGCCAACCTTGCTGACCGGCATGCCGGGGTCGGCCTTTTCCAGTTGGGCGGCGTCCGGGGCGACCTCCTTGGCATCCAGCGCGCTGTCGGCGGGCGAAATCTCTTGCGTCGTGGTGGCGATGCTGACGGCGCCGGCACTGTCCGCCACCTCGTAGCTCAGCACCAGATCGGAGGCTTGCCCGTCCGCGACGTTCAAATTGAATTCGCCCGTGAAGCCGGCAGGCAAGGCCACGGGCGTCAGCGGCGTCTCAACCCAACCGGCGCTCGCGCCGCCCGTCGGCGTCTCATCTGCACGTAAAGCGAAGATCGAGCCGTTGAGCATGGCATCGGCGCCGGCGGCAACCAGCCAGACCAGCGCGAAGTTGCCGGGACCCAGGTCGCCGACCTTGACGCGGCGGGCATCCCAGGCAGGGCCCTCGCTGGCGCGGCCCAAGTTTGGCGTCAGGTCGGCGAGCGCCGCGTTCACCGCGGCATAGTCCGGCGCCTCGGCGCGACCGGCTTGCGCCGTTGCGTAAAGCTTGCCATGCACATGGCCTTCCGCGCCGATCCAGGCCACGAGCACGTCGCCCGTATCGAGCGTCGCCACGGTGGGCAGACGTCCGATGGCGCCTCCACTGCCCTCCTCGTCGCCGATCCACTCGCTGTTGTCGTTGGCGGGGAGCCCGGTCGCGAGCTCGGCGACGTGCGAAATCTTATGGAAAGCCTGCCCGACCATGTCGACGGGGATCAGCCCCGTGGGGGCGCCGCCGTCGTCGTAGGATACGCCGAAGCGCTGCATCATGATGCGGCCAACCCCGGGCGCATCCGTTGCATCCGATGCAACCCAGACCAGGTTGAACGTGGCCGTGGCGCTGCCCGCGGGGTAGTCGCTTAAGTCATAGCCGCTGAGCGAGAGAGAATGGTGGCTCAGCGCGCCCGGCCTACCACCGACGGTAATTTCCGCACCCAGCAGTCCTGAGTCCTGCGACACGCCGCGCAGCTTGATGACGCCATGGCCGTCCGCCGAAACCTCTTGCCAGGCGACGGCGACCGCGTCACCGGCGCTGGCGATCTGTAGGCTGCTCTTTCCTTCACCGGGACCAACAAGCACGCGACCGGACGGCGGCGCCGCATCGCCGCCGGGCTCGTTCAGCGCGCTCTTAAAACGCACCTCGACGCCCTGTTCGGACAGCCAGACGAAGGCTGGCGCACCCAGGCCGCCAGCGGGCACACCGGCCGACCCTGCAAGGGTAAGCGGGCCGCGGCCCATCCCCTCTTCTGTACCGGTGCTCACTTAATACTCCCGACAGACCATCTGTTAACGGCATCACACCGATATGTGCGGCGCTTTAGCACTCGGAGAGCCGGTATCACCAGACTGGTAGACACAATAACTATCACGTGCGATTTCAGCGCAGGGAGGATTTTACCGCAGTATTGTCCGCCCACCATGCGACCTCGAGCCGATCTTCGATCAGACTTTGGTCCGACCTTCATGCACACGGTGCCGAGCGCTTCGCACCTATTTTCAAGGCTTTTTGGCCGCCGTCTGGCAACCTTCTGGTCACGCCAAAGCTTGGCCGGCCGATTTACCATTGCGTCTTTGGCCGTACTCGGTTGCGGCATGACGCTGCTCGGCGCCTGGGTCAGCAGCCGCATCGAAGAGGGCGTGCTCTACAACTCGGCCAGCAGTGCCGCGCTCTATATCAACACCTTTATCGACCCGCAGGTGCAGGAGCTCGCCAAGGGCCCCAATTTGCGGCCCGAGACGGTAGCCAAACTGGACGAATTGCTAAATACGGCGCCGCTGCGACGTAAAGTTGTCGGCATTAAGATCTGGTCGCTGGATACCGTTATTCTTTACAGCAACAAAAAGGAGGAAGTCGGGCGCAAATACCCGCCGTCCTGGCGTTTGCAGGAGGTAATGAAGGGCAGGATCGTCGGCTCCTTTGATACCCGCGAAGCGGAGAATTCCGTCGAGCGCAAACTCGGTCTTCCGCTATTTGAAATTTATACGCCGATCCGCGCCAGCGATACGCAACGCATCATCGCCATCGCCGAGTTTTATGAGAATGGCACGGAGCTCAAGAGCAACCTGGCGCGCACGCGTCTTTATAGCTGGTTCGTGGTCGCGCTTGTTACGCTGCTGATGCTAAGCATCCTGTTCCGGATCGTGCGCACGGGAAGCGCCACGATCTCCAGCCAGCAGAAGGCGCTGCGCGAGCGGATTGCGGAGCTGTCGCGCCTGCTGCAGCAAAACGAGGATTTGCGCCACCGGGTGGATGAGATCAACCGGCGTTCGGTGGAAACGCATGATCTCATTTTGCGCCGGGTCGGGGCGGAGATGCACGACGGGCCGGCCCAGCTGATCAGCCTGGCCCTGCTGCGCCTTGATGCCCTACAACCCAAGGCGCAGGTTTCCGATGCCGAGCTGCCTCGGGAGGACTATGTAAGGATTCACAGCGCCCTGTCGGATGCCCTGACCGAGATCAGGAACATGTCCGCCGGGCTGATCCTGCCCGAGCTCGATGCCCTTTCGCCCGCCGATGCCCTGTGGATCGTCGTGCGCAACCATGAGCGGCGAACGGGCACCACGGTCAAATGCGATGTTTCCCGGCTTCCCGCCAGCCTCTCCAATCCGCTCAAGACCTGCCTTTACCGGTTAACCCAGGAAGCCCTGAGCAACGCCTTCCGACATGGCGGCGGCATCGGCCAAAGTGTCGAGGGTGGCCTCTGCAACGGACGGCTGACGGTAACCATTAGCGATACCGGCCGCGGCTTTCCGGTGGAGGAGCAAATGCTCAGGAGCAATGGCCTCGGCCTCAAGGGCATGCGTGACCGGGTTGCAGCACTGGGGGGGGTATTGGAAATCGAAAGTAAGCCTGGGGGAGGAACTCGATTGACAGCGCAATTCGAACTATCTGAAAATCAACCAGTTAGCAACGAAGAGCGGGTGGGGTAGAGTGAGCGAGCGTATACGAGTAGTGGTCGTCGACGACCATCCATTGTTTCGGGAGGGTGTCGCGCACACCCTGCGCGGTGCAAGCTTTCTCGAGCTGGTCGGGGAAGGTTCGACCGCCGATGATGCGGTTCGGATCGCCAAAGCCGAATTGCCAAACATCGTGCTGCTCGACGTGAGCATGCCGGGTGGCGGCATCGAAGCGGCGCGCGCCATCGCGCACGCGTGTCCCGTCGTCAAGACCATGATGTTGACCGTGTCCGAGAGCGAGGAGCACGTCGCGCAGGCGCTGGACGCAGGTGCGCAGGGATATCTGCTCAAGGGCACGAGCGGCCTGGAGCTGATTGCGGCCATGCGCTCCGTCGCCCGTGGCGATTCCTACGTCTCGCCGCGTCTGGCCGGCCGCTTGCTGACCTTGTCACGGCGGCAATCGGGCAGCGGCGCCAAGCCGACCGAACTCGCCGATCTCACCAAGCGTGAAGAGCAGATCTTGGACCACGTCGCGCAGGGCCGCACCAACAAGGAAATCGCCATCCAGCTCAAGATCGGCGAGAAAACGGTCAAGCACTACATGACCAACATCATGCAAAAGCTGCAGGTGCGAAATCGCGTCGAGGCCGTGCTGGCTCTGCAGAAGGCGCGCCTGGCTGGCCGCAACTGAGGGGCGTTGGCCGCAACGCGGCCGCCTGGCCCAATGCACGCCGGCACCGCCCTCTCTCTCGAGGCTCGGCTGACTTGGGCGGTGCTTGCTGTCCTTAGGCTTGGCTCACACGGCGCTCGATTGCGCGAGGGTTGCTCGCGCGAGAGCTTGGCCGCCCCGACAAGTGCAGGGCAACGGCCGCGAGCGCCCTTGACGAAACGCGCCCGCTGAGGGCTGGTTGGTTGTCATGGGCACCGCTTCGGGCACCGCCTCCGGGAGCACTGCTTCCGAGCCGCTTGCGGGGGCACCGCCTCGCAGAGCACCGGTTCGGGCCGGCGCGGCCCAAGGAACGAGGGGAGTTTCATGCTGCAGGATGGCGATATCGCCCCGGACTTTGAGTTGCCAACCGATGCTGGCGGCAGGCTCAAATTGTCCCGGCTCAGGGGCAAGCCGGTGGTCGTCTACTTTTATCCCAAGGACGATACGTCGGGATGTACGATCGAGGCCAAGGACTTCTCCCGCTTGGCAGCGGAGTTTCGCAAAGCCGGGGCGGAGGTGGTCGGCGTATCACCCGATAGCGTGGAAAGTCACCAGAAGTTTCGCAGCAAATACGACTTGACGGTTCGCCTCGCCGCCGACGCGGACAAGTCGGCTGCCATGGCCTATGGCGTTTGGGCGAAGAAGTCGATGTACGGCCGCACCTACATGGGGGTCGAGCGTTCAACCTTTCTGATCGACAAGGCCGGGCGCCTCGCCCGGAGCTGGCGCAAGGTGAAGGTGCCCGGTCACGCCGAAGAGGTACTCGCCGCTACCCGGGCGCTCGCCGGTTAGGCGCGGCTATCACCGAAGCGTGACTGCCATTCCGCCATCGTCTGCGCCAAACTTGAAAGACGCGCGTGCCAGGGAGACGACGCCCATGCTGATCGCCAGGTCGATTGCCAAGTGCATTGCCCGGTCCATCGCCCCGACGATCGCCAAGTCCATTGCCACGGTGGCGCTGCTGCTGCCGCTGTCAGCCGCGGTCGCCTGCGATGACTTCGCCGAGGAGCAGGCGTTGGCTGCGGCGATCGCCGCGGCCAAGGCCTCTCGCCTCGCCGAGGCGCGCCAACCCGCGCCCGTGGCGGCGACCGATCAGCCGGCAACCGCCGAGGCGAGGCCGTCCCGGCCATCGCTCGCCACCGAGGCCACGCAAACGGCGGCGGTTTTGCCGAGCCGCCCCTAGCTATCCAGTCTCGACATCCGACGGGGTCGGCTCGACCTGCGCCCGGCTCCATCCGCGCCATGGGTCCGTCCGTGCCATGAAATGCCGCAGGGCCGGTGGGGCGCCAAGCTCGGGCCCTTGCTCCACCAC
>Ga0081540_1001147_pt1 | contig 23388 bp, 27 predicted proteins | sample TabmetS2T1R1_FD_71024 | JGI IMG/M metagenome (GOLD analysis project Ga0081540, IMG submission 71024) | Tabebuia heterophylla rhizosphere microbial communities from the University of Puerto Rico - S2T1R1 | ecosystem: Host-associated > Plants > Roots > Rhizosphere ... | reverse complement strand
CGGCAACGAGATCAACATGAAGCTTGCCATCGTGGCTCGTGAGCATCACAGGGTTCGCGAACGGTTGACCCGTGCCGCTTCTCGGTGTGCACGCGTACGTGCAGACGACCGCGAGGCCTAAGGCAATAACGTGCGCTGGTGTTGACATCTTTATCAGATTAGACTTGTGGAGTTGCAAACTTGTCCGGTTCCGCCGTGCGAAGGGTCAATTGTGCGGCACTCGAGAAACCTCGTGCTTGCATACACCGTTCACGAATAATATTTAACACGAGACCTTCGACTCCTCGTGCTGAGTCTTCATCGAGCGCTGAGGTTGGCTCATCCAGCAAGAGGATCTCCGGAGCGTTCGCCAGCGTGCGAGCGATCGATACACGCTGAGCTTCCCCTCCCGACAGATTGTTCGCGTTCCGTTCCTGATAACCCGACAAACCTACGCATTGAAGGAGGGCATCTGTCTGCTGTGCTAGAAGCCTTTGCCCGCGCTGACGCCGCCCGTACGCGACATTCTCGGCCACGGTTCCGGGAAAAAGATACGCGGTTTGCATGACCATACTGACGCGACGCCGCAGTTCTTGTGGTGCTAACTTCCGATCGTTCTCTTCGTTAAATCGTACGGTGCCACCCGTTGGTTAATCAAGCCGGTTCAGCAACCGCAGGAAGGACGACTTTCCGGATTCCACTCGGACCAGCCACGGCAACGACCTCTCCAACCCGCACTTGGACGTTGATATCGTGCGTTAAGACCTTGCCGACCACAACTCGCGACAAATGCGCGGTTTCGAGCGCGATGGGTTGCGTGGGCTGCTCGCTTTTCAAACCTTTTAGAGCTTTTTAAAAGCGATCAACCCGCATGGGCGGCACGAAGTTCATCGAGGATGCGATGCAGATTCTTCGATCACGGTAGCGACCTCCTGTGGCCGGGAGACGTAAACGGAGTGGCTGGCTCCTGAGACCTCCACCACGTGACTTTTGGCTCGCCCGGCGTACCACCGTTCAAGATCGGGATTAATGGTTCTATCTTTTGTGGGTACTAGCATCCAGCTCGGTTTGCTTCTCCACGCCGGCGTCGATATAACTGCATTGAAATTGTCGGCGTAGTTCAACACCTGTGATCGTGCCATGAAAGCGGCTTGCTCGGCAGGGAGGTCGGCTGCGAAGTACTCGTGAAACTGGGCAGGCTCAAGGTAAGTGAAACCGTCGGGCGTCTTTTTTATCGCGGTTGACTTACTTAGATCACTTGGAAAACGTTTTCCTACCTCAGCCTCACTTTCTCCGGCATCCGGCATGTGGGCTGCGACATAAACCAATGCCATGACCTTGGGATTATTCGCGGCTTCGGTGATTACCGCACCACCATAGCTGTGAGCGACAACAACGCACGGTCCGTCTTGCAGAGCGATCACGCGCTTCGTCGCAGCCACGTCTTCTTTGAAAGACGTCTCCGGCTCCTGAACAATGCTGACCTTGTAGCCGTCTTTGACGAGAATGTCGTAAACGCCTTTCCAGCCTGAACCATCCGCCCAAGCTCCATGAACAAGAACAATGTTCCGTATTTGAGGAGCGTCTTTTTGCGCTGCTACAGTAAAACAGTTCAACAGCGAAATTGCGATAATAAACCAAGGCTTTGGCATAAAATGACGTGTCAGAATGAGTTTAGGTTAAATGATGCGGGAACCTTCCCAAAAAATCTTGCATCGCCACAGCGATTTCTTCAACGTGTGTCTTGAGCGGGAAGATTCGGGATCCAACCGATTATTAGTGGCCAAAATTTTCCGCCTGATTACTCTGCCGCAAAACCACTTGCGATGAATCTTTGGTGTCTGTGACGACTAAAAACCGCTGAGGTGTGGAAGAATTTGGATCCTGGCCTCCAACGAACTTCAATGGTCCGATCGCCTGTACAATACCTGCGCCATCTGGATTTGTTTTGAGAACAGCGAGTGGCTCGAGTTTACCGAACGGCGACCGATTTGATTCGGCCAGATAGACGTGATACTGCGTCCGCGGCGAAAGTCCTCTCGCTGCAATTTGAATAAGATCCAATAGGCCGAGCGAATTTACTGCTACCGATGCCTGGGCATCTGGCAACGCGGTTCCGCCAGCCTCCAAGTGCAGGCGCGCTGTGTTCGCAACGACGCCAAGCGGGATCAAATTTTCGGTACCCGGACCGTTTGGTACGGCGTTTGGTACATAGACTAAAGCTTGCGTTGTTTGTCCAATCGGGATATTGGCGATTACTTTGTTGGTTACGGTATCGATCGCAACGCAGTGTTCGCCGTTTTCTAGCGCGACGTAAACTCGCGTGCCATCGCCCGACGGCCAGATCCCATGTGGAAGTTCTCCTACCGGAATAGTCGCAACCAATTCCGGCGTGGCGGCTCTTCGGAACGCTTTAACTTCGTTCGCCCCACCAATGGTCACATATGCGAATTTCCCGTTGCGATTGTTTGCGAAGTTTACATGATTCGTGATCGGCCCGGTCTCTAACACCGTCTTTTGCTCAAACGGTGGCTTCGCGCTGTAGATCTGCACCCTGCCGACATCTTTCAAAGTGATCCACACTTCGTCATTTTCCGGCGTGACCGCGATGTTTGGCGAAAAGGGACTGACTTGCGGCAATCGCTTGACGATCTTATGCGACGCGATTTCGATCACCGCAAGCTCGGGCGTGAAGCTGGAGCAGACGAAGGCATACTTACCGTCAGGCCCGAACATGGTCATGCCCGGCCCATTCGCTAGTTCGATGCGCTTCGTCTCAGTCACCCGTGTCGGATCGATTATGGAAACGTAATTCTCGCCGCGGACCGTCACCCACAGCTCGCGTCCGTTCGGAGTGAAGAACGCTTCGTGGGGTGAACGGCCCACGTAAACAGTACCTTTGACTTTGTTCGTAGCTGTGTCGATCAGCGTTACGGAATTCGATCCGACTGAAACGACAGCCAGGGTCTTGCTATCCGGCGAAAAACCGAGTCCGTGAACAAGGAGCTGTCCTTTGTAAAGCGGACTCAAGGCTCCAGGTACGGGGTCGCCAAGTTTTATAACACCGACCAACTTGTTCTCGCTCGGATCAATCACGGAAACCGTGTTTGAAGTTTGGTCAGCAGTGTAGACGCGATCGTGCTTCGAGATTGAAACATCTGGTCGCGCCCAGGGCGCCTGTTGTGCTATCACTGTTGTCGACAGACAAAGAAACAAAAACCAATGGATTGTTTTCATATCAATTTCCATGTTGTTGTTTTAGCCAAAGCTGCATCAACTCAATTTCTGATTGCTGGTCGGTGATGATTTCCTGCGCCAGCCTGCGCATTTGCGGGTCCCTGCCGTACAAAAGCTGAGTTTTGGCCATATCGATTGCTGCTTGGTGATGCGGAAGCATTAGTCTGACAAAATCGACATCACTGTTGCCAGATGGCTTTATCGCTTTCATCGCCATGTGCATTTTGTCCATGCTCGCAATCAGTTCCGACCAATCGGGATCGACGGTCGCCTGACCGCTGCTGGCCAGGGTTTCTGACTGAACACCAGCATGAAGCAATCCAATGCCGAGAATCATTAACGCGCCCACGGCCGCAATGACCAGGTAGATCGCGCCATTCAACAGCTTCGTGAAAAATCGATCACTTACTTGCGGCCTTTTTCTTTCAGTAATCATACATGTTCAGTTAGCGCCCGATGCTGTTCTTACTATTGTGTTGAGCACCGCGGCCGGTTATTCACGACTTGTTCTGCGTTGACTACACTGTGTCGTTGTCGCGTCCAGCGTTAACCGGACCGTTTTTACATCGCTCGGATTTATTGTCGGCGATTGGACCTGGACGAGTGCTTCTCCACCGTGCGCCTCTGGCCGCTGAATGTCTTCAATCGCGAAAACCAGACACGGACCCAATTCGTGAAATCGCAACGTTGTCACGTGCTCCTCGGTTTGGTGTCCTAGGATTTGAGGAACGCGAGCAGCTCGGCATTGATGACGTCGGCGTGCGTCGTTGGCATGCCGTGCGGGTAGTCCTTGTACGTTTTCAGCGTGCCGTTCTTGAGGAGCTTGGCTGAGAGTGGACCGGCGGCCTGATACGGCACGATTTGGTCGTCTTCGCTATGCATGACCAGAACCGGCACCGAGATCTTCTTCAGATCCTCCGTGAAGTCGGTCTGCGAGAACGCGACGATGCCGTCATAATGCGCCTTGGCGCCACCCATCATGCCTTGGCGCCACCAGTTCCAAATAATAGGCTCGATCGTTTTAACGCCGGGACGGTTGAAGCCGTAGAATGGGCCAGCGGGCAGGTCGTAATAAAACTTAGCCCGGTTGGCGAAGAGTTGGGCCTGGAGATCGTCGAACACCGATTTGGGCAGGCCGAGTGGATTAGCCGGGGTCTTCACCATCAGGGGCGGCACGGCGCTGATGATCGCCGCCTTCGCCACATTTTTGTCGCCATGACGGCCGAGATAACGCACCACCTCGCCGCCACCGGTAGAATGGCCGACGTGAATCGGATCCTTCAGGTTGAGATGATCAGTGACCGCCTTCAGATCGTCGGCATAATGGTCGAGGTCGTGACCATCGCCTACTTGCGTCGAACGACCGTGGCCGCGTCGGTCGTGCGCGATGACCCGATAACCTTTGGAGAGGAAAAACAGCATCTGCGCGTCCCAATCGTCAGCGGAGAGCGGCCAACCGTGACTGAACACGATCGGCTGTCCGCTACCCCAATCTTTGTAATAGATTCGTAATCCTTCTTTAGTTGTGATGTAGCTCATAATTGTTTCTTTCTTGTTTATGCTTCGTTGACCTGTGCCGCTTTGATTTCGACGAAGCCAAGTGCGGCTCTTGGTCTCATCGATGCAAAGTGGATTCTGTTTTGAAAGCTATAATCCGAGATCGCTTAACTCCGGATGTCCATCCGGACGGCGACCAAGTGGCCAATGATACTTGCGCTCCGATTCCTTGATCGGCAGGTCATTAATGGATGCAAATCGAAATCGCATTAGACCATTGCCATCAAACTCCCAGTTCTCATTCCCGTAGGAGCGGAACCAGTTTCCAGAGTCATCGTGCCATTCGTAAGCGAACCGCACGGCGATGCGGTTTGCCTCGTACGTCCAAAGCTCTTTAATCAGCCGGTAATCGAGTTCTTTGGCCCACTTGCGTGTTAAAAATTGGACGATTTCCGCTCGTCCATTCGGGAACTCGGCTCGGTTTCTCCAGCGTGAATCAGTCGTATAGGCCAGAGCGACTTTCTCAGGATCGCGAGAATTCCAGGCGTCTTCGGCCGCGCGAACCTTTTGAATAGCGGTCTCACGGGTGAATGGGGGGAGGGGAGGACGCGTTGCGCTTTCTTCCTTCTTCCTTGGTTCGCGAGCCGGCATTTGTTGATCAGCCATAACCTTCTCCTTTGGTTTATTTTTACTGTGCTGTCACGTTTTCAACTATCAAGGTCTCGGCGATTACCCATTTCCTGGATTTTTCCAATGCCAGGAAAAGAATAGCATCGTACCTCTCAATTGAGATAGAAATACGGATTGATCATGGCGGAGGAACACTGTCGCCCAATCAACCGGTTGATTGCCCAACACGGGAAGCAATGAATGTTTTGACCGCCATTTTCGGCGAATTCACCTCATCGGTTTCGGCTATGGCCGCATACCGTGGAGTGTCGTCTTCCCGATACGCGAAGCCATAACAGCGTTTGACTGTTGGGTTGCAAGCGATCTCAAACGTTTCCACAACGCCTTCCCATAGGAAGCTTCCGTCAAATATTTCTATGATTGGTGTCGAGGTAACATGTCGCGCGATTCCCCCGATGTTCTTCTCTATAGCGCACTTAACATTGAGGATATGCTCTGTCACGCCCAAACCATCCGCGCGAGATCACGAACTGTCCAGAGGGTCTTTATAAGGCCCACGGCGGGCGCCGATAGCAAGTTTCGCCGCTCGAAAATGCTACATTGCGAACGAATTTGAGATCCGAGCGTTTTCTCGGTGGAAAACGAGCAACGCTTAAAGAAACATCAAATGTGCTCGTGAATTCTTCTGATTAGTTCGTGTCCGCGTTGTGAGCCTGCCTCACAGGTAGAACGGAAGTGGCTGTTGGTTTGTCCACCATGCCTGTCATTAATTTGTAACAGACATTGACTGTCAAAACCTGTTAGTAGGATGTTTGTGCACGCGATGGCACAGTCCCAGGAAAAAGCTTCTCCCGTTCCCCTCGATCTTCGTCCACCGGTGCGCGCCGAGTCGATCGATTTACGCACGCTTGTCAGCCATCAGACGGCGACCCAGAGCAGTGCGACAATGGAAAGCGTTTTTGAGCTTTTTAAGAACGGAATTGTGAACTTTGTGGCCGTACTCGACGGCGAGCGTCTGCTCGGGATGTGTTCACGACAAGAAACGGCAGCTTTGCTCGGTGGACGTTACGGGTTTTCGCTTTGGGCGCGAAAGCCGATTGGCGGGCATCTTTGCAAACAAGAGACGCGGATCGATGTCGCGATGCCTATCGGAGATGTCTTGAGCGCCGTGTTTGCGCGACCGGACGAGAACTTCTATGACGACGTGCTGTTAGTGGATGAAAGAGGTGGGTTTGTGGGATTCATCGCTACGGAGACACTCTTCAAAGTACAAAACGCCCTCTTGTTAACGAACATCCGCGAACTGGAAGAACGTGACCGGGTGATTCGCCGAAAGAATGAACAAATGGAAACCGACCTCCGTATGGCGACGGAGTTACAGCAGGCGCTAATGCCGAATGTTTACCCGAGTTTTCCGGGAAGTTCGAGCCACGGATCGACGGCACTGCGTTTTTATCACCGCTACCTGCCAGCCAGTATGATGGGCGGTGATTTCTTTCACATTGCACGTCTTTCAGATGATACAGCCGGTGTTTGTATCTGCGACGTGATGGGGCACGGAGTGCGCGCGGCGTTGATCACCGCGATGTTACGGGCATTAATCGAAACGCACGCGGTTGATGCCGACGATCCTGGTCGGTTTCTCACACAACTGAACAACGAGTTCACCAGAATCATGAAGCAGACCGGCACGCTGGTCTTCGCGACGGTGCTCTACTGTGTCATCGACATCAGAGAACGCGGCGCCCGTTTTGGCCGGGCCGGTCATCCTGCGCCGCTGCATGTTCGGCGAACCGCGGGCGAAGTCCAAACGGTGGCCTCTGGCGAGGGTTCCGGCGGGCCTGCAATGGGCCTGATCCCCAACGCACAGTTTAAGACAACTGAAGCTGAACTTGCGGAGGGCGATTTGCTCCTCTTTTTCACTGACGGCGTTGTCGAGGCGGAGGGCAAGGGAGGCAGTTACTTTGGAATCGAAGGTTTGCAGCAAAGTATTCGATCCAATGTTCATCAACCTACTGAGTCTCTGATCGAAGCCATTATTAGTGATGTTTACAACTTTGCCGGCTCCAAAGTCCTAACGGACGACGCTTGTCTGGTAGTCGCGGAATTGTAAGTCCCCCGCATGGAAACAACGGTTAACCCGCCCACTTAAATTTTATTTGCATATTGATCCGCGAACAACGCAGGCTGTCCACCCGTGTGCAAAAACAACACAGTCTCATCCTTTTTGAAAAATCCCTTACGAATCAGATCAATCATCCCAGCAGCGGCGCGTCCCGTATAGACCGGATCCAACAAAAGACCTTCGCACGTTGCGAACAAACGGATGGCTTCCCGTTCCTGTTCGGTTAATACCCCGTAACCTGCTGAGCAATAGTTGGCATTTGCCAATACGTCATCCCGTGTGAATTCGATACGCTTTCCCAGCTTTTCACTGGTTAATGAAGCCACGTTTGACACCTGATCCTTCAACCACTCTTCCGATTCATCGACGCTAATTCCAAGAACCTTGCCTTTGTAGCCGAACACGTGTTGACCCACAAGTAGTCCTGCGTGCGTACCACCGGACGACGTGGAAAACACGATCCAATCCGCGTTGCCGTTTTGATCCATGAATTCTTTCATCGCAAACGCATATCCCAATGCACCTGTGGGACTCGATCCTCCATACGGAACCAGGTAAGGTTTCATTCCCTCTTTGGCAGCATGATCGAATGTTTCCTGAACAATTCTGTCCCGATCTTTGCGCTCGGCGACATGCACGATTTCCGCTCCAAACAATTCATCGAGCAACAAGTTCGCAGACGGGAGCGGCGGCTTTTCTCCCGTAAGGACCAGGATACATTTGAAACCGAATCGAGCCGCTGCAGCGGCGGTCTGACGACAATGATTAGATTGCAGTGCTCCTCCAGAGACCAGGGTCCTCGCTCCCTGATCACGGGCTTCCGCCACGAGGAATTCCAGTTTGCGAGTCTTGTTACCGCCAAAGGCGAGTCCAGTTTGATCGTCCCGCTTAATCAACAAACGTGGTCCTCCCAAGGTCTCGGAAAGACGCGGCAACGCTTCCACCGTCGTCGGTAGATGAGCAAAATTAGATCTTGAAATCGCGGTCAACAAGGAAATCTCGGCGAGTCATTCCCATTCTTAGGCCACAATCTTGTCGCGCATCCCGCCGTAAATCATGCCACGAACCAGGTCCCTGGTGTAAAACTCGTATGGGAATCCGAGTTCAATCTTGCTGGCATCATCCAGCGTCTTCAATTGCGCGGCATTGAGTGAAACATCAGCACTCGCAAGGTTATCCTTAAGCTGCGATAGCTTTCGCGCGCCGATGATCGGAATAACCGGCACTGGCCGATAACGCAGCCATGCCAGGGCCACTTGTGCCATGCTGTGACCAGACTTATCGGCCACGGCTTTGACAGCGGCCACAACACGCCTGGCTCTTTGCTCCTCGGGCATGAACTCTTTCACCATATCCGAGCTCATACGCCCGCCTTTGGAGGAACCGTGACCGTGATATTTTCCGGTGAGCACACCGCTCGATAGCGGTGACCACGCAGTAACGCCAAGATTCAACGCCTTGGCCATGGGAATCAGTTCGCGTTCGACTGTCCGCTCGATCAGGCTGTATTCAATCTGCAGCCCAATAAATGGCGACCAGCCGCGAAGCCTGGCCAATGTATTCGCCTGGGCGATCCACCAGGCCGGGGCATCCGAGATTCCGACGTAAAGCACTTTTCCCTGGCGAACGAGATCGTCCAAGGCGCGCATCACTTCCTCAACAGGAGTGATCTGGTCCCAGATGTGGACCCAGTATAGGTCGATGTAATCGGTCTGAAGCCGCTTGAGGCTTGCCTCGACGGCTTGCGCCATGTTCTTGCGGTGATTGCCCGCTGCGTTTGGGTCCGTGCCCGGAGAGGCATTTGTATATTTTGTCGCGAGAACCACACTCTCACGATGTCCTTTGAGAAACTTGCCAAGAAAGGACTCACTAGTGCCATTCGTGTAGATGTTGGCGGTATCAATGAAGTTGCCGCCCACTTCCCGAAAAGCGTCATAGATTTTCTTCGCGTCGTTTTTGGAGGAGCCCCAGCCCCAGTCTTCGCCAAAGGTCATCGTGCCTAGGCAGAATTCCGAAACGCGCAGCCCCGATTTTCCTAAAAGTCTGTAATTCATAATAACCTACGATTCATGTTGTAGTCGCCTCGCTGTGTTGAGGCGCTAGCGGTGTTACCCATATAACACGGCGACACGCCTTGGCTACAGAAGCTATGTTTACGAGAAGAATTTGAAGATCAATTAACGCGGCGCGTTGCTTCGAACAGGAACCACGCGCGTCGCTCGGTTTCATCGATCCAGACTTCGATCAAACTCGCTGTAGCAACATCCCGATGATCGTCGCATACGTTGTGCGCTTCGCGAAGTCGTGCAACCAGCGTCCGGTTGTCGTCTGCTAACTCAGCCAGCATGTCCAAGGGCTCGACGTAATCTGCATCGTTATCGAGGACACGCTGAATACGGGAAATCTGACCAGTCGATCTCAGGGTAAGTCCACCAATCTTTCGAACTCGTTCCGCAATCGGATCGGTCATCGCGAAAAGCTGATCGGCATGTTCGTCGAGCAACAAGTGGTAGTCGCGAAAATGCGGGCCACTCATGTGCCAGTGGAAATTTTTCGTTTTCACGTAGAGTGCGAAGACATCAGCGAGAATGGCGTTCATCGTCCCGGTGATGTCTTTCGTCGCCGAAGCTGTGAGATCGGTTCGTGTCTCCAGTGGTGCGTCGCGTCTGTGAAGGAGTTCGGAAGTTTTTCTCGAATTAGCTTTGTTCATAGGTTCGTTTGTACTGGTTGATGTTTTGTTGGTGCGATCAAGTACGCCTTTTGTGTTACGGATTTCGTTTTGCTGCGCCCGTCGTACGGTGGGTTCTTCCAACTCTATTCGTTTATCGATCATAAGCATCTCATTTGGTTCATTTTTGTTGGCTATGATCTCCTCGCCTATCAAGATTGGGCGATTGCGCGTTAGGAAGATTTTCCGATGCCAAGAATGAGATAGCGACTATTCCCTCCTTCGGGTTAGAACCGAGTAATCCCAGCCAATATGGCATCCTTACAGCTGGGTCGCCGCTGCGGTCGCCCTACAGTTGGATCAAGCCGCGTCGGGTGGCGCTTGCCACGGCTTCGGTACGGCTAATGACATTCATCTTGGCGAAGATCGCTTTTACGTGTGATTTTACCGTGCCTTCGCTGATAAATAGCGCGGAGCCGATTTCTTTGTTACTTTTTCCGTCGGCCATCAGCTTGAGCACGTCGATCTCGCGCGAGCTCAACGTTTCGCCACTAACGCGTTCCGCCAGCTTGGCTGCGAGATGAACGGGGACACAAGTTTCACCGGCGTGCACCCGGCGGATACTATCCATCAACGCCTCGCGCGGCACATCCTTGAGCAGATAACCCTTCGCGCCGGCTTGAATGGCGCGGTAAATATCTTCATCGCCGTCGAAAGTCGTAAGTACGATGATTCGCGCGTTTTCATCCTCACCCCGGATTTCCTTGATTGCACCGACGCCGTCGAGCTCGGGCATTCGCAAATCGAGCAGCGTCACATCCGGGCGATGCTGCTTCCATAAATCGACCGCTTCGCGACCATTGGTGGCTTCGCCGAGCACGACCATGTCCGGTTTGCGCCGAATCAATGAGACCAAACCTTCGCGCACCACGGTGTGGTCGTCCGCGATGAGAACGTTGATGCCTGATTTTTTCGGCGCGGTTTTGCCGAGCGGGCGCCCCGACGATTGGCGCCGCAACTTTGTGCCTCTGCCAGATTTGCGAATGGGTTCCCTTTTCGTTTTCATGAGTGGACCGTTTTGACGGCTCCGAGGCCGTTGTTTTGCGGCGGCTCCGCTGCGTGATCATACGGCAAAGTTACAATGATTTTCGTGCCTTTGCCGCGCGCGCTGGTAATTTTCACGGTGCCGCCCATTAGTTCCGCGCGCTCGCGCATGCTGGCCAAACCCAGGCCATCGTGCCGATCTTTAACTCTGAATCCGTCACCATCGTCACGAAGTTCCAGGCGAAACTCTTTTGAATTGAAGATCAACCGTGTTTCGAAATTGCGTGGACGTGCGTATTTCAGCGCATTAGTCAACGCTTCCTGTCCAATGTGTAAAAGATTCTCCTGCCAAACCAACGGGAGATGACGCAGTCTTCCGCGAAGCTCGAATCTGGTGTGAAGCGTCGTCCCGGCTGTTGTGTTCTTGACGATTCGTTTTAGCGCCTCCCAAAAATTGCTTCCTTGTAAAGCTTGCGGACGCAGCGCGTGGACCGAGCGGCGCGCTTCATTCAAGCTGCGCCGCGCCAATTCGCTGGCCCGCCGCAAATGCTTGTTCGCTTCCTTACGGCGACATGATGCAATTGCATCCTCGGCTGACTCCAATTGCACGATCACTCCGGTGAAACCTTGTGCGAGCGTATCGTGAATGTCACGCGCCATTCGATTTCGTTCTTCCAGGATCGCCGCCTGCCGGCTCTGCTCTGCAAATTCATTGAGTTGAATAGCCAGCATCGCCTGGTGTGCGAGCGCCTGCGCCAGTTCGATTTCTTCCGGTCGATAAGGCGCTCTGTCGCCATGACGAATCCCGATGAATCCTTTCACGCGACCGCCCACCAACGTAGGAATTCGCAGAAACTTTTTTGTTCCCCCAGATTTCAAATAATCGCGAAGAGCGTTGGAAGTATACGGATCATGTTCCACATCTTCGCAAGTGACCGGCGCTCCGGAAAAAAATAGCTCACGAAGTCCAGGGTCGTCCTTCCACGATAAAGGATTTTTGATGAACGGATGCTCGGGGTCGGCCTTTGCAAAATTTGTTCCCTGGGCCCAGGCGCGTAAAACGAGCGAATCATTTGATTCGTCCAGCAACCAAAGGATCACACTTTGCGCGCCAAGAAGTCGGCCGATTGTGCTCAGCATTTCTCCTAGAAACTTGTCTGGCGCCGGTGCGGTCGCCAGAACATCCAGACTGTACGTTAATGCCTCAACCTGTCCCCGGACCACTTGCTCCGAGGCGCGGAGCGCTTCTGCGGCCCGATCACGTTCAATCGCGACGCGTACGAGGTGTGTTGCTAGCTCAATCAGTTCAAGATCTTGCGGATTGGGGCTTCGCTTTTCACGATAGTACATGCAAAATGTCCCCAACACTTTTCCGTCCGAAGAAACTACGGGGTTGGACCAAGAGGCCTGGAGCCCGTGCTTTAATGCAGAAGCCCGATGCTCGGGAACGTCCCACAGCGAATCGGTCGCAATGTCGGAGACAATAACGGGCAATTTGCGATAAGCAGCCGTGCCACAGGAACCCGCGCATGGCCCAATCGGCACGCTTTCCATTTGCTGCGTCCAGCTTTTTGGCAGATTAGGCCCGGCCACGGACTTCAAATGAGCGCCGTCCGGATCAAGCAACAAAACGGAGGCCAGCGTTCCCACCTGATACTCCTCTATTGCCAAGCACAAAGCATTCAGGATCTCGTTAAGCGGAACCCCGGTTGCGATCATCTCTAGCAGTCGCTTCTCTGCCGCCAGCAAAGACTCGGCCCGCTTGCGTTCGGTCATGTCCACCATAACACCTCGCAACCGCGTTGGATGACCCTCTTCGACCACCACGGTTACCAAATCACGGAGCCATACGACGCTTCCGTCGGCCGCAATCATACGGTATTCAAAATCGTGACTCTGCTTTTCGGCTGTCGCTTTCATGCAAAACCGCACCGCCCAATCGCGATCTTCCGGGTGCAGGTGATCTTTCCAGAACGTGGGTTGCTCCAACCATTGTTCCACCGGATACCCGAGGATGCGTTCGGCCTCCTTACTGACAAATGAAAACGCAAACGTGTCAGCGTCGGCCTCCCAAACGATACCCTCCACCGAATTGACTATGTCCATGAACCGCTGCTGCTCCCGGCTTAACTCCTCTTCGGCCTGCTTGCGATCTTCGATGTCTGTCAGGGTCCCATACCACTTGAGGATATTCCCTTGTTCACCGCGCAGCGCCACGGCGCGAATCAAAAACCACCGATATTTACCATCAGCGGAACGGTGTCGTAGCTCGTTCTCGAACGGCTCGCCGCTGGCGAGTGCTGACCGCCACTTCGTCAGATGCTGTTCGATATCGTCGCCGTGAATCGTGCTCTGCCAGCCTGAGCCTGCTGTTTCCTCCGGGGATAATCCTGAGTATTGCACCCAGCGCTGACTCACGAATTCGTTCGAGCCGTCCGGGCGAGTGACAAAGGCCATCGCCGGTATTGTTTCGATCACATCCCGAAGCTTTTTCTGGCTGCGCCGCAGCGCTTCCTCGGCCTGTTTGCGCTCGGTAATGTCGCGGATCATGACCTGGGCAGCGGGTCCATGCTCCCAAATAATTGGGATAGCCGTCACCTCCACATCCCGAACCTCACCGTTCACCGTAACGAATTTTTCCTCGATCAGCGGCGTCTTTTCTCCCGCTCGAAGCTGGCGCAATCGTTCCCTGACAACCGGGAGCGAATCCGGATGAATGAAATCGAGAACGGAGTGTCCGACGAGCTGGTCGAGGTTTTTTGCGCCAAAGAACCGCACACCCGCCGGGTTCACGTAAAGCAGCGTGCCATCTCGATGAACGCAAATGCTGTTCGGAGAAAATTCGACTAGTACCCGGTAACGCTCCTCGCTTTCTTTTAACGCTTCTTCCGCTCTTTTGCGCTCGCTGATATCGCGCAAGATTGCCTGGAAATATCCGCCGCGTATCGCGGAGACGGAGACCTCTACCGGAACAATCTCGCCGTTCTTGCGCACAAATTTCCTCTCGTAACGCAAAGCGCTTCTTCCCGTCAATTTTTTCAGTCGATCTTGAAACAGGTGGCGTTCCTCGGGCAGATAAGTATCCGTGACCGGCGTGCCAACCAGCTCGTTCTGCGGAATTCCAGCGAGCTCAGCGCCGGCACGGTTTCCCAAAACACAGATGCCGTTGGCATCAACGACATAGATCGCGTCGGGCGAAATCTCGATCAGGTCACGATATTTCTCTTCACTCTTGCGCAGTTTTTCTTCTGCAGATTTGCGCTCGGTCACGTCCCGCAGCGTACAAAGCGTGGACAAAAATTCGCCGCTATCTGAGAGAAGTGGAACCGATACGGCGTCAAAATGGACAACGGCGCCATCTTTTGTTCGCCAGCGAACCTGGTATTCCCGGGTACTTCCTTGTGCGAGGTCGTGCAGAATTTGGTCGACTGCCGTGCAATCCTCGGGGAGCAGCAGGCATTCTGAAATTTTTGTCCCGCGCAATTCCGTTTCTGAATAACCGCTCAGTTGAATGCCGCGCTGGTTAATGCAGAGAATGTTTCCCGATCGATCCAGAGAAAGGATGACATCCCGGGATAATTTGAACAGGTGCTTCGCCGCGCTTTCGTTATCGTCGATCCCAGCTGAAGGTTCCCGTGGACTGAGTTCCGCTGACGGCGAAGCCATACTGGAGTGCTGGACGGATTCAACAGCGGTAACCTCTGATTTCATAGCGACTTAGTGAGCCGTCCGTGTAAACCCATTCCTCATGCGGACGTTGGGCCGCGTGCACATGGCAGAAATCTAACAAGCCAAAGACGTCGCGCCACTTTTGTTTCCTCCCTCGAAAGAGGTGTTATCCGTTCTCTCCTGCGAAGCACCGAAAAATCCTCCCACCGCTTCGTGGTAGCGCGACGCCAGATTGCCTAGGTTTTGATAAACAAAAAAGTAACAGAAATGAAACCTAAACGAACTCAAACCACTTCAAGGCCCAAGTTGCCGATGGTCCCTCGGCGCACCCGACGACGTCATGATCCAATGCTCGTTCTGAACATGGCCCTTTTTAACTTCACCGATGGATGGAACCGCGCGTTTTCCAGGGAGCAGTACGCGCGTTTCAGCGTCTAAACAACATGGTTCACGCGATGGAACGCGCTCCAGCCGCAATGAACGCGGCCAGACACTTTGTCATTGTGAAGGCACCCGTTGATCGCGTCTATCAGCAGTGGTCGCGTCTGGAAGACCTTCCCAAATTCGTCCCGCCGCTGCGGGAGGTGCGCAAAATCGATGACACGCACTTTTCCTATAATTGGCATCCGGATGGCAGCCACCAAAACGGGGTCTTCCATATCGTACTTCAAATACCCGGGCGCCGGATCGCGTGGCGGTCCATGTCCAACGGCTTCATGTCGGGCGTGGTGTCTTTCGAGCCGCGTTCTCAAGAGGAAACGGAAGTGACGCTGAAGATCCGCTCAGTTTTCGATTCTCCAAGTCTTTCCCAAAGGGTGGAGGAATACCTGGGCAATTTCAAACGGATGGTTGAGAGGGGAAAGGACCGATCATGACGAGATTTCGGGATCCAGAAGAGTTGGTCGCGGCTTATTGGCAAAAGCTAGCGAGCTCTGTTAAAAACGGAGCCTTGCCGCACTTGAAAACACAAGTGATAAAGCGGCGATTGCGGTCACGGCCATCCCGCAACGGCGGGAGTGTGCGGCAGCGCTCTGCCGCTTTACGGGCCGGGAAACACCTGCCTGCGATACGTCGCACGATCAGACAGCATGCACAGCTTCATTCGCATTCCTGACATAATAAGATGTGAATTGTTCGGTTAGCTCTGAGGGGACAGCTATACAGACTGATCGTGCCGACCAGGCATGTGAACAGCGGCGAACGGCAAAAAAGGAAACGCTATGGATGAGAATCTCGAAAAAGTGAAATTGCTAGCGGCAGATTTGCGCGATGGGAAAGAATTTCCGCGCAGCCTGCCTTTGGAACTCCAGGAGTATATGGAAGATTATATTCAGCAGTTCAATCCCCGTAACAGAGTGGTGCATCATTGGTTCGACGTTTGCGACTTGGAAGAAGAACGGATCTGAGCGACTGACGCAGACACTCTTGTCTGCGAATATATTGATGCGCGGACGGGTCACGCAGGCAAGATTGCCTGAGGGAGGACCTGATCTTGAAAAGTACTGTTCAAGCATCATCTGAAGTACCCGGCATCGTGGAACATCTTTTTCGTCACGAGGGGGCGAAGATGGTTGCCATTCTCACCAGAATCTTTGGCATCGAGCATCTCAACCTTGCGGAAGACGTTGTTCAGGAAGCGCTCGCGCGAGCTTTGCAGACCTGGCCGTTCTATGGAGTTCCGAAGAATCCCTCAGCATGGATTATGCGGGCGTCGCGCAATCTCGCGTTGGACGTAGTTCGCCGGCGAAAAGTATTTCAAAATAAACAGGCGGAACTCATTCGCCTGATGGATCACGAAGGCGCCACGCCGGAAGAAGCGATTTTCTCGGAAAACGAAATTAGCGACGATCGTTTGCGATTATTATTCGTCTGTTGCCATCCGGTCATTCCAGCGGAGGCGCATGTCGCACTCGCGTTGAAGACGCTATGCGGCTTTAGTGTCGCGGAGATTGGCCACGCATTTCTAACCACAGAGGCCGCAATTGCCAAACGACTGACCAGGGCAAAACAGAAAATCAATCAGGCGCGAATCCCGTTTGAAATTCCCGCAGGTAGAGAATTGGAAGAGCGATTAGATAGCGTGTTGCAATCGCTTTACCTGCTGTTCAATGAAGGCTACAAAGCGTCGAGCGGCGAAAGCCTTGTCCGCGAGGAGCTCTGTGAAGAGGCAATTCGCCTTGCGGAATTATTGGTGGCACATCCGGCCGGCAATCAGCCGAAGACCCACGCACTGCTGGCATTGATGTTTCTCAACGCCGCGCGCAATCCGACACGGCTGGACCACGAAGGCAATCTGTTACGCCTGCAGAAGCAGGACCGCACGCGCTGGGACAAATCAATGATCGCTCGCGGAATGTTTCACTTTGCGCAATCGGCAGCGGGCGACCAGCTCAGCGAGTATCACCTTCAGGCGGGGATCGCTGCCTGTCATTGCGCCGCAAAGGATTACGAATCCACCGATTGGCAGAAGATCCTTTCGCTTTACGATCGATTAATCGAAATTGATCAGTCGCCGGTTGCGGCTCTCAATCGTGCCGTGGTCATCGCTAATATCCGTGGGCCAAAAGCGGGGCTCGAAGCGGTGCGAGACGTTCGAGATCTCAATAAACTGACTTCGTATTACCTGCTCTATGCCGTGCTCGGCGAATTCGAAATGCAGTGTGGCAACCTGCAAGCCGCCGCCGAAGAGTTCCGAAAATCGTTTGAGCTCGCAGAAACCAAATCGGAGCGAGCGTTTCTTCTGCAACGATTGCAGCGTTGCATTGAGGAACAGACCACCGGAAAAGTTTTGTCCTAAATCGGCTTGGTCATTCGTCTTATTTCTAAAATCACACCTTGATAGAAAGGAAAACATGAACAAGTCAGAGAAGAAACAAGCAGCTAGCGTCGTTTGGTTTGAAATTCCGGCCGACAACCCAGAGCGCGCCAAGGCGTTTTACAACAGTTTGTTTGGCTGGAACATTAATCCGTTCCCCGGGGGAGGCGATTACTGGCACATCGATACTGGTGGCACTGACGACAGCCCCGATGGGGCGCTAAAGGGACGCAAACATCCGCAAGAACCGATCGTAAACTACATAAACGTGGATTCGGTCACCAACTTTTCCAAAAAAATCGAGAAACTTGGCGGTAAAATCTGCCTGGCCAAAACAGCGGTGCCGCAGATGGGTTATTTCGCTGTTTGCCAGGATACCGAGAGCAACTCGTTTGGAATTTGGGAGAGCGATGCGAATGCGAAATAATTGTCCCGAACTGAACCGCTAGTTCGTTGTAATTCGAAACAACAAAACCTCATAACTACGAAAAACTATCTTTAATATGAATACACAAAAGCAAAACGGTTACATGCTGCTTTTCCGCAGCGATGAATGGTATGAAGAGCTCTCGCACGACGAGATCCGGAAAGTCATCGATCAGAACAACGCTTGGATTGAAGGATTAATCGCGCAGGGCAAAGCTAAACCTGGCCACGCACTCCAACGTAACGGTGCAACGGTTTCCGGCAAAAACGGACGGATCGTTTCGGATGGACCTTTCACTGAATCCAAAGAGGTCATAGGTGGATTCTTGCTATTGCACGTCGAAACTATTGCAGAAGCCATTGCCGTTGCCCAGAGCAGCCCGACTCTTGCTTACGGCACTTCAATCGAAATTCGCCCGGTGACTGAAGAATGTCCACTCGATGTCCGCGCACGTGAATTGGCTCGGGAAGAACAACTCATAAACGCTTGAACTTAACAATACTTAGCTCTTAACCATCAACACAGAATATGAACACACAAAATCAAAACGGATATATGTTGTTGTTTCGCGGCACCGACCTGCGCAAAGGTCTTTCACCAGAGGAACTGCAAAAGGTCTCCGAAAAATGGATGACCTGGTTCAGGAGTCTGACCGAACAGGGAAAAGCGGTGGCCGGACAGCCACTGGAACGCGATGGGAAAATCGTCTCGGGTAAAGACCGCGTCGTCTCCGATGGTCCATTCGCTGAATCCAAAGAGGCGATCGGTGGGTATTTCCTTCTGGATGTTGCTACAATGGACGAAGCGGTTGCCATCGCGAGGGAATGTCCTGGTTTGGCGTACGGTATCCGCGTGGAAGTCAGACCTGTAGCGGCCGAATGCCCCATCGCAACACCTGCGCGCACAGAAGCGCAGTTCGCACAAGCGTGACCAATTCAGCCTTCACAATTAACTCTCAACTTACGACTCAGTTTATGACTCTGTATGTGGACGGATTTGTAATTCCGGTCCCGAAGAAGAACCTAAACGTTTATCGTCGCATGGCGCAGAAGGCCGGCAAAATCTGGCGTGACCACGGCGCGCTCGAATTCCGCGAGTGTGTTGGCGACGACTTAAACGTTAAAATGGGGTTGCCGTTTCCACGCGGGATCAAGATCAAACCTGCCGAAACTGTGGTGTTTTCGTGGATTACTTACAAGTCCCGTGCACATCGCGACCGAGTGAACATCAGGGTCATAAAAGATCCGCGCTTCGACAAGATGCCCAAAACAATGCCCTTCGACGTGAAGCGTATGCTCTACGGTGGATTCAAGACCATCGTCAAAGTCTAAGCTCCTCTGGTATCAGTGGACATCGACATTATCGGTGAAACCAGAGCAGCATAGAAATGATTTTACTCAATAACGTTAAAAACTTTCTAGACTTGGCAGATTCCGGGTTGAGGGCGATCAGGCTCCATCGGCAGGCATCAGCGAATTGCCTTAGAGAGGGCCTGCCCTCGGCCGATCTTTCGATTCACAAGACGGCTAGATAGTTTTAGGGCGGACTGGCCCTGGCGAGCATCCTTTTCGGGCAAAGGTCGGTAAGTCAAAGTGGCCTTATTTGATGCTCGTTAACTGGATATTGAAAAACATGTCCCAAACGTCCTGCTTAGTTCGTCGTATTTATTGAAGTTGAACTAACATCCTTTTTCAATCCGATCGAAATCATCAGACAAACGAAACAAGACAAAATGAAAATTGAGACCTTGGAAACAACAACGGATGAAAGCGAAGTGAATCTTTCCAAAATTGTGTCAGAAACTGACTGGCTCGTCGCACGCAAGGATCTGCTGACGCGAGAAAAAGAACTGACGCGACTACGTGACGAAGTGAGCCGCCATCGGCGCGAACTGCCATGGGTTAGGGTGAAGAAGCAATACGTTTTCGAGGGACACAACGGCAGGGAAACTCTGAAGGACCTCTTCGATGGCCGCAGTCAACTGATTGTTTATCACTTCATGTTTGGTCCCGATTGGGAGGAGGGCTGCAAGAGCTGTTCGTATCTGGCGGATCATTTTGACGGCGCAAACTGGCATCTCCCACACCGCGACGTTTCATTCACTGTCATCTCGCGCGCGCCTTTGCCGAAACTCGAAGCTTACAAAAAGCGGTTGGGTTGGCGGTTCAAGTGGTTGTCGTCTTACGGCAACGATTTCAATTTTGATTATGGCGTCTCGTTTACGAAGGCGGACGCGGAGAAGAACGAAGCTTATTACAACTACACCAAGGGAGAATTTATTTTGGATGAGCTTCCTGGGTTAAGCGTTTTTTACAAGAATGAGGACGGCGAAGTTTTTCACACCTATTCCACCTACGCGCGCGGGCTCGACAACCTGGTCGGGGCTTATAATTTTCTCGATCTCGTCCCAAAGGGACGCGACGAAGACCACTTCGATTTTTCGATGGAGTGGGTCCGGCGCCACGACCAATACTGAAACGGGAAACGCATAAGGAAAAGCATGAATCGCGTAGTTCACTTTGAGATTTACACCGATGACCCGAAAGCTGTGCAGCCGTTTTATCAGGATGTTTTCGGCTGGAAGTTCCAGAAATTTGAGGGCGGCCCGATGGAATACTGGCTTGTCACAACCGGCGATGACAAGCAGCCGGGAATCAACGGCGGTGTCACTGGTCCGCGCGAAGGGCAAAACCCCGGTACGCTGAATACCATTGGCGTCTCGTCGCTTGACGAAGCGATAAAGAAAATTGAGCAATGCGGCGGTAAGATCTGCGTGCCGAAAATGGCAATCCCTAAGGTTGGTTGGCTAGCCTACGCCGAAGACCCTGCCGGCAATGTTTTTGGAATTATCGAACCGGATACCAACGCGAAGTAGAACAGTCCGATCCGCGTGATTTCTGAAAATGCTCAGTCGTCGGGTCTATCTATCGTTCGCGGCTGCGACATCCTTTGCTCTGAGCGCGGTGGCAGCCACCATTTTTGCTCAAACGGAACAGACAAAGGATACACAGGAAAAAAACAACTCGATGGCTAATCCTGCCGCATCACACGAGGTATTTGAGATTCTCACACTGGATATCAAGCCGGGCAGGAGGGATGAATTCCATAATATATACGTGACCCAGTCGGTGCCGCTTTTGAAAAAATGGAATTTCAACCTTGTCGCCTACGGGCCCGCACTGCATGACGCCAATAGCTACTATGTCATCCGTCGTTTCAAGAATTTGGACGAAAGGGAAAAATCCGAGAACGCTTTTTATGACAGCGACGATTGGAAGTTGGGTCCGCGCGATGCCATCATGGGGCTGGTCGAACATTTTGCCTATGCGGTCGTTTCTGCCGACACGTTGAAAAAAATATCTGAGGAAATCACGATGACAGACACGAATCCGAAAACGAAAGACAAACGGTAGTAGTTCGAGCAGTGTTCGTGGTTCGCACTGACCGTTTTCACGAAGTGCGCGTCGTTATCAAAACAGGGAGAAAGGAATTTGATGAAGATCGGAATAATCGGCACAGGAAACATGGGGCGCGCTCTTGGTGTGGGTTGGGCGCGCGTGGGACATGAGGTATTTTTCGGTTCACGGGATTTGAACAAAGCGAAAGCAATCGCGACAAATGCTACTGCCTCGACGCAGGCGGGAGACTTTGACGCCGCCGCCGCATTCGGCAAAGTGATCCTCTACACTATTCGAGATCGTTTTCCTTCAAGCGTGCTAAAAAAACCGGAAGCGCTGTCCGGTAAGGTTGTCATTGATTGCAACAACAGTGCGATACTGGGACTCGACGTTCCCGATCCGGGCACACGCCCAGGTATTCATTTCAGCACGTCGGTTCCCTCACACGCCGAACGGCTCGCTGCTGACGTTCCAGGAGCGCATGTGGTAAAGGCTTTTAACACGATGGCGTCTCAGGTCATTGAATTCGACCATGACGAATTGGCGCAGCGGCGCGTTTCCGTCTTTTTATGTTCCGACGATGCGCGGGCGAAATCGGTCGTAAAAGGTTTAGCCGAAGAACTCGGGTTCGTCGGCGTAGATTGCGGCGAACTCGAGCGTGCGCAGCTTGTGGAAAGCGTCGGTGACTTCATCCGTTTCCAAATCATCGGCATGGGCCTGGGTCCCTTCGGGACGATCTCGCTTAATCTAGTACGATAACAATGACAACGAATATGGAATCGACGAAACATCACCCGCTTCGCGGAAAAACTGCGCTGGTAACCGGAGCTTCACGCGGCATCGGTCGCGCGATTGCGCAACGGTTGGCCGCCGATGGCGCCTTGATTGGGATTCATTACGGCGGTAACGATGCAGCAGCCAATGAGACGCTAAAGGCCATTGAACAAACGGAAGGGCATGCGTTCCTTGTGAAAGCGGAGCTTGGCGTGAACGGAGACATCGACACGCTGTTCACCAGACTCGAGAAAGAATTGGCCGACCGACCGTTGGACATTCTGGTGAACAACGCAGCTATTGCTCCCCAGATTGCGATTACTCAAACGACTTTCGAAGAGTTCGACCGGATTTTCTCTATCAACGTGCGCGCTCCGTTCTTCATCATTCAACGCGCTCTTCGGCTTATTCCCGACGGCGGACGGATTATCAACATCTCCTCAGGAGTCACCTGGTTCGCTACTCCAGCGACTGTTTATTCGATGACGAAAGGTGCGCTCAACGTGCTGAGCCGATCATTAGCGAACTCGTTAGGTTCTCGCAACATTACAGTGAATACGATTTCGCCAGGGATCACGGGCACAGACATGAATCCTTCCATTCGAGACAAGGACGCCAAGGCAATTGATCGGGTTGCGGCAATGACGGCTCTCGGTCGTCCGGGACGCGCAAACGATATCGCCGACGCAGTGGCCTTCTTCGCCTCAGATGGCGCGCGGTGGATCACTGGCGAAACTGTTGAGGTTAACGGCGGTCTGTTTCTCGGACCGAGAGAATCTTAGGCTCGCGCGGCAGCAAATCTCTTTTAAATGTCCTGAACTGCTTCGTCGGTTCGTCGTAGAGAAGAAGACACATGCGGAAAGAAAATCATGCCCGCCAACATTCATAAAAGGGAAAAATGAAATTACCTATAACAGGCGGCTGCGTCTGCGGCGCGGTTCGCTACGAACTTAATACTGAGCCAGTCTTGATGTTGAAATGCCATTGCCGCGATTGCCAACACATAACCGGCAGCGGGTTTGCGCCAGCGTTCTTGGTGCCGGCGGGCGCGTTTCGGCTAGCCCGCGGCGAGTTGCGCCACTATCCGACCCCGAGCATCAGGCGTGGAAAGCACAAGCGCGGTTT
>Ga0081540_1001146_pt1 | contig 23395 bp, 20 predicted proteins | sample TabmetS2T1R1_FD_71024 | JGI IMG/M metagenome (GOLD analysis project Ga0081540, IMG submission 71024) | Tabebuia heterophylla rhizosphere microbial communities from the University of Puerto Rico - S2T1R1 | ecosystem: Host-associated > Plants > Roots > Rhizosphere ... | reverse complement strand
TGGACACCCGGTGAGAAGGGCCACGGCGGGGAAGGTCGCAGCAAAGGCTATGGCGGCAGTGGCGGCAAGGGGAGGGCGCGATCGGGACCCGATTCGGGTTAGCACCTGGCGTGAGGTGATCGGGCGCACAAGGCCGGGGTCAGCCGACGCCAGGAGCGCCGTCTTGGTGTCGCCCCTTGCCTGGCCCGCGGCGCCGGCGGCAGGGGCAGCGGAGCTGGCAGGGGCTGAGAACCGGCCGTTCAGCCGTCCTCTGGGGGTGGCTCACCGCCGCTGGCGCGGTCATCGTAGCCGCGCCGCGAGCTGTAGAACATCAGCGCCATGAGGTCACACCCGATCACAACCGAAAAAAAGACGCCCAAACTGAGGGCGATCCAGCCATGGACGCTCATGTGTGCCGTACTGCCCCGCCAGGCACTGACCATAAAACTGAGCGCCAGCGCAAGCAGCCCCAGCAGCACCAGCAAGAGCAGGATCGTCGGCAACGCGCATCACAACCTCCTCCTTTGCGGAGCGCTGTTTGCGCAGGACGTCACAAAGGCCTGGCTCAGTTCAATGCCTCAGGCAGCATTCGGTAAATTCCCGCACGGCGCCTTCTGCGCCACGCGAACCGCGACGCACCGGCGCTAGCGGCCGGCTACGGTTTCAGTGGCAAGCAAATCCTGGTACTCGGGATGACGGGCCATAAAGGCGCGCACGAACGAGCATTGCGGGACCACCTTCATCCCCTGGCGTCGGACATCCTCGAGAACGCCGCGCACAAGCCGCACTCCGATGTTGCGACCGCGCAAAGGCAGCGGGACTTCGGTGTGAAATATGGCGATAGCGCCGGGTAACGGCCGGTAGTTGGCAACGGCAAAGCCGGCCTCGGTCTCAAGCTCGTAGCGGTTGAGCGCGGCGTTATTGCGAATGGCTGGCATGGCGCGACGACTTCTTGGTTTCTTGGCGACGTTTCTAAAGGCGAGAACGGCGTTGCTGATGAAACGCCATCCTGCACGCTGCGTTGCACCTCAATTTGGTCGCTCCCAAGCTCGGATGCTAGAGGCCGTGCACGCCTGGCGCTTGTCCCCGGAAGCTTTATCCGTTTTTGGCCTGGGCGTGGGCGCGACCGGTAACGGCATAGCAAACGCTTGTCGAGCGTGTGCGCGTCCAGGCCTACTGATGCCCAGGCCTACTGATGCCCAGGCCTACTTATGCCCAGGCCTACTTATGCATTGTGTCCACGGCGTCATGTGCCCCCTGAAACGATGCGGGCCTAACGCAGCTCGTGGCGGCTCAGGTTGCGCCTTGCTGAGACGGCCGCGCCAGCCATTATACCGGGCCCCGATACCGGGATCGGGCGCGGGCTGGCGACCAAGAAGGTTCAACGTACTCTGCCGCCTATGGTGGCCCGCGCCGCTGGGCTGCCCGCACCACCTCATGCGGCAATGGCGGCCTTAACGCGTGCGGGCGTGAACGGCAGCTCGCGGATGCGAACGCCCGTCGCATTGGCAACGGCGTTGGCAATTGCGGCCGCGGTTGGACCTTGCGCCGATTCGCCGGTGCCGAGAAACGGTTGCCCCGGCCGGTCGATGAGGTGCACCTCGACATGCTCGGGCAGTTCGGTGAAGCGCAAGATCGGGTAGGTGCTCCAGTCGCGGCTCCTGATACGGGTTTCATCGAAGGCGACCGCCTCGCGCAATGTCCAGCTTGTCGACTGCACAATGCCACCTTCGATCTGGTTGCGCACGCCGTCCGGATTGACGATCTCACCGCTGTCATCGGCGGCCACGAACCGCACTAGCCGTATCTGTCCGCTTTCGCGCTCGACCTCGAGCTCGGCGGCCACCGCCGTATAGGCCGCCAGGTTCTTATACTTGGCAAAGGCGAAGCCACGGCCCAATCCCCTGGAGGGTTTCCGCGCGGCATCCCAACCGAACTTCTCGGCCGCGAGTTCAACGACCGCGCGGGCGCGGGCGTCCGCCAAGTGCCGCAAACGGAATTCGACCGGATCGGCGCCGGCGGCCAGCGCCAGTTCGTCCATGAAACTCTCGAGCGAAAACACGTTCATGTAGGCACCGAGGCCACGCAAGGCAGAGACCCGCAACGGCATCTGTGGGATGAACCGGTGCACGATGCGCATATTGGGGAATTGATAGAGCGGGATGGCATTGCGATCGCCGCCGCCCGTGGGTTGCGGGATCGGTTCCGGCATCGGCTGGCTGAAGGCCCGGCGCAAATGCCAAGCCGGCATCAGATTGCCGGCGCCGCCCGGGCGCGTCGAGTGGGCGTTGCTCCATACCTCGTATTGCCAGGTCGCGATGCTGCCGCGGTCGTCGAGGCTGGCACGCGCGCGCGTCACCATGGCCGCGCCGAACGGCTCCCAGGCGTGCTCCTGGTCGCGCATCCATTGCAGCCGGACGGGACGGCCGGGGAGTGCCATCGCCATCAGGGCCGCATCGGCCGCCACGTCATCGGCGCCGTTGTGACCATAGCAGCCCGAGCCCTCCACGTGGATGCAGCGAATCTTGTCTTGCGCCAGGCCCAGCATCTCGGCCAGCGCGGCGCGAAGCGGGTAGACGCCTTGCGCGTGTGTCCAAACCGTCAGCGCGCCGGCCTCGGCCTGCGCCACGGCGCAGGAGGGCCCAATGGACCCGTGTAACTGATAGGGTCGGTGATAGGTCGCCTCCAACGAGCGCCCAGCAGGTTCGGCAACGTTGCCGACCGAGGCAATGACGTACTCCTTCGAGGCGGCGTTGCGCACCCAATCGTAGAGCTCATTCGGATTGGGCAACGCCTTATCTTCGTCCCACTGGCTCGCCCGTGCCAGCGCATCCATCGCCTGCACGGCCTGGAACTCGCGTTGTGCGGCGACGGCAAGAAAGTGGCCGTCGCGCACGACCTTGAGGACGCCGGGCAGGCGCTCGACGGCGGCAACCTCGACGGAGCGCAGGCGGGCGCCGTAGCTTGGTGGGCGCACGACCCGTGCGTGCACCATGTCGGGTAGGCGCAGATCCTGCACATAGGCGGTCGCACCCGTCACCTTGGCCGGGATGTCGACGCGCGGCATCGGCTTGCCGATCCAGCGATAGCTGCCGGGATCTGTGAGTTTGGATTGCGGGCGCGCTTCCAGGTGCAGGACCTCGGCGGTGGCGAGCTCGCGATAGTCGGCGCGGCGGCCGTCGGGGCTGCTGACGACGCCATCCCTTGCCGTCAGCTGCTCGGCCGGCAGCCCTAGGCGCGCGGCGGCAGCGGCGATCAGCAACTCGCGCGCTTGGGCGGCAGCGTGCCGGATCGCCGTGGCGCTGTCCTGCATCGACTGACTGCCGGAGGTGTAGCCCTCGTTGGGGGTCCTGGCCGTGTCCGCGGTGATGAAGGTAATTTGCTTTGTTTCGACGCTGAGCTCCTCGGCGGCGACCTGCAACAGCGCGGTCTTGATGCCCTGGCCGAGTTCGGCCTTACCGGTGAAGACGCTGATGCCATTGGCGTCGATGCGGATCCAGGCATCGAGCATGGGCGTGGTGCGAAGACTGCCCGGCAATCGCGGCGGCGCGCTCTGGGCCGTGGCGGTGGGAAATGGCGGGCGCGCCAGCGTGAAACTCACCACCAGGGCTGAGCCGGCCCCGAGCAGCGAACGTCGAGACAACATGGCCGGGTGTTGGATCATCGCCGTGCATCCTGTGTGGGTGGGGTATCAACCCCGGCGGATCGCACGGCCTGGGCGGCGCGACGCACGGCCGCCAGAATGCGCATGTGCGTGCCGCAGCGGCACAGGTTCGCCCGCATGTGCGTGCGGATTTCCTGGTCGGAGGGTTGAGCATTGCGGCGAAGCAGGCCCTCGGCGCGCATGATCATGCCGGCAATACAGAAGCCGCACTGCGCCGCCTGCTCGGCGATGAAGGCACGCTGCACGGGGCCCGGATGATCGATGCCGCCCAGTCCTTCCAAGGTCGTGATCTGACGACCCTGGGTCACCGCGATCGGCGTGATACATGACAGGATAGGCCTGTCGTCCAACAAGACGGTGCAGGCACCGCACTGGCCGAGGCCACAGCCGAACTTGGCACCGTTGAGACCGAGCTCGTCGCGCAACGCATAAAGCAGCGGTGTTGCCGCCTCGGCCTCGACGGGATGCGGCCGACCATTGATGTTGAGCGTGAGCATGAAACCTCCTGGGCATGCGCAAAATGCAGAGGGTTGCGATCAAGGCTCCCGAGCCGACTGCCGCGCCTCGCGCACCGTCTCCTCGAGCCCGCTCCACGCCGGTTGATTGCTGAAGGTGGCCCGCAGGTAAGCCATCAGCGCGGCGATTTGAGTGTCGGTAAAGGCCGCGCCAAACCCTGGCATCAGGGCGGCGGGCGAGGCCTTGGGCGGGTCGATGCCTTCGAGAATGACATGGGTGAGATTGCGTGCATCGGCCATTGCAACCACCTTGCTGGAGGTCAAGGCAATACCGTGGGCGGAGAACCCCTGCCCGGTTGGCTCGTGACAGAGCGCGCAAGCACCCGCGTAGATGACGGCGCCATCGCTATTGGCTGTCTTTACATCGCCTCCTGCCGGCCGGGACGTGGCTTGCGCCTCGGGCGCGACCGGCGCTGGGCGCCGGTTGGCGGTGGCCGGACCAAGCATAGCCCCAATGTAGGCGGCGATGGCTTTCACATCTTGTTCGGCGACCATGCCCAAGTTGTTGGCCACGGGCTGCATGGGGCCAGCAGCCACGCCGTGTGGCGGCTCAAAGCCGGTGGTGAGGTACCTAAAAAGCTGCTCGCTTGTCCAGGGCACCGGTGCCGGCGAGGCTCCGTTCAAGGCCGGTGCGTGCCAGCCATCGATGTCGCCGCCGCCGAGGTAACGATCGTTCGCCTCCGCCCCCCAGTGATTGCGGGGGGTGTGACAGGCACCGCAATGGGCTAGGCCTTCCACCAAGTAGGCGCCACGGTTGAGTTCGGCGCTGAGCGTGGGATCGGGCTTGAGCTCGCCGGCTTTGAAATACAGCAGTTTCCAGCCCGCGATCAGGGCGCGCTCAGACCAGGGGAAGGGCAGCTCGTTGTTAGGGGTTTCGGCCCGCACCGGTTCGCGTGTCATCAGGAAGGCGTAAATGGCGCGCAGGTCGCCGACCGATGCCTTTGTGTAATGGTCGTAGGGAAAGGCGGGATAAAGGTGCGCGCCGTCGCGCCGCACGCCCTCGCGCATCGCCCGCAGGAAGGCCGTCTCCGACCAAACGCCTATGCCCGTCTCGGCATCGGGTGTGATGTTGGTGGCATAGACCGTGCCGAATGGCGTCTTGAGCGGCCGCCCGCCCGCATAGGGGGCGCCGCCTTGTTTGCTGTGGCAGACGTTGCAATTGCCGATCAGGGCTAGCTCGGCGCCCTTGGCGATCAGGGCCCGCTCGAAGCTGACGGCCGACGCTGGTTGCATCGCCGGCAGCGCCGGCTGTCGGCTGAAAAAGAGGAAGCCGGCGGCCCCGAGCAGGACGACGCTGAGAACCCCGAAGAGCGCGCGCCTCAGCCGCATTCTCGACTCGCACGCAAAGGGCCCCACCAAGGGGCCTGCCGCCATCAACGCCACCACAACGATCAAGCTGTCCGCTTGTTCCGCCAGCCTGCCCCGGTCGGGCGACGGGGCCCGCCTTATGGCAAGCGTGCGAGCTGTTGCAACAAGACCTTGTTGAACTGTTCCGGGTCTTGCACCTGCGGCGAATGGCCAAGCTCTGGAAAGGCGAGGAGTTGGGACCGCGTGATGCGCTGGTGTGCGAGTTGTGAGAGCTCGGGATAGTTGCCGAGCGTGCTTGCCGCCTCGGGCGGGGCGCGATCCTTGCCGATCGCGGTGGTGTCCTTCTCGCCGATCAGCAGCACGGTTGGCACCGCAATGCGATCGAATTCATAGACGACGGGTTGGCTCATGATCATGTCCGACGTCAGGGCTTGATTCCAGGCAACGAGCTTGCCGGCATCGCCAGCATACATGTCGGCAAGCATCTTCACCCAGCGGTCGTAGGCGGGTTGCCAGGTGCCGGCATAGTAGGTGGTTTGTTGATAGCGCTTGATGCTGTCGAAGGAGGTCTTGAGCTCCCGCTCATAGAGCTGATCGACGCCAACGAGCGGTACACCCTTGGCTTTCCAATCCTCAAGCCCAATCGGATTGACCACGACCAGGGCCGTCATCTCCTGTGGGTACATCAAGGCATAGCGGAAGGCCAGCATGCCACCCATCGAATGCCCCAGCACAATCGGTCGCTCGACGCCGATGCTGGCGAGGAGGGCGCGCGTGTTTGCGGCCAGCTGATGCAGGCCGAACTGGTAGGCTTGCGGCTTGCTGGATTTGCAAAAGCCAATTTGATCGGGCACGACGACGCGATAGCCCTCAGCACGCAGCGGGCCGATGCTGGCCTCCCAGGTGGCGGCGCAAAAATTCTTGCCGTGCAGCAGCACGATGGTGTGACCGTTTGGCTGCGGCGGCCGCACGTCCATGAAGGCCATCGTCAGCGCTTGCCCCTGGGAGGCAAAATCGTAGTGCTGGACCGGGTAGGGGTAGTCGAAGTCGGCGAGCAGGGGGTCGGCGCGGGCGGCGGGCAAGGCCGCGGCGAGCGCAAAAACAAATCCTAGCACCGGTCGAATACCAGCCATGCGTAAGCTCCGCGGGTGTCGGCGCCTCGGCGCCGGCGAGGGCTCGGCCCGGCGAGCCCTTGCCTGGCCCGACGGTTGCGGTCCAAGCGCCGACGGCGTCCAGGCTCGAGGCGTCTTTTGAGCGTTGGGGGAGGCCCAATTCAGCCGCCTAGCGCCACGGCAACGTCGGCGGGCAAGTCCAGTTCCGGAGAACAGGGCACGCAAGCCTGGCGGCGCCGGCCGGCGCGAGACGAGGGCAAGACCGACCTTTCGCCGCGCCAAATTTTTGCTCGCACTCTGGCCGCCGGAGCCTGCGCAACGCTCAAAACCTGAAACGGTCAAGCTGTGCGGGCGTTGTCCACTTGCCACATCGGCTTTGCAACGCTTGGGACGCTTAACAGATGGCCACGACATCGACCACGCTCGGCGAGGATCACCTCGACCGCGTTCACGATGTGCAGCGTCGCCTAAAGGCGATCTTCATCGGCTCGATCGGCAATCTGGTCGAATGGTATGACTTTTATGCCTACGCCGCTTTTGCGCTTTATTTCGCCAGCTCGTTCTTCCCGGGCGAAGACCCGGTGGTGCAGCAGTTGAACGCAGCCGTGCTGTTTGCCATCGGCTTTATCGTGCGACCGATCGGGGGCTGGCTCTTCGGCCATCTCGCCGACCACTACGGCCGCCGCAACGCTCTGATGCTGTCGGTGCTGTTGATGTGCTTCGGCTCGCTGATGATTGCGGTAACGCCCACCTATGCCAGCATCGGCATTGCGGCGCCGGCGCTGTTGGGATTGGCGCGCATCATCCAGGGATTGAGCCTGGGCGGGGAATACGGCACCAGTGCCACCTATCTGACCGAGGTTGCCGACGAGAAGCATCGCGGTTTCTACTCGAGCTTCCAGTACGTGACGTTGATCGGCGGCCAGCTCGCGGCCATTGTGGTATTGCTGGTGCTGCAGCAGGTGTTCCTCAGCGCCGACCAGTTGCGCGCCTGGGGATGGCGCATTCCCTTCGTCATCGGCGCGTTGCTTGCCATCATAGCCCTGATCATGCGCCGCAACCTGCATGAAACCGAGGACTTCATCGCGGCCAAAAAGCTGGTGCGACGCGAAAGCTCCCTGAAGGCTCTGCGCAACTATCCGCGGGAGGTGCTGCTCGTCGTCGGCCTGACCATGGGCGGCACAACCGCCTTTTATACCTATACCACCTATATGCAGAAGTTCTTGAAGCTGTCGGTCGGGCTCAGCGATGCGCAAACCACGCTGGTGACCGGAGCCTCGCTGGTATTTGCGCTTTTTCTGCAGCCAACCTATGGCGCGCTGTCGGACAAGATCGGCCGCAAAACCCTGCTGATCTGGTTTGGCGTGGGCGGCACGCTGTTCACGGTTCCGCTCCTCTACGCGCTGCAGGCCACCAAAAGCGCGCTGGTTGCGTTCTTGCTGATTGCAGCCGCGTGGCTGATTGTTGCCGGCTATACCTCGATTAATGCGGTGGTCAAAGCCGAGCTGTTTCCGACCAAGGTGCGAGCAACGGGTGTAGGCTTGCCCTACGCGCTAACCGTGTCGATCTTCGGCGGCACCGCCGAATCGATCGCCCTGTGGTTCAAGTCGATTGGTCATGAAACCTGGTTCTACTACTACCTGACGGCCGTTATCGCCACCTCGTTGCTGGTTTATCTGACGATGCGTGACACCAAGCGGCACTCGGCGATGGGCCGGCATGAATAGCCGCTGGAGATTAGCCGATCGGCGAACGGCTGCGATCTGCCGGGCAGACGTGCAACCGAGCGCTGCCCCGTCGCTTGGTCCGGCCGGGGAAGCGATCAGCAGGTCGGGCCGGGCCGAAAGCTGTCCTCGATACGCTCGACAATGCGGTCAAACACCTGGCGCTGATCCGACCGATAGATCATTGCGAAACTGTTGATGCGTTGGCCCCCGCAACTGAACATCGCCTTCTCATAGAAGATCTGCCCGTCTTTTTCGCCCGACAGTGCAAACCAGCTGCCGCCGAGGCGGCGGTAACCGATGCGATAGTCAGCGTAGGAATGGCGCGCGACGTAGCTCTGATAGCTCGCCGGCGTGAATTGGGCCTCGTTGCGGAGCGTGCCGACCAGCAGGCGCGCATCGCCGTTTTTGGCAACGAACAGCTGTCCATCACCGGCTTCGGAGGTTCGCTCCACGGCAAAGACATGGCTTGGATACTGTAAACTAAAACCGTAGCGCGGGTTGCTATAGGTGTGCCAATCATCCGCCATGGCGCCACCGGTCAGGAACGCCAGCACCGCCAGCTGCTGCGCTGGTGGAGCGAGGCGTGAGAGGCGCAGTTTTCCGATTTTGTGCGGCATTGGCTGGTCGGTGTCCGTGCACCCAAAGGTCAAGTGGAGCGAACCTTCGCTGCGATCGAGCAAACGGCCCGCACACGCCATTTGCCCGCCGAGCAGAGGCGCCGGACGGAAAACGTCCGGCGCCCGCTGCGTGCCTGCCTGGCTTAGCGCTTCTCTTCCAGTACCAGTTGCACCTTGTCGCCTTGGGTGTCGACGATGGCGACGCGATTTTCTGCGGCAAAGAATTTGTGGCCCTTAAGCTTCGGCACTTGTTGGAGCACGGTGTCGGGGAAGGTGCGAACGTTAGCCCCGCGGGGAACGGACGAGCCTTCGGTCAGCGTCCCCAACCCGAGCGTCGAGCTACGATCGCCCTCAACCGAGCGGAGCACGATTGCCTTTTCTTCCTCCGTCAGCACCAGTACGCTCTGGCCACCGCGGCCCTCGACGCCGGCCGTCCGGCCGGGCCCGGACGCCGTAATGACCTCGACGATCTCGTAGCTATTCGGGTCGACGATACAAATCTCGTCGTTGACGACGACGTACCGATAGCTGCGGTAGGCGGGAACGATCGAAATAATGGTCGCAGGGAGCGGGGCCAACCGGACCGAGCGCGGGACACGTGTCCCGACCGAGATTGAGATGTTGACGTTCGTGGCACGATTGAGGTTGCTCTCCTTAATGAGCGTCTGGTGCACATTGGTGCGTTGCTGCTCGGAAAGCTGCACCCGCTCGCCGGAACTGGAGCGCTCGGTCGACTTTTGCTTTGCGCCGTCCTTGGGCTCTTTCTGGGCGTTGTCCTTGCCGGTGCGATCCTTCGCCTGCCCGGATTTTTCCTGCTCTTTGCCCGGAGCTTGGGCCGTGCCTTTGTCCTTCGAGGGAGTTTGAGCGGTGCCCTTGCCCTCCTTTTCTCGGGGAGTGGTCTGAGCGCTGCCCTTCTTGTCCTGCTCCTTGCTTGGAGCTTGTGCGGTTCCCTTGCCGTTCTTCTCCTGGGTTTGGGCGCCCTTCTCCTTGCTCGGTTCCTTGCTTTGAGCGGCCTTTTCCTTGCCCTGTTCCTTGCCCTGGGCGGCCTTCTCCTTGCCCTTCTCCTTGCTGTCGCCGCGGGAGGCGCCTTGCTCGCTCTTCGGTTCAGCCTTCCTCTGGCTCGTACCCTTTTGCGGCGAACCTTGCTCCTTGGTTTCGCTTTGCGTTTGTGCGGCGCCCGCCTTGTCTTCCGACTTTTGCTGGGCGATCGCAGGCACGGCGCACATCACGAGCGCGATCGCCGTGCCGGCTAGCAGGTTGTGGCGTTGCATCTTTAACTCTCCATTCCGTAGGAGGATTGCTGACTAGCTGGAGCAACGGCTAAGCACTCAAGTTGTTCCGCTTTTGCCAGCAGCAACGGCCCGTTAGCGCGTGCGCGGACGAACGCCCTGAGCAACGGCAACGCCCCTGGCTGCGCGCCGAAGCGCGCTTGACCGCGCGCAGGAAAAAGTTCCTGCAGCCGCGAGAAAGATTAAAGAAAGTTCCGCATCGCCCCGCGCAAAGCCGCGGGATGGGTGGCCGCCTAAAAATTGCCGTCTTGCACGCGGGGGCCGAGACCACGCCATGCACGCGTCCGTAAGCGCCGCCGCGTGCCGCAAGGCTTGGCGAGGATAAGGGGTGACCGCCGCAGGGTTCTGGGAGCGGCGGTCACGCGTGGCTTAGCCGGCCGCCCTCAGATTGACCTTGCTCTCGGCAATCCGGGTCAACTTCTGGTCGGCAGCCTTTTCCTCGCCCAAGGTTTGTTCCAACAGCCGCGCCGCATCATTGCGGCCAAGCTGCTTGGCCCAGGCGATTAAAGATCCATAGCGCGTGATCTCGTAGTGCTCGACGGCCTGGCCCGCAGCAATAATGGCCGCATCCAACACAGCCTTATCGTCGACTTCACCCGTCACCTCTTCGGCTTCCTCGATAATGCCGTCGATCGCCGGACAGTTCACCGATTTTGGCTTCTGGCCGAGCATCTGGAAGACCTGCTCCAAACGTTTGACGTGGCCCTTGGTCTCGCCAAGGTGCGCTTGCAGGCCTTGCTTGAGCTGTGCGTCGCTCGCCGTCTCGATCATCTCGGGCAGCGATTTCACGATCTTATTTTCGGCGTAGTAGATGTCCTGCAAGGTATGCAGGAAGAGGTCGTCCATGGTTTCGATGTCTTTGCTGAACAGTCCCATCTTGGTTTCCTGTAGGGGGTTGATGGCGGTGCGAGCATCGCGCGTTTTGCTGGCGGGGATATGGGGCTAAACGGCAGGGGCAAGGTGCAGTTCCAAAACGAAAACCGGCCTCACCTCGGCCGCCACATTGCCCCAGCAACTCGAAGCCGGACGCGCCAAAGTGCGCCCGCGACGCTGCGGAACCATGGCTATTGCGACGTCAGCGTAAGGAAGATGACAGACAAGGTTGTCGCAAGAATGAGCGATCTCAACTAAGCCTGAAGACGGCGTGCTGAGTCGGGGTGCGGGCTGGGGGCAACTGTGTCACCTGACACCGTTAGGCGCCGAGCCGAGATACTGGAAAAGATCGAAGCGTGTACCGCCCGGATTAGGGTGACGCAGGCTCGCATCGATGCGCGCAAGGCAAACGGCCTCGACGCGGGCATCGATGAAAAATGGATGGCGACCGAGCTCGACCTTCTCGGCATTCTCGTCGACGTCCTGAAAACGCTGAAGCGGAGCGGCGGCAGGGCGTGATCGCCGGCGGCGCAGGATTGCGCGCGAATCGCGCGCGAGGTTCCGCGCGCCCGTTTTGCGCCTGGCAATGGGGGCGCCCCGTGCCTTTCGCCGCACCGACCTCAGATACCCTTCAAGAATTCAATGAGGTCCTTTTTATCCGCGGCACTGAGGTTCAAGTTGAGGTGGCCGTCGTAGTGGTTGACGACGTCGAGCAGCGTGGCAAACCGGCCATCGTGATAAAAGCCGCCCGTCTGGTGGGTCCACAGGCCGGCCAGGGGTGCGGTGCGATACATGTGGGTGGGTGAGCGATCGGCTTGAAAGGCGTCGACGCCAATCTCGCTCGGGGCATGCAGATTGTTGCCGGGCTCGCTATAGATTGGCGGCACGTGGCAGGTCGCGCACCTGGCCTTGCCATTGAACAACGTCTTGCCTCGCGCGAAGGCGGCTTGGTCAAACGATCCGAGCCGTGGCTTCGGCGCAGGGATCGACAGCTGGTAGATATGCAGCGCCGCCCGCTTGGATGTCGTGTGATCCGGTGAGCCGCGGGTGTTGAACGATCCACTCTTGGCGGCGACGGGGAATTGATCCTTGTCGCCAAGCCTCGCATCGAAAAAGGTCCCGGCCCCGTGCATTTCGGTGGCCGCCACGTAGGCGTTCCAGTAGGGGACGGATCCAAACCCGGTCCAGGTGTAAAGGTTGATGCCCGCGAGGCCGAAGGCCGGCGGGATCAGCGTGCCGGCCTGCTTGCCGTCGGGACGCAATGCCTTGCCATCCTTGTCGAGTTCGGCGTCGAAGCGGCCCGGACCCCAACTTGCCAAAACCTTCTTTACAGTCTCGACATCGACGCCGAGTAAGTCGGTAAACGGCTTGAGGTTCGGCGACAGCGCGACGATGGCACCAACGTTAAGGTCGCGGTTGGCCCAGCCGTCGAGGCGCTTGCCAATTCCCCGGGCAAAGGCGTTGTCAACGGTGGAATGGCACAAGGCGCACTGGATACCCATGCCCTTTACGCTGCCGTCGCGATTGAGAAGGGCCGTCACCCCTACGACGGCGTTGAGCTTGAGGAGGGCGAGGGTGGTTGCCGCGTCGTCAAGCGATCGCCTTGTGAAGCTGCAGCTGGTCGCCCAGAACGCCTCGCTGCCGAAGGTGTCGTAGCGAAAGATTTTGCGGCCCTTGCTCAGCATGGTCTCGGCGTAGCGATCGATCTCGGCGTCAAAGCCTTTGCGCGGGGCAGGGGCGGCGGAGGCCACCAGGGCCGCAAACAAACCGCCGGCCGCAACGACAGCAAACGAACGCTCCTCCCATTTCCGGCCCACGCGCGCGCGGCGCCGCCTGCCGGTGTTCCCGTTCGTTTAAGGCGTGTAGCGGCGCCCGCTTTAGCCGGCGGCCGGCGGCAATAGCCCAAGGCGGTGCAGCACCTCGTCGGTTACGTTGAGGCAGCGAGCCCCTGCGAAGGGAAATACGTCCGTCAAGACAGGGGAGAGCTTTTCATCGAGAGAATGCCGCAACAATTTGCGTGCCCGGTGCAAGCGCGTCTTCACCGTCTCGGGGCGCAGCCCCAGGAAATCCGAGGTCTCTTCAATACTCATATCCTCGACATCGCGCATGACGAACACCACCCGGAAAATCTCCGGCAGCTCGTCGATGGCCTGTTCGATGAGCCGGCGGATCTCGTGCTGGGCCGCCGTGCGCTCGGGATCTTGGTTGGGGCTCATGGTCGGAAAGGGAATGACTTGGGCGCCGTTGCTTTGCGGCAAATCAAGAACCGATAAATCCACCGTCGGGCGCCGGCGCCGCAGGCGACCAAGGGCCTCGTTGAGGGTGATGCGCGTAAGCCAAGTGGCCAAGCTCGACTCGGCTCGGAATTTGGCAAGGTTACCGAAAGCGAGAACATAGGCCTCCTGCACCACGTCTTCGGCTTCGCTGTCGTCGTGGACGACACTGCGGGCCACACGGTAGAGCCGCCGGTTGTGACGCTGCATAATCGTCCGGAAGGCCTCGCCGTCCCTCGCCAGCGCCAAGCGCACGAGTTCCGCATCGCTGCGAGCCTGCAAATCGCCGCCGCGTCGATACTCAAGCCTGGACATGGCGTCTTCCCTGGTTCTCGTTGGCCATTTGACGTGTCATCGCCCAAAAGGTTCCCGAACCGACCCTGCGACCGGACCGGCCTCAGCCGTGGGTTGGACCCGGGATAGCCTCTCCCTGGCCCGACGCAAAATAGCACTGGCAGGCTCTGAAATCCGAAGGCCATCGCTCGCTGAGGGGAGAGGCGGCGCGCTGCGGCGGGATCTGGTTGCGGCTGCTGCGGGTCGCGGGCTCGAGGCCCGCGAGGCAGGCTAGCCGGTTGGGCGCCAACGGACGTTTTTGCGGGCAATGCCGCCGGCCCGCTTGGCAGACCACCGCGGCGGCCGCCACCGCCCCGGGCGCACCTCTGCCATGTCAAGGCGCGACGGCACTTGCCGCGCGCGATCCTGGACCTGCGGGCCCGAATTGCCGTACCGTCGGTCAAAGGTCGGCAAGGGCGACCCAGTCAATCGGTGCAACGAGGAACGCTCATGAAACGCAACACCTTACTGTCACGCCGTCGCCTGCTGCAGGGCGCCGGCGCGACCGCGATCGGCGCATTTCCGGCGATTTCCTACGGCCAGGCCGAAGTCATCAAAATCGGCCACCTGACGCCGCGCACCGGCTTTCTCGGCACCCTCGGGGAGTTCGCCGTGCAGGCGGCGGATCTGGCCGTTGAGGAGATCAATGCCGGCGGCGGAGTGATGGGGCGCAGGATCGACCTCATCAAGGAGGATTCGGTCAACCCGCAAACCGCCTCGACCAAGGCCGAGCGCATGGTGGAACGCGACAAGGTGGCCTGCATTGTCGGGGAAATCTCCTCCGCCTCCGGTCTCACCATTTCGCAGGTTGCCGACCGCACCAAGACGTTGTTCGTCAACACCGGTTGCAATTCCGACGAGCTCAGGGGCAAGGGCTGCAAAAAGTTTATGGCCCACGTGGAGTCCGCCAATTCCATGTATGTGAAGACGGTGGGGCGGGCGCTGCTCGCCAACAATCTCGTCAAGGGCAAAAAGTGGTTCTCGCTTACCGCCGATTATGCCTTCGGCCATGATCTGCTGCGCGTCGCCAAGCGCTTTATGGAAAGCAATGGCGGCCAATTCGCATCCGACAAACTGGTGCCCACCGATGCCACCGACTTCTCGGCCCTGCTGCTCGAGATCCGCAGCGCCAAGCCCGACCTCGTGGTGTCGAACCTGGCGGGTCTGCAGATCACCAATTTTCTCAAGCAATATTCGGAGTTCGGCCTCGACTTTCCGGTCGCGGGCTTTGGCTTCGACACCGCCGTCGCCTGGGGCGCGGGCAAGGGCAACTTCTTCGGCACCTGGCCATTGGTGTGGCATCACCTGATCGACACGCCTGGCTCCAAGGCGTTCGTGGCCGCATTCAGCAAAAAGTACAACCGGCCCCCCGAGAACCAGGCTTGGGGCGATTATATGGCCTTGAAAATCCTGGCCCAATCGATGAATGAAGCGAAATCGACTGAGGCGGCAAAGCTGGTTGAGTACTGGGAGAAGGGTGCGAAGTTCGATCTGCTCAAAACGCGACCGGGCTATTTCCGGGCCTGGGATCACCAGCTGATGCACGAAATGTACGCGGTCGAGGCGCTGAAGGCCTCCGAGCTGAAAAACCAATGGGACATTTACCGGCCTAGTCCAGCCATACCCGCCGCGAACGAGGAGCTGGAGGCCATCGCTCCGACGAAGGAGGAGAACGCCTGCACCTTCGCCTGATCGGCTAAGCGCAGCGGGAGGCGCTCAATAGCGCCTCCCAGTCGCGATGGGTGTGGAGAAGCCGGAGTGCAGTCAGTACTCTTCCTGCAGCACGTTCTGAACGGCCTGCTGGCCGGCACATACTATCTGCTGATTGCGCTCGGATTGTCCCTGATCTTTTCCCTCGGGGGCATCGTCAATCTTGCCCATGGCGCCTTCTATGCGATCGGTGCCTACCTGACGGTGGTGTTGTCGCCGACGATCGGCTTTGGCGGCTCGATCGTGGTCTCGCCGGCGCTGGTTGGCCTATTGGGCGTGATCATCGAGCGCACGCTGTTTCGCCGCTTCTACAAGGCCGATCCAAGTCTGTCCTTGATCCTCACCTTCGGCCTGGCCATGGTTGCCGAGCAGATTTTGCGCATGATTTTCGGCGCGCCGCCCCTGTCCTTTTCCATTCCCTCTGAGCTGCGCGGCCAACTTTTCGTCGGGGGCTTCATTTATCCCTACTACCGCGTGCTTGTGCTGCTGGTTGCGGCGGCCTGCGTTGGTGGTCTGTGGTTCCTGCTGCAGCGCACCGCCTTCGGGCGCGTGGTGCGCGCAGGCGTGCAGAGCCCGGACATGGTCGGCGCCCTCGGCATCTCCCTTGAGCCTTACATGATGGCGGTAGCCTTCCTCGGTGTTGGGCTCGCCGGTCTCGCCGGTGTCATGCTGGCACCGATCTTCTCAATCCATCCCGCGATGGGAAATGAGATCATAACGGCAGCTTTCGTGGTGGTGGTGATCGGCGGCCTTGGCTCCTTCTGGGGTGTTGTCGTCGCCGCCATGATCGTTGGTCTGGTGAAGGGACTGGTGGTTGCCTTCGGCTATCCGCAGTTCTCCGAGGCGGCCATGTATCTGCTCATGCTGTTGGTGCTGCTGGTGCGCCCGCGCGGCCTCTTCGGCGAGCGCATCCAGCGGTTCGAATGAGGCGTGCGAAATGCCGCAAGCACGCGACCTGTTGATCGCCGCCGCCGCCCTGGTGCTGTTGCCGTTCGCACTCACCTCGCTGGGGCTCGGCATCACCTCGGCCACCGAGGTCGTGGTATTCGCCATTGCCTGCACGGCGCTTAACGTCTTGGTGGGCTACACCGGGCTGACCTCCTTCGGTCACGGCGCCTGGTTCGGGTTGGCCGCCTATGCGGCCGGCTTGGCGCAGCTCAAGCTGTTTCCGGGCGCAATCGTGCTGCCGATCCTGGTGGCGGTGGCCGTGGTGGCGGCCATAGCGCTGGTCTTCGGCTATGTCATTTTGCGACGGCGCGGCGTTTATTTTTCGCTGCTGACGCTCGCCTTGGCGGCAATGCTTTATACCATTGCCTTCCGTTGGACCGAGGTGACCGGCGGCGAAAATGGTCTGGGCGGTATCACCCGACCGACGCTTGCCGGGGTTTCCCTCGACAGCTCGCTGGCCTTTTATGTGCTGGTCGCCATGGTGGGTTTTGCCCTCGCCTACCTGCTGTGGCGCTTTCATCGCTCGCCGGTGGGTCACGTCCTGGTGGCGATCCGCGAGAACGAGACGCGCGCGCGGTTCATTGGTTATCAGGCCAATCAGTACAAGCTGTTGGCTTTCGTGGTTTCGGCGACGGTCACGGGCCTGGCCGGTACGCTGCTGCTCTTCAACAATCGCATGACCTCCGCCGACCCGATTTCGGTGGCCTTCTCCGGCGAATTGCTGGCGATGGTCATTATCGGGGGAATGCGCTCATTCCTTGGACCCGCGCTCGGTGCCCTCTTTTTTGTAATCTTTCGCGACTATCTCTCCAGCATCACCGAAAACTGGCTGCTTTACTTCGGCCTGTTGTTTGTCGCCTTCATCGTGTTTTCGCCGACGGGGCTCGTCGGCTTGGGTGAGCGGCTTTGGGCGCCGTTTGCCGGCAAGAGGGTGGAAGAGGCCGCCATGGCCGGCCGGCAGGCCGGCAGCGTCGAGCTCCCCGGCTTCCTGCGGCCGCAGGCGCACCGGCAGGGTGCGATTTTGACGGTCGAGGGAATTTCCAAAAGCTTTGGTGGCATCAAAGCCGTCCGGGGCGCGAGCTTCCGCGTCAAGGATCGCAGCCTGCACGCCCTGATTGGACCGAACGGTGCCGGCAAGACCACGGCCTTCAATGTGATCTCGGGCATGTATCCCCCGGATGCGGGCAAGGTCGTGCTCGAGGAGCGCTCGGTTGGCGGACTGTCCCCCGGCGCCGTCACCCAGGCCGGTATCGGTCGATCCTTCCAAATCACCAATCTCTTCCCGGCTCTGACGGTGCTCGAAAACGTGCGCCTCGCCGTGCAATCGCGTGACCGGAAGCGCTTCAACTTTTGGACGGCGGCCGAGAGCCTCAACCAGGTCAACAGCGAAACGGCGGCCATGATCCGCACCATGGGTCTCGCCGGCATCGAGCGGGTGGAGGCCGGATCGCTATCTTATGGCGGCCAACGCCTGCTCGATATGGCGCTGGCGCTTGCAACCAAGCCGCGGGTGCTTCTGCTCGATGAGCCGCTGGCGGGGCTGGCCGCCGCCGAACGCGAGCGCATTGGGCGGCTGATCAAGCAGATCTCGACCGACATCCCGGTTTTGCTGGTGGAGCACGACATCGACCGCGTGTTCCAGCTGGCCGATGCGGTCACCGTGATGAACGACGGCCAGGTCTTGATCGACGGCACCGTCGAGGCGGCCCGCTCGTCCGCCAAAGTGCAAGAGGTTTATATCGGCTCGGGCAGCCACGCGCTTGCCGGCAAGGCCCGGGCATCGGCCGCCCAGCCCCAGACAGTGCTGGTTCTCGACGGCATCAACACCTTTTACGGCAAGAGCCACATCCTGCACGACGTTGGCTTCGCCGTGCACGAAAAGGAGATCGTGGCCCTGCTCGGGCGCAATGGTGCGGGAAAGTCGACGCTGCTCAAGACAATCGTCGGCATCGCGCCGCCGGCCACGGGCAGCATTCTGCTGGGGGGCGAAGAGCTCGCGCGCCGCCCCGCGGCCGAAATCACCCGCCGCGGTATTTCCTATGTGCCGCAGGGGCGTGGGTTGTTTGCGGGAATGAGCGTGGCGGAGAACATGGAGCTTGGTCGTCTGCGCCGACGCAATCAGGCCGGCAGCTACTGGGACGAGGACAAGATCTTTGCCTTTTTCCCGCGCATTAAGGAGCGCTGGCGCTCGCCCGCCGACTATCTTTCCGGCGGCGAGCAGCAAATGGTGGCGGTCGCGCGCGCGCTTTCGGGGGATACGCGCGTGCTGTTGCTCGACGAGCCGTTCGAGGGCCTGGCGCCGGCCATCATCGAGGAGTTGTTTGAGGCATTCGACAAGCTCCGGCAGGAGATCTCGATCGTGATCGTCGATCACCATCTCGATCTCGCCCTGGCGCTGTCGGACCGCACCGTTGCGCTCGAGCGCGGCCAGATCATTCACGTTGGGCCCTCCAAAGCCCTCTCGGAGGACCTCGACCTGCGCCGCAAGGTGTTGTGGCTCTGAGGGCCGCTCGGCATCGCGCCGATTGAAACGCGGCGGGGCTGTGCCATGTTGGCTGAGGAGGATGCGCCGGGCGGCATACGCTCAGCGCAGCCAGGTTGAGGATAATGGACATGCGCGACCCCCGAGCCCTTTTGAGCACCGAGCAGCTGGCCGCCTCTCTCGGCGAGCCCAATCTCAGGATCTACGACTGCACCACCTATCTCGAACCCGCGCCCGCCGACAGTGACCAGCCTTATCGCGTGGTCCCGGGTCACCGCAGCTTTGAGGAGGGCCATATCCCCGGGGCGGGATTTCTCGACTTGCAAGGCGAGTTTTCCGATCAGGCGACGCGGCTTCGCTTCATGTTGCCGGCAACCGCCGCGCTCGAAGCCGCCTTCGGCCGGCATGGCATCGGGGCTGGGATGCGGGTCGTGCTCTACAGCCTCGGCACGAGCATGTGGGCCACGCGGTTTTGGTGGATGCTCAAATCGCTGGGATTTGATCACGCTTCGGTTCTGGACGGCGGCTTCGACAAATGGAAAGCGGAGGGGCGCGCCATCGAGCGGGGAGCGGCAAAAGGCTATGCCGCCGCCACGTTTACGGCGGCGCCACGTCCGGGCTATTTCAGCGACCGGCGCGCCGTCGCGGCCGCACTCGGCAGTTCCACAAAAATCGTCAACGCGCTTGGGCCGCAATTTCACAAGGGCTTGGAGCCGAGCCGCTATGGCCGGCCGGGGCGCATCCCCGGCAGTGTCAACGTTCCCGCCGCGAGCCTGGTCGGCGCGGACAAGACCTTCACCAGCCTCGCCGATGCGGCGGCCAAGTTCTCGACGCAAGGCCTCAGCCGGGACGAACCCATCATCTGCTATTGCGGCGGCGGTATTTCGGCCACCGTTGACCTGTTCTTGCTCTACCAGTTGGGCTACGACCGGCTGTCGCTCTATGACGGGTCGATGGGCGAGTGGGCGCGCGAGCCGTCCTTGCCGATCGAAACCGATTGAGGCGGCCACTGTCCTGGTGCGTGCGCCTGCCACTTAGCCGCTTGCGGGGCGGATGCGACCCGTTTCGCGCTTTTGGCGAACGTTGGGCCGTGCGGGTTATGGCACGAGGCGTTTGCGCATGAGCAACTCGGCATCGCCGTCGCGCATCAGCCCATCGAGGGTGGCGGCAAGCGTGTAGCCGTGCGCTCGGTAGAAGCGTTGGGCGGCGACATTGAAACCGCTGACGCAGAGCCAAACATTGCGGAACGGCCCCCGCGCCTCGCCTTCGTACCAGGCCAGAATTTTGCCGCCGATGCCGAGGTTCTGGTAGGCCGGCAGCACCGCCAGCATTTGCAGGTAGGGGCCGGACAACCAGGGACAGACCACAACGATGGCGCCTGCGGGCTCAGCCTCGCATTCGACTTGAAACCGGTAGATCCCTTCGGTGCTGGTCTTGAGCGCGGTGGCAATCTTTTGGCCGTCAAAACCGTAGTGCGCCCACGGCCCGAAGGCGGCCGTCGCCGGACCGAGCACGTCCGCCGCGGCCGTGGTGAACCGGCCCAACGCCAAACTGCGACCATCGGGCAGGGGGCGCAGCAGATAGCGTTCAGCGCGGAAGGGAGGGGCCGGCTCGGACATGCGTTGTGGTTTCCCAGGACGGGGAGGCGGTTGACGAGAGACCCTTTGGGAAATCGTACCTGTCGGTATCACCGGGATGCGCGTCATAGCACGTCTCGGCCAGCACGGGCTTGCCTGCGCTCAAGAGCTCGGAGACCGTGACGAAGGAGTACCCCTTGGCGCGAAGGGCCGGAATTGCCAGTGGCAAGGCTTCACCCGTGTGGTAGCCGCGTCCATTGGCGTGCGAAACGACAATGGAGCCCGGTCGCGCGTTGCGGATCATGGCGTCGGCAATCGCCCGTGCGGAGCGATAGGGGGAAGGGTCTCCGGTGGCGACATCCCATTGGATGGCGATCAGGCCGGCCCCCGCGACGGCCGCAAGGCTTTCCGGGCTGCACGCACCGAATGGAAAGCGAAACAGGTTCGGACGGTCAGGGATGCTTGAGAATGCCGACCGCACCGGCAACGCACACTGGGCCTGGCTCAACTCGGCGCGGAGGCTGGTATAGACGGTGGAGGGCGCGAGGATCTCCTTTTGCAACTCCAGGCCGCTCATCAGGCGGGTGTTGCGATGCGCCCAGCCATGCGTACCGATCTCAAACAGCGGGTCGCTCAAGAGCTGCTGGGTGCGCGCCTTGTGCGACGCCATCCAATGTCCGCCGGCGAAAAACGTGGCCTTGACCTGTTGCAACCTGAGATAGTCGACAATGCCGCCGTCGTAGCCGGCGGTTTCGCCGGAGGTTTCGCAAAGATCAAAGGTGAGGGCGATCAGCTTTTGGCCGGGCGGCAGCAGCACCCGGCGAACCGTACCGGCGGCGGGCAGGGGAGCGTCGGGACTGAGCCCGGCAATGTCGGGAACGCGCAGTTGCCGACTGGCACGGACGACCAATTCCTCGCCGGGTTTGGCTGCAAGCGCGGCCGGTTGCCAGCACGCCGCCTGCAGGGCTGCACGTTCCCCCGCCAGGATCGGCGCCGGCGAAACGCTTTCCAGGATGACCGACAGCAGGGCAATCCGGACGAGGGTATGCATTGTCATGGCGGCGCAATACCGGATCAACCGTCCGGGGTCCAGTCTGCCGTGGGCGGTCGAGGTCTCGCCACTGTGCCTGGCAATACGGTAACAACTTGGCGAGGCCGTCATTTGGCGCCCCGGCGCGCTGACCCCGCAGCGCGAGGAGAGGACGGCGCGACGGCAGCGCAGCGTTCGCGGGGGCTGGTCAATTTTGCGGGCGACCGGCCGGGCGACATCTTTATTGCTGCAGAGCCGCCGGCGATCCGCCGGGCGTGCGAGCTTGACCAACGGTGTCTCCGACGCGCAACAACCCGGGAGCATTGAGGAGGGAAATGCCAGGCCGGCCGCAGCGTCACGAGGGTCGCGCGCAGCCCCCGGCACGCGAGCCTCCCGGCCGGTTTCGGCTCATGGATCCCCTGCTGGCCACCGCACCGCCTCGAACGCGATCGGCCACAACACCCATGCGGCCTTGTTTATCGCCAAAAGCCTGGCGCCGTTGCGCCGGGTCGCATGGGCCCCGCAGCGTCATCGCACTCATCAGAGCGGCGGGTTGTGCGCGCTAAGCTCAAGACCGAAGACCTTGGCTGCCTCGGTTGGGACGACAAAAGAAGAGGGCGATGCAAGCTTGAGGGGGGCGGCGACACGGCGACCCGCTGGCGCCGGGGGCGATGGGGATAAGGCCCCGGCAGATACTACGCGTCAAGCGGCGACCCAACGGGCGTAGGGTTTACAAATCTGCCGAGGCCAGCGCTCTGACGTGTGTCCGATACGTCAGCGCCTAGAGACCTGTGTGAGCTTTGGGGAGCAGCCTGTCCATCGGGACGACCGTGTAGACGTCGCCCCGAAGCGCCTCAACGGCGCGGAGGTGACACCATGACGCTGGTGGCGCGGAGAGGCGAGGACTGTTGGGTGGAACCACCGGGCGCGGCCTCCTCACTAACACCTAAGATGCCAAGGCGCCCCTGCGCGCAGCCGTGGGGAATGTTGATATGTTGCTACAAGTTAGCGGTGCACGGGAAGTGGTCGGGTCCCGCGACGGTGCCGCGCGTGCGCCCTTACGCGCATTTGATTTGCCGTGAGCGCGACGCAGTCTCACTGTTTGCCCGCGGCATTCATGTTTTGTTTGATCCTTTTCTGGCCGAAGCGACCCGCCTCGGCGGCATCTCGTGTTGGGGCATGGCATGTTTGACGAACTGGTCGAAGTCCTCGGCAAATTCCCAAGTGTGGTGGTGGAGCACCGCCACGTCGGCGTTGCCCGTCATATTTTCAGTGCCGGCCAGCAGAGCGGCGAGGGCCTAGACCCTGTTCTCGGCGATGGGGCGCTCAGCACGGACCACGCTCGCCATCTGGTGCAACAGGCGATCCATGGGGCGCCGTTCGCCGTCGATGATCTCGGTCGAGTGGAAGTGCTGTTCGATCATAGGCGCAGCTACGCGCAAGCAATGCTGGTTTCTGATCGGGTCGAGGAGGGCAACGATGCCCTGCTTCTCGGCAACGGCACGCCGCTGTGTGTGCGGCACAGCACACGCGTGGGCGTCGTCCTCAACGGCGGCAAGCCGGAGCAAGGCGACCACGTGCCCGCCATTATTGGGCTCGCGCTGGATCAGCTTGACGTCGTGTTCTGCGGGCATCTGCACGAACGCCTCGAGCGCAAGGTGGTCATTGCTACGCAAAGGGCCATGCGCCGGCGCCAGCAGGAACATCCGGCCGTGCAGCAGCTCAAGCACTGCATCGGACGCCTCGCGCTGGCGGCACCCTGAGGCGGCAACGACCATTGCGCCGCCTCCCCGCAGCGTTTGAGGCTGCGGCTTGTGCATTGCACCCAAGCGAGGCCGCCGGCGGCAAGACCTTTGAGGGCGTCGGAGAATATCGGCTTGGCGCAAACGCTGGGGGGGCCCCAAAAAAGGCGGCGCCCCAAACTCGGCGCGGGGGGGGGGCCACCTGCCCCCGTGCTC
>Ga0081540_1001145_pt1 | contig 23406 bp, 14 predicted proteins | sample TabmetS2T1R1_FD_71024 | JGI IMG/M metagenome (GOLD analysis project Ga0081540, IMG submission 71024) | Tabebuia heterophylla rhizosphere microbial communities from the University of Puerto Rico - S2T1R1 | ecosystem: Host-associated > Plants > Roots > Rhizosphere ... | reverse complement strand
CCTCCGATGCCCAAGCGAACCGATATCCACAAGGTCCTGGTCATCGGATCCGGGCCGATCGTCATCGGCCAGGCCTCCGAGTTCGACTACTCCGGCACCCAGGCCATCAAGGCCCTCCGCGAAGAGGGCGTGCAGGTCGTGCTGCTGAACAGCAACCCGGCCACGGTGATGACCGATCCGGAGTTCGCCCACCGGACGTACATCGAGCCCATCACCGTCCAGGCCGCCGAGCAGATCATCGAGCGTGAGCGCCCGGACGCGCTGCTCCCCACCATGGGCGGCCAGACCGCGCTGAACCTGGCCAAGGCTCTGGCGGAGCAGGGGATCCTCGAGCGCTACGGGGTGAAGCTGATCGGCGCCTCGCTCCAGGCGATCAACAAGGCCGAGGACCGGCAGCTGTTCAAGGCGGCGATGCAGAAGATCGGCGTCCCGCTGCCGAAGAGCGGCTACGCCACCTCGCTCGACGAGGCCAAGGCCATCGTCAAGGACATCGGCTTTCCAGCCATCGTCCGCCCCAGCTTCACCCTCGGCGGCACCGGCGGAGGCGTGGCCTTCAACTCGGACGAGTTCGAGACCATCTGTCTGCAGGGGCTGAAGGCCAGCCCCACCTCGACCCTCCTCGTCGAGGAGAGCGTCCTGGGGTGGAAGGAGTTCGAGCTGGAGGTGGTCCGCGACACCGCGGACAACGTCATCATCATCTGCTCCATCGAGAACCTGGACCCGATGGGGGTGCACACCGGTGACAGCATCACCGTCGCCCCCGCGCAGACGCTGACCGACAAGGAGTACCAGCGCCTGCGCCAGGCCTCGCTGGCCATCATCCGGGAGATCGGCGTCGACACCGGCGGGTCCAACATCCAGTTCGGCATCGACCCGGTCGATGGCCGGATGGTGGTCATCGAGATGAACCCCCGGGTCAGCCGCTCGAGCGCGCTGGCCTCGAAGGCCACCGGCTACCCCATCGCGAAGGTCGCCGCGAAGCTGGCCATGGGCTACCGGCTGGACGAGCTGAAGAACGACATCACCCGCGACACGCCGGCGTCGTTCGAGCCCACGCTCGACTACGTGGTGGTGAAGATCCCGCGGTTCAACTTCGAGAAGTTCCCCCGCTCGACCCGCGCCCTGACCACCTCGATGCGGAGCGTGGGCGAGGTGATGGCCATCGGACGGACGTTCCGCGAGTCCTACATGAAGGCCCTGCGGAGCACCGAGTCCGGCGCGCTGGCCTCGTTCGAGCCGCTCGAGCTTCCGGCCGACCCGGAGGCCCGGACGGAGAAGATCCGCGACCTCATCCGCGTGCCTCGTCCCGAGCGACCGCAGGCGCTCTTCCAGGCCTTCCGCGAAGGAATGACCGTCGAGGAGGCGCACCAGCTCAGCGCGATCGACCCCTGGTTCCTCCGGAACATCCGTGGCCTCGCCCTGGAGGCGAGGTCCCTCCTGGGCATGAAGCTGCCGGAGCTGGACGATCCGCGTCTGCGGCGGCTCAAGGCCGACGGCTTCTCGGATCGGGTCCTGGCCTTCCTCCTGGGGACGACCGAGGACGAGGTCCGGGCGCATCGCCACCGGAAGGGGATTCGCCCTGTCTTCAAGCGGGTCGACACCTGCGCCGCGGAGTTCGAGGCCTATACCCCCTACCTCTATTCTTCGTACGAGGACGAGGACGAGGCGCCGCCGACCGACCGGAAGAAGGTGCTGATCCTCGGCAGCGGTCCCATCCGGATCGGCCAGGGCATCGAGTTCGACTACTGCTGCGTCCACGCCGTCTTCGCCCTGCGCGCCGCCGGGTACGAGACGGTGATGGTGAACTGCAACCCGGAGACGGTGTCCACCGACTACGACACCTCGGACCGGCTGTACTTCGAGCCGCTCACGCAAGAGGACGTTCTGGAGATCGCCCACCGGGAGAAGCCCATCGGGGCCATCGTCCAGTTCGGCGGCCAGACGCCGCTGCGGCTCTCGGTGCCGCTGGAGAAGGCGGGGCTGCCCATCCTCGGGACCACGCCCGACGCGATCGACCGGGCCGAGGACCGGGAGCGCTTCGCCAAGCTCATCGAGAAGCTCGGGCTGAAGCAGCCGGAGAACGGCGTGGCCCGCAGCTCGGACGAGGCGTACGGAACCGCCCACAAGATCGGTTACCCGGTGATGGTGCGGCCCTCCTACGTGCTCGGCGGGCGGGCGATGGAGGTGGTGTACGACTCCGAGAGCCTCGAGCGGTACATGCGCGAGGCGGTGAAGGCCTCGCCCGAGCACCCGGTGCTCATCGACCGGTTCCTCAAGGACGCCATCGAGGTGGACCTGGACCTGGTCGCCGACCGGACCGGAGAGGTGCTGGTCGGTGGCCTGCTGGAGCACGTCGAGGAGGCGGGCATCCACTCCGGCGACGCCTCGGCCACGCTGCCGCCGCACTCGCTCTCACCGGACCTGGTGGAGCGGATGAAGGACCAGGCGACTGCCCTGGCCCGCGAGCTGAACGTGGTGGGCCTGATGAACGTGCAGTTCGCCATCCAGGGGAAGACCATCTACGTCCTCGAGGTGAACCCGCGGGCCTCGCGCACGGTGCCCTTCATCTCCAAGGCCACAGGCGTGGAGCTGGCGAAGATCGCGGCACTCTGCATGGTGGGGAAGACGCTCCGGGAGCTGAACACGCCCCGGGAGATCGAGATGAAGCACGTGGCGGTGAAGGAGTCGGTGTTCCCCTTCGCTCGCTTCCCGGGCGTCGACGTCATCCTCGGGCCGGAGATGAAGTCCACCGGCGAGGTGATGGGCATCGCCGCCGACTACTACTCGGCCTTCGCGAAGAGCGAGCTGGCGGCGGGGTCGGCCTTGCCCACCTCCGGCACGGTGTTCATCTCGGTGAAGGACGAGGACAAGCCGGCGATGGTGGATCTGGCCAAGCGGCTCCGGGCGCTGGGCTTCCGGATCGTCGCCACCGGGGGCACGCACCAGTACCTCAAGAACAAGGGCATCGAGACCGAGCATGTCCTCAAGGTCACCGAGGGTCGTCCGCACGTGGTGGACAAGATCGTCGACGGCGAGGTCGGCCTGGTGATCAACACCACCTTCGGAAAGAAGGAGATCGCGGACAGCTTCAGCATTCGCCGCGAGTCGTTGATGCACTCGATCCCCTACTACACGACGGTGCAGGCGGCCCGGATGGCGGTGGGGGCGATCGAGGCGCTGGTGCGCGGACGCATCCCGGTGACGGCACTCCAGGACGCGCTCAACTTGAAGCGCTGAGCGCGGCTGGTTAGGGTCCGCCCCCCTGTATGAGCGCCCGTATCCCGATCACCGCGTCCGGTCTCCGGCGTCTGAAGGAAGAGGTGAAGCAGCTCCAGACCGTTGAGCGGTTGAAGATCTCCAGGGAGATCGAGGTGGCCCGTGCGCACGGAGACTTGCGCGAGAACGCCGAGTACCACGCAGCGAAGGAGAAGCAGTCGCACATCGAGGGGCGCATCCTCAGCCTCAACGACTGGATCGCCCGCGCCGAGGTGATCGACGTCTCGAAGCTCTCGGGGGACAAGGTGGTCTTTGGCGCCACCGTGAAGCTGGTCGACGTGGAGAGCGACAAGGAGGTCACCTACACGCTCGTGGGCGAGCTGGAGGCTGACATCAAGCGCCGGCTCATCTCCGTGACCTCCCCGCTGGCCCGGGGGCTGATCGGCAAGGCGGTGGGCGACCTGGTGACCGTGCAGAGCCCCGGCGGGGCCCGGGAGTACGAGGTGGTCGAGGTCCTCTTCGTGGAGCTGGACGAGGCATAGCCCGGAGGGCTGCGGGGGGCCCGCGGGGTAGGCTGTCGCCCCCGTTTGCCGGTGATGCCCTCCGCGCCCTACCTCCAGCCCCTGGTCGCTCCCTTGCGCTTCCTCGCGCAGAGCGACTTCGCGCGCGTGTCGACGGTGAAGGGGCTGGAGGGGCTGGTCCGGACGGCGCTGGAGGGCGCGCGGGCGGCCCGGTCCGGCGCAGACGTGCAGCTGCTGGAGCGGGTGGCGCGAGCGCTGGAGCGGGGGGGACCGGAGTCGCCGCAGGAGGCACTCCGCGCGCTTGCTCCCCGGGTGCGCGACGCTGGTGCCGCGGTGAGCGACGCGGCGAGAGCACCGGCGCCGAGCGTGGCTCCGCGTGTCGGGTCCGGCACAGGGCCGGCGGAGGAAGCGGGGCCGCGTGCACCGGCTCCTGCCCGAGGTGCGGCAGCCGCGGTCCCGGCGGCGGCGTCGAGCGCTCCGTCGAGTCGCCGCGAGCCGCTCGGTCCTCCACCCCGCGTCTCCGGAACGTCGCCAAGCTCATCGACGTCGACCGCCGGCTCCGCCCCGAGCCCCGGGCCCGAGGGTCCTCCTTCAGAGACGCGCCGCGCGGCGGTCCGCGGCCGAGCCCGGGCGCAAGGGAACCTTCTCGAGGAGCCGCGGGCGAAGCGGTCGCGCCGTGCGGCGCGGAAGTCCGAGGAGCTGGATCCGGAGGAGGAGCTGGCTCGCCCCGCCGTCGCCGCGCCGAGCCGGGGGCCGCTGTCACAGCCCATCGGCGGGAGCGGGATCCGGGTCCCGCCCCGTCTGGTGGAGGGCCTGAGCCGGAAGGGGCTCGAGCGGGTGGGAGACCTCCTGTTCCTTCTTCCCCGCACCTACGAGGACCGGCGCCGGCTCTCGACGCTCCGGGAGCTACGGCCCGGTGAGCGCGGCGTGGCGGTCGGGACCGTGCGGATGGCGCGCGAGCTGATGATCCGTCCCGGCAAGCGCGGGTTCCAGGCGGTGCTGGCGGACGACACCGGCAGCATCGCCCTGACCTGGTTCCAGAGCGGGCCGTGGATGAAGTCCCGCGTCCCGGTGGGCAAGCGGCTCATCGTGTCCGGCGAGCTGCGGGCGACGCCCGGCGGCCGGGAGATGGTGCACCCGGAGATCGAGCCCGCCGACGAGGCGCGGGGGCCCTCGCTCCACACCGGCCGCGTCGTCCCCGTCTATCCGGGCTTCGAGCGGCACGAGCAGCGGCAGGTGCGCGAGCTGGTGGCGCGGGTGGCCGCGGCCCACCTGGCCTCGGTCGATGACCCGCTCCCTCCGGCTCTCCGCGAGCGGCTGGGACTGCCTCCGCTGGCCCAGGCGCTGGCGCGCATCCACCAGCCGGGGCCGGACGACGACCTCGGGGCGCTGGAGCAGCACCGGAGCCCGGCCCACCGCCGCCTCGCCTTCGACGAGCTGTTCCTGCTCCACCTCGGGCTGGCCCTCCGGCGCCAGGGCGTGAAGCACGAGCCGGGCATCGCCTTCCGGGTGGACGGGGACCGGCTCGCCCGAGCCCGCGGGCTGCTCCCCTTCACGCTCACCCGCGCGCAGGCCCGGGCCGTGGCGGAGATCGGGCGGGACATGGCCCGGCCCGAGCCGATGCATCGGCTCCTCCAGGGCGACGTGGGGTCGGGCAAGACGGCGGTGGCGGCCGTTTCCGCGGCGCTGGCGGTGGAGGACGGCTGGCAGGTTGCGCTGATGGCGCCCACGGAGATCCTCGCCGCGCAGCACCACGCGACGTTCGCCCGGGTGTTCGCGAACGCGAGCGTGGAGGTGACCCTGGTCACGGGCAGCGGGACGGGGAGCGAGAAGCGCCGGGCGCGCGAGGCAGTGGAGTCGGGACGTGCGGCCATCGCGGTCGGAACGCAGGCCCTGATCCAGGAGGGCATCGCCTTCGATCGGCTGGGGCTGGTGCTCATCGACGAGCAGCACCGGTTCGGCGTGCTGCAGCGACAGGCCCTGGGGCACAAGGGGCGCCGGCCCGACGTGCTGGTGATGACCGCGACGCCGATCCCCCGGACGCTGGCGATGACGCTCTACGGAGACCTGGATCTGTCGGTGCTGGACGAGCTTCCGCCCGGGCGGACGCCGATCACCACCCGGGTGGCCACGCCCCCGCGGCACCCCGAGGTCTGGGAGGCGGTGGAGCTCGAGCTGCGCAAGGGGCGGCAGGCGTACGTGCTGTACCCGCTGGTGGAGGCCTCGGAGAAGGTCGACATGGCCGATGCGACCCGAGGGGCGGAGGAGCTGCAGGCTCGCTGGCCGCACCGGCGGGTGGAGCTGCTCCATGGCCGGCTCAAGCAGGAAGAGAAGGACACGGTGATGGACGCCTTCCGCGCGGGCCGGGTGGACGTCCTCGTCTGTACCACCGTGGTGGAGGTGGGGGTGGACGTGGCGAACGCCTCGGTGATGGTGATCCAGAACGCCGAGCGGTTCGGGCTCTCACAGCTGCACCAGCTCCGGGGCCGGGTGGGACGCGGCGCGGCGGCCTCGTTCTGCTACCTCTTGCCCTCGTTCGCCGGGGGGCCCGACGCGCGCGAGCGGCTGGAGGTGCTGGAGCAGAGCACCGACGGATTCGTCATCGCCGAGAAGGACCTCGAATTGCGCGGACCGGGGGAGTTCCTGGGAACCCGGCAGAGCGGGTTGCCCGAGCTGAGCGTGGCCAACCTGGCGCGCGACCAGGCACTCTCGGCGGTCGCGGCGGAGGAGGCGAAGGCCATCGCCGCTGCCGACCCCCGGCTCGCACGCCCGGAGCATCGGGGTCTGCTCCGGGCGCTGGAGGAGCGGTGGGAGGGAAAGTTGTCCCTGGCGCGGGTGGGGTAGCCAGGCCGGCAGCGGCGTTCTACGTTGAGCGGGATGGAGGACGTCCGCCTCATCATGAGCCTGCGCCGGAGCGGCATCCGTGACGAGCGAGTGCTCGCTGCGATGACGCTGCTCTCGCGCTCGGACTTCGTGCCGGAGCGGCTCCGCGACATCGCCTCCCAGGACGAGGCGCTGCCCATCGGCGAGGCGCAGACCATCAGCCAGCCTTACGTGGTGGCGCTGATGAGCGAGGCGCTGGAGGTCCGGCCGGGGGACCGGATCCTCGAGATCGGCACCGGCTCCGGCTATCAGGCGGCCGTCCTGCACCTGCTCGGAGCGGACGTCTACAGCGTGGAGGTGCGCAAGGGGCTGGGTCGCTCGGCGGCCGAGCACCTTCAACCGTTCGCCGGCCCGCGCCTGCACCTCCGGGTCGGCGACGGTTTCGATGGATGGCCGGAGGCGGCACCGTTCGACGCCATCGTCCTGACCGCGGCTCCCGAGCGGCTTCCGGTCGTCCTGGTGGATCAGCTGGCGCCCGGCGGCCGTCTCGTGGGCCCGATCGGCGGCCAGAGCGAGGGTCAGGAACTGGTGCGACTCCGCAAGTCGGACGACGGCACGCTCCAGAGTGAGCGGCTCATCTCGGTGCGCTTCGTCCCGATGACTCCCGCGCCTCTTCCGACCTGAGGATCGAAGCGCGTGCGCCCCTGTCCCGTCTGCGAGGCACCGGTCACCGGCTGGCAGTGCGAGGTCTGCGGCAAGCAGGTGGGCCCCTCGCCGGCGTCGGCGAACCTGACCGCACCTCTGGAGGGCCTCGAGCCGACCCAGCTGCCCACGGAGACCCTCGGCCTGCCCATCGAGGTCGCCCCTGGGCTGGAGCCGACCGCCACCGCTCCCGTCCCGGAGATCCCGGGTGAGCCGCTGCTCGGCTGGGAGGTCACCCATCCGGTGAACGCGGCGGACGTCGGCGCCGGCGGGCTTCCGGACCTCGACTCGGGTCGCGTGGCGCCGGACGGGCCGCCGGCGGTCGCGCCCACGGTGGTGACGTGCCGGTACTGCAGGAACGTGCAGTCCTCGGGCTTGTTCTGCGACCGATGCGGGATGCGGATGCCCTGGCTACGTCCGGCGGCGACCGCGGGCTCGGCGCAGACGGGAGAGGTCGAGCGGCGCGTCTGCAAGCGATGCGGGGAGCGCAGCCCGGCCTCGATGGAGCGGTGCGGCGCCTGCGGGTCGCTGCTGGTGGCCGAGGGCTAGGCACTAGCCAGCCCTGGCTGCCTGCCATAGGGTCCGCCCCGCTTGCAGACCCAACCTTCGAACGAGCTCACGCCGGAGGTGGCCCGCTCTCGGCTACCCGAGCTCCAGGCCCAGCTGGCGGTGCGCCAGAGCACGACGCACTTCGCGCGGGCGGGCGTGGCGCTCGTGGCCTGCGCGATCTTCACCGCGGCGGCGGCGAAGCTCTTCTGGGACTCGATCCGTTTCCCGGTGCTGGGGGTGGTGGCGGCGGCGATCGCGGTCGGCCTGGTCGCGTTCGCGTGGGTCCAGTATCGGCGGGGCATGGCCCATCACCGAAGGGAGCTGGAGCTGTTCGCCTCGTTGCAGGCGGTGCACCGGGCGCTCCACCTGGACGATCCGGCGGCGCTGTTGCCCCGATGAAGGCGACGTCGGGGCGGTTCATCGTTCTCGAGGGCATCGACGGCTCGGGGACGACGACGCAGGCGGCGCGGTTGACGGCATCGCTGCGCGCGGCGGGGCTCGCGGTGGTGAGCACGCGTGAGCCGTCGGACGGGCCGATCGGAGTGATCCTGCGGCAGGCGCTGACGCGGCGGCTGGTGGGGCTGTCGGACCGGATCCTGGCGCTGCTGTTCGCGGCGGACCGCCTGGACCACCTGGCGTCGGTCGTGGAGCCGGCGCTGGCGGAGGGGAAAGTGGTGGTGTCGGACCGCTACGTGCTGTCGTCGCTGGCGTACCAGGGAATGCGGATGCCGCTCGCCTGGGTGGAGACGCTGAATGCGGCGGCCCGCCCCGCAGACCTGACGCTGTATCTCGACGTGGACCCGCGGACGGCGGCCAGGCGACGACACGGCCGGGGCGGAACGGACGAGCTCTTCGACGCGGACGAGGTGCAGCGCGCGGTGGCGCGTGCGTACGGGCGGGTGGTCCGGAAGCACGCCCGGGCGCAGCGGGTGGCCCGGGTCGACGGGCACGCCTCGCCGGACGAGGTGGCGCGGGAGATCCTGGCGAAGGTCCGGACGGTGCTCCCGCGGCGGGGGCGGAAGTAGAGTGCCGGCCGGGATGTCACGGACGGGCGCGGCGGCGATCATCATCGGCAACGAGGTCCTCTCGGCGAAGGTGGAGGACGTGAACGGGCCGCACCTCGTGCGTCGCCTGCGAGAGCATGGCTTGCCGCTGCGGGCGCTGTTCGTGGTGCCGGATGAGATCGAGGCCATCGTCGGGGCGGTGGTCAGCGCGCGCGCGGTGGCTCGGTGGGTGATCACCAGCGGCGGCATCGGGCCGACGCACGACGACGTGACGGTGCGGGCGGTGGCGCTCGCGCTGGGCCGCGAGGTGGTGCGGCTGCCCCGAATCGTGGAGCTGCTCTCGCGGGCGCACCCGGCCTCGATGCCGGCGGAGGCGCTGCGCCTGGCAGAGGCGCCCGAGGGGACCGAGCTGCTGGCGCCGGAAGGCACGGTGTACCCGGTGCTCTCGGTGGAGGGGATGTACCTGCTGCCGGGGGTGCCGTCGCTCTTCAAGCTGCAGCTGGAGACGGTGCTGTCGTCGCTGCCGAAGGGCACGATGCACGTTCGGTCGCTCTACCTCTCGCAGGGCGAGTCGGAGATCGCGGCGGCGCTGGACCGGGTGGCACTGGGGATGCCCGACGTGGGCATCGGCAGCTATCCGGCGGTGACCTCCGGCGCCGACCACCGTGTGCGGGTGACGGTCGAGGCGGCCGAGCCCGAGCGGGTCGAGCTGGTGGTGGCCCGGCTCCGGAGCGAGCTGCCCGAGGGGACAGTGCTTCGGGTCGAGTAGGAGGGTGGTCGGCAAGCCTGGCTGCCTCGAGGGAGGCGCTCAGCGTGGGATCTCTCGCGCGCGACTCGTTCCGGCCGGCCTCCGCGACTCCGCCCGCTCAAGGGAGGCACCGCTCATCCGGGCATCCGGCCACGTCCGCGACCCACTCGCGGGCGTTCCATTCTGACCCTCAAAGGCTGTTCCCGAAGCATTTTGGAATGCCGAGCGCGGGGGTGGATCCCCCCTCACCATCACCAAGCCGGGCGAGAAGAATCGAGGCCACGACTCATGCGCTCGCCGAGCGAATGATCAACGACTTAACTATTCGTTCCAGCGAGCGAATGAGTCCGACCCCTTGAGAGGCGGGGCAGCCTCCGGCCTGGATGGTCGAGTCATGGTCGCTCAACGGGCGCGGTTGGCTGGGCGGCGGAGAGCTGCGCCGAAGGCAATCGCCCGGGTCAACGTGCGCTTGGGCCATCCCTGGACTCGCCTCGCCGGGGTCTCCTCGCCCGAACAGCGGCGGCGGCGCCGTGCACGCGCTCTGTGACAGCCTGCCAGGGCCGATGATCGAGGCCAGGGCGGGAAGCGCCGGTGAATGCGATTTCTCGCCGCCGGCGTCGCCTCAGGGCTATCCGGGCACTCGCCCTGCTGGGCGACGGCGGCCCGAGCCGACCTCCTAGATGGCCCTCTCCGGCAACGTCGGCCCGACCCGTTCCCGCAAGGTGAACAGCTCCTCCGACACCGAGAAGGTGAGCAGCGCCCGCAGGTCCGCCCTGTCCCGGACCGCGCGAATCATGCTGTCCTGCATCTCCGGCGCCTTCGATGTGAACGAGGGGTCCTCCCGGAGCACCATCGTGAGCGCGACCGCCGGGTCTCCGCACACCAGGAGCCCGGCGCGGTTCCCCGAGGCGAACAGCCCCTGCAGCGTCTTGCCCAGATCCGGAACGCGTCCGTGGGCGACCTCCCAGGCCGGTCCGTCGAGCGCCCGGAGCGTCTTCCGGGAGAATGTCTTCTTCAGCATTCGAATTCGCTCCTCGTCGCGACGCCCGAGGCCGTCGAAGTCGGGAATCACCACCCGGATGCAATCCCCGAGCAGATCGGCGAGCTCCGCCTCGGGCAGCTTCCCGGCCAGCGCGGTGCGCTCGAGGAGGGCGAAGACCGCCCGCCCGATGAGGAACTTCTGCTCGCGCGAGTTGAATCGCCGGACCACGTCCTGTCCGACGCAGATGCTCGGTGAGTCGCCGGTCTCGGCGACCATGAGCCCGCGCCGAGCCTGGTAGACGTCGAAGCTGTCCACCCCGAAGCCTTCGGCCACGAGGCGAATGGCCCGGACAACCGGATGGTCTGAGCGGAGCCGGTCGGCGCGCGGATCGACCCCCAGCGTCTCGAAGTCCGGGGGATAGAGCTTCGAGAGCGGGTCCCCGACGGCACGGAGCACCTCGGTGAGGGGGTTCCGGGAGTCCGGATGGACGAGCAGCGCAAGCGACTCGCTTTCGACCCGGGCATGCGCCTCGGCGGGCAGCCGCCCCTTCCAGTCGATGTGCAGATGGTTGGAGCGCGGAGACCCGGTGCCGAGGAAGGCGGTGACGGCCGCGCAGCAGAAGCTCCGGTCGAGCATGCGCTGCGATTCCCAGATCTCGAAGAGAGTCTCCAGGCTCGACACCCGGATCGGGTCGAGAGCGAGGACCTCCCGGTGTGCGTCGACGGCGAGGTCGGCCGATCCCGGGTCCTTGCTCAGCATGTCCGCCAGAGCGGCGCGGGCCTCGACGCTCCCGGGGTCCAGCTCCACTGCGACGCGGCAGGCGGCCACCGCCCGGGAGAGGTCCCCCAGCAGGCGGAGGTACAGCTCCGCGAGCCTCACGCGGATCCGTGCCGCGGCGGCGGGAGGGCACGGGGGTCGAGCCAGCTCGTCGAGCTGGGTGAGCAGCAGTGACATGCGCCCCCGCCGCTCGAAGAGGGGGACGATCCGGTCCAGGGCCTCCGGCTCCTCGAGGGCCAGCGGCAGCGCCTCCCGTGCCTCGGTGATCGATCGCTCGGCGTCGTCGAAGCCCTCGCTGAGAGCCTCGGCGAGGCGCAGCGACGCACGCGCTCGGTCGACGGGCCGGGTCTCCATGGTCCGGAGCTGCAGGAGGCAGTCCACCACGCCGGTCCAGTTCCGGGAGGCTCGGTGCAACGTGGCGAGCCGGTCGAGCGGCTCGGCCGAGCGAACCGAGGCCAGCGCGGCGTTGAACGCGGCCACCGCGCGCGCGGGCTGGTCGAGATGGTCCTGGTAGAGGATGCCCAGCCGGAGCTGGAGAGCGGCGAGCGTCTCGGCGTCGCCGCCGATCCTCAGCCGTGACTCGAGCGCCTCGGTGGCATCGGACCAGCGGCCCTGCTCGGCAGCGAGGACCGCGCGGAGCTCGAGCGCGTCCGAGTGCTCCGGCTCGGCCTCCAGCGCCCGGCCGAGCGCGGTCAGGGCACGTCCCCGGTCGCCGACGCCGTCCAGCCAGCCCTGCGCGGCCTTGAAGAACTCGTTCGCGGCCCCGGGCCGATCGCCGGAGGCCAGACGTGTTTGTCCGCGCCGCTCGTTGAGCGAGGCCAGCTCGGCGGCACCGCCCTTCCGGGCGAGGAGCGACTCCACGGCTTCGGCCGCCTCGACCTCCAGGGGATCCAGATCGAGCACCCGCTCGAAGGCGTCGATGGCGCGCTCGGGCTTCTGGAGCTCGGTCATCCACAGCCGCCCCGCCTCGAGCCAGGCCTGCACGGCGCCCTCCCGGCTGCGGCTGGCGGCGGCCTCGGCCTCCCAGGCGAGCGCCGCGGCCTCGGTCTCGCCCATGCGGAGGCGGACGCGGCGCATGCCCTGGAGCGCCACCAGGTCCCCGGGCTCGAGCGCGAGCGCCGCCTGGTAAGCGGAGAGGGCCAGCGGAAGCGTCTCCGGCGCGGTCTCGCCGAGCTGCCCCAGTCGCAGGTGCAGCTCGAGGCGCGAGGACGGAGCCTCGGTGACGGCCAGGCGGCGCTCGTAGAACGCGCGGAGTCCCTGCACGTCGGAGGCCTGCCGCAGGCCGCGCTCGAGCTGGAAGGCGGTCCGGGGATCCTCGGGGTCGACGGAGAAGGCTCGCCGGAGGTGCTCCAGGCGCTCGTCCAGCCGGGGACGACCCTGCTCCAGCTCGGCAGAGAGCCGGAGCGCGGCGGCGAGGCCCGGGTCCGCCACCCGGGCGGCGAGGCGCTGCCGCACCTCCGCGCGCCGGGCCCGGTCCGGGGCCCGCGTGTGCTCCAGGAGGAGGAGCGCGCCGATGTCGTCGGGGTGCATCTCGAGCGCCGACTCGGCCACGGCCGCGGCGCGGTCGAGGTGCCCGGCGGCGAGGAGCGCGTGTGCGAGCCGGCGTCGCGCGGCGAGCCGCTCCGAGGCGCTGCCGGCCAGGGTCGCGCGCTCGAGCGACTGGAGCGCGTCGGGGCCGCCCTCGGAGCCAGAGAGCGCCTCCAGCTGGCGGAGCGCCGGGATGTGATCCGGTGCCACCCGGAGGACGGCTTCCAGGGTGGCCGCTGCGGCCGCCCGGTCGGCCAGCGCGTCGAGCTGGAGGGTGGCCACCTCGAACAGCGCGTCGGCGCGGGCGCGCGGGTCGGTGCGGGCGCGGGCCATTCGCTCGAGCGTGGAGACCAGACCCGCCCAGTCGCCCTGGCCGCGCTGGATGCGCGCCAGCGCCCGGAGCGCGGCGCCATGGTCGGCGTCCCGGCGCAGAACCTCGTCCCAGGCGGTGCGCGCCGCGTCCAGGTCCACGAGCCGCGCCTCCTCGAGGTCGGCGATCCGGGCCCAGAGCTGGACAGCACGGGCGCTCCCGGCCAGCTCGGCCTCGCGCCGGTACATCTGGCCCAGCTCCTTCCAGCGCCCCTCGCGGGCGTAGAGTCGGCCCAGGGTCTGGAGCGCAGGGAGGTAGGTGCGATCTGCCTCGAGGAGACGCTCGAGGACGGTGATGGCCGCGGCCACATCGTCCACGCGTTCCTCCAGCACTTGGGCGGCCCGATGCCGCAGGGCGATCGCCTGGGCCGGCTCGGTGGACAGCTCGGCCTGGCGCTCGAGGAGGGGAACCAGCTCGTCCCAGGCCTCCCGTCGCTCCGCGAGCCGAGCCAGGTGCACCAGCGAGGGCAGATGGTTCGGAGCCAGCTCCAGCGCGCGGCGGAGAGCGTCGGAGGCGAGGTCCAGGTTCGCGAGATGCTCCTCGGCCTCCTGGGCGATGCGCCCCAGCGCGGCCACCCCGTCCGCGGGCGAGGTGATGGAGAGGAGCTCCTCCTCGTGCAAGGCGATGAGCTCGTTCCAGCGCTGCTCCCGACGGAGCACGCGCTCCAGCCCCTGCCGCGCGGGGAGGTAGCCCGGAAGCAGCTGGAGCGCCTCACGGAAGCGGGTCAGGGCCTCGTCGGTGCGGTGGAGGCGCGCATCCAGGATCTCCGCGGAGCGGAAGTGCAGCTCGGCCCGAATCCGCGGGTCGCCCACGCCTGCAAGCTCGGCGTCGTAGACGGCCACCAGCGCCGGCCAGTCCTGAGTCTTGGCGTGCAGCCGGCCGAGGCCGCTCAGCGCGACTGGATGGCCGGGGACCCGGGCCAGCACTGCCTCGTAGCATTCGACCGCCTGCGGGTCGCGGTGGAGCGTGTCCTCGAGGACCGAGGCCAGCCGGAGCTGGACGGTGAGCCACTCCCGCTCGTCGCGAACGGCGGCGGCGAGAGAGGCCAGCACGTCGGCCAGCTCCTCCGGCCGGTCCAGCGACTCGTGGAGGGTGGCCAGCGCGTTCAGGACGGCGGTGTCCTCCGGGTTCTGGTGGCGTGCGGCGTTGAGCGCGGCGACGGCGTCCTCGGGCCGCTCCTGGCGCACGTAGGCCCGCGCCAGGGCGGTGTACGCCGGGACGGAGGTGGCTCCGCCGAGCTCGGCCTCGGCGGCCAGCACCGAGACCAGCGCCTCGTCGTCGCCGGCGGTCTCGGCCGCGCGGCGGAGGGCCCCCAGGGTGACCGGATCCCGGCGGTCGAGCGCGAAGGCCTCCCGCCAGCGGCCCAGGGCCTCGGCGTGCTGACCGAGGCGCTCGTGCAGCGTCGCTGCGGTCTGGATCGCGTGCGCGGCGAGGCGTGGGTCGGGAAGTGCGCGGGCGAGGAGGATCTGCACCCGCAGCAGGCCGGCCACGTCTCCATGGGCGGCGAGCATTCCCTCGGCCTGGACCAGAAGCCCCAGGTCCGCTGGCTCGAGCTCGAGCGCGGCGGCGAGCACCGTGGCGGCCTCGTCCCAGCGGTCGATCCGGTCCGCCAGCACCTCCGCCTTCTCGAAGAGGAGCGCGGCACGGGGTCGGTCGCCCTCGCTGGCCGCGAGCTCCGCGTCGAGGAGCTGGAGCACCATCGGCCAGTTCCCGACGTCGGAGAAGATTCGCCGCGCCGAGCGGAGGTTCTCGACGAAGCGCGGCGCTATCCGGTACGCGGACTGGAACGCGGCGGCCGCTGCGCGGAGGTTCCCCAGGGGACGTTCCCAGAGCAGACCGAGCTCGTGGTACAGCCGCGCGCTCCGCGGGTCCGGCTCCAGGGCCTTCGCCTCTCGCTCGAGCGCCGCGATGCGGGCACGGACCTCCGCGATCTCTGTCTCGGAGGGAGCCGTGGGGCGCCCGACCGGCGCTTCCCGCTCGGGAGGTGCGGTCATGCGGCGTGAGCGGCGGCCAGGAGTGCCCCGGAGTCGATGAGGGCGGAGACCGCCTCGATGTCGCGGTGGATCTCCCGGTCCTCCTCCATCGGGGGAACGACCTGCCGGACGGCGGCGTGGGCGGCGGCGACGCCCCGGCCGGCGCGGAGCGGCTTCCGGAAGTCGAGCGCCTGGGCGGCGACCAGCACCTCCACGGCGAGGCAGCTCCGGGTGAACTCCACCACCTGGCGGGCCTTGAGCGCGGCGGTCATGCCCATGCTCACGTGGTCCTCGCGCCCGGCCGAGGAGGGGATGGAGTCCACCGAGGCGGGGTGGCTGAGCACCCGCGACTCGGCGACCAGCGCGGCCGAGGTGACCTGGGCGATCATGAAGCCGGAGTTGAGCCCGGAGTTCTTGGCCAGGAAGGGAGGGAGTCCGCTCAGCGCGGGGTTCACCAGCTGCTCCACCCGCCGCTCGCTGATCGCCGAGAGCTGGGTGCAGGCGATGGCCAGCACGTCGAGAGCGAGCGACACCGGCTGGCCGTGGAAGTTCCCGCCGGAGACGATGAGGTCCTCCCCGGGGAAGACCAGCGGGTTGTCGGTCGCCGAGTTCACCTCGATGGAGAGCACGTCACGCGCGTGGACGAGGCCATCGCGGGCTGCGCCGTGCACCTGGGGCATGCAGCGCAGCGAGTATGGGTCCTGGACCTTGGAGCAGTCGGCGTGGCTCTCGACGATGTCCGACTCGCGGAGGAGCGTGCGCAGGTGCTCGGCGACCGCCTTCTGCCCGGGGTGAGGGCGCACGGCCTGGATGGGGGCGATGAAGGGGCGGTGGCTCCCGAGGAGGCCCTCCAGGGTCATGGCGCCGGCGAGATCGGCGACCTCGGCCAGCCCCTCGGCCCGGAGCAGGGCCAGCGTTCCGACCGCGCACATGGCCTGGGTGCCATTGACCAGCGCGAGCCCCTCCTTCGCCTCCAGCACCACCGGCTCGAGCCCGGCGCGGGCCAGCGCGGCGCGTCCGGGGAGACGCTCGCCGCCGATGAAGGCCTCGCCCTCGCCGATGAGCACCAGCGCCAGGTGGGCGAGGGGGGCGAGGTCGCCCGAGGCGCCCACGCTGCCGCGCTCGGGGACGACCGGGATGACGCCCCGGTTGAGCATGTCCAGGGCGAGCTGGAGCGTGCCGGGCCGGATGCCGGAGTGTCCCTTCGCCAGCACGTTGCAGCGGAGCAGGAGGAGGGCGCGGGCCTCGGGGAGCGGCAGGGGTGTGCCCACTCCCGCGGCGTGCGACAGGAGAAGGTTTCGCTGGAGCGTCCGGAGGTCCTTCCGGTCGATGCGGACTTCCGCCAGCGTGCCGAAGCCGGTGTTGATGCCGTAGGCCGCCGCCTCGCCGGCCGCCACGCGGTCCACGAGCGCCCGCGCCCGTTCCACCCGGGCGAGGGCCTCGGGCGCGAGCTCGACCTGGACTCCGCCGCCGGCCACGTCGCGGATCTCCTCCAGGCTCAGCGTCTCGCCGTCCAGGAGCAATCGACGGTCGGTCATCGGCGGCGGAAGGTACCCCGAGGCGCGGTCGTCCGTCTAAGGTGATGGCGATGCGATTGCACGGCGCCGCGGGAGCGGCTCGCCCGGTGCATGGAGGGGCTGACGACAGTGGCACTGTGGGTCCAGAAATACGGGGGAACGTCGGTGGCGGACCCGGAGCGCATCCGGGCCGTCGCACGCCGGTGTCTCCGGGCGCGGGCGGAGGGGCATGACCTGGTGGTGGTGGTCTCGGCGATGTCCGGCGAGACCAACCGGCTGCTCAAGCTGGTGCAGTCGGTGAACCAGCGACCGAGCGAGCGCGAGCAGGACGTGGTGGTCGCCACCGGGGAGCAGGTGACCATCGGCCTTCTCTCGCTGGCGATCCAGGCCGCGGGCGGGCAGGCGACGAGCTTCCTGGCCCACCAGTGCCGCATCGTGACCGACAGCACGTTCAGCAAGGCGCGCATCAAGCGGATCGACGAGGAGCCGCTGCGTGCCGCCCTGGCTCGAGGAGAGGTGGCGGTGGTCGCGGGGTTTCAGGGCATCGACGAGGAGGGGAACGTCACCACGCTCGGGCGCGGCGGCTCGGACACCACGGCGGTGGCGCTGGCCGCGGCGCTCCAGGCCGAGCGCTGCGAGATCTACACCGACGTGGACGGGGTCTACACCGCCGACCCGAACGTGTGCCCCGCGGCGCGGAAGCTGGACCGGATCACCTACGAGGAGATGCTCGAGGAGGCGTCGCTCGGGGCGAAGGTGCTGCAGATCCGCTCGGTGGAGTTTGCGATGAAGTACCGGGTCCCTCTGTGGGTGAAGTCGTCGTTCAGCGACGATCCGGGAACGCTGGTGTGCGAGGAGGATGCGGCGATGGAGGAGGTGCTGGTGAGCGGCATCACCCACGACCCGAACGAGGCGCGGCTGGTGCTGCGTGGGGTGCCGGACAAGCCCGGGGTGGCGGCGCGGATCTTCGGGGCGCTCGACGAGGGCCACATCGTGGTGGACATCATCGTCCAGACCGCGCAGCAGGACGGCCGGGCCGACCTGAGCTTCACCGTGGGCCGCGCGGATCTACCCGCCGCCCGGGAGGCGATGCAGAAGCTGGTCCCGGAGCTCGGGCTGCGAGGCGTGGAGAGCGACGATCAGGTCGCGAAGGTCTCCATCGTCGGGGTGGGGATGCGGAATCACTCCGGCGTTGCGGCCCGGATGTTCGAGGTCCTGGGCAAGGAAGGCATCAACATCCAGAGCATCTCCACCTCGGAGATCAAGGTCTCGTGCGTGGTCGCGGCCAAGTACGCCGAGCTCGCCGTGCGGGCACTCCATACCGCGTTCGGACTGGACCGGCCCGACGTGGCGGCGGCGCGGTGAGCCACGGGCGCACGGGGGCGCTGGCCCTCGTGCTGCTCGGCGCGCTGGCAGCGGGAGCCGCGGTACAGGCCCGCTGGCCCGATGCGCGGCCTGCCCTGGCCTGTCCTCGCGACCGGATTGGCTGGGTCGGGGAGGGGACGCGAGGCGTGGCTCTCTGCGACCAGGGAGCCCTCCCGCCGGCGTCGGTCCGCGTCGCGCTCGGACTCCGGCTGCCGCTGAACCGAGCTTCGGAGTCCGACCTGGCGCGGCTCCCCGGTGTGGGCGCCGTGGCGGCGCACGCGCTGGTGCAGGCGCGACCCTTCCTGAGTTGGGACGAGGTGGATGCGGTTCGAGGGGTGGGTCCGGCGCGTCTCCGGACGCTGCAGCAAGCCACTGAACTCGATCCCTGAAACCTTTCCTGCTAACGCTTCCCCCGGCCCCCGCGTGCAGATCGCCTGCCCCAACTGCCACACCCGCTACGCGCTGGACGACCGCCTGGTTCCCGCAGGTGGCGCGCCGGTGCAGTGCACACGGTGCGGCCTGGTGTTCACCGCCCAGCACGGTGGCGACGCTCCGGGCTCGCCGGGGAAGTCGGCAGCAGCGTCGGGGACGCTGCCCTTCGGTGCCGCGGCGCGCACCGCCGGGCCCATCCGGACCGAGGCCTACGGCCAGACGCCTCCGCCGTCCGCGTCGACTCGGGTGTTCGGGGCCGGTCCGGCCAGCGCACCGCCGGCCCCGGCCCCGCCGGCGGCAGCTCGGACCCACGTCTTCGGCTCGGGAGCGGCCGAGGCCGCCCGCACCCAGGTCTTCGGCGCGGGCGCGGCGACCCCGCGCGCGCCGGCACCGGCAACGCCGTCCGTGAATCGCACGCAGGTCTTCGGCGGCGCCGCCCCGGGCGTGGCGACGGAGCCTCCGCCCTCGGCGCGGACACAGGTGTTCGGGGGGGCAGCGGCCCCCCATCGCCAGCCCCCGTCGGGCCGACCCCAGGCGTTTCCCCCGTCATCCGAGCCGCCCCCGTCGATGCGCACGCAGGTGTTCGGCGGTGCCGCGGGCCCGAGCCCGGCCGACCCTTCGCCTCCGCCCCCCTCGATGCGGACGGCGGTCTTCGGTGGTGCCGCCGCCCGGCCGCCGCCCGAGGGGCTCGACCTGCCCCCGATTCCCGACGAGGCGGCGGCGGGCGACCTCCCCGCGCTGGAGCTGCCCGGGACGGGACCGGAGCTGCTCTCGCCCCCCGGCGCGCCTCCTTCCCGTGTCCGCCGGCCGGATCCGGCGGAGCGGGCGCTGGCGGCGGAGCTCCGGCGTCGTCGGAACCGCGCGCTGTGGACGGTGGTCGGGGTCATCGCCCTCGGGGTGGCGGGCTGGGCGGGCTCGTCCTGGTGGAGCGGCCGCTCCGCGGTGCCCGCGTCGATCCGTGCCGAGCGGGACGAGGCCTTCGCCCGGCTTCGTCGCGACGATCCCCAGTCCCGGGCGGCCGCCCTCAAGGTCCTCGATGCGCTGGTGGAGCGCTATCCGCAGTGGGTGGGTGCGCGGGCGACGCAAGCTCTTGCGCAGACGCTCGAGCTGGCGGACCAGCGGGCGGTGCTGCGCCGCCGGCTCGGGGACGCCGAGACATTGAAGACGACCCTCGCCAGGCTGGAGGCGGAGCGCACGCCCGCGGACTGGCGGACGCAGGCCGATGCGGTGCGAGCGCGGCTCGAGCAGCTGCGGAAGCAGACCGACCCCATGGTGGACGCGGTGAACACGCTCGAGGTGAAGCTGAACGCCGCTCGCGATGCCCTGAACCGGCTCCCTCCCGGCAACGAGGAAGACGAGCGGGCCCGGCTGCGCGCGGACGCGGTGTTCGCCGGGGTGGCGGGGCGCGGCGACCGCGCCATCTCGGATGGCGAGCACTACAAGCAGCTCGGCGGCACCGACGGCTGGGGCGACGTGGCCTATGCCGAGTACGTGCTCAGCGCCAAGAACGCGCCGCCGGACAGCGTGGAGAAGGCGGTCCGGGACATGAACGACCTCATGGCCCGCGACTCGACGTTCATCCGGCCCTACGTCCTGGCGGGCCGGCTGCTCCTCGCCCTGCGCCAGAAGGACGCGGCGCTGGCCAAGCTGGACGCAGCGGTGGCGCTCAACCCGAAGCACGCCCTGGCGCAGGCGCTCATCGACCAGGAGCGGGGCAGCAGGTAATCGTTACAGCCGCGGGGGCCCCTGGAGGGTCCATCCGCCCGGAACTCCTGTCCTTCTGCAGGCATGCCCGTTGCTGACTCGGAGAGCTTCCGGGAGGGCGTGGATGGCGTCGGTGGCGTTCTGGGCGGCGGCGGTGCTGCTGGCGCAGACCTATTTCCTCTACCCGCTGTGGCTGCTGGTCCTGGCCCGGATGCGGCGCCGGGGGAGCCTGCCGGCGCTTCCCCGGATCTGGCCGACCGTCTCCCTGGTGATCGCCGCCCACGATGAGGCGGGCTGCATCGGCGAGAAGCTCAACAACAGCCTCGCGCTCGACTACCCGCCGGACAGCCTGGAGGTGCTCATCGGCTCGGACGGGAGCACCGACGGGACCGACGACATCGTCCGGGCACAGCCCGATCCGCGCGTGCACCTCTCGGCCGCCCCGCGCGCGGGAAAGACCAGCGTGCTCAACCGGTGCATCCCCGCCGCGCGTGGCGACATCGTCGTGCTCTCCGATGCGAACACGCGCATCGAGCCGCGGGCGCTCAAGGCGCTCGTCCGTCACTTCGAGGACCCCGAGGTGGGTGCGGTCTGCGGGCGGCTACAGCTCTACAACCCGACCCGGGCCGAGTACGAGGAGAGCGCGTACTGGAGATACGAGTCCTGGCTCAAGGCGCTGGAGGGGACGCAGGGCGCGGTCGTCGGCGCCAACGGCGGCCTCTACGCCATCCGCCGCGAGCTCTTCACCCCGCTCCCGCCCTCGACGATCGTGGACGACTTCGTGATTGCCCTGCGGCTGCTCGACGAGGGGTACCGCGTGCTGTACGAGCCGCAGGCGCTGGCCTCGGAGGAGACGACCGAGGACTACCGACGCGAGTTCGGGCGTCGGGCGCGCATCGCCGCGGGGAACTTCCAGAGTCTGGGGCTGGTGCCGGGACTGCTCTCGCCGTTGCGGGGGTTCCCGGCGTTCGCCTTCTGGTCGCACAAGGTGCTGCGCTGGTGCGCGCCCGCTCTGATGCTGGTGGCGCTCCTGGCGAACCTGGCGCTGCTCGATGCGCCGTTCTACCGCTTCACGATGGCGGTCCAGGTGGGGTTCTACGGTCTCGCATTCCTGGGGAGCCTCGCGGTGGGTCCGGCGCTGGTGCGGCGCGCGGCAGGCATCGCCTACTACTTCGTCACCATGAACCTGGCGATCGCCGTCGGCTTCTGGCGATTTCTGCGAAACTCGCAGACCGCCGCGTGGGAGCGGACCGCCCGCGCGTGAACGCGTCGGAGGGGTCATGCGAATCACGCTGGCGCTCGGGTCGGCAGTCGTGGTGCTCTCCCTCCTGGTCGCGGCCGGGCCGGCTCCGGACGCCGGGTCGAAGGGAGGAGCGATGAAAGGGGCGGCGTACCTGCACGCGGAGGGCAGCTTCGAGCCGAAGATCGCCCCTCTCTCGGACGACGCCAGCTCCGGGCTCGGCCGGATGTCGCTCCGGAAGACCTGGCGCGGACAGTTCGAGGGGACGTCGCAGGGCGAGATGCTGACCGCGATGGGGAAAGGGAAGGGCTCGGGCGCCTACGTCGCGGTGGAGCGCGTCACCGGCAAGACCCTGGGTCGACAAGGAAGCTTCTCGCTGGTGCACCGCGGGGTGATGACCAACGGGGAGCAGGAGCTCGTCATCACCGTCGTCCCGGGCTCCGGCACCGAGGGCTTCGAGGGCTTTCACGGCCAGGTGACCATCCGCATCGACCCCGACGGAAAGCACTTCTACGTCCTCGAGGGAACGCTGCCCGGCAGCTGAGCGAGCTCAGATGTCGCCGCCCTCCGGCTGCGGGGCGAGGACCGGCAGCGGAGAGCGCACGCCATCCGGCGCGGGAGGGAGCACTGCGCCATAGACCGCGAACAGCTGCCCGGTCAGCACGGACCGTCCCGAGCCGGAGGAGCCGCGTAGCCAGTCGTTGAGGACGCGGCCGGTGCCGGGCTCGCTGCGCAGCGTCGGCCGATCGACGTTCATCCGGTAGCGCATCACCCCGCGACTCACGCGGTGGATGATGGAGACCGTCCCGTCGGCGTCGACGCTTTCCACCAGGGCGATGTGGGTGAGGCCGTCGTCGAGCTTCCCGTCGTGGTCCCGGTCATAGGTGTCGTGAAAGAAGACCAGGTCGCCCGGGTCCGGCCGGCCGGTGCGGAAGAGTCGTCCACGGGCCGAGGTCCACCGCCACACTGCGGTCACCCCGTTGTCCCCGGGACGGGCGGAGCCAGTGAGCGGCACACCGACGCTGGCGTACACCCCGAGAACGAGCCCGCTGCAGTCGTCCGGGAAGGCCTGTCCGGGAACGCGGACCGAGGTTTGTCCAAGGAGTCGGCGGGCGGTGGCCACGACTCGCCATCGAGTCTCTACCGCGGCGGCCGGGTCTCCCTGGACCGTGGGCTCCTGGACCGGCGGGGGCACGGGGACCCCCGGACGGGTGGTGGCGCATGCGGCGCACACGAGGAGGGCACAGGCGACGAGAGGGCGGGACACGGCAGCGCCCCATGGTGACCTCGGGCGAGCGGGCGTCAAGAAACCCCCCGGGGGCCGAGTGTTGGAGGGTGGCGGCTCCCCGCGTAAAGTCGAGGACTCGACCCCCATGTCCGAGAAGCCGCGCATCGTCGGGATCGACCTCGGGACCACCAACACCCTGGTGGCCTCGGTACGGAACCGCATCCCGAAGGTGGTGCCCACCGACCGGGGCAACCTGGTGCTCCCGTCGGTGGTGGCGCTCAGCGAGAAGGGCGACCTGCTGATCGGCAAGATGGCCAAGGATCAGATGGTGGTGAACCCGAAGAACACCATCTACGGCGCCAAGCGGTTGATCGGCCGCCAGTATGCAAGCCGGGTGGTGCAGGACCTGAAGGAGTACTTCACCTACGAGATCCTCGAAGGACCGAAGGGCGACGTGGCGGTGAACCTCGGCGGAAGCACCTACTCGCTGGAGCAGATCAGCGGACTGGTGCTCGGCCACGCCAAGCGCATCTCGGAGCAGTTCCTGGGCGTTCCCTGCCCCGAGGCAGTGATCTCGGTGCCCGCCTACTACAACGACCTGCAGCGTGCGGCGGTGAAGGAGGCCGGCCGGCAGGCGGGCTTCGAGGTGAAGCGCATCGTCAACGAGCCGACCGCGGCGGCGCTGGCCTACGGCTTCAACCGGGGGCTGGACCAGAACGTCCTGGTCT
>Ga0081540_1001144_pt1 | contig 23409 bp, 18 predicted proteins | sample TabmetS2T1R1_FD_71024 | JGI IMG/M metagenome (GOLD analysis project Ga0081540, IMG submission 71024) | Tabebuia heterophylla rhizosphere microbial communities from the University of Puerto Rico - S2T1R1 | ecosystem: Host-associated > Plants > Roots > Rhizosphere ... | reverse complement strand
CCCGAGAGGTGCCAGACACCTCGTCACGGCGAGGTGCCAGACACCTCGTCACGAGCCCGCTCCCGCCAGGCGCCGCCGCCCGCAAGGTGTCAAACACTTCGTAGGAGCAAGGGGTCAGACACTTCGTCGGACGGAGACCTCGTCGGGAGACACCTCGCCCCCGAGACCGTCCGATGCCTGGACACCCGTCCTCGGCGCCGGACGCGGCGGTCTCCCGCTTCAGGCCCGGTCGTACTTCAGGAAGGACACCACCCGGTCTGAACCCAGCCGCTCGGCGCCTCCCAGGAACGCCAGCTCGGCCAGGAAGGCGAAGCCCATCACGGTGCCGCCTGCGCGGCGGATGAGCTTCTCGGTGGCCTGCGCGGTGCCGCCGGTCGCGAGGAGGTCGTCCACCACGAGGACGCGGGCGTTCCGGACGAGCGCGTCCACGTGGAGCTCCAGGGCGTCGTCGCCATACTCGAGCCCATAAGCCTCCCGGAGGGTCTTGCGGGGGAGCTTCCCCGGCTTGCGGACCGGGACGAACCCTCGACGCAGCGTGGCAGCGAGCGCCCCGCCGAGGATGAAGCCGCGGGCCTCGATGCCCACCACCTCGGTGATCTCCAGGGTGGCGACCCGGGCAGCGAGCGCCGAGACGACCCCGTGAAAGAGCAGCGGGTCGGCGAGCACCGGGGTCAGGTCCTTGAACACGATGCCCGGCCTCGGGAAATCCGGGACGTCACGGACACGTGCGCGGACCGCCTCGAGCAGGGGAGGGGGCATGGGCTGCGGAACAGCATATGCCGCCCCCAGGGATGGTATAGGCCCGGGCGCCATGACCGAACCGGCCTCCAGGCGCGGGCGCCCGACGCTCGTCAAGGAACCCCTGCCGCTGGACACGAAGCTCCTCGTCCGCATGCACGACCTGATGGTCGAGTCCCGCGTGCTCGAGGAGCGCCTCATCCAGATGTACCGCCAAGGGCACGGCTACTTCTGGATCGGCGGCCCCGGGGAAGAGGCGTTCAACGTCGCCCTCGGCCTGCTGATGAAGCGCGGGCAGGGCCTCGACTTCGACTACCTGCACGGGCACTACCGCCAGAGCGGGACGCTGCTCGCGCTCGGCGAGGACCCGATCGGGGCCCTCCGGCAGATGAAGAGCACGGCGAGCGACCCGTACTCGGGCGGCCGGAACTTCTCGGGCCACTTCAGCAAGCGCGAGTGGAACATCGTCCCCATCACCAGCCCCATCGAGGTGCAGTACTCGATGGCGCCGGGCACGGCCCTCGCCCAGAAGCGCCACGGAGGCGAGGGGATCACCATCGTCACCGGCGGCGACGCGGGCACGGCCGAGGGCGACTTCGCCAGCTGCCTGGTGTGGAGCACGCGGCCCGGGAACGAGCTGCCGATCCTCATCGTGGTCACGCACAACCAGTGGGGTATCTCGACCTCGGCCAGCTCTCAGCAGGGCGCCAAGAACATCGCGGACCGGGGCAAGGCGTTCGGCATGCAGACCCGGACCATCGACGGGAACGATCCCATCGTGAGCTACCTCGAGCTGCAGAAGGCGATGGCCTACGTGCGCAAGGAACGGCGGCCGTTCCTGCTCGAGGCGAACGTCTCGCGGCTCTACGGACACTCCAGCGCCTCGGGGGCGAACTTCGTCACCGTGGAGCAGGACTGCATCGTCGAGTTCGAGCGGAAGCTCGAGGCGCACGGCGTCCTCACCCGCGCCGACATGGACCAGGTCCGGACTCGCTGGACCGAGGAGATCGCCAACAAGGCGCGCCAGGTCCGCGACGAGCCGCTCCCCGAGGCCTCGACGATCTGGAAGCACATCTTCGCGGAGGATCGCTGATGGCCAGCATGGCGCAGGCGATCCGGATGGCGCTGCACTACGCCGAGGACAACCTCGGGGTGACCGACGTCTTCGGCGAGGACGTGGGGCCGCCGCTGGGAGGCGTCTTCACCGCCTCGCAGGGCCTGAAGACCGCGTGGAACAGCCCGCTCGACGAGCGCGGCATCATCGGCTGCGCCATCGGACTGGCGCTCGCCGGACAGCGCCCGGTCGCGGAGATCCAGTTCTGCGATTACATCTTCAACACCATCGACCTGCTCAAGCTCGCGGGGAACACCTGCTGGGCGAGCAACGGCGACTGGAACGTACCGATGGTGGTGCGGACGCCGGTGGGCTCCGGGATTCGCGGGAGCATCTACCACTCGCACAGCTTCGACGCGACGATGACCCACATCCCGGGGTGGAAGATCGTCATTCCGTCCACGCCGCTCGACGCCTACGGGCTGCTGCTCTCCGCCTGCCAGGACCAGAATCCAGTGATGGTGCTCGAGCCGAAGGCGCTCCTCCGGCTCAAGGGCGAGGAGCCGATTCCCGGCGAGCCCGGCGACGACCGTGTGCTGTCGAAGATGATCGACGCGCCGCTGGGCGATCGCACGCAGTGGAAGCCGCAGTGGCCGGAACTCCAGCCGTACACCGTGCCGATCGGGAAGGGAAAGCTGGTGCGTCTGGGCACGGACCTCACGGTGGTGAGCTACGGCCGGACGCTGCCGCTGTCGGTGAAGGCGGCCCAGGCGCTCGAGAGCGAGGGCATCTCGGCCGAGGTCATCGACCTCCGGTCACTGTGGCCGTACGACTGGGAGATGATCCGCGAGTCGGTGAAGAAGACCGGCCGGGCGCTCTACGTGAACGAGGACACCGAGGTGACGAACTTCGGCGAGCATCTCGTTCGCCGGACGGTGGAGGAGCTCTTCTATGAGCTGCTCGCACCTCCGCGCCTGCTGGCCGGAAAGTTCCTCCCTGGCATCGGCCTCGCCGATCCGCTGGAGATGGCGAGCGTTCCGCAGCTCCCGGACATCACCGAGGCGATACGGGCGCTGGCGCGCGAGCAGCCCTGAGTCGCTGCGGCCCCAAACGGGACTTCCAGATCAGCAGTGCTAGCATCGGGTCCTCATCCCCGGGGGGACTCGATGCGCTGGAATCGATGGGTGTCGATGCTGATGCTCGGCATCCCTGTGCTGGCGTCGTCTGCGATACCGGTCATCACCCCGAAGGAGACGTTCGTCGTCCGGCAGATCGATGGCGGGACGCCGCTGGGCTTACCCCTCACCTTCTCGCCCCTGCCAGGCAAGGACATCGCGCTGGTGGACGGGCTCGCCGCCGGGATGCCGAGCGATACGGCGATGGGGGTGATGCGCTTCGCCGGGCCAGACCGCGGGACCTACCTACAGTTCATCCCGGGTCTCTCACGCGGGATCTTCGACGTCGTCCCGGTCACGGAGATCGGGGGCGGAGAGTACTACTGGCTCGAGAGCCTGGTCAGCTGGTACCGCCTCGATCTCTCCGCCTCGACCTTGGTCGACACGACCGTCAGCAGCAGCTACGACTGGGTTCGCCCCGACTCGTCGGGCGCGCTCCGGTTGTACCGATATCAGTCCGGCACGTCGGGGGACCGGCTGGAAGTTCGGTCCATCAAGGCGAAGACCGGCGGTGGCTACTCGACGGACGAGGTTCTCGCCTCCGCCGCTGTGGCCCCCAGCTCCCCGCCGTACCCGCTGTACTTCATCTCGGGCACCTCGCTCGTGTACGAGCTCGGCCCGCCGAATGCCCACGTGATCGACCTCTCCCAGGCCGACGCCGGGCCCACTGACGCCGGACCGTATCCCACCGGGATCTACTCCACGGGGCTCTATGACTCGGCGCTCGCGCCGTACGTCGTGGTCTACGAGCCCTTCGGAACCTTCCAGGTCTTCGAGCTCTCAGTCTCGGGGGTGGTCTCGCGTGGAACCTTCACCGTCGCCGTGGACGGCGGGGTCTGCGCGTACGGCTGCGGCGTCGGTGGCATCCATCCTCTCCATACGGCGTTCGCTGGATATCCCGACGGCGCGCTGGTGATGACCGGCCTGCAAACCAGCGGCACTGCCGACTACGTCGCTGCGGTGTTCGACTGGAAAGACCTCGCCACCGCTCTCTCCCTCTCGACCGACGCCGACGCGGGGCCGGTCGCCGAGGTGCCGAAGCTCGTGCTTCCGGACGGCGGATCCGGAGGGGGAGGCGGCGGCGGAGGCGGAGGCGGCGGCCTCGCCCCGCGGCGCCCGCTTGGCCCTGGGCTCGCTTCCCCGAGCCTCTCCAGCGGCTGCAGCGTCGGGACCGACGATGGGAAATCGGTTCTCGGTGTATTCGCCCTGGCCTTCCTGCTCTGGGTCTCCCGGCGCCCGCCCCCCGCACGCCGTCGCTAGCGCGGGCTCATTTCCGCGAGTGCAGCCCGATCATGTTTCCCTCGGTGTCGTAGACCAGGGAGATGAAGCCGTACTCGCCGATGGACTGCTTCGTCTTCTCCACTCGGCCGCCGAGCTTCTTCACCTTGCCCTCCTCGACCGCGCAGTCCTCGCAGGTGAAGTAGACGAGGACGCTGTTCTTGCCCGAGGGAAAGCCCTCGTACTTGCACAGCGCGCCCGCCGAGCCCTTTCCTTCCCGCTCCATCGGGAACGTCCAGTACTCGAAGTCCGGTCCGGGCAGCTTGTCGAGCTTGAACCCGAAGACCCCCTCGTAGAACGCCTTCGCCCGCTTCATGTCCTGCACATAGATCTCGAACCAGCCCACTGGATTGCCCATGACGTCCTCCTGGTGACCCCTTCTAGACGTTCGACGACGGCTCAACCGGACATGAGGGCGACGCGGACCGCGTCCGGCACCCGGACCTTCTGCTGGGTCTCGTAGTTGATCAGGACCACCACCGCCCGTCCCCGTGCAACCACGCGCTCGGGAGCGCCCGCGTGCCAGATCTCGTGAGCGAGCGTGATGCTGCTGTTGCCCACCCGCTCGGCGCGGATTCCCACGGTGACCCGCGCGGGGTACTCCACGGGCTCGAGGTAATCGCACTCGACCCGGGCGAGGATCGGTCCCACCGGGTCGCCGGGCAGGGTCGCCATCCCCAGCTGCCGGAAGAGGGCGATGCGCGCCGTCTCGGCCCAGGCGATGTAGCGGACGTTGTTGACGTGTCCCAGCGCGTCCATCTCGCCCCAGGCAACGTCCAGGGTGACCTCGATGCTCCACGCGCCCATCGTCTTCCTCCTCCGCGCTGCCGCACGGCCGTCACCCGAGCGACCCTTCGTCCGAGGGAGCTTCTGCCTCCCCTCGCCACTCCACCGCAACGACAAGAAACGTTGCGCCGCCCGGCCCGCCACGACAGGATCGGTGTCGCCCTGCGGGGCGAAAGGAGGTGATGCCTTGACCCAGCACAATCAAGGCGTCGCCTCTCTGGGCGCGGCGTAGGACCAAGCAGGGCCGCGCGCACGAGAGCGGCGCAAGGTTTCACACCCGCCCCCTGGTGGCTGGAGGCGCAGTGTCTGGCCACCGGGGAGGCGGGTTCTTTTTGCCCGCGCCGCCTAGACGGCGACGTGCTTCCAGGCTCCCCGGCGGAAGACCGCTCCGCTCGCCACCGCAAAGAGGCTGAAGGCGGCGAAGCAGGCGATGAAGGCACCGGTGGTCCCGAGACCCGCGTGCACCGCGAGGACCCAGGCCAGGGGCAGCTCGAACAGCCAGAAGCACAACCCGTTCAGCCAGGTGGGCGCCCAGGTGGCGCCGGCGCCGTTCAGCGACTGGGTGAAGGTCATCCCGTAGGCATAGAAGGCGAAGCCCGCGGAGATGATCCGCAGCCCGCGGGCGCCGTGACCGAGCACCACCGGGTCGCTGGTGAAGATGCCGACGATCTGCGGGGCGGCGGCGATGAAGATCAGGCCGACGGTGCCGAGGAACACGGCGCCGATGCCTCCGGCCTTCCACGCCGCGCGCTCGGCGCGGTCAGGCTTCTTCGCTCCGAGGTTCTGTCCCACCAGGGTGGCCGCCGCGTTGGCCAGCCCGAACGAAGGGAGGATCGCGAAGATGACCAGCCGGATGGCGATGGTGTACCCGGCGACGGCCTCGCTCCCGAAGCGGGAGATGATCCGGACGAGGCCGATCCAGCTGGTCATGCCCACCACCGTCTGCAGCGTTCCGGCGCCGGAGAGGCGGAGGACGGAGAGCATGGTCCTGGCCTCGAGGCGGACGTGCCGCCAGCGCACGGTCAGCCGGCCGTCACCCCGGGTGAGTCGGTAGAGCTGATAGACGACGCCGGTGCTGCGCCCGATGGAGGTCGCCACCGCGGCGCCCATCACTCCCAGCTTCGGGAACGGGCCGACGCCGAACACCAGGCAGGGCCCGAGCAGGATGTTGATGCCGTTGGCGAGCCACAGCGCCCGCATCGCGGTGGCCGCGTCGCCAGCGCCGCGGAAGATGGCGTTGATCAGGAACAGCAGACAGACGGAGACGTTCGCCCCGAGCAGCACGCGGGTGAAGTGGACGCCGTGCTCGAGAACCCACGGCGAGCCACCCATGACCCGGAGGAGGGTCGGCGCGAAGAAGGCGCCGGCGGCCGAGAGCGGGATACCGAAGATGAGACCGAGCGCGATGGCCTGGACCGCGGTGCGTGCCGCGGCCTCCTCGTCCTTCTCGCCCATGCGCCGGGCGACCAGCGAGGTCGCGCCGATGGAGAGCCCGAAGGAGAGGGCGTAGACCATCGTCTCGATCGTCTCGGTGAGGCCGACCGTCGCCTGCGCCTCGGCGCCGAGGCGGCCGACGAAGAAGATGTCGGTGACGGCGAACACCGACTCCATCACCATCTCCAGCACCATCGGGACGGCGAGGACGAAGATCGCCCGTCCGAGCGGTGCCTCGGTCAGGTCGCGGTGGCTGCCGCGCAGGGCCTCCCGGATCTCCGACCAGAGCGATGCCGGGGGGCCGGGCTGGGCAGCGGCACTGCTGGGAACTGCGTCCATCGTGACTCCTCGAGAGGCATTCCGTCGTTCGACCGTGACCGGGCGGAAGAACTCACCGGTCCCGTACGCAGGCGCAACCGCCTTCTGTCGACGGCATCGGCGCTTGGATCAGCCGCGCTCCAGGGGAGTCAGACGCGCATAAGAGCGGTTCTGGTACACCAACGTTCGCTCGGTGTCACCTCGGTGGACGGCGGTGACCTCCGCCAGGACCAGGAGATGGTCCCCGCGCTCGAGGCGCTCGCTGATCCGGGCGCTGAACGACCCGGTGGTTCCGGCGAGGAGGGGCGTGCCGTGCGCGTCGAGCGTCCACGGGAAGCGCTCCCAGGCGTCGCCCCGGTCCCGATGGTGCCGGGCGAAGGCGTGGCTCAGCTCGGCCTGACCCTCGGAGAGGAGATTCACCGCGAGGTAGTCGGCGTCCTCGAGCAGGTCGTCAGCCCCCGAGTCCCGGCCAACGCCGAGGGCCAGCAGCGGCGGATCGAGCGAGAGCATCATGAACGCCGTGGCGGTGAAGCCGTCGACCTCGGGGGCCTCGGGGGTGATGGCCGAGGGCCTCCGGCGCACGGTCACCACGGTGACCGTGGCCGCCCAGGTGCGTGCCAGGGTGAGAAAGGCGTCCTTGTCCACAGGCAATGCTTCTAGTCGGCCACGTGGAGCTTGACGAGCGGTCCGCGAAGCGGTCTGGAACCGGGTCCATGCGGCTTGCGAGCTGGATTCACAGAGGTCGGGAAGGGTTTGGACAGGTCGTGGACGGCGGGGTGGTCGACGCCGTGCCGCGTCTTGACGGGCGGTACCCAACGCTGCGCTCGGCGCTGGCGGCGGGAGCGCTGGGCGAGGTGCGGAAAGCCACCGAGGGTGCCTCGGCCGATCACGGGCTCGAGGAGATCACCTGGCTTCCGCCGATCCCCCATCCGGAGAAGATCCTCTGCGTGGGCGTGAACTACGTGGCCCACCGCGAGGAGACGGGGCGGAAGGAGAGCGAGTTCCCCACGCTCTTCACTCGCTTCGCGAACACCCAGGTCGGGCACGAGCAACCGCTGGTCCGGCCCAGGGCCTCGACGGAGTTCGACTACGAGGCGGAGCTGGCGGTGATCATCGGCAAGCCGGCGCGCCACGTGCGACGGGAGGACGCGCTGTCGTTCATCGCCGGGTACGCGTGCTACCAGGACGCATCGGTTCGCGACTGGCAGAGGCACACCAGTCAGTTCACGCCGGGCAAGAACTTCATCGGGACCGGGGGGTTCGGGCCCTGGATGGTGACCGCGGACGAGATCCCCGATCCGACGCGGTTGACGCTGGTGGGGAGGCTGAACAAGACGGAGATGCAGCGGGCCACGACGGATCTGCTGATCTTCGACCTGCCGGCGTTGCTCGCCTACATCACGACGTTCACCGAGCTCGTGCCGGGCGACGTCATCGCGACCGGGACCCCGGGCGGCGTCGGGTCGAAGCGCCAGCCGCCGGTGTGGCTGAAGGCGGGTGACGTGTTCGAGGTGGAAGTCTCCGGAATCGGCGTGCTCCGGAACCCCGTGGTCGACGAGTCGCGCTGAGCGAGCGCCCGGGGGCCCATCGAGGTGCCCCATCGAGGTGCCAGACACCTCGCGAGGGGCCCAACGAGGCGTCGGCCCAACGAGGTGCCAGACACCACGCGAGGGCCGTCGAGGTGCCAGACACCTCGCGAAGGGCACAACGAGGTGCCTGACACCTCGCGAAGGGCACAACGAGGTGTCAAACACCTCGCGAGGGGCCGTCGAGGTGCCAGACACCTCGCGAGGGCACAACGAGGTGCCAGACACCTCGCGAAGGGCCGTCGAGGTGCCAGACACCTCGCGAACCGACACCTCGCGAACCGACGCCTCGCGAACCGGGCCACTGCAGCCCCCTCGGCTCCTGGCCCCACGGGGTGGCAGGCAGCGTGCGACCAAGGGCCCTCTCACCAGAGGCCGCGCGAGGTGTCAGACACCTCGTGGAGGGGAACCTCATGGGGGATCTGCGACGGGAGGATGTGGGCAATGCCCGGGTGGGGCGCGACCTGTCGGCCGCTGCGCTGGGCGGACCTGACCCCCCCTGTGGGCTCGCAACCCTCTGGTTCGTGGGGGTTTGTTGGCGGATCGGCGGTTGCAGACATCCCGCCCTCGTGAACAGCCGGATCGTCCTGCTCGGGACCGAACAAGACTACTTCCTCCAGCTCCTGGAGATGCTGGTGCCGGGTGGCGCTCGCGACCACGCGCTCGAGGCCGAGGAGCAGGGCCAGCAGCCACCTCCTCCCGAGGCTGCACCGTTCGAGGTCTGGTTCGCGTACCGCGGCACCGACGGGCTCGACGAGATTCGCCGCCTGCGCCGCATCGGCGCCTATCCCGCCATCGCGATGATCGACCTCGCTGAAGACCCGGAGGACGCCCTGGAGATCGCCGGGCGCCTGCTGGTGGATGACCCGCGGCTGCAGGTCGTCCTGGTCTCCCCGAACGCGGACGAGGTGTGGGACGTCGCTGCCGAGGCGCTCGGCCACCGCGATCAGGTCGTGGTGCTCAAGCGGCCGTTCGACGGCGTCGAGGTTCGCGAGCTTGCCCACGTCCTCGTGCAGCGCTGGACCGAGATGGACCGCGTGCTGTCGCGCACCGCTCGGCTCGTGTCCGGCGAGACGGCCATCGTCAAGACCGGCACCGCTCCGGCGGTCACGCCGCCCAGTGGCGTCGAGGTGCTCCGCGACGCGTTCAAGGCCATCCACGGCCTGGTCGCCGCCCTGAGCGCGCGCTGCGAGCTCCTGGAGCCCGCGGCCCGGGCCGAGGCGCTCCAGCGGGTGACTGCCGTCTCCGAGGCGGTGGACCACCTCCGCCGGGTCGAGCACCTCGCCGAGCCGAAGCCCGACCCGGCCAAGCCCGACGAGGCGTAACTCTCTCGTCAGTGCGGCCAGATCTCGACGAGAGGCCGCACATACTGCGGCAGCTCCGGGTCCGGCACGTGTCCCCAGTCCTTGGGGATGCTCTTCCGGAGCCGATCCGCCAGCCCGCGGGAGAGTGAGTCGCGAAGCAGACCCAGCAGCTTCGGCGGCGCGACCAGCACCAGGTGCCGGAAGTGGTTGTCCGCCGCTCCTCGCTCCAGCGTCTGCACGAGCGCGTGGACGAAGCGTCGCTCCTCGTGCTCGGGCCGCGGGTCCTCCCCGTGCGTCCACCCGTGCTGCGGCGAACGGTGCTGCGCGTCCGGGGCCGGCGCCTTCACCATGCTCCGCTGCCGCGGAAGCATCCCTGCGTCCTCGACGTCCAGCACCCGCGCGTGTTGCGCATCTGCGACCAGCACCCAGGTGGTTCCCTGACCCGTCGCCATGGGGGTGTCACCTCCGTCGGACATCCCTGACATCGACCAAGGCGACGGGCAGGTCAAGCCGGCTCAGAACCGGATGCCGACGTAGCCCTGAACCGTGATGCCGTTGAACTTGAAGGAGCTGACCGCACCCGACGGGTCGTTCGCCGTGGTGGAGCTGAAACCAGGGTCCAGCCAGAGGTACTTGAGCTCTGCCCCGAGGAGGAGCTGCCCGAGGTAAAAGTCCACGCCCGCGCCGGCGATGCCCGCGAACCCGGCCTTGGTGGAGTTGGAGCCCAGGCCGCTGACCGAGCTGATGCCCACGCCCGCGCCGCCCTCTCCGTACGGAGCCATGAAGCCACCGATGGGCAGCCGGACCCGGGCGATGAGCAGGACCGGCCAGGTCTTGAAGTCCACGTCGTTGGCGCCGGTCGTGAGGTAGCCCGCGCTGAGCTGCAGACCGAAGATGCCCCAGTAGGCGCCGAGCGCGCCGTCGATCGCGTACTTCGTCGGCCACTTGTTGAAGGTGTTCCCGATGGCGTTCAGCCCGTTGGTCTCGCTCGGGAAATACGGGCCGAACTTCACGGCGACGTAGGTGTTGTGCTCCTCGGTGGTGACGGTCTGTGCGGCGGCGACCAAGGGCACGAACAAGGCCGTGCCCACAGCCAGCGCCGCCACGACCGCTGCGACTGACTTCGAGTTCATCGATGACCCCTTCAGGATTGGTTCCGGCCGGGGCCCCGCTTACCTGCAACGGCCCCCTTTCCGGCAAGGGAAACCATCGTGCGGGCCGACGGCAACGGGCGGTTGGACCGAAGCGTTGTCCGGACCGCGGCAGATCGAGCAGGTGTGCGCGAACATTCCATCGGACGAGGCGCGGGTTTCGTCCGGATGCTCCGCCCACTGGCAGCCGCGTCGCACGGGGCTCGAGCCGACTCCCGGGACCGGTCCGCGCGGCGCGATGGTCTCGCCGGGATCGGGTCATCCACGGGGCACGTTGGACGAGCCTCCTCCGGGCCACACGTCGTGCTCCCTGGGCGACTGCCCCCGCGCATGGCCGGATGTCGCTGGTGCGACCGCCCGAGCCGTCCTCCGACGATGCCTGGGGGTGCCTCGCACGGTGCTCGACCGCTGGGCGGACGTGCTCGCCAGGGTGAGTCGGACGCCCGCAAGGGAGGTGCTGGCGCGCACCCCGACCGACGGTTCCCTCGGGATCACGCCCTGGACATCGCGGTCGGCGGCGCGTGTGGCCGTTAGACTGTCCGGCTCTCCATGGCCGACCCACTCGCCCACTTCCAGCCTGCAGTTCGCGACTGGTTCCGGGCCTCCTTTCCCGGGCCGACGCCGCCGCAGACGCTCGGCTGGCCGGTCATCGCCCGCGGGGAGTCGGCGCTCCTCCTGGCGCCGACCGGGAGCGGCAAGACGCTGGCCGCATTCCTGGCCTGCATCGACCGGCTGATGTTCGCTCCGCCGCCGTCCCGGGATCGCCGGTGCCGGATCGTCTACATCTCTCCGCTGAAGGCGCTGGCGGTGGACGTGGAGCGCAACCTGCGGGCCCCGATCATCGGCGTCGCGAACGTGGCGGCCGGGCGCGGGGATGCCCACATCCTGCCGACGGTGGCGGTCCGCACCGGGGACACCGCCGCGCGGGACCGGGCCCGGTTCCAGCGCGAGCCGGCGGACATCCTCATCACCACGCCGGAGTCGCTGTACTTGCTGCTCACCTCCAACGCCCGGGAGGCGCTCCGGAGCGTGGAGACGGTCATCGTCGACGAGATCCACGCGCTCGTCCCGACCAAGCGCGGGGCGCACCTGGCGCTCTCGCTGGAGCGACTGGAACACCTCGCGGGGCGGAGGCTCCAGCGGATCGGCCTGTCCGCCACCCAGCGGCCGCTGGACGAGGTGGCTTGCTTCCTCGGCGGCGCGACGGTGGCGGTCACGAAGGCGGAGGCGGGCGGCGCGGGCTCGCCAGTCCCCGATCTCGGCACCGAGAAGGGACCTGCCGAGGAGGAGCTGCGGACCGAGTTCGCCGCCCCGGCGCTCACCCCGGTGTGGCGGCCGGTCACCATCGTCGACGCCGGCACCCGGCGGTCCCTCGAGCTGCGGATCGAGGTCCCGGTGGAGGACATGGCCCGGATCGGCGAGCCGATCGAGATCCCCTCGGGTCCCGCAGCGCAGGGGCCGGTGCGGAGCTCGATCTGGACCGCCATCCATCCGCGCCTGGTGGAGCTCATTCGCGAGCACCGGACCACGCTGATCTTTGTCAACAGCCGACGGATCGCCGAGCGGCTGGCAGCAGCCCTGAACGAGTTCGCGGGCGAGCCGCTGGCCCGCGCGCACCACGGCTCGCTCGCTCGCGCACAGCGGAGCGAGATCGAGGACGCGCTCAAGGCCGGACGGCTCCGTTCGCTGGTGGCCACCTCCTCGCTCGAGCTGGGCATCGACATGGGCGCGGTCGACCTGGTCATCCAGATCGAGGCTCCGCCCTCGGTCGCGAGCGGCATGCAGCGCATCGGTCGCGCCGGCCACCGCATCGACGCTCCCAGCACCGGCGTCATCTTCCCCAAGTACCGCGGCGACCTGGTCGCCTGCGCCGCGCTGACCCAGGCCATGACCGGTGGACAGGTCGAGGCCACCCGCTACCCGCGCAATCCGCTGGACGTGCTCGCCCAGCAGGTCGTGGCGATGAGTTCGGTCGAGCCGTGGGGCGTCGACGCGCTCTACGCCGCGGTACGAGGTGCGGCTCCGTTCGCCGAGCTGAGCCGGACGGTGTTCGAGAACGTGCTCGACCTCCTCTCCGGCCGCTTCGCCTCGGACGGGTTCGCCGAGCTGCGCCCTCGCCTCACCTGGGACCGGGTGGCGAACACGGTCATCGCCCGGGAGGGCGCGAAGCGGATCGCCATCGTCAACGGCGGCACCATCCCCGACCGGGGCCTTTACGGTGTGTTCCTCGCCGGCGGGGAGAAGACCCACGCCCGGGTGGGGGAGCTCGACGAGGAGATGGTCTTCGAGAGCAAGGTGGGCGAGGTCTTCCTCCTCGGCGCGTCGTCGTGGCGGATCGAGGAGATCACCCACGATCGCGTCCTGGTCTCCCCCGCTCCGGGCCAGCCGGGGAAGATGCCCTTCTGGCACGGGGACGCGGCAGCGCGTCCGCTGGAGACCGGCCAGCTCATCGGCCAGCTGATCCGCGAGCTGCGCGAGGTCCCCCGCGCCGCGGCGGTGTCCCGGCTCGTCCGCACGCACCAGCTCGAGCGTCAGGCGGCAGAGAATTTGCTGGAGTACCTCGAGGACCAGGCGCAGGCGACCGGCGACGTCCCTGACGATCGGACGCTGGTGGTGGAGCGCACCCGCGACGAGCTGGGCGACTGGCGGGTCTGCATCCTCTCGCCCCTCGGCGGCCGGGTGCACGCACCCTGGTCGATGGCGCTGACCGCGCGGGTGCGGGAGCAGCTCGGGCTGGACGTGGAGACGATGTGGACCAACGACGGCATCGTGGTCCGCTTCCCGGACACGGACGCGCCGCCCGACGTCACCCTGCTGCTCCCAGGGCCGGAGGAGGTGGAGGGGCTGGTGCTGCGGGAGCTCGGCTCCACCGCGCTCTTCGCCGCGAAGTTCCGCGAGAACGCGTCCCGCGCCCTGCTCCTTCCCCGGCGGCGCCCCGGGGTGCGGACTCCGCTCTGGCAGCAGCGGAAGCGCTCGGCAGACCTCCTCGCGGTCGCGGCGGGGTTCCCCACCTTCCCGCTCCTTCTGGAGACCTACCGCGAGTGCCTGCGGGACGTCTTCGACATGCCTGCCCTTGTGGGCACGCTCCGCGCTCTGCGCGAGAGGTCGATGCGGGTGACCACCGTGGACACCGCGGCGCCGTCGCCCTTCGCCTCGTCACTGCTCTTCGGGTTCGTCGCCAACTACATCTACGACGGGGACGCCCCGCTCGCCGAGCGGCGGGCGCAGGCGCTGTCCATCGACCAGGCGCAGCTCCGGGAGCTTCTCGGGGACGCCGAGCTCCGCGAGCTGCTCGACGTGGACGTGCTCGCCACGGTGGAGGCCGAGCTGCAGCAGCTCGAGCCGCGGTTCCGCGCACGAGGAACGGACGGAATTCACGACCTGCTCCTCCGGGTGGGTGATCTCTCCCAGGAAGAGCTCCGTGCCCGGTGTACCGGGGCGCTGGTGGCTTCGGGCATCGACGACCTGGTCCGGGCCCGGCGCGCCGTGCTGCTCCCGGTGGCGGGGGGCCAGCGCCACGTCGCGGCCGAGGACGCCGCGCGGTACCGCGACGCGCTCGGGCTGCCGCTGCCTCCGGGACTGCCGGAGGCGCTGCTGGTTCCGGTGAAGGATCCGCTCGGGGACCTCGTCTCCCGCTACGCGCGCACGCACGCGCCGTTCACGACCGAGGAGGTCGCGGCCCGGTTCGGGCTTCCGGTCGCGAGGATCGAGCCGGTGCTCGGGGCGCTCGTCCGCCGCGGCCGGCTGGTCGAGGGCGCCTTCCGTCCAGGAGGCACCCGGCGGGAGTGGTGCGACGTGGACGTGCTCGCGGTGGTGCGCCGCCGCTCGCTGGCCCGGGCGCGGCATGCGGTGGAGCCGGTGGAGCCGAGGGTCCTGGGCCGCTTCCTGACCCACTGGCACGGCATCGCCCGCCCGCGGCCGGGGCTGGACGCGGTGCTGGACGTGGTGGAGCGGCTGCAGGGCTGCGCGCTGCCGGCCTCCGTGCTGGAGAGCGAGATCCTGCCTGCCCGCGTCGAGCGCTACACGGCGGGCGACCTGGACACGCTGCTCGCTGCGGGCGAGGTGGTCTGGGTGGGCGTGGAGCCCATCGGTGAGCGGGACGGGCGAATCGCCCTCTACCTGACCGACCACCTGCCGCGGCTGCTCCGCCCGCCCGGGCCCCGGCTCGATACCGAGCCTCTGACGGAGCGCGCCCGCGCGGTGCTCGAGGTGCTCCGGACGCGGGGGGCGAGCTTCTTCTCGGCAGTGCACGACGCGGCCGGCGGAGGCTTCCCGCGCGAGACGCTCGAGGCGCTCTGGGATCTGGTCTGGAAGGGGCTCGTCACCAACGACACCTTCCGCGTGCTGCGGGCGTACACCACACCCGTGGCGGAGCGGGGCAGTCGCCGCATCGGCACCGGCGGCCACGTCTTCCGGAGCCGGCGCACGGTGCCTCCCTCGGCCGAGGGACGGTGGTCGCTGCTGGAGGAGCGGACCCAGGCGGCGGTGGGAACGACGGAGTGGGCGGCGGCCACGGCGCAGCAGCTGCTCTCGCGGCACGGCCTGGTCACGCGCGAGGTGGCGCAGGCGGAGGGGCTCCCCGGCGGGTTCTCGGCGGTGTACCCGGTGTTCCGCTCGCTCGAGGACGGCGGGCGGGTTCGCCGCGGGTACTTCGTCTCCGGAGTGGGTGCGGCGCAGTTCGCGCTGCCTCCCGTTCTCGACCTGCTTCGTTCGCTGCGCGAGCTTCCCGAGGAGCCGGAGGTGAGGGTGCTCGCGGCGACCGATCCGGCGAACCCCTACGGCACGCTCCTTCGCTGGCCGGCGCTGGACGGAGCGCAGGCGCGTGGGCCGTCCCGCTCGGCGGGGTCGCAGGTGGTGCTGGTGGACGGGGCGCTGGCGGCATTCATCGCGCGGGGCGGCCGGCAGGCGTGGGTGTGGCTGCCGGAGACCGAGCCCGACCGCGGCCGGGTGGCCAGGGCGGTGGCCTCGGCGCTGGGGACGGTGGCGGCACGGGGCCTGCTGGACCGGCGTGGCGGCATGATGCTCGAGGAGGTCAACGGCGTGCCCGCGGCGGAGAGCCCGCTCGCGCTGTACCTGGTGGAGGCGGGCTTCACGCCGTCCTCGCTGGGATTCCACCTGCGCCGCGTGGCGCTCCCTCGTCCCGTGCCCAATGCCTGAGGGCGACACGCTCTTCCGGGCGGCGCGGACGCTCCACCGGGCGCTCGCGGGGAAGGTGGTGGTGCGCTTCGAGACAGTGCTGCCGCAGCTGTCGCGGGTGGACGAGGACGCGCCGATCGCCGGCCGGACGGTGGAGCGGGTACGCAGCGTGGGGAAGCATCTGCTGGTGGAGCTCTCCGGCGATCTGGTGCTCCGGACGCACCTGAGGATGAACGGCAGCTGGCACGTGTACCGCCCGGGAGAGCGATGGCAGCGGCCGCGGTCATCGATGCGGGTGGTGGTGGAGACGGCGGATTTCCAGGCGGTGGCGTTCGATGTGCCGGTGGCGGAGTTCCGGACTGCCCGCGAGCTGGCGCGAGATCCGGCGGTGGCGGGGCTGGGGCCCGATGTACTCGGCGCGGGGTTCGACGAGGACGAGGCGGTGCGTCGGCTGCGGGAGCGCGGTGCGATGGGCATCGGCGATGCGCTGCTGGATCAGCGGGCGCTGGCGGGGATCGGAAACGTGTTCAAGAGCGAGGTGTGCTTCGCGGAGCGGGTGCACCCTTTCACGCCGGTGGCAGCGCTCGACGAGGAGACTCTGCGGCGGCTGGTGCGGACGGCGCGCCGGTTCCTCGGGATGAACGTGCTCGAGTCGAGCGGGGCCGGGATGGTGACGTACACGGGGCTCCGGCGGACGACGCGTCGGGGCGACCCGTCGGCCAGCCTGTGGGTCTACGGACGCGCCGGCGAGCCCTGCCGGGTCTGTGGCGAGCGCATCGTCATGGAACGCCGCGGCCCCCCGGCACGGAGCACGTACTTCTGCCCCCGCTGCGAGGGACCGTAGCGTCGCGAGGTGTCTGGCACCTCGTTGGCGTGATTCGTGCTTCGTGGACGAGGAGGGGAGTCCACTTGGCACGACCGATACGGATGTATGAGGCGGAAGTTCCGTACTTTCTGACGGCCCGCTGCCTGCACGGACGTCTCTTCCTCCGTCCGTCGGAACGGACGAACGAGATACTCGGCGGCGTGCTGGCTCGGGCGGCGCGGCTTGCGGGGATCGAGGTGTTTGCGTTCGTGTTTGCCTCGAACCACGTTCATCTCCTCGTCCGAGGAGCACCTGACAAGATCTCTCCGTTCATGCAGCACCTCCTCACGAACATCTCGAAGAAGATCGGCGCGCTCGTCGGCTGGCGGGGTGCCTTCTGGGAACGGCGCTACTCGGCGGAGCCGGTCCTCGACGAGGAAGCCTTGCTCGGCCGGATTCGATACATCCTCGCCCATGGGGTGAAGGAGGGACTCGTCGCGACCTGTCAGGAGTGGCCGGGGCTTAGTTCTCTCTCGATGATGCTCGACGGCGAGCCGCGGCGGTTCCGGTGGTTTCAATGGTCCGACCGCTGGAGAGAACGAAAGCTCGGGAAACCCTGCCCACGCTTCGACGAGAGATGCTCGCGCGTCGAGCAACTGGTCCTCGCAAAGGTTCCCCACCCAGGGTTCCAGGAGGCGCGCTCACGTCGGCAGCTCCTCGAGAGGCTCCTCGATGGAATCCACGAGTACGGCGCGACCCTTCACGGGCGTTTCCGAGGGCGAGCCTGGGTCCTCGCTCAGCGTCCTCAGCATCGTCCCGATCGCCCCGCTCGGACTCCTCGCCCGCTTTGCCACACCTCGTCGAGGAGACTGCTCGATGAGTTTCGTGACAAGGCTCGGGCATTCACGACCGCGTTCCTGAACGCGTCCCAGCGGTGGCGTGCCGGAGACTTCAGTGCGCCTTTCCCAATGGGCGCGAATCGACCGATGGTCGCGCTGGCGGCCTGACGGCGAGACGACCTCTCTCGAAGCAAGCTGCGGTGTGATTCCTCGGCCGGCGCCGACTGCCTGGTCCAGGGCGAGCTCACGTGGTCAGAGAGAAGCTCGAGCGCTTCGCAGCGCTCATTCGGTGACCGAGGGATGCGCTCGAGCGCGTCCACGTACCGCCGTGCGCAGCCTCATGAGCGTCAACGCGAAGTGTCAAACGCGAGGTGTCTGGCACCTCGCAAGGGGCTAGGGCTTCACGATTGGGAGCTCGATGAAGCTCGCGTTTCCCGGGGCGTGGTGCACGCGCTGCGTCGCCTTCCGGTAGTCGGCTGGTTTCGCCCAGAAGATGTTCTCGACGTACGTCTGCGGGTTCCGGTCGTAGAGCGGGAACCAGCTCGACTGCACCTGCACCATCACCCGGTGCCCGGGCAGGAAGACGTGGTTCACCGTCGGCAGCTCCCAGCGATAGGGCAACGCCTTCCCCGCCGGGATGGGCGCGGGCCGGTCCGGCCGCTCGCGGTAGCGCCCGCGGAAGATGTCCGCCGACACCATCAGCTGGTAGCCGCCCATCTCCGGCTGCGCCGAGACCTCGTCGGGGTAGACGTCGATCAGCTTCACCACCCAGTCCGAATCCGTCCCGCTCGTCGACGCCACCAGATTCACCACCGGGAACCCCGCGATCTTCAGCGGCGCCCGCAGCGGCTCCGTCACGAACGTCACCACGTCCGTCCGCCCCGACGCCTCGCGCTGGTCAGTCACCAGCCACGGCCTCCAGTGGTCCTCGTCCCCGCGAACCGGACGCGCGCGGTACGGCACCGGCCGCTCCGGATCCGAGACCCACTCGTCGTACGCCGCGTCCGATTTCCCCGGCGCGCTGAACGATGCACGGTGCCCCGCTCCCAGGTAGAGCGCCGTCGGCTCGATCTTGCACCCCCGCTCGCACCCCGCCGGCCAGGCCGGGAGCCGCCGCCAGACGTTGGTCCCCGACTCGAATGCCGTCACCGGCGCGACGTTCGACACCGGCGCGCCGTCCTTCAGGTACTGGTCCAGGAACGGCCGCAGCACCTCCTGCCGGAACCAGCGCGCCGTCTCCGAGTCGAACCGGATCGGCCCGAGCGCCGACCCCTCGCGAATCTGCTGGCCGTGGAACCAGGGCCCGATCACCAGGAAGACCCGGTCGTTCGCCGTGTCCTGCTTCTCCAGCGCCCGGTAGACCGCCGGCGCCCCGTAGATGTCCTCCTGGTCCCACAGCCCGTGGACCACCATCACCGGGATCTTGAGTTGCCGGCCCGCCAGCACCCGGTCCATCGCCTGGTCCTGCCAGAACGCGTCGTACGCCGGGTGCTCGAGCAGCTTCCGCCAGAACCCGAGCTGCTCCATCCCCCGCCGGCGGCCGATCTCCCCCGCCGAGCCCCCGAGGAACGCCTCGTAGTCGTCGTAGTGCGACGAGGGCCACTTCTCCTCGGACTTCCTGTCCGCCTCCTGCTCGTAGATGTAGGGCAGCGACGGCGCCAGCCGGAACGCCCCGTGGTGGAACCAGTCGTCGCCGGTCCACCCGTCCACCATCGGGTTCATCGGCACCGCCACCTTGAGCGCCGGGTGCGGATCGACCAGCGCCATCAGCGGCGTGAAGCCGTCGTAGGAGATGCCGAGGATTCCCACCCGCCCGTTGGACTCGGGCACGTTCTTCACCAGCCAGTCGATGGTGTCCCAGGTGTCCGTGGCGTGGTCGACGTCGGTCGGGTTCCATTTCCCGCGCAGCGGCCGGTTCATCACGTAGTCGCCGTCCGAGCCGTGCTTGCCCCGCACGTCCTGCACCACGCGGATGTACCCCCCCTCGACGATGACGTCCGTCGCGTTGTCGTACCCCTGCAGCAGCGGCCCCAGGTGGACCGAGGGCTCGTGCCGCGTCAGCTTGTCCGCGTCGTACGGCGTCCGGGTCAGGAGCATCGGCGCGCCCTTCGCGCCCCTGGGCACGAGGATGACCGTGAACAGCCGCGCCCCGTCTCGCATGGGGATCATCACCTCGCGGCGCTCGTGGTCGAGATCCGCGGTCCCCGGCGTGAACTTCGCCGGCATCTCCGACTGCGGCGACACCGGCTTCTTCGGCTCCTTGTGCTCGGCGGCGAGCAGGAGCAGCAGCAGCGAGAACGCCATCGGGGACCTCAGGGTGCCCGGAAGTTCTCTCCGGGGAGCGCGCGAGACGCGGTGGGTGGCTCGAACAGTGCCTTCCGCTTCGAGGCGATGGCGGTGGCCATCGAGGCGTGCCACAGCGCCGGCGGAAGCTCGTTCACCAGCTTCTCCGCCCGGGCGAGCGTCACCCGCGCCGCGTGCGAGTCACCCACCCGCGCCTCGGCCTCGGCCCGGACCAGCAACACGCGCAGCGTGCGCGGGCCGTACACCAGCGAGGACGCGCGGCGGGCCTGCTCCAGCGCCTTCCACGGCTCGCGCATGGCCAGGTACGCCATGGCCAGGCGCGCCGGCGGGTTGTAGTCGGCGGGGAAGTCGCGGGCCGTCTGCTCCAGCATCGGGATGGCCCGCTCGGGCTCGCCCAGCGCGAGGTATGCCGAGAGCCGGTGCGCGTCGAACACCGCCCGGGTCTCCGGGCTCCGCGCACGGCCAGCCTCGTCCTCGAGGAACGCCGTCCAGCGCAGCGCGGTGCCCCGCGCTCCCACGAGATCTCCGCGGGCCCGCCGAGCGCCCTCCTCGGTCTCGAAGAGGCTCGAGCGGTCGTCCGCCATCATCACCACCGAGGGATCCCGGGCCAGGCTCGCCACCCGGCTCTCCAGCTCCCCCAGCGCCGCCCGCCGCCGCGAGTCCCCCTCCTCGAGCTCCACCGCGCAGGAGAGCCCCGTGGCAGCGAGGGTGGCCAGCGCGGTTCCCGGCGCCACGTGCGACAGCTCCTCGCGGGCCAGGTCCACGCATCCGCCCGGGTCACCGTCCTGGGCGAGCCGCTGCACCAGCCCCTCCACCGCCTGGGCATGGTCCATCGAGCGCGGCACCGACGCCGCCAGCGCCTCGCGATAGGCCCGCGTCGCCTCGACGTGGTCTCCGACCGTGTCCGCCTCGCTCGCCCGCGTCAGCGCGGCCTGGGCGGCGGTCCCCGGCGCTCCGGGAGTGAGAGCGAGCGCGGTCGCCCGGAGGCGCGCCGCGAGCTCCACCACCGTGGCGCTCCCCACCCAGCGGCGGAAGGCCTGACCGGTGCGCGGGTCGATGACCAGCAGCGTGGGCAGCGCCTCGGTCGGGAACTGCTCGACGAAGGCCCGGTTCACCGGCTTCTCGGTGTCCACCTCCAGCCAGATGAACCGGTCCGCCACGGGGGACAGCGCACCGTCGGGAAACACGTACGACTTCATGCTCACGCAGCTGTGGCACCAGGGCGCCCAGGCGTCGATGAAGAGCGGCTTGCCCTCGGCGCGGGCCCGGGCCAGCGCGCCGGCGTAGTCGTCGGAGACGAAGCGGATCCCGCTCCCCGGTCCATCGCCCTTCCCGGTGTGCGCGCAGCCTGCGAGCGCGGCACCGAGGAGGGCGAGTCCCGTCAGTCGCAGCGCCGAGGTGGAGAGGACCCGGCGCCCGAAGGTCACTGTTCGCCGGCCTTCCCGGAGCTCTGCCCCGGAGCGTGGGGGTGGCCCTGCGGAAGGCTGCCCATCCCGGGCGGCATCCCGGTGGGCATCATCCTCTGGTCGACCTGTGGCAGCGGCGGGATGCGCGAGTTCGAGAGCTTGAACCGGGTCCCCACGTCCGCCATCACGAAGAACATCAGCACCAGCAGGAAGACGAACGAGGTCAGGAAGACGACCCGGTTGATGCCCTCACCCCACCAGAGGTGCATGAAGAAGAGCACCACCAGGGTCAGCTTGACGACCGCGATGCAGATCGCGGCGGCCAGGTGGTAGTTCACCGGCATCTCGATCTTCGACACGCCGAACGTGCTGAAGGTCAGGCAGACCAGGATGAACCAGTTCAGGAACAGCTTGCCTGGACCGAATCCGTGGGAGTGGGCGGGAGCGCCCGCCGCGCTGGACGTGGAGGCCATGAGGTCAGACCAGGTAGAGCAGCGGGTAGAGGAAGATCCAGACCAGATCGACGAGGTGCCAGTAGAGCCCGGCGTTCTCGACCGGTGCGTAGTACTGAGGCGAGAACTCCTTCCGCCAGCACCGCACCGCCACCCAGGTCAGCAGGCTCATGCCCACGATGACGTGGAGGGCGTGGAGTCCGGTGGCGAAGAAGTACACCACGTAGAAGATCGGTCCGCCCGGCGCCGTGATCTCGTTGAAGTGGAAGAACTTCCCCGGCAGCGCGAACTCCTCGAACTTGTCGTGGTACTCGATGCCCTTGATGCAGAGGAACATCGCGCCCATGACCACCGAGGCCATGAGGAGCCAGAACGCGTTCCGGTTCTTCCCGTGCTCGGCGAAGTAGTGAGCCGTCGCCACGGTGAAGCTCGAGGTCAGCAGCACCAGGGTGTTCGCCGTTCCCCAGAAGAGGCTGAGGTGGCGCCCCGCCTGCTCGAACGCCTCGGGGAAGTAGCTCCGGAAGACGAAGTAGCCGACGAAGATCCCCGCGAAGAGCAGGACCTCGGTCCCCAGGAAGAGCCACATCCCGAAGCGGAGGGCGTTCTTGTGGTTCTCCTCCGTCTCGTAGTGATGCGGGAGCGGAGGTGGCTCCAGCCACCCCTCCGGCGTCATCTTCCGCGCCGCGCTAGCTTGCATGACTCACCTTGGCCTGATCCTCCGGGATGTCCGAGTACTCGTGGGGGCCCTGCGAGTAGTCCACGGCCTTGTCGAAGTTCTCGGTCGGCGGCGGCGAGGGGATGTCCCACTCGTAGCCGCGGCTGCCCCAGGGGTTCCGGCCCGCCACCTCGCCGTACCGCAGGCTGATGGCCAGGTAGATGGCGATGATGATGAACCCGAAGGCGAGCAGCGACGCGCCGGCGGTCGAGGCAACGTTCAACGCGGTGAACCGCTCCGGGTACTCGTAGTAGCGCCGGGGCATGCCCGCGTTCCCCAGGAGGAACTGGGGAATGAAGGTGGCGTTGAACCCGAGCACGATGAGGCCGGCAGCGAGGAGCGCCCAGTTCTCGGGGTACTTCCGCCCGAACATCTTCGGGAACCAGTAGTGGAGCGCCGCGAGGAACCCCATGATCACCGCGCCCACCATGATGAAGTGGAAGTGCGCGACGACGAAGTAGGTGTCCTGCCAGTGCACGTCGAGCGAGACCGTGGCCAGCGCCACACCGGTCATCCCGCCGAACACCAGGAAGAAGAGGAATCCGCAGATGTAGGCGAAGGGCGCGGTGAAGCTGATCGCCCCCTTGTAGAGCGTGCCCACCCAGTTGAAGACCTTGATCGCGGTGAACACGCCCACCAGCATCGAGATCGCCGCGAAGGCGCCTGCGTCGAACGGGCTCTGCCCCGAGGTGAAGAGGTGGTGGCCCCAGGCGAAGAAGCCCACGAAGGCGATGCCCAGTGAGCTCATCGCGATCATCTTGTAGCCGAAGATGTTCTTGCGGGCGACGGAGCAGATCACCTCGCTGATCACGCCCATCGACGGCAGCACCATGATGTAGACGGCCGGGTGGCTGTAGAACCAGAACAGGTGCTGGAAGAGGATCGGGTCACCGCCCCGCGCCGGATCGCAGAAGCCGAACCCGAACGT
>Ga0081540_1001143_pt1 | contig 23424 bp, 19 predicted proteins | sample TabmetS2T1R1_FD_71024 | JGI IMG/M metagenome (GOLD analysis project Ga0081540, IMG submission 71024) | Tabebuia heterophylla rhizosphere microbial communities from the University of Puerto Rico - S2T1R1 | ecosystem: Host-associated > Plants > Roots > Rhizosphere ... | reverse complement strand
CGCGCTTCCGGTCAGGAGCGCGGCGAGGAGGGCAATGGTTTTGGCGAAGCTTGTCATTGGCCATCTCAACATTTCGTCGAGTGATGGCCTTCGATTATATACCCAAAATCTTCCGCGCGTTGGCTTTCATCACCTTCGGTCGGATCTCCTCGCGGATCTCGAGTTTTGCAAAATCCGCCAGCCAGCGGTCGGGCGTGATGACAGGCCAGTCCGAGCCGAACAGCATCTTGTCCTGCAAGATCGAGTTGATGTAGCGCACCAGGATCGGTGGGAAATATTTCGGCGACCAGCCGGAGAGGTCGATATAGACGTTCGGCTTGTGGGTCGCGACCGAGAGCGCCTCTTCCTGCCAAGGGAAGGAAGGATGCGCGAGGATGATCTTCAGGTCAGGGAAATCCGCCGCCACGTCGTCCATGTACATCGGGTTGGAATATTTCAGCCGCATGCCCATGCCGCCGGGCATGCCGCTGCCGACACCGGTCTGCCCGGTATGAAACAGCGCGATCGCGCCGCCCTCATTGATCGCTTCATAGAGCGGATAGGCCATGCGGTCGTTGGCATAGAAGCCCTGCATGGTCGGATGGAATTTGAAGCCGCGAACGCCGTATTCCTCGATCAGCTTGCGCGCTTCCCGCACGCCGAGCTTGCCCTTGTGCGGGTCGATCGAGACGAAGGGGATCAGGACGTCGAGATGGTCGGACGCCACTTCCAGCATTTCGTAATTGTTGTAGCGGCGGAAACCTGTCTCGCGCTCGGCGTCGACCGGGAAGATCACGGCGGCGATGTTCTTGGAGCGGTAATAGGCCGCGGTCTCCGGCACGGTAGGCGGATGCTTGTGCGGCGACTTGAAGTACTCCGCCATTTGCGCCTGGAAATCGTCGTAGCCGTCGTCGCCATGCATGCCGCAGGGTTCTTCGGCATGGGTGTGGATGTCGATCGCGACGACTTTTTCGATATCGGGCAGTTTGAGCTTGGGCATCTCTGTGTTCCCGCCGGCTTGATTTTTGGGTCTGGAAAATTGATTATACTATATAACGAATTCCGCAAGACGGCAGAAACAAAAGGCGGAAAATAAGGGGAGTGTGGCATGGCGCAGGCCGAGGCCTTTGAGACCGATTTCTGGAAAGACGTCAATTTACGCAAAGCCTGGGACGACATCGTTCCCGGCGAGGCGCGCAAAACAGTTCCCTACACGCTGACGAAAGAGGCGATCGAACTCTACTGCAGATCGGTCGGCGAGGATAACCCGGTCTATTTCGACGAGGCCTATGCCAAAACCACCCGCTATGGGGGGCTGATCGCGCCGCCCTCGATCCACATCCTGCTGATGTTTTCCTGCACGCCGGCGGACGACTGGATGCGCTCGCCGGGCACGGTGAATGCCGGGCAGTCCTGGAGCTATCATCTTCCGGCGCGGCCGGGCGATGTCATCACCCTGCAGGCCCGCGCGCTCGACAAGTTCATCAAGCGCGAGAGGCTGTTCGTGGTGCACGACAATGTCTTCTTCAATCAGAAGGGCGACGTAATCTGTTCCGGCCGCGGCTGGACGATTCGGCCGATGTGAGAGGGGCGCGATCCATGACGACCACCTTCGACAATCTCTCCGCCGGCGACGTCATCGACGGGCCGAAATTCGCGGTCTCACGCGAATCCATCCGTCTGTTCTGCGATGCCTCGCTCGACTACAACCCGCTCCATCTCGACGACGACTACATGAAGGGCAGTTTCGGCAAGACCAATTTCGGCGGCATCATCATGCACGGCATGAACAATTTCGGGCTGATCTCCCGGATGCTCACCGACTGGGCCGCCCCCGCCGGCGCGGTCCACCGCCGGCTGGAGACGCGATGGGTCAAGCCGGTCCGGCCCGGCGATACCATCCAGCCCTCAGGGATCATCAAGGCCAAGCAGAGCACGGAAAAATCCCGCTGGGTGCTGATCGACGTGGTGGTGAAGAACCAGCGCGAGGAAAAGATCGCGACCGGCGAGGCCTTGGTCGAATTCCCGCGCGACCTGTTTTGCCAGTGAATCCGAGGAAGTTCCTTCGGAGGCTGGGCCGGGCGTCGGTCTGCCCGCGTTAGGTCCGGAACGGGACAGATGGAGCCGAAAACGGCCCCATTTGGATTGACATTCGAGGCCGCGCTGCTTAGAAACCGCCCCGTCCCGGGCGGTTGCCGCTTTTCGGGATAAATCCCATTTTGCCACTTTCGGGTAGCTCAGGTTCGGCCTTCAACACGGCCTTTCGAAGCATCAGGATTGTCCCATGAAGGTCCGTAACTCGTTGAAATCGCTGCGTGGTCGCCATCGCAACAACCGTCTGGTCCGCCGCAAGGGCCGGGTTTACGTGATCAACAAGGTGCAGCGCCGCTTCAAGGCCCGCCAGGGCTGAGCCGGCCTTTACGCCTCCTCGTTTCACAGGTCTTTGACGACGCGCTGCTTTGCAGCGCGATGTTACGCGTCTAGACTTCACGCATGGCTTTTAGATTCCCGGATGCCCGCAACTGCCGGATCGCAATTCTTGCCGCTGTCATGACAGCGGTGCCGGCGGCCGCTTTTGCCCAGGACGATCCCAGGGTCGTCCCCCCGCCGAAAGCCCAGAAGAAACTGCCGGAAGCACCCAGCAAGCTTCCCAAGGTCGGCGCCGACCGCACCCGTGGACTGGATTTCCTGTTCGGCGCGCTGAAGGCCGCCCCCGATGAAGCCAGCGCCAAGCACGTCGAGGCGCGGATCTGGGCGCTCTGGATGCAGACCCCGAGCGACACCGCTGCGCTGTTGATGCTTCGCGCCAAGGCCGCGATGGATGCGCAGAAGATCGATGTCGCGCTGAAACTGCTCGATGCCGTCGTCAAGCTGCGCCCCGATTATGTCGAGGCATGGAACCGGCGCGCGACGCTGTATTACCTGAAGAACGACTACACCCGTTCGCTGGAGGACATCCGGCAGGTGCTGATCCGCGAGCCCCGGCATTTCGGCGCGCTGGCCGGGCTCGGCATGATCATGCAGGACATCGGCGACGAAAAGCGCGCGCTCGAGGCGTTCCGCAAGGCGCTGGCCGTCAACCCGCACCTCGAAAAGGTGCCGGAGCTGATCAAGACGCTCACCGAGAAGGTAGAAGGCCGCGATATATAGTTTGCCGCGGTTAACCCTGATTTCCGACGTTACATTGCAGGCAGGAACGTTGCGCCGCTCACGCGCTATTATCGGCTGACTGCGTTACAGGAGCGAGCCATGAAATCATTGCTGCTTGCCGGCGCGATGATCGTCGCGACCGGAACCTGCGCGTTGGCGCAAGCTGGTTATTGGGTGGTCGGCAACAGCGCCACCGCAAAATGCGAGATTGTCACGAGCAATCCCGTCATCAACGGCCAGGTTGGCGGCAACATCTGGTTCGGAACCGGGCCTTACAAGTCGCTCGACGACGCCAAACTGGCCCGTTCGACGATCCCGCAATGCCCGGCGGTAGAAGAGCCGCCCGCGAAGACACAGGATGACGAAGACAAATCCAATTAGAGCGTTTTCGAGCCGGTTCGCGTCAGGAAAACGCTTCGACCAAACGTCTCGATCCCAGAGGCTTTAATGCACGGCGTTGCTGCCGCGGGCCATTCCGTCGAGACCCACGGCCGCATAGAACTGTGCCAATTCCGCCTCAAGCTGCTCGTTGACCCGCAACAGTGCCTTGAGGGCACCGCGGATGTCGCCATTGCAACTCGCTACGATCTGATCGATGGCGGCTTCGCTTGCGTCGGAAATCATGGGTAGTCCTCCGAATTCTTACGCTGGAACAATTTGTAGTGAGCGACCCAGTTCCTGTGAATGTTGGGTACAGTGCAGGCGCCCGGCTACCCCCTAATCAGGCACGCGCACAAATGGCGAAAGTGTCAGCGTCACTGTACAAAACTGACAATGACGTCAGTATGACCCCGCTATCCACAGGACGGGTGCTCTGTGGACAACGTGCGAAACCTGCGCCGAACCGGGCCGTAGCTCGCTGGTGCAAAAGATCAGCCGGAAATCCTCGATGGTTGTGGTGATTGTAGTGGCGGCGCTGGTGATGCTGGCGCTGGTCACGCAGATCGGCGTTATTCTGGCGCAGCGGGCCCATCCGGCCCAGGGCAGGATGGTCGACGTGGCGGGTGGGGCGCTCCACATCGTCGATATCGGGCCGCGCGATGCGGCCGGTCCACCGATCGTGATGCTGCACGGCGCCAGTTCCAATCTGGAGGTGATGCGGCAACCGGTCGGGGAGCGGCTTGCCAGGAACCACCGCGTGATCCTGATCGACCGCCCCGGACACGGCTGGAGCACCCGGTCCCGCCTCGAGGACTCCACGCCCGGAATTCAGGCCCGCATGATCGCCGACGCGCTGGCCAAGATCGGCGTCAGCCGGGCCATCTTTGTCGTGCATTCCTGGTCCGGCGCGCTGGGCGCGCGCATCGCGCTGGATTACCCGCAAGCCGTTGCCGGCCTGCTGATGCTGGCGCCCGTGGCCTATCCGTGGCCCGGCGGCGTCGGACATTACAACAAGCTGATCGCCACGCCGGTGATCGGCCCGCTGTTTGCCTACACCATCACGCTGCCGCTCGGTCTCCTGCTGGCGGAGCCGGGCGCACGCGGCGTCTTCCTGCCCCAGACGATGCCCGACGGTTTTGTCAGAAACACCGCCACCCCGCTGTTGCTGCGTCCGCGCGAATTCATCGCCAATGCCAGGGATCTGGTGACGCTGAAAGCAGCGGTGACCGAGCAGGCGCCACGCTACGGCGAGATCGCGGCGCCGGTCACGATCATCTCCGGCGACGAGGCCGACAAGACGGTGTCGACCAACAGACATTCACGGCCATTCGCGGCGGCTGCGCGCAACGCGAAGCTGATCGTGCTGCCCGGCGTCGGTCACATGGTCCAGAACGCCGCGACGGAGCTGGTGGCGGACGAGGTCGACACGATGGTCGCAAGCGTTCGACATGCCGTGCCGGTCGACGCCGGTAACTAACTGCTAACGCATTCGGCAGATGCGAGGCGATTTCGCGGAAGGAATCTTAATTAGACCGACCCATGCTGCGCCTTTCCGTGAAGTCACGACGTACGGGGCGGGCATTTATGAGCACTCATTCCATCGCCATGGGGCATGGCAGCGACGACGCCAATCGCAGGCTCGTCCGCTTTTTCAGCATTTGTCTGGGCAGCCTGGTATTTATTTACTCCCTGCTGGCCGTACGGCTCTTCATCGAGAATGGGACATTCGCGGCCGCCGAATGGCCGTTGATGGCCTTTCGCGTCGCGCTCGGGATCGCCGCGCTCATCATGATCATCTATCCGGCGTGGCTCGCGCATCCGCTGGAGCGCGAGATCGACGCGATGGGAAGCGTGTTCGAGGCCGAGTTCACCAAGGCCGACGCGCAGGAGAAAATCCGCCTCATCGTGCTGGTCACCATGGTCAGCCTGTTGCTTGAACTGGTGATGATCCGCTGGCTTGCCTCGGTCTTCCCGGTATTCTCGTTCTTCAAGAACTTCACGTTGCTCGCCTGCTTCCTGGGGCTGGGCGCTGGCTACGCGGTCGCGGACAAGCAGCGCTGCGCGCCTGCGCTGGTGCTGCCGATGCTGGCCCTGTTCGTCGGCATCATCACCTTGATGCGCTACGACATCGGCGCGGCGAACGATCTTTTCGCGGGCCTGCCGATGCGCGAGCAGACCTCGATCAGCATCTGGATGGATCAGCTCGAATGGCTCGACCTGTTCCGTCATAGCGCGCCGCTTTACCTTCTGCTCGGCATGAGCTTCGTGCTGTGTGCCTGCATCTGCTATCCGGTCGGCCAGCTCTGCGGCAAGCTGCTGGGTACGACCGAGTCGCTCAAGGCTTATGGGCTCAACCTGTTCGGCAGCATTCTCGGCGTCATCGCGCTGTTCGTGATGAGCCTGTTCTGGCTGCCGCCGGTGATCTGGTTCACCGTGGTTGGCGGTGTCCTGCTCTATTTCGTGTTGTCGCGCGACACGCGGCTGCCGATCGGCGTGGCGAGCTTCTGCCTGCTGCTCACGGTGCTGGCCTGGCCGGTGCAGACCGAGTACCAGCGGATCTATTCGCCCTATCAACTGCTGGAGCGCATGTCGAAGGCCGACGGCCTGATGAACATCCTCTCCGGCGGCGCCTATTATCAGAAGGTCTTCAACCTTTCCGACAAGAACCGCGGCCAGGAGTCCGCCGACGACCACTACGCCCGCGCCTATTACGAGTTTCCGTTCAACTTCAAGAAAAAGCCCGAGCGCGTCGCGATCGTCGGCGCCGGCAGCGGCAACGACGTCGCAGCCGCGTTGCGCATGGGCGCTGCCCATGTCGATGCCATCGAGATCGATCCGGCCATCGCCTTCCTCGGCAAGGCCTCGCATCCCGAGCATCCCTATGACGATCCGCGCGTGACGCTGAACATCAACGATGCACGCAACTTCTTCCGTACCGCGCAGGGCCAGTACGACCTGATCATCTATGGCGTGCTGGATTCGCACACCGCGATCAGCCACGCCTCCAACCTGCGCGTCGACTCCTATGTCTACACCCGCGAGGGCATCGCGGAAGCGTTCAAGCTGCTGAAGCCCGACGGCGTGATGTCGATTTCGTTCGCGCTGCCGAACGACTCGCTCGGCTTCAAGCTGTCGCACATATTGCAGGGCATTCCCGGCGCCGGGAAACCGCTGGCGGTCCGTGTCGGCTACGACTCGAAGACCACGACGGCCTTCATCACGCAGAAGGGCCGCGACGCCGTCATGCCGGATGCCAAGGCGCTCGACATTTTTGGCTTCACCGACGTGTCGGCCCATTTCGCGCAAGCCTATCCCGAAGAGAGCATTCCGACCGACGATTGGCCGTTCTTCTACATGATGGAGCGCACCTATCCGACCAGCTACATGTTCGCGCTCGGCATGGTGCTCCTGCTCAGCTACATGTTCGTGCGCAAGACCATCGGCTGGAACGAGCCGGTCGAGCGTGGCTATGTGCCGTTCTTCTTCTTGGGGTCGGGCTTCATGCTGGTGGAGACCAAGGCGATCACCGAGCTCGGGCTGCATCTCGGCGGCACCTGGTTCGTCATCGCCACCACCATCCTGATGGTGCTGTTGATGGCGTTCCTCGCCAATCTGATGGTTCAGCGCAAGCTCGTGCCGCGCACCGGCATCGCCTATGCCGGCCTGCTCGCGAGCCTCGTCGTCGGATACTTCTCGGCGCGCAACCACGAGCTGATCTCGTTCGCCTCGCCCTTCGTCACGCTGGCGGTGGCCTGCGTGCTGCTGACGATCCCGCTGTTCTTCTCAGGGATGGTGTTCTCAACCCTGATCGGCAAGCCCAACATCAACATCTCCACCGCGCTCGCCTACAATCTGATGGGCGCGCTGTTCGGCGGCTTGATGGAATACAATTCGATGTATTTCGGATTCTCGTTCCTTTATTTGCTGGCGATGGGTTTCTACTTCCTCGCATGGATGTTCTCGCGGAACCCGGCGGCGGCGCGGACGCCGCGGCGGCTGGGGGTCGTTACGCAGGACTCGGCGCCTTAGAAGCAAGGCCGCTATCTCCTCACGGCGCCTTGATCGAGAGTTCGGTCGTGGCATTCGGGTCGGGAAAGCCTTGATGACGAACGGCGTTGTCGGTTATCTGAAGGCATGGACAACGCGCCTCTCATTTTGCTGGCCGCCGGCGGCACCGGCGGCCATTTGTTTCCCGCCGAGGCGCTCGGTGTGGAGTTGATCAGGCGCGGCCTGCGCGTGCGGCTCGCGACCGATGACCGCGCGCTGCGCTACAGCGGGCTCTTCACCAGAGACAATATCGACGTGGTGCCGAGCGAGACCGTGCGCGGCGGCGGCCTGTTGTCGCTCGCGCGCACCGTCATGACGCTCGGTCATGGAACGGTCGTTGCGCTCGGTCTGGTGCGGCGACTGAAACCTGCGGCCGTGGTCGGCTTCGGCGGCTACCCGACGCTGCCGCCATTGATGGCAGCGCGATTGCTCGGCGTCCCGCGCGTCATTCACGACGCCAATGCGGTGCTCGGCCGCGCCAACCGTTTCCTCTCCGGCCGCGTCAACGCGATCGCGACCTCGCTGCCCGGCGTGCTCGATCGCGATCCGGCGCTTGCGGGCAAGACCACCACCGTCGGCACGCCGATGCGTCCCGCGGTGCTCGCCGCTGCTGCGATGCCGTTTGCGTCTCCCGAACCGAACGGGCCGTTGCGCCTGCTTGTGGTCGGCGGCAGCCAGGGCGCGCGGGTGATGGGCGACATCGTGCCCGAGGCGATCAAACGGCTCGAGCCGGTGCTGTGGCGGCGGATCGTGCTGACGCAGCAGGTGCGCAAGGAAGACATGGGGCGGGTGCGCGCGGTCTACGACCGGCTCAAGATCAGCGCCGAACTCGCGCCGTTCTTCAGCGACCTGCCGGCACGGTTGGCGTCCAGCCATCTCGTGATCTCGCGTTCCGGCGCCGGAACCGTCGCCGAACTGGCCGCGATCGGCCGTCCCTCGATCCTGGTGCCGCTGCCCGGCGCCATCGATCAGGACCAGTTCGCCAATGCCGGCGTATTGGCGGCGGTGGACGGCGCTTTGCGGATTCCACAGACCGAGTTCACGCCCGCCCGGCTGGCGGCCGAAATTTCCGCTTTTGCCGCCGAGCCCGCGAGGCTGACCGAAATGGCGGCGGCGGCGCGCAGCGTCGGCCGGCTGGATGCCGCCGAGCGGCTCGCCGATCTGGTGATGAAAGTAGCCGGAATCTGACGTCAGTCATTCCGGACAGGCCGCGAAGCGGGCTGATCCGGAATCTCGAGATTCTCGGGTGCGCAAGGGGCGCACCCTGGTTCGATGCTGGCGCATCGCCCCGGAATGACTTGAAAAAACCCTTGTCATACCGTGCTTAGGCAAGGCATCCATAACGTCAATGGCGGGAATGATACCATGAGACTGCCGCGCGAGATCGGGCCCATTCACTTCGTCGGGATCGGCGGCATCGGCATGAGCGGCATCGCCGAGGTGCTGGTCAATCTCGGCTACACCGTTCAAGGCTCGGACGCCTCCGAGAGCGCCAATGTCGCGCGGCTGCGGGAGAAGGGCGTCAAGGTCTCGGTCGGCCATAGGTCCGAGAACGTCGACGGCGCCGACGTCGTCGTGGTTTCGACCGCGATCAAGCGCGACAATCCTGAACTGATGGCGGCGCGCGCGCAGCGGATCCCCGTGGTGCGCCGCGCCGAGATGCTGGCCGAACTGATGCGGCTGAAGAGTTGTGTCGCGATTGCCGGCACCCACGGCAAGACCACGACCACGACGATGGTCGCGACCCTGCTCGATGCAGGCGGCCTCGACCCGACCGTGATCAACGGCGGCATCATCAATGCCTATGGCTCCAACGCGCGGCTGGGCGCCGGCGACTGGATGGTGGTCGAGGCGGACGAGAGCGACGGCACCTTCCTGAAGCTGCCGTCCGACGTCGTCATCGTCACCAATATCGACCCCGAACATCTCGATCACTTCAAGACGTTCGAGGCGATCCAGGACGCATTCCGCAATTTCGTCGAGAACGTGCCGTTCTACGGCTTTGCCGTGATGTGCACCGATCATCCCGTGGTGCAGGCCCTCGTCGGCAAGATCGAGGACCGCCGCATCATCACCTATGGCGAAAATCCGCAAGCCGACGCGCGGCTGGTCGATCTGACGCCGATGGGCGGCGGCTCGAAATTCAAGGTCGTGTTTCGTGACCGCAAGACCGATGCCATCCACGAGATCTCGGACATCATGCTGCCGATGCCGGGCCGGCATAACGCCTCGAATGCCACGGCGGCGATTGCAGTGGCGCATGAACTCGGCCTTTCCGATGACGCCATCCGCAAGGCGATCGCGGGCTTCGGCGGCGTCAAGCGGCGCTTCACCCGCACCGGCGAATGGAACGGCGTCACCGTGATCGACGATTATGGCCATCACCCGGTCGAGATCGCGGCCGTTCTTAAAGCGGCACGTGAATCCAGCAATGGCAAGGTCGTGGCCGTGGTGCAGCCGCATCGCTACACCCGGCTGCAATCGCTGTTCGAGGAATTCTGCACCTGCTTCAACGATGCCGACGCGGTTGTTGTCGCCGAGGTTTATCCGGCCGGCGAGGCGCCGATCGAAGGCATCGACCGGGACCATTTTGTCACCGGCCTGCGTGCACACGGCCATCGTGAGGTGATTCCGCTGGAGGGAGCATCCGAACTGGCAAAGGTCGTCCGCGGCATCGTCGCGCCCGGCGACCTTGTGGTGTGCCTGGGCGCCGGCAACATCACGCAATGGGCCTACGCGCTGCCCGGCGAATTGAAGGCGCTGGGGTGATGATGATTGCTTTCGCTGTCAATGTGGAAGGAAGGCGTCGCCATGAAGGCCGGCGTTTGCCGCTACCCCTCTCCCTAACCCTCCCCCGCAAGGGGGGAGGGAACCCTTCCGCCGGTGCGTCCCTAACTCGCTCTATTCTTCTGTGCATTCGCCACTACCCTGGACTCATCAGACGTGAGGTGAGCACGCTGGTCAGGCTCCCTCCCCCCTTGCGGGGGAGGGGTGGGGAGAGGGGTAAGCCCCGGGCGATGGCATCGAGTACAACGCGATACTGTCTCAACTCATCTCGCGAGACGATTGGCGCGACATGACCTTCCCCGACATCACACAGGACCTCAAAGCCGCGATGCCGCAACTGCGCGGGCGGCTGTTGGCCAACCAGTCGCTGGCCGAGTTGACGTGGTTTCGCGTCGGCGGTCCGGCGCAGGTGCTGTTCACGCCGGCCGATGAAGACGATCTGGCGTATTTCCTAAAGCTGCTTGCTAAGCAGTTGCCGGTCTACGTGGTCGGCGTCGGCTCAAACCTGATCGTGCGCGACGGCGGCATGGAGGGCGTGGTGGTCCGGCTGTCGCCGCGCGCATTCGGAGAGACTTCCGCTTCTGGCGACACCGTCAGCGCAGGTACCGCCGCGCTCGACAAGCGCGTGGCGGAGACAGCGGCGTCCGCCGGCATCGGCGGCATGGAATTCTTCTTCGGCATTCCGGGCACCATCGGCGGCGCGCTGCGCATGAACGCCGGCGCCAATGGCGGCGAGACCAAGGACGTGCTGGTCGAGGCCACCGGCATCGGCCCGGACGGCGAGAAGCACGTCTTCTCCAACACCGACATGAAGTTCGTCTATCGCAACAGCGGCGTCGACCCATCGATCATTTTCACCTCGGCGCGGTTTCGCGGCGCGATCACCGACGCGGAAGCCATTCGCGCGCGGATGAACGAGGTACAGACCCACCGCGAAACCGCTCAACCGATTCGCGAAAAGACCGGCGGGTCGACCTTCAAGAATCCGCCCGGCAACAGCGCCTGGAAACTGATCGACGCCGCCGGCTGCCGGGGCTTGCGCGTCGGCGGGGCGCAGGTCTCGGAAATGCACTGCAATTTCCTCATCAACACCGGCAACGCCACCGGGCATGATATTGAAACGCTGGGTGAAACCGTGCGTGAGCGGGTTAAAGCGAGTTCTGGAATCGAGCTACACTGGGAAATCAAGCGGATCGGGATTCCCGCATAGTCGTCATTCCGGGGCACGCGAAGCGTGAACCCGGAATCTCGAAGTAGCGTGCGGAGAGAGATTCCGGGTTCGATGCTTCGCATCGCCCCGGAATGACGAAGAGAGGCAACGGAGTGATGCGGACAACCATTCTCTTCGGCGGCACCAACAAGGAGCGGCTGGTCTCGGTGGCGAGCGCGCAGGCGCTGCACCGGGCGTTGCCGGAAGCCGATCTCTGGTTCTGGGACGTGGCCGACACCGTGCATGACGTCAGCTCCAAGGCGCTGCTCGAACATTCACGCCCCTTCGAGATTGATTTCAAGCCCGGCAACCGCGGCATTGCTTTGGCGCAAGCGCTCGACAGGGCCAAGGCCGAGGAGCGCGTGCTGGTGCTGGGCCTGCATGGGGGCAGGGCGGAGAACGGCGAACTGCAGGCGATGTGCGAGCTGCGCGGCGTTCCCTTCACCGGCTCCGGATCGGCGTCGTCGAATCTCGCCTTCGACAAGATGGCGGCGAAACGCTTTGCGGCGATTGCCGGCGTGGGAGTGCCCGCAAATGTTGCGCTGGAAAACCTCGATGCGGCGCTGGCCGAGCATGGCAGGCTGATCGCGAAGCCCGCGCGTGACGGCTCGAGCTACGGCCTGATCTTCGTCAACGCGAAGCAGGACCTCGTCGCCGTGCGCAGTGCTGCGAAGACGGAGGAATATCTGATCGAGCCGTTCGTCGCCGGCGTGGAAGCCACCTGCGGCGTGCTGGAGCGTTCCGACGGCGCCGTGCTTTCGCTGCCGCCGATCGAGATCGTGCCGGCAGAGGGCGCCTTCGACTACACCGCGAAGTATCTGTTGAAGTCGACGCAGGAGATCTGCCCCGGGCGCTTTTCACCCGAGATCACCGCAGCCCTCATGGAGCAGGCGATGGCCGCGCACCGCGCGCTGTCCTGCACCGGCTATTCCCGGACCGATTTCATCATTTCCGCCAACGGGCCGGTCTACCTCGAAACCAATACGCTGCCGGGTCTGACCGCCGCCTCGCTCTATCCGAAGGCGCTGAAGGCGCAGGGGATCGAATTTGCCGATTTCCTCCTCGACCAGGTCGCTCTGGCCGAGCTGCGCTGCCGGAAACAAGGTTAACGGCCGGCGCCGTCCCGTTAACCGGGGAACCGGGCCCGGCCACGAGAAATGTTGCTAAAATCCTAATAATGTTGGGGCAAACCCCTCAAAAGACGCGTCAAAACGCGCCCGCACCCCGTCATTTTTACACTTTGTTTACCACTAAGTCCGAAGGTTAACGCTGGCGGCGCATGTGAGCGCTTGGCTGCCGGGGTTTGCGCTGTTCCGACGTCTGATCAGCACTCAAGTCCGGGCGGACCGGGACGTCACCTGTGCCAAGACTCGCAAAAACGCTTGCGGAAACAACACTTGGCGAAAACAACACTGGACAGGCTCGTGCAATGGATGGCGCAGGACGCCTCACTCGGTCGCTGAGATCACTGGGGCCCCAAGTTGACCTGAGGGCGGCCGCTATTGGAGCGGTCGTGCTGCTGCGCGAGCGGCTGGGCCGTCGTGCCCGCGTCCCGGCAAGGCCGGTGATCGACCGCGAGCCGCCGAATCGCCTGGTCATGCTGGTCGAACGTTACGTTCCGCGCCGCGCCGGTCTCGCCTTGACCGCGCTGATGCTGCTCGGCAGCACCGGCCTTGGCATCGTCAAGGGCGGCCATCTCGACGAATTTACGGCAGCCGTCAGTGATGCCCGCAACGCGCTGGCCAATTCCGCCGGGTTCCGCATCACGACCGTCGCCATCAACGGCCGCAAGCATTTGACCCAGGACGAGGTGCTCGCGATCGGCGGCGTCAACGGCCGCTCATCGCTGCTGTTCCTCGACGCCTCCACCTTGCGCGACAAGCTCAAGGCCAATCCGTGGATCGCCGACGCCACTATCCTGAAACTTTATCCCGGCCGGCTGCAGATCGACATCGTCGAGCGCACGGCGTTTGCACTGTGGCAGTGCGACGGCCGGCTGTCGGTGATCTCGGAGGACGGCGCGGTGCTGGAGCCCTACGTGTCGCGCCGCTTCGTGACGTTGCCGCTGGTGGTGGGGAAGGGCGCCGATGCCAAGGCGCGTGATTTCCTGGCGCTGCTGGATCGGTACCCGCAAGTGCGGTCAGTGACCAAGGCCGCGATCCTCGTCGGCGAACGGCGCTGGAACCTGCGGCTGAACGACGGTCTCGATGTTCGCCTGCCGGAGAACGACGTCGGCAACGCGCTTGCCACCTTGAGCAGGCTCGACAAGGAAGACCGCCTGTTCTCGCGCGACATCGTCGCCGTCGACATGCGCCTGCCGGACCGGCTGACGGTGCAATTATCGGAGGACGCCGCCAAGGCGCGCGAAGAACTGTTCAAGGAAAAGAAGCCGAAGAAGAAAGCCGGTGACGCATGACCGGCTTCGATCGCACACAGACCCCGAAGACCCGGCCCGTCGACCACAAGCGCACCGCGCTGGTGGCGTCGCTCGATATCGGCACCAGCAAGATCGCGTGCATGATCGCGCGGCTGAAGCCGTCGCCGCCGAGCGAGGCGCTGCGCGGCCGCACGCATGCGGTGGAATTGATCGGCTACAGCCAGATCCAGTCGCGCGGCGTCAAGGCGGGCTCCGTGGTCGATCTCGCCCAATGCGAGCAGGCGGTGCGCCAGGCGGTGGCGCTGGCCGAGCGCATGGCCAAGGTCCGCGTCGAGTCGGTATTGCTGTCGGTGTCCGGCGGCCGGCTGCAGGGCGCGCTGGTCGAGGCCGCCGCCGATATCCGCGGCGGCTCGGTCACCCCTGAAGATGTCAGCCGCGTGACATCAACCGGCATGCGCCACGCCACCGGCGAGGGGCGCACGGTGCTGCACGCGCTGCCGGTCAGCTACTCGCTCGATGGCGTCAAGGGCATCCGCGATCCCCGCGGCATGGTCGCCCGGCAGTTCGGCGTCGACATGCAGGTCGTGACCACGGAAGCCACGGTTGCGCGCAACCTGATGCTGGTGGTCGAGCGGTGCCATCTCAATGTCGAAGCGATGGCGGCGAGTCCTTATGTCGCAGGCCTTTCCGTGCTCACCGACGACGAAGCCGATCTCGGCGCCGCCGTAGTCGAAATGGGCGCGGGATCGACCACGATCGCGACCTATTCCGCCGGCCGCTTCGTCCATGCCAGCGGATTTGCGCTCGGCGGGCAGCATGTGACGATGGATCTTGCACGCGGCGTCGGCGCATGCATTGCGGATGCCGAGCGAATCAAGACTTTATACGGCACCGTGTTGACCGGCGGGTCTGACGCGCGGGAGTTGATGTCCGTGCCTACTGCAGGCGAGGAACATGACGCTCCGCAGATTGTCTCGCGCGCCACGATCGCGAACATCGTCCGGCATCGCGCCGAGGAGATTTTTGAAATGGTCCGGGACCGGCTCGCGGATTCCCCCTTTGCGGCAGAGCCGAGGGCGCGGGTTGTGTTGAGCGGCGGGGCCTCCCAGCTCACCGGCACCGTCGAACTCGCCACCCGTATCCTCAACCGGCCGGTCCGGATCGGCCGGCCGCTCGGTTTCGGCCGGCTGCCCAACGAGGCCAAGAGCGCCTCGTTCGCGGTGCCCGCAGGTCTCCTGGTCTATCCGCAATACGCTCATCTTGAACATGTCGAACCGCGGCACACGCGGCACGTCAGGACAGGGACTGACGGCTATTTCGGAAAGGTAGGACGATGGCTTCGCGAGGGCTTTTGATGACCGTTCCAGTGACCAAACAAATTTCACCAAATCCCGCGGCCGCCGGCCCGGGCGAACCAACGCGCGCGTCGTAATCGAGAGGCAACCATGGCACTCAATCTCACCCCCCCTGACATCAGCGAGCTGAAACCGCGGATTACCGTCTTCGGCGTCGGTGGCGCAGGCGGCAATGCCGTCAACAACATGATCACCGCCGGGTTGCAGGGCGTCGATTTCGTCGTCGCCAACACCGACGCGCAGGCGCTGACCATGTCAAAGGCCCAGCGGATCGTGCAGATGGGCACCCAGGTGACGCAGGGCCTCGGCGCGGGGTCCCAGCCTGATGTCGGCGCGGCGGCGGCGCAGGAAGTCATCGACGAGCTTCGCGACCACCTCACGGGCGCCAACATGGTGTTCGTCACCGCCGGCATGGGCGGCGGCACCGGCACCGGCGCAGCGCCTGTCATCGCCAGGACCGCGCGCGAAATGGGCATCCTCACCGTCGGCGTGGTGACCAAGCCGTTCCACTTCGAAGGCGCGCGCCGCATGCGCACCGCCGAGTCCGGCATCGCCGAACTGCACAAGGTGGTCGATACGCTGCTGATCATCCCGAACCAGAACCTGTTCCGGGTCGCCAACGAAAAGACCACCTTCGCCGACGCCTTCGCGATGGCCGACCAGGTGCTCTATTCGGGCGTCGCCTGCATCACCGATCTGATGGTCAAGGAAGGCCTGATCAATCTCGACTTCGCCGACGTAAGGGCGGTGATGCGGGAGATGGGCAAGGCGATGATGGGGACCGGCGAGGCCACCGGCGACAAGCGGGCGCTGACCGCGGCGGAAGCTGCGATCGCCAACCCGCTGATCGACGATTCCTCGATGAAGGGCGCGCGCGGCCTCTTGATCTCGATCACCGGCGGCAAGGACCTGACCCTGTTCGAGGTCGACGAAGCCGCCACCCGCATCCGCGAGGAGGTCGACCAGGACGCCAACATCATCGTCGGCGCCACCTTCGACGAGACGCTGGATGGCATCATCCGCGTCTCCGTCGTTGCCACCGGCATCGAGCAGGCACAGATCGCGCGCAACCAGGCGGCCGCGCCGGCGGTTGCGACCGCCCCCGCCACGTCGTCGTCGCCGGACAACCGTCTGGCCGAACTGACCGCCCGCCTGCGCGCCGACAATGCGCGGCTGGCCGAACGCGCCCAGAAGCTCGAGCCGGCGGTTGCACCGCAGGCGCAGGCGCTGGCTGCGGCTCCGGCCCCGGTCGCGGCGCCGCCGCGCGGTAATGTGGAGCGTGCGGCACTCGCTGCGATCGCCGCGGCGGTCGGACCAGAGCCCGCGCAGGCGGCCCCGATCCAGCCGGCCTCCTATGGTGACGTGACGGTTCGCCCGATCGCGCAGAAGCCGACGCTGTTCCCGGATCCCAACGAAACCGCCCGTACCGAGCCCCAGGAACCGGTGACGCCTGAAAATTTCATCCCGCAGGCGGCTGAGCGGCCGCTGCGCGCGCCCCGGATGCCGAAGTTCGAAGACCTGCCGATGCCGGCCCAGGCCGAAATCCGTCAGGCGTCCCGCGGCGAGGCCGAGGAAGAGCATCCGCAGAAGACCAAGCTGTCGCTGCTGCAGCGGCTGGCCAATGTCGGCCTTGGCCGCCGCGACGAAGAAATCGAGCCGCCGATCGCCGCCCGCGCCGCCGGACCGGCGCTGCCGCCGCTCCCCGAGCGCAAGCCGCAGCGCACGGTTGCCCAGCAAATGGCGAATCATGATCCGGTATCGGAGTATGCAAAACGCCCCGCGCCGCAGGGCCTGGATACCCATGGCCGCCCCGCACCTGTTGCTTCAACGCCACAGGGCGACGACCATCTTGATATCCCTGCCTTCCTGAGACGGCAGGCGAACTGACAATTGTAACAATTGGGGCGGCCTGAGAGGCCCCGGCTGACCCAGCCGGGGCCTTTTTGCGGCAAGTTCTCATTGGCTGGTCAACCAACTGATTTTAAATGATTAATTATGTATTTCGTGATCTGATAAAGAGGTTGCAGTCGCGTCCGGCAACCCTGGAGTCTGGTTAACGCCTGGCCGGAAAACGGCAGAGATAGGGTAACAATCCGTAAAAAAGCGTGAGTTGGCGTGCTTTCGGGCGGTGACTATGGTCGCCGTGACTTGGGGATGCCTAAAACGCGAATCGGTGCTCACGCCCGGTGCCCGCGTCTATGGTGAAGTCGGGTAGTGGGCAGTAGCGAATGAAATTCAGCCGTCAAACCACACTTCGGTCGCACGCCACCGTGACTGGCGTAGGCGTTCATTCCGGTTTATCAGTTAACCTTACGCTCGGACCTGCTCCTGTGGATGCGGGTTTTATTTTTGTCCGGACCGGCCTCGATGAAGCCGACCGTGAGGTTCCGGCGGTAGCCGGGTCCGTGATCGCTACCGAGCTTGCGACCGTTCTCGGCGACCGTGAAGGGCCGCTAGTATCCACCGCCGAGCATGTCCTTGCTGCCTTGCGCGGCATGGGTGTCGACAACGCCACCATCGAAGTCGACGGTCCCGAAGTTCCGATCATGGACGGCAGCGCGGCGGCCTTCGTCGCCGCCATCGATCAGGCCGGCATCGTCAGCCAGTCGGCGCGGCGCCGCTTCATTCAGATTCTCAAGCCGGTCCAGGTCGTGATCGGCGAAAGCTTCGGCGAGCTTCGTCCGCACGCGGCGGGCTTCCGCGTCGAGACCGAAATCCATTTCACCAATCACGTGATCGGCCGCCAGAAATATGCGCTGGATGTGAGCCCGGAAGGGTTCCGCCGCGAGATTGCCCGCGCCCGTACCTTCGGCTTCATGAGCGATACCGCTCGGCTCTGGAGCGCCGGCTTTGCGCTCGGCGCCTCGTTCGAGAATGCCGTCGTGTTCGACGAGGAGCGGCTGCTCAATCCGGAAGGCCTGCGCTTCGCCGACGAATGCGCCCGTCACAAGGCGCTCGACGCGGTCGGCGATCTCGCTCTGGCCGGCCTGCCGCTGCTGGGCGCCTATCGTTCGGTGCGCGGCGGCCACAAGCTCAACCATGCCGTGCTGACGGCCCTGCTGGCCGATCGTAGCGCCTGGCGGGTGGTTGATGCCGCCGAGCCGGCCCGCCGTCCCCGCGGCCACGTCGAGGCAGGGGCAGGCATGGCAGGGGGCATGATCGCCCCGGCCTACGGTCCGGACGTTTCCTGACTTTCGTTTTTTGAACGGTCCGGACTTTCGTTTCCGAAATCTCCGGACTTTCGTTTTCGAAATGTCCGGACTTTCGTTTTCGAAACGTCCTGTTTTCGAGCTCTCCGGCGCTCGGCAATCCAATTTCCGCAGTAACCACAACTGGTAACGGTGGTATTTTGTCGCCTTAATCCGGGCGAATTGGCTGCGTATTCGGTTGGTTAGCGACCACTTTTCAGTTACAGAGGCCCGCGGCCGACACTGCGCCGCTGGCCCCTGAGGAATTGGCTGGGGAAATGCGCTCCATGACGGCGGTTCATGGATTGGCGGGCTCGATTATTACCGTATCAGAGGCGTCTCATATTCCATGTCGGTACAGCGCATGACGCTCGAACAACGCAAGTCTTTTGGGATCGCCAGCCTCGCCAGGGCCGGACGGTCGCTGCGGTTGGCATTCGGCCTGATCGCGCTGGCCATGCCCTTGAGCGCCTGCGGCACGGGTGCGCTGTGGGACAAGTTCACCGCCAAGGACGACACCTTCGTCGAAGAGCCCGCAGACAAGCTCTACAATGAGGGCTTGTACCTGATGAACCAGCGCAAGGATAACAAGGCGGCGTCGAAGAAATTCGAGGAAGTCGACCGCCAGCATCCTTATTCCGACTGGGCGCGCAAATCGCTACTGATGTCGGCCTATTCCTTCTACAACCAGGGTGATTATGACAGCTGCATCGGCGCGGCGACGCGCTATGTCACGCTGCACCCGGGCAGCTCCGATGCGGCTTACGCGCAATATCTGATCGCCGCCTCGCATTACGACCAGATCCCGGACATCTCCCGCGACCAGGGCCGCACCGAAAAGGCGATCGCGGCGCTGGAGGAAGTGATTCGCAAATATCCGACCTCGGAATATGCGACCTCCGCCAAGGCCAAGCTCGAAGGCGCGCGCGACCAGCTCGCCGGCAAGGAAATGGACGTCGGCCGTTACTACATGGAACGGCGCGATTACACCGCGGCCATCAACCGCTTCAAGACGGTCGTCACCCGCTACCAGACCACGCGGCATGTCGAGGAAGCGCTGGCGCGGCTGACCGAAGCCTATATGTCGATCGGCATCGTCGGCGAGGCGCAGACCGCGGCGGCCGTACTTGGGCACAACTTTCCTGACAGTAAATGGTACAAGGACGCCTATAATCTCGTAAAGTCGGGCGGTCTCGAGCCGAACGAGAACAAGGGCTCCTATATCTCCAGGGCCTTCAAGAAGATGGGTCTCGGCTAGGAATTTACTTCGCATGCTGGCGCGTCTGTCGATCCGTGACATCGTCCTGATCGAACGGCTCGATATCGAATTCGCTCGTGGCCTCGCGGTGCTGACCGGCGAAACCGGCGCGGGCAAATCCATCCTGCTCGATGCGTTCGCGCTGGCGCTCGGCGGTCGCGGCGATTCGGGGCTGGTCCGTCATGGCGCGGAGCAGGGGCAGGTGACGGCCACCTTCGACGTCCCCCGGGACCATCCGGCCGCAAAGATCCTTTCCGAGAACGGCCTAGACGACACTGGCGAAATGATTCTCCGCCGGGTGCAGCTTGCCGACGGCCGCACCCGCGCCTTCATCAACGACCAGTCGATCAGCGTGCAGACCCTGAAAGCGGTCGGCGCCGTGCTGGTCGAGATCCACGGCCAGCACGACGAGCGGGCGCTGGTCGATGCCTCGACGCACCGGCAGTTGCTCGACGCCTTTGCCGGACTTGAGAACGAGGTCGCGGCGCTGGGAACGCTGTGGGACGCGCGGCGCGCCGCCAACACCGCGCTCGACGAACATCGGGCGAGCATGGAGCGCGCCGCCCGCGAGGCCGATTATCTGCGCCACGCCTCTGACGAACTGAGGACCCTGAAGCCGAAGGACGGCGAGGAGACGGCGCTCGCCGAACGCCGCACCACGATGATGCAGGGCGAGAAGATCGCCAGCGACCTGCGCGAGGCGCAGGAGGCGGTCGGCGGCCCCAACTCGCCGGTGCCGGCGCTGGCGGCCGCGGTGCGCCGGCTGGAACGCCGCGCCGCCAATTCGCCGGCGCTGATCGAGCCCGCGGTGAAGGCGATCGACATCGCCATCAATGCGCTGGAAGAGGCCGACCAGCATCTCAACGCCGCGCTGGTCGCGGCCGATTTCGATCCGGCCGAGCTGGAACGCATCGAGGAGCGGCTGTTTGCGCTGCGCGCCGCCTCGCGCAAATATTCGACGCCGGTCGACGGGCTGGCGGCGCTCGCCGCCAAATTCGCCTCCGACGTGGCGCTGATCGATGCCGGCGCCGACCAGTTGAAGAAGCTGGAAGCCGCAGCCGATGCGGCCGACCAGCGCTATGGCGTGGCGGCTGCGAAGCTTTCCGCAAGCCGGGTCAAATCCGCCGAGAAGCTCAACAAGGCCGTCAACGCCGAACTGGCGCCGCTGAAACTCGATCGTGCGAAATTCATGGCGCAGATCGAAACCGACGCGAAGTCGCCCGGGCCGCAAGGCATCGACCGCGTCGAGTTCTGGGTGCAGACCAATCCGGGGACCAAGCCGGGACCGCTGATGAAGGTCGCCTCCGGCGGCGAGCTGTCGCGTTTCCTGCTGGCGTTGAAAGTCGTATTGGCCGATCGCGGCTCGGCGCCGACGCTGGTGTTCGACGAAATCGATACCGGGGTCGGCGGCGCGGTGGCGGACGCGATCGGCTCGCGGCTGTCGCGGCTGGCCGGCAAGGTCCAGGTGATGGCGGTGACCCACGCCCCGCAGGTCGCTGCCCGCGCCAGTCAACACTTGCTGATTTCCAAGGACGCGCTCGACAAGGGCAAGCGCGTCGCCACCCGCGTCAACGCGCTCGCCGCCGACCACCGCCGCGAGGAAATCGCCCGCATGCTGGCGGGAGCGGAGATCACCGCGGAGGCGAGGGCGGCCGCGGAGCGACTGCTGCGCGCGGCGACGGCGTAGTCCTACCGCCATGGCCAAAGCAGCAAAAACCAAAACTCTTCCCGACGTTGAAAAGCTCACCAAGGCGCAGGCCAAGGTCGAGCATATGCGGCTGGCGCTGGAGCTCGAGGCGCACGACAGGCGCTACTATCAGGACGACGCGCCGAGCGTGACGGACGCCGAATACGACGCGCTGCGGCAGCGCTTCAACGCGATCGAAAAACGCTTCCCTGAATTCGTCAGCGCCGAGTCGCCGTCACAGAAAGTCGGCGCTGCGCCGTCAGGGCGCTTCAAAAAGGTCCGCCACGCGCTGCCGATGCTGTCGCTCGACAACGCCTTTGCCGAGCAGGACGTGATCGACTTCGCTGGCCGCATCGCGCGGTTTCTGAAGCTGCCGGATGACAAGATCGACTTTTCCGCCGAACCGAAGATCGACGGGCTGTCGATGTCGCTGCGCTATGAAGGCGGCGAACTCGTTACCGGCGCCACCCGCGGCGACGGCGCGGAGGGCGAGGACGTCACCGCCAATATCCGTACGCTGGAAGACGTTCCGCAAAAGCTGAAAGGCCGCAACGTTCCCGATGTCTGCGAGGTGCGCGGCGAGGTCTACATGACCAAGAAGGCGTTCCTCGCGCTCAACGAACGCCAGAAGGCGGCCGACGACACTATCTTCGCCAACCCGCGCAATTCCGCGGCCGGATCGCTGCGGCAGAAGGACCCGACCATCACCGCCTCGCGCCCGCTTGGCTTCTTCGCCTATGCCTGGGGCGAGATGAGCGCGCTTCCGGAAGAGACCCAGACCGGCATGATCCACTGGTTCGAGCGCTGCGGCTTCAAAACCAATCCGCTGACGAAACTTTGTCACTCGGTCGATCAACTCATCGCCTTCCACCGCAAGATCGAGGAGCAGCGCGCCGAGCTGGACTACGACATCGACGGCGTCGTCTACAAGGTCGACCGGATCGACTGGCAGGAACGGCTCGGCTTCGTCTCGCGCACGCCACGCTGGGGCATCGCGCATAAATTCCCGGCCGAGCGCGCCATGACCGTGCTGCGCGACATCGAGATCCAGGTCGGCCGCACCGGCTCGTTCACGCCGGTCGGCAAGCTGGAGCCGGTCGGCGTCGGCGGCGTCATCGTGCAGAACGTCACGCTGCACAATGAGGACTACATCAAGGGCATCGGCAACAAGGGCGAGGTGCTGCGCGAGGGACGTGACATCCGGATCGGTGACACCGTCGTCGTCCAGCGCGCCGGCGACGTGATCCCGCAGGTGGTCGATGTCATCATCGACAAGCGGCCGAAAGGGGCGAAGGAGTTTCACTTCCCGAAGAAATGCCCGTGCCCGCTGCACACCGACGTGGTGCGCGAGGAGACCGCGACGGGCGAGGAGGGGTCGCGCGCCCGCTGCACCGGCGAGTTTGCCTGTCCCTATCAGAAGATCCAGCATCTCCTGCTGTTCGTCTCGCGCCGCGCCTTCGACATCGACGGGCTCGGCGAGAAACAGATCGAATATTTCTTCGACGAGGGCTGGGTGAAGGAGCCCGCCGACATCTTCACGCTGCAGGCGCGCAACGCGAAACTGAAGCTGGAGGACATCGAAGGCTACGGTGAGACCTCGGTGCGTAATCTATTCGGTGCGATCGAGCAGCGGCGCAACATTGCGCTGGAGCGCTTCATCTATGCGCTCGGGATGCGCCATGTCGGCGAAACCACGGCGCTGGCGCTGGCGCGCGGCTACGGCTCATGGGACGCCTTCCACGACGCCTGTCTCAAGGTCGCCAAGGACGACGAGGAGGCGATTGCCGAGATGGACGCGCTGGACCAGATCGGCGACACCGTGATCAAGAGCGTCGCCGATTATTTCGGCGAGAGCCACAATCGCGGCATTGTCGAGCGGCTGACCAAGGAGGTCGAGATCGTCGACGCCGAGAAGCCGAAGAGCAATTCCGCCGTTGCCGGCAAGACCGTGGTATTCACCGGCTCGCTGGAAAAGATGACGCGCGACGAAGCCAAGGCGACCGCG
>Ga0081540_1001142_pt1 | contig 23434 bp, 19 predicted proteins | sample TabmetS2T1R1_FD_71024 | JGI IMG/M metagenome (GOLD analysis project Ga0081540, IMG submission 71024) | Tabebuia heterophylla rhizosphere microbial communities from the University of Puerto Rico - S2T1R1 | ecosystem: Host-associated > Plants > Roots > Rhizosphere ... | reverse complement strand
CCCCCTGGTACACCAACCGTGGCACCTCTACGCCACGCTCGGCGTGCTCGTCGGTAGCGGCACCAACTGTCTGGGCTATACGGCTCAATCGCTGTTCCTCCCGCACTGGTTCGTGCGCCGGCGCGGCGTGGCCATGAGCGTCGCCTTCTCTGGCGTGGGCTCGATCCTCGTGCTGCCCTGGCTGCAGGCCCTGATCGGGCACGCTGGCTGGCGCGCCGCCTGCTGGGCGCTGGGTCTCCTGGTGCTCGCGCTGCTGGTACCGCTCAACCTGCTGCTGAAACGGCAACCCGAGGATCTCGGGCTCGCGCCCGACGGGGACGGCTCCGGGTGCACCAGTGCTGCGAGTGACCCGACAGCCAATGTCGTGGACGCAGCCTGGGTCGCGAGGGACTGGACGCTCAGCCGCGCCATGCGGACCGCCCGCTTCTGGTGGATTGCGGTGGGATATCTCTGCGGTATGTTCGCCTGGTACGCGGTGCAAGTCCACCAGACAAAGTATTTAGTTGAGATCGGTGTTAGCGCGACGCACGCGGCGTGGGCGCTGGGTTTCGTGAGTCTGACCGGTATCCCTGGCCAAATTGCCCTCGGCCATATCTCTGACCGCATCGGGCGCGAATGGGTATGGACGGTGGGGAACGTGGGCTTCGCGCTCTGTTATCTCGCTCTGCTCGGCCTCCGCCACGGACCAACGCCGACGCTGCTCGCCCTCATGATCGTCTCGCAGGGGATGCTCGGCTATGGGCTTACCTCCGTCATCGGCGCTATCCCGGCCGAAATCTTCCAGGGCTCGCACTATGGGACGATCTTTGGCACGCTGATGCTGGCAGCGATCCTGGGCGTGGTGATCTCGTTCCTGGCCTACTGGTACCTCAAGCTGATCGCCGACATGCAGACCTGGGTGTACACCGACCTGCCCAAGGGCCTGGGCTTTCATGGCGAGCCGCCGTGGTGGCCGCTGCTGCCGCTGGCGGTAGCCGGGGCAGTTGTCGGGGCGACGATCAGGTACCTGCCCGGCCGGGGCGGGCACTCACCCGCCGACGGCTTCAAGGCAGGCGGGGTGGCGCAGCCGAACGAGCTGCCCGGCATCTTCCTGGCGGCGCTGGCGGGCCTGGGCCTGGGCGCCGTGATCGGGCCCGAGGCCCCGCTGATCGCGCTCGGCGGCGGGCTGGCGTTCCTGGCGGTCAAGCTGGCCCGGCGCGACCTGCAGCCGAGTGCCGGCGCGGTCATCGCGGCCGCGGGCAGCTTCGCGGCGATCAGCACGGTGCTGGGCAACCCGCTGGCCGGGGCGTTCTTGCTGCTGGAGGCCTCCGGGCTGGGCGGCCCGATGGCCACCATCGCGCTGCTCCCCGGCCTGCTCGGCGCGGGCGTCGGGTACCTGATCTTCCTCGGCCTGAACGCGTGGACCGGATACGGGACATTCTCCCTGGCCATCCCGGACCTTCCCCCGGCGCCGCACCTGGACGGGTGGCAGATCCTCTGGGCGCTGGGCATCGGGGCGGCGGCCGCGGTGGTCAGCTACGCGATCAGGCGGGCGGCGTTGTTCCTGCGCCCGCACGTGGAACAGCGGCTGGTACTGCTCACCACGCTGGCTGGCCTGGTCATCGCCGGGCTGGCGATCGCCTACGGCGAGGCGACCGGCAAGCCGCAGGCTGACGTGCTGTTCTCCGGCCAGGCGGCGCTCCCGCCGCTGCTGGAGCATGCCGCCAGCTACACGGCCGGGGCGCTGGTGCTGCTGGTGGTGTGCAAGGGCATCGCGTACGCCATCGCACTGAGCAGCTTTCGCGGCGGGCCGACCTTCCCCAGCATGTTCATCGGCGCGGCGGGCGGGATCGCGCTGTCGCACCTGCCGGGCCTGCCGATGATCGCGGGCGCCGCGATCGGGATCGGCGCCATGACAGCGGGGATGCTGCAGCTTCCGATAACAGCGGTCCTGCTGACCACGCTCTTCCTCGGCACGGATGGCATCCAGACGATGCCGCTGGTGATCGTCGCCGTGGTGGTGTCGTTCGTGCTCTCCAAGTGGCTCGCCGGACCGCCCCCCGAACCGAAGATCCCCGAACCAGAAGAGGCGGCCATCCCCCCGCAAGTCCGCTAATCCGCCTGGGTCCGGGTCCTAGACCAAGGACGGACAGAAAGGATCCGTCGCTGCACAGACGAGCAGGAATGGGGTGCAAAGTGACGGTTTTCATAGCTCCCCGCAAGGCTGCGCCGTGAGCAGCCAGGCGGGCTGGAACGAACTTCCGCCCCCAAAGCGCCGACGGCTGATCGGGCTCGGGCTCCTGCGCGCACTCGCAACAACGACCGTGCTGGTCGCGCTGTACTACCTGCTGCCGCTGGAGCATCTCAAGAACGTGGCGGTGGTCTTGGTCGCCTCGCTGGTAATCCTGACTGCTGTCACCGTCATCCAGCTACAGACGGTCATCAAAGCAAGGTACCCGACCGCACGCGCGATCGAAGCCCTGGCCGCCACGCTGCCCCTGTTCCTGCTGCTGTTCGCCTCGCTGTACTTCACGATGGCGAACGCCAACCCGGCCAACTTCAACACGCACCCTCTCACCCGCACCGACACGCTCTACTTCACGGTCACCGTCTTCAGCACCGTGGGATTCGGCGACATCAGCGCGGCCAGCCAGTCCGCCCGGCTGCTCGTGACCGCGCAGATGCTGCTCGACCTGCTGGCCCTAGGCCTGGTCGTGCGCGCGTTCGTAACGGCCGTGCAACGCGCCAGGCGGCAGCCCGCCCCCGCCGCCGACCCGGACGTCCCGCCAGGACAGACATGACAACCAGACGACATACAGTAATTGCCCTGATGGCTACGGCTCCCCTTTGCGCTGAGCCCACGCCATCCTGCCAGCGGCACCGCAACAATCGCCACAGGCACGCACCTACCCGCCCCGATAGGTGCGTTTATCCACCGAGAGCGCCCGCAATGATGCCGCGCGATAACGGATATTCTGCGCGCTTGAAGTCATATATGCCTATTACTCAGTAGGCATTCCTAATCGGCAGGGAGGCGTCACGCTGCGGGGGATCAGATCGCGCACCGTGACTGGCATGGTCTCCACCTGACGCGCAAGTGCCCGGCGCCGTGTGGCAGCCGGCGAGCGACCGGTCAGGCGAGTACCCACAACTCGGTGAATGGCGGGGTGATGTGCCAGATCGTCTCCAGGCCGGCCGGCAGGGAAGCCAGGTCGCCGGGCTTGAGCCTGAGCGCCGGTCCGCCGGCGATCTCGATGATCACCTCGCCCTCCAGCACGTGGATCGTCTCGCGCTGGGACGGCGTCCACGGGCTGGGGCCCTCGACCGTGGTGAACCGGGTCAGGCCGGCCCACACCCCGTCGGCGTGGACGAGCTCGTGCATCTGGCTGCCGGGAACCTCCGGATCAGGCTCCCACTCCCCGGTCCTCACGGTCGAGCAGAACACACCAGGATGCGGCTCCATCACTACCCTCCTGCCTGCCAGTGCCGGGCGGGTTCGATTATCGCGCCGAGGCCTTTGGCCCGCCCGCGGCCACACCGCGCCGAAGGCCGCCGGCCCGTACCCGACCGGACCGAATCAGCCAGATCGGGCGCACACCAGACCGGAGAACCGATCACGCCCCGTGACTGGCGTCCGCCCGCGGCCGGTGCGCAAGTATCCGCCTTGGTTTCAGGCGGTATGGGCGGCTGAGGCCGGCCTGGCCGTGGGATGACATCATGCCTGTTCAGGCGGTCTTCGCCAGTCGGGTCGTAGATCCCGGCGGCAGCCAGTGCCTGGTGCTGTGAGGGCGTCTCATACTGATGTTGTTGCACGGTCCCGGTGGCTGTCTGGCCAGGCATGGCGTGGCCGCGGCCTCATCAGCGGGCCTGGGTTAGGGAGGTGCCGAGGTGGCACATCAGGCGCGGCGCGAAGGCAGAGCCCTCGCCGGCGGCGGTGCTGGCGGCCCGCTCACCGGGCGGGTCGCGGTCTTGACGGGGGCAGCGGGTGGCCTCGGCAGCACAACAATGCAGGCGCTGCGCCGCGCCGGCGCCACGGTTGTGCCGGTGGACGTGCACGGTGATGACTGCCTGATCGCCGACGTGTCGACCGCCGAGGGCAACCGGGCGATGGTCGAGGAGGCGCTGGAGCGGCACGGCCGGCTCGACATTCTGGTCCTGAACGCAGGAGCGCAGGCGATGAACCCGATCGCCACCTACTCCGAAGCCGACTGGGACCGGCTGATGAACATTATGGTCAAGGGCCCGTTCCTGGCGATGAAGTTCGCCTGGCCACACCTGACCCGCCAGCCGGGCGGCCGGATCATCGTGACCGCATCCACAGTCAGCCTGCAGGGCGCGCCGTACAAGGCGGCCTACGTCACGGCCAAGCATGCCGTGCTAGGCCTGGTCAAGGTGGCCGCCCTCGAAGGCGCCGCCGCGGGCCTGACCGCCAATGCCGTCGCCCCCGGATGGATGCACACGCCGCTCGCCGGCAACCAGATCCCCGACCACATGCGCCTGCGCGAGATGAGCCGCGACGAAGTCATCGCCACCATGGTGGCCGAACAGCCCGCGAAACGGTTCGTCGACACCGCCGAGGTCGCCGCACTCATCACGTTCCTGGCCGGCGACGGCGGATCCGCGATCAACGGCGCCTGCATCCCGGTAGACACCGGCACACTCGCCAGCTGACCAGCGCCCGGCCGGTCTGCCGGTTCATCCCCGCCGGCGGCAAACTGGACACAGTCCTCCCCCGGCCAGGCCCGGCGCTCGATCAGCGTACGGTCGGTCTGCACAGGTCACCTAAAGCGATCGGCGCTAGATGTGGATCAGACGCGCATCCCCGCCTTGGTTTCAGTGGATCAACGCAACACCCCCGTCCAGCATCGAGTTGGATCTGGGCGGAGGTGGCTGAATGGACCAGATCACTGATGAGGAGCGGCGGCGGATCGCCGAGCTGGTGGCCGAGGGAGCGCCGGCGTGGAGGCTGCACCAGGAGATCAACCGGTCACGGCATGCGATCCGGCGGGCGGTCGTGGCGTTGTACCGGCCGGCGAGGCGGGAGCCGCAGCGGTCGGCGCTGCGGTTGTCGCTCGGTGAGCGGGAGGAGATCTGTGGTGGCCTGGCGGCGGGTGAGTCGGTACGGGCGATCGCCCGCGGGGTGGGGCGTTCCCCGGCCGGCGGTGTGCCGGGAGGTGGCGGCGAACGGCGGGCGGGAGCGGTACCGGGCGTGTGAGGCCGGCCGGCGGGCGGTGCGCAGGATGCGCCGGCCTAAGCCGGCCAAGCTGGCCGTGTGCCCGCGGCTGCGGGAGGTGGTGGAGGGCAAGCTGGAGCTGCGCTGGTCGCCGCAGCAGATCGCGGCCTGGCTAGTTGGTCAGGCTCAGGCGACACAAACCCAGGATGGCACGGCGCCCCGGCACCAGACACTCACGCTCGGGGTGCCCGACGACGCAGGGCGTCGGCCTTCCCGTTCGGCGTGCCCCGAACTATCGTTCGCATCGCTACAGTTCGGTTGGTGAGAAGCCGATGCCGCGTCGAATCGCGGCGGTTGCCTGGGAGCTTGCCGTGCTTGCGGCGAGACTGCGCCGATATAGTGCACTCCTATGGGCGGCTCGAATTCGTCGTTACCAGCTCGTCGAGGCCAGCCGGAACAACATTGTTCTGGTCTTCGTGTTGATCGACGCCGATCGCCCTGCCCGCCGTTGGAGCCGGCGACATCGGTATGGTCGACCCCTCGCCATCTCGGGCGGTAGCTGACCCATGGACATCTCCGACTTCAGCCTCGACCTGTTCTCCCTGGTCGGGCGCAACGCTCTCGTCAGCGGCGGCAACACCGGCCTGGGCAGGGCCTTCTCCCTTGCGCTGGCCAAGGCCGGCGCTGACGTGTTTGTGGTCGGCCTGGCTGAGGACGACGGGACCACCCGCCAGCTGATCGAGGGCGCCGGGCGGCGGATGGAGTTCATGATCGCCGACATCACGCAGCCAGGCGTTCCGGCGGTAATCGTGCACCGCTGCGTCGAGGCGCTGGGCTCAGTCGACGTCCTTATAAATTCCGCCGGGATCGCCTTGCTGTCTGACGTGGAGGCGTTCGGCCGTGACCAGTGGGATCCAATGGTGTCGGTCAACCTGACCGCCGCCTTTGAGCTCGCCCATGAGGCCAGCAAGGTCATGATCGAGCAACGTTCCGGCAAGATTATCAATATTGCCTCGCTATTCTCCTTCCTCGGCGGCAAGCGCTCACCTGCCTATGCCGCCACCAAAGCTGGAATCGTGGGCTTCACCAAGGCTTACTGCGACGAGTTGGCAACCTACAACATCCAGGTCAATGCCATCGCGCCTGGGTATTTCAAGACAGCGATCACTGAAGCGACCCGTGCTGATCTCAATGCCGATCGCCGTATCGTCGAGCACATCCCCGCGGCCCGGTGGGGTGAGATCGCCGATCTCATGGGGGCCACAGTCTTCCTCGCCAGCCGGGCGGCAGACTATGTCAATGGCCATGTCTTGGTCGTCGACGGCGGGTATCTCGTCCGCTAAGTCGGGTTCCCGCTAAGTTCCCGGGGAATCAGCTCGATGTCCCATGCTTCGCAGGAGAGAGTGCAGAACTGAGCCATGGCCGCGTCCCGATCTCCGCTGAACCGCCTGTCGATCGTCGAGGCGATGACCGAACTGCTCGGGCCCGACGCCGTCGAGACCGGCGACGAGCAGCTGAAGGCCGCCAGCGTCGACCGCTTCAGGAAGTACACCGCCGTCCACGGCATCTACGACGGGCCGATCCCGGCGGCGATCGTGTACCCCAAGTCGACGGCGGACGTGGCGGCCGTCCTGCGCTTCGCCGACGAGAACCTTGTCAACGTCGTGCCCCGCACCGGACGGACCGCTACCGAGGGCGGTCTGGAGACCGTGGTCGAGGACAGCCTCGTGGTCGACGGGTCGCGGATGAACGCGATCCTGTCAATCGACCCGGTCAACATGATGGCCACCGCGCAGTGCGGCGTCGGCCTGCAGGAGCTTGAGGACACCCTGCGGGCCCAAGTCCTGACCACAGGGCACTCACCCCAGTCCAAGCCGCTCGCCCAGATGGGCGGCCTGGTCGCAACTCGGTCGATCGGCCAGTTCTCCACTCTGTACGGCGGCATCGAGGATATGGTCGTCGGCCTGGAAAGCGTCTTTCCCGGGGGGAAGGTCACCCGCATCAAGAACGTCCCCCGACGGGCCGCGGGCCCGGACATCCGCCACGTCATTATCGGCAGCGAGGGCGCGCTGTGCTTCATCACTGAAGTGACGGTCAAGCTCTTCCGCTACCAGCCGGAGAACAATCGGTACTTCGGCTTCCTGGTCAGCGACTTCGCGAACGGAATCGCCGCTGTCCGCGAGCTGATCACGGCGGGATTCCGGCCCTCGGTGTGCCGGGTCTACTCGCCCGAGGATGCCCGGCAGCACTTCCCCGACTTCTACCAAGGCAAGAACGTCGTGGTGCTCATAGCCGAGGGCCCGAAGGGCATCGCCGACGCCACGGCCAAGGCGATTGAGGAGCTCTTCGCCGGCGGCCCGCACGAGCGCGTTGACTCCGGCCTGATCCGGCAATGGTTCGAGAACCTGAACTGGGGTCAGGACAAGATCGACGCTGAGAAGGCCGCCATGCTTGAGCACGCCCATCTCGGCTACACCACCGAGGTGTCCGTCGACTGGTCCAGGGTCAGCGACCTGTTCGACGCCGTCATGGGGCGGATCCGCGGCGAGTTCCCGCGGGCCAGTGATCTGACCATGCTCGGCGCGCACTCCTCCCACAGCTACCAGACAGGGACCAATCTGTACTTCGTGTACGACTACACGATCAACTCCAGTCCCCGCGAAGAAATCGAGGTCTACCACAAGCCGCTCAACGCCATCATCGTCGAGGAAGCCCTGCGGATGGGGGGGTCGATGGTGCACCATCACGGGGTCGGCAAGTACCGCACGACTTGGGTGCAACAGGAGCACGGCAGCGCCTACTACCTGCTGTCCACCCTGAAGCAGGCATTCGATCCGAAGGGTGTGATGAACGCAGGCACGATCGTCCCGCTGGAGCCGGACGCCAGCGCCCACGAATCCGCCAGCTGGCTATGACGCCCTGCCTGCTGGCCATCGACAATGGGTCACACAGCACGAAGGTGACGATCTTCGACTTCCGTGGCCACGCTCTCGCCTCGGCCCGCCGACGGCTCAAGCCCTACGACACCTCGGTGCCGGGGCATGCTGTCCATCCCGGTGACGACCTCTGGGACTCCATCCGGGAGGCCTGCCAAGCCGCAATGGCCCGGTTCTCCGGCAGCCCTGCCGACATCGCGGCGGCCGGTCTGTGCACCATCCGGTTCTGCCGGGCGCTGGTGGCCGCGGACGGCGGTCTGGCCGAGCCGGTGCTGAGCTGGATGGACGAACGGGTCTCACGGCCGTACCAGCCGGGCAATCCCCTGGTCCGCTACGTGACCACATCCTCGGGTTACATCACCCACCGCCTGACCGGTCAGTTCGTGGATGCCGCGGCCAACTACCAGGGTGTCTGGCCCATCGACCGGGATACGGCGAGTTGGGCGAGCGATCCCGCTGCTTATACGTCTACAGGCATGACGCGCGACATGCTCTTCGACCTCGTACCCCCAGGCGGCCGGCTCGGCGACGTGACCTCTGGGGCGGCCGAGGCGACGGGTATTCCGGTCGGCTTGCCTGTGTACGCCACGGCCAACGACAAGGCGGTCGAGGCGCTCGGCAGTGGCCTGGAAGAGGACGGCACAGTGCTGCTGTCGCTAGGCACATACATCGCCGCGATGACCGTCGGCTCCTCCGCCACGAGCGCAGACGACAGCTACTGGGCCAACTTCGCGGCTCGGCCCGGGAAATATCTGTATGAGAGCACTGGGATCCGCCGCGGCATGTGGATGATCAGCTGGTACCACACCCTGCTGGAGGGATCCCATGGCGAGGAGCCGCCACGGGGAATGGCACGTCTGGAGAACGCACTCAACGCGGAGGCCAGCGGGCTGGCGCCCGGCAGCAACGGACTGCTGACGCTGCCGGACTGGCTCGCACCCGGCAACGCGACCTGGCGCCGAGGCGCGCTGCTGGGCTTCGACGGCAGCCAAGGCCGTGCCCATATCTACCGCTCCATCCTCGAAGGCATCGCCCTGACGATGGCAAATAACACCGCAGCGATGGAACAAGCGCTGGGACGTCGGCTCTCGCCGGTCCTGGTATCGGGGGGCGGATCCCGCTCAGACCTGATGATGCAGATTGTCGCCGACGTCTTCGACCGCCCCGCCCGCCGCACGACGGTCAACGACGCCGCCGGTATAGGAGCGGCCATTTGCGCCGCCGTTGGCCACGGCATCTACCCAGACTGGGGCCAAGCCACGGCGGCAATGGTCAGCATCGGCGACGTGTTCGCTCCAGATGCAGCAACTGTGCGTGCCTACCAAAAGATCAACAAGGTCTACGCGGGCTTGACCGCCTTCACTGACCCGCTGTTCCGCTCGATGGCCAACGTCCTCCAGGGCCTGGAACACGCCTGAAAGACGATTACCTGCGCCCGGAGAAGGACTCGGACTGTCGGCCCTTCTACGCGACGACGCCTAGAGCGGTAGCAGCACTAACGCAATACAGAACAAGGTGATCGGGACGCCAGCGCTGATCCGATCTTCCATCGCCTTGTTCGTAAATATTCGGCGATCCGCGCGACGCTGGGCCAAGAACTGGGTCACACTCGGTAATTGGCGCCGGTCGGCGCCAGCGCGCGTGTAACCGCCGCTCTGCGCGCATGTCCCGAGCTGGCTGGACGCCATTGGCTCCACGCCGAACGGGTTGATCTGTGGGCTAAGGCCTTGGGCGGTCACCCAGCTGACCGCCTGCTTCTTATCGAGCAACCACCGTTTCGCCCTGACGTGGGCGGCTGGAGATGCGTCCCTGGGCGCGGTTCACACCCCGGCTGACCTGGCCAGGCTCTCGCATTTGACGAGCATGTGTGAGTTCGCCGCCCGGCCGGGTTATCGAGTGTCGGTGAGCCGGGCGCGGGTCTGCTCGGCTCGGGCGCTATAGCCATAACGCTGCCAGAGTTGGAGCGCGCGTTCCAGTTCGGCTCGCGCCTCACCAGAGTGGCCCGCTGCGGTCAGCACGTGAGCGAGCGCTTCGTGTGCCGTCGCATGCGTGGCGGGGAAGTCTGTCTTGTACGCGTGGTCGAGTGCCTCGCGGGCGAGCACGCTGGCTGTGTCGTGCGCGTCCTGATCTGCTGCGATCCGCGCCCGGAGGCCGTGGCCGTAGGCGAAGTTGACAACGTCCTCGGCCGCGCCGGCCTGCTCGCCTTCGAGAGCGAGACGCGCGGCTTCAGCGGCTTGACCGTGCTCGTAGAGTACCTCCGCGAGGTCGATGAGCGTCGTCGAGCGGAAGCTCGTCTGCCCCAGTTCCTCGAGCCGGCTTATCGCCTCGCGGTAGGTTCTGATCGCCTCGTCGAGCCTGCCTTGGTCGTGCATGATCTCCGCACGCTGCGCCGAAACGAGTGCGGTGTAGACCTCAAGTCCGAGCTCACGTGGGATTACGGATGCCTGTTCCACTAGGTCCAAGGCATCGGTGAAGCGCTTCTCGCGGCGGGCGAGTTCCGCCTCGACCCAGAGCACGTTCGCCGTCGCGAGCGGTGATTCATGCGCCGGCAGTTGCGCGAGCCGGGCGCGGATCAGCTCGGTCTCGAATGGCCCGTACATCAGCGGCCCGGGCAGCATCATCAGCGCGCGACGGGCAAGCAGCCGTGACCCAGCCCGTTCGGCGTGCAAAAGCAGCGCCTCCAGCGCGTGGAGGGCCGGTACCGCCCGGCTGCGAACCCAGCTGGTAAACGCGGCGAGGTCGTAGGCGTATGCCGCGCCCAGGTCGTCATCGGCCACCGCGAATACCGTGAGCGCCTCCGCCGCGACCGCTTCGGCTTCCTCCACAGCTTCCGCCGGTTCGGTCGCGACCCGAAACCTCGACCTGGCGACACGACCACGCATCCGCACGGCAGGGTCATCAGCCTGCTCGAGTTCCTCGATCAGCCGGAGGCGATGCTCGCGTTCCCCAAGCTCCTCAAATATCACGATGCAATCGAGTACCGCGGACGGCCGCAGGCGATCACCCGGCGGAAGCAGCGCCAGCGCGCGCCCAAGCAGATTCGCAGCGCCATGGGCGTCGCTGCGCAGCGCGGCCCTCGACCCTGCAGCGGCAAGATGGCGGCCGGCGCGGCGTTCGAGTTCTGGGTCGGCGTGGTCAAGCTCGCGCCGGTAGCGGGCCGCCTGCTCGAGGTGGTAGCCGACGATTTCGTCGAGCTCGATCAGCTCCAGTGCGTGCAGCTCCAGCCAGTCCGCGAAGCGCTCATGCAGCTCGGCCCGCGTCTCCTTGGGCAGGGCCTCATAGGCGGCGTCGCGAAACAGCAAGTGGCGGAAGCGGAACGCCTCATCCCCAGACAGCGCCGATGCCGCTGGATGGATCAGCTCCTTACGCACCAGGCCCAGCAGCAGCGACTCGACGTCGGGCGAACGTGCCAGCTCGACGACGGCGCCGCGGTGGAAGATCTCTCCCTCGATCGCGCCGCCCTCAATCACCGTCCGCTCACCGCGGGCGAGTTGGTCGAGGCGCGCCTGCAGCAGCGCCCGCACCGTCGAGGGCGTACCGACGTCGCCGCCCTCGCGGACGAGAGCGAGCATCTCCTCCACGAACAGTGGGTTGCCGTCGGCTGAGGCCACGATCCGCTCGCGCGTCCCGGGCTCGGTGCCGCCGTGTGCGTCGACCAACGCGGCGCACTCCTGCGCTGTCAACGGCTCGAGCAAGATCGTGGCCGCGTTCAGCTTCCCGCCGCCCCAGGTCGGCCGCTTGTCGAGCAGATCCGGCCGCGCCAGGCACAACAGCAAAAACGGCGCACCCCGGGACAGGTCGGCCACGTGGTCGATCAGGTCGAGGAACGTCTCCTCTCCCCACTGCACGTCGTCGAAGACCACCACCAGCGGCCGTTCGCGCGCGACGTTCTCGAGCTGGCTACGGATATCCCAGAACAGCTCGCCCTCGCTGAAGGCACCACCGGCCAGCCGCGCCAGGGATTCCTCCGCCCGCTCGCCAAGCTGCTTGAGGACCGAGACGACCGGCCAGAACGTGATCCCCTCGCCGTACTCCAGACACCGGCCTGACAGTGTGGTGGCGTCGAGCCCGGAGAGGAACTCCGCCGTCAGCCGCGACTTGCCGACGCCGGCCGCGCCAAGCACAGTGAACAGGTGGCAGCGCCGCTGGCGCACCGAGCGCTCGAACGCCTGCCGGAGCTGCTGAAGCTCGGGGAGGCGGCCGACGAGCGGCGTGTCAAGGCGCCGGGCGACCGCGGCCGCGGCCAGGTCCACGTTCAGCAGCCGGTAGGCCGCCACCGGTTCCGCTTTCCCTTTCGCCGCTACCTGCACCGGCTCGACCTGCACGGCGTCCCGCACCAGCTGCCGCGTCTCGTTACCGATCAGTACCTCGCCGGTCTCAGCGAGTTGCTCGAGCCGGGCGGCGACGTTGACAGCGTCTCCCGTCACCAGCGTGTCGCCATCGCCCGCGACGACCTCACCGGTGTTGACGCCGATCCTTGCCTGCAAGCCCAGCCTGGGCACGGCGGCGCGCATCTCCCAGGCGGCGCGGACCGCCCGCATGGCGTCGTCCTCATGCGCGACCGGCACGCCAAAGACGGCCATCACCGCATCGCCGATGAACTTCTCCACCGTCCCGCCGTGCCGCTCGAGGATCTGCCGCATCCGCTCGTAGTAGCCGCGCATCCGGGTCCGCAGCGCCTCGGGATCGGTCCGCTCGCCGAGGGCGGTAGAGCCGCTCAGGTCACAAAAAACGACGGAGACGACCTTCCGCAACTCGTGCACTGGCGCCGCCTCGGTGAGTGCCGCGCCACAGCTACCGCAGAACCCGAATCCGGCCGGATTCGCCTGGCCGCACGAAACGCACCGCACGAATCGAATGTAACCAAGGCAGTGCCGAACAGGATGTTCTGAAACGGATTCTTGATCAGGAGCCAAGTTCGGGCTTGCGCGCCGAGTCGGCGCTCGGTGGGAGTGTCGGCGCCCAGGGACCCCTGCCGCGCTCACATTGCGTAGCCAGGCGTCCAGCTCCCGGCTGGCCGTAGCCAAAGGGAGCCGGTCCGCTCACAGGAAGTGGAGGCGAGCTGAGCTCGAAGCATGTCACGACGGCAGGCCCGATATAGGTCACAGCACTTCGAATGCCTCGAGCCGGAACTTAGACGCCCAGGTCGTGAAGCGGCTCTTGGCCCGGAACTGCCCGGGCGTGCGGGTGATGGCAAGCGGCGCATTGGTCCCCGGCCTGGTAGGCCAGCTCATCGGGCTCGGCGCCAATGGCCCGGCTCCAGCGGTGTCTTCGGCCTCGCGGCACGGGCACGGCCTTCCAGATCCGGGTCGCGTCCCGGTCTGCGCGGTAGTGCATATGGCCGGACGGCTCGATCAGCCACCTCCCTGGCCAGCCACCGCCCGCCAAGCCGCCACTCGGGCCGCGCGGGGCGGCACCGCACCCGGGCCAGTAGCCGGGGATGATGCCGTCATCGTTGCCGACGGCCCGGGACCTGCTCGAGCCCGCTGGCCGATGCGCCCTTCTTGCGGATCGGCCCCGGGCGGGTCTGCGAAAGTGCGTCAACAGGAGCACGGGGACGGCCGCGCCTGGGCGTGCGTCCGCACGCCAGCGCGGCCGCCGTGAGCGGACCCCGGCTAGCTTACGCGGCTGCGCCCGGCGAGCCGTGGCCGGTGGGGGCGGGATCACCAGTGCCCATACCGCTTTCCACCTTCGTGACCTTCAGATTCTTGCCGAACTTGACGGTGACAACGGAGCCGTCGGCCTTGGTCATGTGCACCTCGTACGCGCCGTCACCGGCGTCGGTCTCGATCCGGTAGACGGTGCCACCGGGAACCGCCTGGAGCGCCGTGGCGCGGAGCGTCGCGGCCGTGGCGCTCGATACGCTCTTCTCGTCGGGACGGACTGGCTGGGCGCCGCCGGGCCCCGGCGGCCTCGCCGCGGCGCTCGCGGACGATACCGTGCTGCCGCTGGCCGTGGAAGAGTTGCTCGAGGCGGATGCGGCCAGCGCGCTGGTGAGGACGCCGCCGCCGATGACGCCAGCGGCCAACAGGCCCGCGGCACCTACCCACCGTTTCCTGCGCCCGCCGGTAGTCGTCGAGTCGCGCATAGTGTGATCTCCTTCATGTCGTGGCCGTCAACCTTGGCGGCCCTGGCACCAACGTGCCTGCCCGACCTGTCCGCTTGGTGAGGCCGGGCTATGTCCCGCCTATGACCACTTGTTGCGAGCACGCCCGGTTGCGCTCTGGCCGACGACCCGATCCGCGTGGCGCACGGGCGGAGGCCATCGGCTGGGTTGGGCACCCGATGGCCACGGCAGCTACCGTTTGCGCCGGGCCGATGCCGATGTCTTGCGCTTGGGCACGCTGCCCGGCCCGGCTGCGACGGCCCGGGCAGTCGGGCCCGCGCAATGCCAGCCGAAATCCCCGTCGCGGCCCTGGGCAGGCCCCGGCAGTCACACCCGCCGCGCGCAGCCCTGGGCAGGCCTCGCCGCAAGGACCCTCACCACCGGGCCACACGACAGCCCGCTGCACCGTACTCACCGTCCGCCATTCCGGTTCGGGGTGGGCTGTGATGACGGGTGCGTGTTCGGCGACATGAAGCTGTAGGGCGGCCCGGGTGAGGCCTTGACGGTGGCGCGGTGGAGGCGGAGCAGCCCACACTGACAGCCAGCAGCACGGCAGCAGTCCAGCCGAGGCAGCGCGCCGTGCGATGCCGCTGGCTGACCGGGTCACCGAGCGATGTTGCCCCGACCACAGTCGCTCCCGGTGGCCTGTGCGGGGCGTGGATTCCGGGCAGGCGCATGGGGCTATGCGCCCGTGGATGGTTCCGCTGCCCGCCGGCAGAGCAACGCCGCGTGTTCCCACGGTGCGGGCATGCCCGGTAAGTGAGCTACTGGGTGATCTCGGCGCTGGTGGCGCTGGATTCGGTGTTGGCCTTCGTGTCAGAGACCCCGGCCGGCAGCCGCTTGGCGCCGTGCCGGTGCCGACTGGCCGCCGCGACCGTCACGGCTGCCTGCAGCGCGATGCCGGCGTGCTCGCGGCTCAAACACAGCCGTTAACGAGCCAGCGGCCATCCGGCTGGCGCTCGGCTATGGCGATGCATGGCCCGCCCGGCTCCAGATGCGCGGTGAGGCGGCGGCCATCGCTGGATGGCCTGATCATGACGCCAGCGTAGCGCTGCCTGGCCGCCGAAGCCGCCGCAACTCGCCGCGCAGGCAGTTGCCGACAAACCCTCGGAGAGGCTTCTGGGGGCGCGCATAGGATATGGCCCGGGGCAGCCGCCCCTGGACCCTGGGTGCGGTCGTGAGGCAGGTTCACTCGGTGCCTGCGCGCAGTATTGTCATCGCTCCGCGCGGTCGTCGGCGGATGGCTGGCTCATGCTGGCTCCCGGTGTCACCCTGCTCGCCCAGGGACCGATGCCAGCGGTCATGGTGGATCTGGCGGCATCCAGGCCCGTGCATCTGGGCGAAGGGCGGATATTCTCGTGCCATCTGGGGGCCCTTGGGATGAGTTCATCATCCATTTGGGCAGACCCTTCAAGGCGGGAAGGGGGAGCCATATGGGTACAGAGCGGCAGGTGGTGCAGGGGTACCTCGACGCCCTTGTCCAGCGCGGCGACTTCCCGGCCTACTTCACCGACGATGTCATCGCCTCGTTCGAGGGGACCGATCAGACCGCTGTCGGGCGAGATCGTGCCGGGCGGCTGATCCGGCATGTGCACGAGAACGCGTTCGCTGCCCGGGCCGAGCTGAAAAACCTGCTGGTGGAGGAGGGCAAGGCGGCGATCGAGGCCGATTTTGTCGGCACGCATACCGGCGAGTTCGCCGGGATCGGGCCCACGGGCCGGTCCGTCCGGGTGCCGTACGCGGCCGTCTACGACCTGCGTGGCGGCAAGATCAGCGGGCTGCGGATCTATTTCCCGATGAGCCTGCTGATAGAGCAGCTCACGGGCTGAGTGAGTTCGCCAGCGTCCCAGGTCCCGATCTCTGAGCCGGTGCCCTCCGGCCAGTCCGTGACACGGCTGTGAGAGGCAGGAGGCATCTGCCGGGGAGCCGTCCGCCCCGCGCTGTATGCCGGCCTTTGCATGACAGGCCGTGAGATGCTCCGCCAGTGTGAAGCACATGTCCAGAACGGCGCGATCCAGCTCTGCAGCCTGGGGACCGGTCCGACGACAGCACCTTACGCTTATGAATGCGCAGGGCCCTCCCGGCCCGATGGGCCGGTTCACCTGGACACCGCGCTGGGCTACGCCCGCTTCTACTCCGCCGAGGCCAACCTCGACGCTCTTGGTGCGTTCGTCGTCGGCCCGCCCGGGCCGGTGATGGCGCGGCGGGATGGAGGGGGCCGGGCACGAGCCGAGGATAGGGCCCGGGCATGGGCCCGCTCCGCAATGGCGCAAGTACCGACTGGTACGCGTGGTGGTCACCGCGACCGCGACCGCGACGTGGTGTTGCGTCGAGGGCCAGTGAATCTGCTTCCCGCACGACGCCGCCCACCATCTTCGCGGCGAGCCGCATGTGCGCGGTGCAACCTCTGGTCGGGGCAATAGCCGTCGGTGGGCGTCTGAGACTGCCCGCTTTCCTATGGCGGGCGGCGACCAGATCTGCGAGGTTTCCGGCGTAGTGCGCGGGCCGGGGTCAAGCCGACGGCTGCGACCGCGGGATCAGCCCTTGATGCGGCCCGTTTCGTAGGCCCAGATGGCGATCTCGACTCTGTTCCGGGCGCCGAGCTTGGCCATCAGGCTGGCGAGATGGGTCTTGACGGTGCTGAGACTGATGTGGAGTTCGTTGGCGATCTCGGCGTTGGTCCGGCCCCGGGCGACGGTGATCAGAAGTTCTTCCTCGCGGCCGGTGAGCGGGGCGATGGGCTGAGCCAGTGGCCGCCCCAGCGGCACGTTCGAGAATGCCGCGAGGAGGCGGACGGTGATGTTCGGGGCGATGAGGGCGTTACCGTTAGCGGCCGCGTGGATCGCCTGGATGAGGAGCTCGGGTCCGGCGTCTTTGAGCAGAAAGCCCCGGGCTCCGGCTTTCAGCGCGCCGTAAACGTACTCATCGAGGTCGAACGTGGTGATCACGATGACGGCGAGTGGGTTGTCGACGTCTGGCCCGGCGAGTTGCCGGGTGGCTTCGAGGCCGTCCATCTCGGGCATCCGGATGTCGAAGAGGCACACGTCGGGCCGAAGCTGTCGGGCGAGGGCCACGGCTGCGCGACCGTCCTTCGCCTCCCCGATCACCTCGATGCCGGGCTGGGCGTCGATGATCATTCTGAGTCCGGTCCGGACGATGTCCTGGTCGTCGGCGATGATCACACGGATGCTCATCCGGCCGGGGCCATTCGGGGCAGCACCGCGTTGACCATCCAGCCGCGGTCCGGGCATGGGCCGGCCTCCAGGGTGCCACCGAGGAGCGTGGCTCGTTCGGTCATGCCGACGACGCCGAACCCTGCCGGGCTCCACCCTCCCGGGCTCCAACCCGGCGAGCTGGTGTCGCCGTCGTCGCGGACCGTCAGGCGCACGTGGTCGTCATCACCGGCGATGAGGACGATGATGCGAGTGGCGTGGCGGGCGTGGCGCACCGCGTTGGTGATGGACTCCTGGGCAATGCGGTAGATCGCAGCCCCGACCGATGGTCCGATGTCATCGAGTTCACCCGACACGTGCACCTCGATGCGCGGCTGGCCCTCCAGGCCGTGAGCGAGCCGCTCGATGTCGGCCACGCCGCGTTGCGGGGCAAGGTCGGCATCCTCGCGATCGCGCAGGGCACCGATCATGATCCGCATCTCGGCGAGCGTGCGCGAACCTTCTTCTTCGATGATCTGAAGAGCCTCGAGCGCGGCGCCGGGATGAGACGCGGCAACCACCCGTCCGGCCTGCGCCCGAATCACCATGGCCGAGACGTGGTGCGCGACGGTGTCGTGCAGTTCGCGGGCCAGCTGCTCCCGCTCAAGGAGCCTGACCTGATCCAGCTCCCGCAGCCGGGAGGTGGCCCACAAGCGGACCGAAGCCCCGAGAACGGCGGGGAACATCAAGAACACGAACGCGACGGCCGTATCGAGGGGACCGGTGTAGTCGCCGGCCACCCCGACGGCGTAGGCGACCAGGATGATCGCCAGCCCCAGGGCCACCTCGCGGCCGGAACCCCAGCGGAACAACGAGTAGGGGAGAAACAGCACGTACACCGCGGTGTACAGCCCCACCGATGTGCCTTCACCACCGATGAGAGCCGCGATGTCCAGCACGATCAGGGCACCGAACACGACGACGACTACGGCGAGTGGGTGGGTGCGCCGCCACAGCAGCGGGAACACCAGGGCCACGGCAAGCCCGAGTGCGATGGGCCGCCACGCGACGTCCGAGCGCAGCAAGCCTTCGCCGATGGCAGTTGGCACCAGCACGGCGACCAGTAGCCAGTCCCGCCACACCCGCGCCGGGGGCCGCGGAGCCCGGGGTTCGGCCCACAAAGACCGAACAGCGTTTCCGACCATGATCCCAGCCTAAAGAACGCGGGCGGAAGCGCATCGGCCAGAAGTACCAGGCGCCCGCCGCCCGATCGGCCGGGAGATGACCAGCCACTGCGGCCGATGTGCCCGAGCCGCAGCCTCGCCACGATTAGTCGCATCGGGCCGTCGCGCTGATGAGCCCAAACCTTCGAAGGGAAGCCGCCATGATGTCGCAGGCGTTGTACCGTCTAGGCCGGTTCGCCGCCCGTCGCGCATGGGTTGTGATCGGCTCGTGGCTGGTCCTGTCCATACTCGTGATCGGAGCCGCCAGCGTCTTCGGTCACAAGCTCGTGGACTCCCCGGCGGTGCCCGGACTGGACTCGCAGCAGGCCACCGATCTGCTGGCGGCCGCCAAGTCTGCCCAGGACGGGCTCACCGCGCAGGTGGTCGTGACACCGGCCGACCCCACCGCGACATTCTTCGACTCGGCTGCCGCGCGGGCCGCCTTGGCCCGGGTGCAGACCGGGGTCGCCGCGCTGCCCCACGTGCTCGGTACCAGCGACCCGGTGGGTGCGCTGGCGGCGGGACGCCAGCCGGGAGCGGCACGGGGAATGGTCTCCCGCGACGGGCGCGTGGCCCTCATCCGCGTGCAGTATCCCCAGCAGGCCGAGCTCACCCAGCAAGACCTGCAGAATCTCAAGGACTTCGGCGCCCAGGCCGGCCAGTCAGTCCTGCGCATTGAAATGGGCGGTGACCTGTTCTTCGCCTTCGAGGGGGCTCAGACGGGCATCGGCGAGGTCCTCGGCCTGGTCGCTGCCGTCGTCATCCTTCTGGCGGCGTTCGGATCGCTCATCGCCATGGGCCTTCCGATCGGCATGGCGGTCTTCGGCCTCGCCCTCGGCGTCAGTTCGATGTCGCTGATCGCCTATCTGGTCGACACCCCCAGCTGGGCTCCCGTGCTCGGCAGCATGGTCGGACTCGGGGTGGGCATCGACTACGCCCTCTTCATCATCACCCGACACCGCGAATACCTCGCGCGCGGAATGACCGTCCAGGAATCGGCGGGTCGTGCCATCGCCGCGGCCGGCCAGCCGGTAGTTTTCGCCGGCGGGATCGTGGTCATCGCGATCCTCGGCCTGGCCGTCGCCGACGTTCCGTTCATAACGGCTGGCGGGATCGCCGTCTCCGTCGTCGTGCTGGTCATGGTGGCCGCCTCGGTCACCTTGCTGCCCGCGTTCCTGGGTCTTGCCGGGAACAGGATCGGACGACGACGGCGCGAGCCCCACAGCGGCAGCAAGGTGGGCCCGGGCTGGCAGCATTGGGTCGAGCATGTGACCGGTCATGCCCGGGCCTACGTCATCGGTGTCACCGTGTTGCTCCTGGCACTGGCTGCACCAGTGCTGGCCCTGCGGGTGGGCATTCCCGACGACGGTGCGCTGCCCCCGTCCCGCACCGAGCGTCAGGCCTACGATCTCGCCGCGGCCGGCTTCGGCCCTGGCATCAACGGCCCGCTGATCATCGCCGTTGACATCTCGCAGGATCCAAGCGTCATCCGCCCCCTCCGCCACGCCGTCAGCGCCGACAAGGGGATCGCCGCAGTCATGCCCCCTGAGGTGAACGCCGGCTCCGGTGTCGCGACCCTGGTTGCGTTCCCGACCACAGGACCACAGGACAGGGCAACGCACGACACGATCGAGCGTCTTCGCACCGGCCTCTTCCCGCGCGTGCTCGGCCACAGCCCAGCGCGGGCTCACATCGGCGGCCAAACGGCGAGCTTCGCCGATGTGGGCGCGCGAGTCAATCAGCGACTGCCCCTGTTCATCGCCGCTGTGATCCTGCTGTCGTTCCTCCTCCTGACCCTGGTCTTCCGATCGGTCCTGGTGCCGCTCAAGGCAGCGCTGATGAACCTCCTGAGCATCGCCGCCTGCTACGGCGTGATGGTCATGGTGTTCCAATGGGGATGGGGTGCCAGCATCATCGGCCTGCAGTCAACCGTGCCGATCGTCTCGTTCATCCCCATGTTCATGTTCGCCATCCTCTTCGGCCTCTCGATGGACTACGAAGTCTTCCTGCTCTCCCGGATCCGCGAGGAATACTTCGCCACCGGCGACAACCACGCCTCGGTCATCCGCGGCATCGCCAGCACCGGCCGGGTAATCACATCAGCCGCACTGATCATGGTTTCGGTCTTCCTCGGCTTCGTCGTGGCCGAGGACGCCGCCACCAAGATGTTCGGCCTTGGCCTGGCCACGGCCATCTTCATCGACGCCACACTCGTGCGCATGGTGCTCGTGCCAGCAGCAATGAAGCTGATCGGCAACGCCAACTGGTGGACCCCAGTCTGGCTCGACCGCATGCTGCCGGCCATCGATGGCGAATGGGAGGCACGGCTGCCGACACCCGAGCAGGCAGCAGACCTACCCCCCGAAGCCAGCGATACGCCAGTAGGCGTCTGACCAAGGATCGCAGCCCTGCCCAACGCCAGGCTGCCGAACATCTCACTCGGTCAGTACGCTGTCCGCATCGTCAGGTAAGACGGCGTGCGGACTATGAGTTATCTAGCCGCCCGTCACCCGTACAGCTGGGTAGTACGACCCGACGATGTCGGCAGCGGTGGGCACCGGGGCGGTGGCGACCCGGGCGGCGGAATCGCGGCCGAACTCCTTGAACGACGCCAGTTCAGGCAGGGGGTTCGACCCGTCTGGCGTGTCCGCCGACGAAACGTGCACGAACGACACCCCGTCGGCCAGGCGCACCACCTTGTACTCGACGTTGTCCGGCTGCTCGGCATGCAACTGCTCGAACACCGCCTCGATCAAGCGGACGTGCTCGGCGACGGCCTCGGGCCGGACCTGGTAGCTGACGACAACGCTACTGATCACGCGACACCCCCCTGGGGACTGGTCCTCATGCTCGGCTTCGAGCAGGAGGTAAGCACTCACACAGTAAGACCCTCCGGCGTGACACAGGCCGGCGGCCCGCGGATCACGCCAGCGTCCTCGCATGCCGCCGGCCTTGCGTCCTCGCCGGCCGGGCTGGGCGGCCGCGGGGTCAGGCGGGCGGCGCGAAGAACTCCAGGGCGATTCCGTCCGGGTCGCGGAAGGAGACACCAGAGCCGTAGTGGGCGTCCTTGATTCCGCCATGCACGATGTCAAGCTCGTCCAGGCGCGCCGCCCATGCCTGCAGCTCATCGCGGTCACGGCAGGCGAACGCGACATGATCAAGGCCGGTACGGTGCTCATCGAAGCTGTCAGTTGCGGCCTGGGGGTGGGTATGCAGGCCAAGTAGCTGCCCTCCGCCGAGCGCGAACACGGTGTGGTGAAAGCCACCCGCCTGCTCGTCTTCGTCCAGGACCGGTTCGGCTCCCAGCAGCTCGCCGCACCAGCGGGTGCTTTGGTCGAGGTCAGTCACGGTCACAGCGACGTGGGTGATCGGCGGGAACGCAGCCATAGCGGCCTCCTGAGGGACGGTCAACGTTGGGGTGGTTACGGGAGATCTTGCGCGGGCTGGGAAGAACCGGAACCCCGGCGGACAAACGTTGATGTCTCTTGACTCTGTGGCCCCGGTCAGCAACCTAGCTGATTCAGTGCAGGCCGGGAATGACGGCATCCCGGATGCACAGACGCCAATACGCTCAGCGATGGGGAAGGTCAGGGAGAACGCGCGCGGAGCCGTTCTGCACGGATGTTGGTGGGGTGCTCATCATGGTGCTGGCCATGCAAATCTGGGTGATCTGTATGGAGGCTGGGTACGTGCCGCTACGCCGGTTGCGCCGTGCTGTGGCGGTTCTATTCGGACCCGCCGGTCGCCGGATTTCACTACCGGCCGCTACGACGTGATCCTCGACACCGGCGGGGATCCGGCCGCTGTCACTGCTGCGGCGTGCGCTCACCTGGCGGGGAACGCTGGTGCTCGTCGGCGGCGAGGGCGGCAACCGCTGAGTTGTTGGCTGGGGCTTCATCGCGGGAGCGGGTGGTGCCTGCTGATGCGCGGTCTGGTGCGGTGTTCGAGCGGGTGGTGCTGGGCTCGGATCGCTACTTTGTCAAGCGGTTCGGCTTCGCGTCGGATTGGATCATGCGGGCCAGTGGTGATCGTGTGTGCCGTCAGTACCTGGTCTGGCGGGCGGGGATCATGGACCAGGCGCCGGACTGCATCGATCACACGGTGGTGGCGATGGGGGTGGCCGGGGCGGGCGAGGACGCCGTGCTGACCATCGTGATGCGCGAGGTCGGCGGGTTGTTGGTGCCGCCGGGAGAGGCCATGGTGCCAGCTGGCCAGCACGCCGGGTTCATCGCGCACATGGCCGCCCTGAGCAGCGCGTTCTGGGACTGGGACGACCAGATCGGCCTGACCACCATGGCGCAGCGGATACGGTTTTTCGCACCGGAGGTCATCGCCGCCGAGTTCGGCGCAGCCGAGGTGCCGGGGCCGGTCGCTGCGGCGGCGGCGGGATGGGCCGCCCTGCCTGGGCGGTCGCCGCTGCTGTGGCAGCTGGCGCGGCTGGTCCACCACCGGCCCGCGGGGATCACCGGGCCGCTGTCGCGGACGCCGCGCACGTTCGTGCCGGGCGATTGGAAGCTGGGCAACCTTGGCACCCACCCGGACGGGCGGACCATCCTGCTGGACTGGGCCTTTCCCGGCGCCGGGCCCGCCTGCTGGGACCTGTGCTGGTATCTGGCGCTCAACCGGGCCCGGCTGCCCGAACCCAAGGAAGCAGTGATCAGCCGGTTCCGGGCCTCGCTCGAACACCACGGGATCGACACCAGCGACTGGTGGGAGCAGCAGCTCGACCTGTGCCTGATCGCCATCATGGCCACGTTCGGGTGGGAGAAGGCGCTCGGCGGCACCGATGAGCTGTCGTGGTGGGAGGCAACGGTCACCGGCGCCGCCCCCCGCCAGCACATCCCGATCCCCGATACCGGCTGACC
>Ga0081540_1001141_pt1 | contig 23457 bp, 17 predicted proteins | sample TabmetS2T1R1_FD_71024 | JGI IMG/M metagenome (GOLD analysis project Ga0081540, IMG submission 71024) | Tabebuia heterophylla rhizosphere microbial communities from the University of Puerto Rico - S2T1R1 | ecosystem: Host-associated > Plants > Roots > Rhizosphere ... | reverse complement strand
CGGATGCCGAGCTGGCGGAGGAGGTGTCGGTGGCGGCGTCTCGGGAGGCGGCGCGGGGTGCGGTGCAGGATGCTGCCGAGCTCGCCGCGCATGCAGTGCGTCTTACGCCCGACCGCGACGACGGACGCGACCGGCGGCTGCTCGCGCTCGCGCGCTATCTGATCACCGCCGGCGAGCACCCGCGCGCGACCGAGCTCTTGGAGGAGCGGCTCGATGCGCTGCGTCCCGGAGCCACGCTCGCCGCGGCGCATCTGCTGCTCGCGGAGGGGGCAGATCTCCCGCAAGAGGAGGAACACCTCGCACTCGCGATCGCCGAGAGCGCCGGGCATCCGGGGCTGCACGCTCAGGCCTTGGCGAAGCGAGTGGAGGGGATGGTCGGTCGCCGGGTTCGGCGGATCGTCGAGGCTGAACGGCTGGCAAGCGAGTCGCTGGATGCCGCGCGTTCTGGGGGTCCAGACGACGAGCGCAGGGCGCTGGTGGCGCTCGCATGGGCGCGGATCATGCGCGGCTGTCCGATCGACGACCTTGTCGAACGCTCGGCGGGACTGGCTCCGGCGACGCTCGGCCTGTACGAGGGCTCGCTGGAGCGACCGGCGGGGGTGCGCCTGGCCTTCCGGGGCGAGCTGACGCGGGCTCGGGAGGTCTTCCGCCGGCTCGCGGCAGCCGCGGATGACACCGCCTCGGAGACCGACTAACCGGCTGCGCGGCGCGGAGGCCGCATCCGAGCACATGATCCGGGTGCAACCGCTCTCCATCATGGGCCGCCGTGCTCGACGGCCACGATGCCGGTCGAGATGACGCACGCACGGGCCACTCCAGCAGCCGCGCCTCGCTGATCCATTCCCCTCGAACGGCCGTTGTTATCAAACCGTGATCGGCTTCCGGCACGTCCATCCCGTTGGTTTTGATCAGGCATGTCAGCCCAGAGCGAAACGGATCACACGTGGACGGGGCACTAGCTACCCATCGGTAACGTGAAGTTAACCCCGGCCGGTCCCACCCGCTTCCCCCCGAGCGAGCGGGGACCGGCTGGGGGAACTTCCCGTTTCCCCGCCGGGGTGCATGGCGGCGCTGCGGTCTTGCTCCAAGCCCGGCACCGGTCACCCGCGCCAGCGTCCCCGCGCTGATGAGGCCAGCTGGACTGTGGCCGGTACTGGTAGCTGTACTGCGAAGACTCCTGCTGCCCCGCTGGGCTGTGCCGCCCGTTCTTGATTCTCTTGGCCATGGGCATTCGGCTCCAGCCTCACCGCGTCCACGGTGAGGCTGCGGTCAGGACGAGCGAGGAGACACGATGACGGAAGACCCGCCTTCGATGGTCCAGCCGGACGGGAGGGCGGCACCGGCACGTCAGGGCAGGGCGCACCGCGGAACCGGCGATAGCCGGGCGGCGATCGTGATTGTCGGCCGTGACGCCAGCATCCGGAAGACACTTGGCGAGGAGCTGTCCGGGCGCTATGGCAGGGACTACCGGATCGCCGTCTGTGATGATCCAGCAGAGCTTGAACCAGTGATCGGGGAGCTGCTGGCGGCCGGCGCGCCGGTCGCGCTGGTGGTCGGTGGGGTGGGCGAGACCGATCCGGACGGGATCGATGTACTGGCGCGGGTCCGCGCCATGGACCGGACGGTGTCAAGAGTGGCGGCGGTTCGCTGGGGTGAGTGGGACACCGCGCGCCCGGTGTTCGACGCCGTCACGACGGGCAAAGTTGATCATTGGGTCACGTGCCCGGTGCAGAGCCCTGACGAGCAGTTCCACGAGTCGATCACGATCCTGGTGCGCTCGCAATCGCTGGCCGACAGCATGTCCGACTACCTCATCCGCGAGATCGACGCGGCTCCCAACGTCGAGGTCAGGTACGGCGTGCAGGTGGTCGACGGCACCGGCGCCGATCATCTCGAGTCGCTGGTGCTTGAGGACATGAACACCCGAATGCGGCGAAGCGTCCCGGCCGACGGCTTGTTCGTCCTCGTCGGGTCGAGTCCCCGGACCGATTGGCTCGGCGAGGGCCTCGCGCGGGACCGGTCGGGTTTCATCCTCACCGGCCAGGACGCGCTGGACGACCCGGATGCCCGCTGGCACGCCGACCGCCGTCCGATGCTGCTTGAGACGAGCTTGCCCGGGGTGTTCGCCGCAGGTGACGTGCGCCGGGGAGCGGTCAAGCGAGTCGCCTCCGCCGTAGGGGAAGGCGCGATCACTGTTCCGCTCGTGCACCGCTACCTGGACGGTATCGCGGTGCCGGTGGCCGCGGAGAGGTGAGGGCTGTGGATGACAAGACCGTTCGGTGTGCCGAACCGGATGCGCGGCGGGCGGCGCAGGGCCCGGGCGCTGAAGGCCAGCGCGGGCCGGGGGTTGGGTTCCGGCCGGTGGTGGCGGGGATGCGCTGGCTGTTGTCCGCGGCGGCGGTGCTGGTGTTGCTGGCCGGGATCCAGCTGTTCGTGTTCACCGGGCACACCGGCCAGTTCTTCGCCTGGACCATCGCCAACCCGCTGGCCGCGACGTTTTTGGGCGCCGCCTACTGGGCCGCGGTCCCCCTGGAAGCGCTCGCCGCCCGCCAGCCACGGTGGGCCAACGCGCGGATCGCCGTGCCCGCGGTGCTCACCTTCACCGTGCTGACCCTGGCCGCCACGCTGACCCACCTGGACCAGCTCCACCTCGGCGCCGCCTTCGCCATCGGCACCCAGCTCGTGACCCTGGCCTGGATCGTCATCTACATCGCGGTCCCCGCGCTGCTGGTGATCTTGCTCGCCGCCCAGGCACGCACCCCCGGCACCGACCCGCCCCGCACGACCACCCTGCCCACCTGGCTATCCGCCACCCTGGCCGCCCAGGCGATCATCATGCTCGCCCTGGGCACCGCCCTGTACGCCGTACCCCGCCCAACAGCACCCCTGTGGCCCTGGACACTGACCCCCATGATGGCCCAGGCCACCGGCGCCTGGCTGATCGCCCTCGCCGTCGCCGCCGGGCACGCACTCGCCGAACGCGACCCCCGCCGCCTGCGCCCCGCCGCCGCCGGCTACCTCCTGCTCGCCGTCCTGCTCGCCATCGCCCTCGCCCGCTACCCCCACCAATTCCACTGGCGAACAGCCCCCGCCACCCTCTACCTGATCTTCCTCGCCACCATGGTGCTCACCGGCACCGCCGGCCTCGCCCAAAGCCGGCCACGCACGGCCCCGTCTGCTAGTAGGCCCGGCCGAAGATGAGGCGCTTGCCGTAGGCGGACGGCATGTTGCAGCGGACGCACACGCCTTCCTCCGGGGCACCCTCCGTGGGGATAGCTCGCGGCGTGGCCGACGTGGCGGCCTTGATATCGTCCTCGCACTCCTGTTGGCCGCAGTGGAACGCCAGCGCCCAGCCGGTCCTGACCGCCTCGACGAACTCCTCCCACGAGTTCACCGTGGCCGTGTGCGAGTCCCTGAAGTCGGTCGCCCGCTGGAGCAGCAGGTTCTGGAAGGCGGTCAGCTCGAACTTCAGCCGGGCCGGCGCCGAATCCAGCGAGACCGGGGACTTGCCCTCGCCGAGCCGGGTGGACATCAGCACGGAGCCGTCGGCCAAGTCGCGCGGCCCGAGTTCGAGCCGGATCGGCACGCCGCGCAACTCCCAGTCATTGAACTTGAAGCCGGGAGACAGCTGCGTGCGGGCATCCACGTGCGTGCGGATGCCCGCCCGGTTGAGCCGCCCGGCCAGTTCCCTGGCGGGCGGCAGCACCTGGTCGGCCTGGTCGCCGCGGCCGATCGGCACGATCACCACCTGGTACGGCGCGAGCAGCGGGGGCAGCACGAGCCCCTTGTCGTCGCCGTGCGTCATGATCACGCCGCCGATCATCCGGGCGCTCATGCCCCAGGACGTGGTGTGGCAGTACTCCTGCTCGTCGTTCTCGGCGGTGTACTGGATGTTGAAGGCCTTCGCGAAGTTCGTGCCCAAGTAGTGTGAGGTGCCTGACTGCAGCGCCCGCCCGTCACGCATCATCCCTTCGACCGTGTACGTCCGGACGGCGCCGGGGAACCGTTCGCCGGGCGTCTTCTCACCGTCCACCACCGGCATGGCCGCGATCTCCCGGGCGACCTTGACGTAGATGTCGAGCGAGGCCAGCGTCTCTCGCATCGCGTCGGCCTCGTCGACGTGTGCGGTATGACCTTCCTGCCAGAGAAACTCGGTGGTGCGCAGGAACATCCGGGGCCGCAGCTCCCAGCGGACCACGTTGGCCCACTGGTTCAGCAGCATCGGCAGATCCCGGTGCGAGCTGATCCACTTGGCCATCATCTCGCCGATGACCGTCTCCGACGTCGGCCGGACGATCAGCGGCTCCTCCAGCTCCTTGCCACCCGCGTGGGTGACAACCGCGAGCTCCGGGGAGAACCCCTCGACGTGCTCGGCCTCCCGCTGCAGGTAGCTCTCCGGGATCAGCAGCGGGAAATAGGCATTGACATGGCCGGTCTCCTTGATCCGCCGGTCGATGTCGGCCTGCAACAGTTCCCAGATGCGGTACCCGTAGGGCCGGATCACCATCGTGCCCCGCACCGGCCACCGGTCCACCAGCTCGGCCTTGAAGACCAGCTCGTTGTACCAGGCGGAGAAGTCCTCACTCTGCGGTGTCACTCCGCGTTCCTCACGCGCCACACGCAGAGGCTACGGCATCCGGTCGGGCACTACCGGATGGTTTCTGGCGCCGCGGCCGCCCGGCTGAGACAACGCGCCCATCGCCGTCGGCGCGCGGCGGCGGCGCGCAGGGCATCAGGTCGCCGTCAAGAATTCAGCGAGGTCCGCGGCGAGCGCTTGAGGGGCTTCCTCAGGGAGGAAGTGCCCGCCGGGCACCGTCGCCGCCCGCACGTCGACAGCCCACTCGCGCCACACCTGGCCGGCGTCGGCGAGCTGCGTCTCCGCCGCGCCCGTGATGACGAGGGTCGGGCAGGTTATTCGTCTGCCGGCCTGACGATCGGCTTCCTCATGTTCTTGGTCGAGCCAGAAGCTGGCGCGGTAGTCGCCGCAGATCGCCGCCGGTGCAGGCGGCGTCAGCGCGTCGAGGTAGACGGCGAACGCATCTTCGCCGATCGCGCCCGCGTCTTCGGTCCACGACTCGAAGATGAAGCGCAGGAATTGCTCGCGCGCGGCAGTGATCAGCTGCTCGGGAAACGGTGCCGGCTGGGCGAGCAGGAACCAGGGCCAGTAGCCGAGCGACGGCCCGTCGGCCATGCGCTGGAACTGGTCGACGGTCGGGATCACGTTGAGGACGGCGAGCCGTCCGACGCGGTCGGGGTGATCGAGCGCCAGACGATAGGCGACGCGAGCGCCCCGGTCGTGGCCGACGACGGCGAAGCGCTCAAACCCCATCGCGCGCATCAGTTCGACCAGCTCGGCAGCGATCTCACGCTTGCTGAAGCCCTCGCCGTGTGCACCGCCAGCCGGAGCGCGGCTGCCGCCGTAGCCGCGCAGATCGGGCGCGACGACAGTATGCGAGCCGGCGAGAGCGGGGATGATCGCGCGCCAGCAGTAATGCGTCTGGGGGAAACCGTGCAACAAGAGCACCGGATCGCCGCGGCCGGCGACCGCGAACAGGTAGTCGGCATCGCCGACACGGCAGCGATGGTAGTCGACTGCGTCGATCGGCCCGCCCCGCGCTTCGAGCTTCGGTGCCGGTGCCGGCTCATTCACGTGAACTCGCACACGGGTATCGCTCCCACACGTCACCTCCTGTCGATGTTGCAAGGTAGACCTCGCGCCATCGCCGCGGTCACCGGCGGACCGGAAAGCTCCGCCTGCGCCTCGCCCCGGCGCTGACCGCTGCCACTCGCCAGGCTGGCGGACCCTCAGTTCCCCGCCTGCCGGGCGGCGTCGAACGGGGCCCGGTCAAAGATGAACCGGCTGTAGGTGATCTTGCCGTCGGTCACGGTGACGCACTCGGCGGCGGGTGCGCTTTCCACGGGCACGGTTCGGGTGTCGTACATGACCAGCGCGGTCTGGTTGTCGCCGAAGGCGGCGATCAGTTCCGAGCCCTTGAGGATCTGCACGAACGGGCCCATGAAGCCCCGGTAGGCCTCTGCGCCCTCCAGGCGCCCGGCTGGCGCGTCGCAGACGACGTCATCGGCGATGTAGCTCATGGCCTTGTCCAGGTCATGACTGGTCCAGGCCTGGTAGTAGGCCAGCGCGGTCCGCAGCGCGGGGCTGGTGGTATCGGTCATAGGTATTTCCTTTCGTGACCGGAACGGTGGCGGTCGGCCCGGGCGTACGTGCGCAGCCCGGGCCAGGCTCCTCCGTCACAGGGTGCTGTGTCGTGAGCGACACTGCCACACACCTGCGACAGCCCCCTGTCGGTGTTTCCAGCCGCTTTCAGCCAGCCAGCTCGGGGACGCGGGCGAGGGCCTGCGGGATGTCCACATCGAGGTCGGCATACGAGCGGTGCGGCGCGAGCTCGCCGGTGTCGACGGCGGCCAGGATCCGGTCCACGCGAAAGGCCCGTGCGGCCTCCCGCAGGCGGCACCAGGCCAGCAAGTACCAGTGGGCCCGCGTCCCGGCAAACGCCACCGGCTCAACCTCGCGCACGGTCACGACATCGTCCCGGTCCCGGTAGTCCAGCAACAGGACGTGGCGGGCCGTGATCGCCTCCTGGATCGCCAGCGGAACCACAGGCCTGGTCTGGCCGCGCGCACGCCTTACCGCTGCCTCCTCCGCCGCACGCAGGCCGTGGGCGGCGTCCGGCCCGCCGGCACCACCAGGGCGCTGCCCGCTCCCAGCTGGCCGGTCGTTCCCGATCAGGCGGATCCGGTCCATCAGCTGCGCCGCCTCCGTCAGCTGCCCGGCCGGGGCGGCGGCGAGCACCTTGCGCAGGGCGCTGCGGGTCGCGAAGGCGAACGGCGTTCCTTCCGCACGAGCCAAAGACACGGCGACCGCGACCATCTCAGCCGCGGTGAAATTGACCGGCGGGAGCGTCAGCGTCTTGTCGATGACATAGCCGCCGTGCCGTCCGGCCTGCGCGTAGATGGGGACACCGGCGTCCTGCAGCGCCAGGACGTCTCGCTCGATCGTCCGGGTGCTGACCTCGTACTTCCCCGCCAGCTGCCGGGCCGACCGCGGACGCGGCGCCACCGCCCGCAGTTCTTCGACGAGGGCGTAGAGCCGATCGGTCCGGTTCACGACCGGCAAGCTACCAGCGGCCACCGACAGTCCGCGCTGCTCACGTCCATGCCAGGCCAACCGGCCAGCGGCACGCCCGGCGGCCACGACCATCTGTGCAAACCCGGCATCCGGGTACCCGCGAACCGATGGTGCTCCGCAAGCCCTGAGCGCTAGGTCACCTGGCCGCCCGGGCAGCGGGACCAGCGGACGACTCAGGGGATTGCGCCCGCCTGGCCTGGGGACGTGCGGGCGGCCGCCCGCCCTGGCGCGACCGCCCGGATGGCTCTACCGTGGGGTTGGCCATGAACGTTGGGCCGGCCGCCCAGCCTGCCGGGTCTCGGCCTGACCCGGGAGATGTCCGATGACCACAGCGGCGCACCCGCTTTCCGCACGAGTCAGGGTCTGGCTCGGGTGGGCGCTCGCCGTGGCGACGATTGCTCTCTGCGGCGCGGGAACCAACTTCGGCGACGCCGCCCACACGAACATGCCGCCACTGTTTCGCGCCGCCCAGCAGGACTTCCATCTGACCCCGATCTTCGCGACGGCCTTTGCCATCGTCGGCGCGCTGATCGTCTGGCGGCGGCCGAGAAACCGGATAGGCTGGGTATGCTGCGGGATCGGCATTCTGTGGGGGCTCGAAGAATTCGTTCTGGGCTTCGACGGCTACGTCACCTACGGCCAGCATCCGGCTATTCCCGACGCCCATCTTTGGCAGTGGCTCACCGGCTGGATATGGGTCCCACCAGTAATCCTCACGTTCTTTTTCCTGCCGTTCCTCTTCCCAACCGGTGAGCCCGTCTCGCCGCGCTGGCGGGCGCTTGCCTGGATTGCGCTGACAGGCGCGGCAATCGGCATCGCCGGCCAGATGACCGGCATAACGGCGCTCAGCCTCCCCGGCCAGCTCATTGGCCTCACCTGTGTCGTGCTAGCCCCGATTACCTTGGTGATCCGCTATCGCAAAGCGCCGTTTGAAGAACGCCAGCAGATCAAGTGGTTCGCCGGTGCGGCGCTCCTGCTCGCCGCGCTGACGGTAGCGGCGGTCGTCGTAAGTTTCACGGTCTACCACAACGGAGACGTCGTCTTTAACCCCGTTGGCGGAACGATGCTGCCGCTCGGCCTCACGGGGGTGGCCGCGGCGATCGGGATCGCGGTTCTCCATTACCAGCTCTATGACATCGGCGTCTTCCTGCGGCGGGCCCTGGTATACGCCGCGCTGGTGGCCCTGATCGGTGCCATCTACCTCGTCCTGGTCGTGTCCGTCGGTACCCGGATCGATGCCCCGGCGAGTGACCGTGCCATCCCCTTCGTCGTGGCGGCGGTCGTCGCGCTCGTCTTTCAGCCGGTGCGCGTCCGCCTGCAAAGGCTGGCGAACCGGTTGGCTTACGGCAAGCGCGCCAGCCCCTACGAGGTACTGGCCAATTTCAGCCGGCACGTGTCCGAGCTCTACGCCGACGAGGACCTGACGGTCCGGATGGCCCGCGTCCTTTCCGAGGGGACCGAAGCCGACCGCGCCGAGGTGTGGCTGCGGATCGGTAGCGAGCTGCAGCTAGCGGCTTCATGGCCGGAGAGCAGCGCGAGACAGGCCCGGCTGCCACTCGAGTCGGGCGAGCCGCCGCCCATCCCCGACGCCGCCGCGGCGGTGCCCGTGCGATACCAGGGTGAGCTGCTGGGAACGGTTGCCGTGGTGAAACGCGAGGACATCACGCCCACCGAGACCCGGCTGGTCAACGACCTGGCCAACGAGGCGGGGCTGGTGCTCAAGAACGAGCGCCTGACCGCCGAACTCAGCCAGCGACTGGAAGAGCTGACAAGTTCCCGTCAGCGCCTGGTCACGGCGCAGGACACCGAACGGCGCCGGATCGAGCGCAACCTGCATGACGGCGCCCAGCAGGACCTGGTGGCGCTGAAGCTCAAGCTCGCGGTGGCCCAATCACTGGCGGAGCAGGACCCCCGGCAGACCAGGGAGCTGCTCGAAGGTCTGGTCACAGATGTGAGCAGGGCAGTCGAAACGCTGCGAGAACTGGCCCGGGGCATCTACCCGGCCGTCCTGGCCGACCTGGGGCTTGCGGCGGCGCTCGAGGCGCAGGCGGCGCGTTCACCGTTGAGGGTCGAGGTCCACGCAGATTCGATTCACCGCTACCCGCTGGAGCTAGAGGCGGCCGTGTACTTCTGCTGCCTCGAAGCCCTGCAGAACGCCGTCAAGCACGCGCACGCGACCAGCTTCGTCATCAGCATCGAGGAATCAGACGGCGAACTCCGCTTCACCGCCGCCGACGACGGCCGGGGGATCGAGGTGGCGAAGGCGCGCGGAGGTTCCGGCATCCAGAACATGATTGATCGCATGGCCGCGCTGCGCGGTTCACTCGATCTAGAGGTCCAGCCGGGCGGTGGGACGCGGGTGAGCGGCCGGCTTCCGGTCCGGGCCAGACAGGAGACCTCGGCGCCGGCCTGACCCGATCTTTTCTGCCGCTCCCTGGACCCGGGCCGACGCTGACCGGCCCCGGCGCGCTCAGGTCCGGGGTGGACCGGCCCGCTGGGCCCGCTAACTTACCGTAATAGCCACTAGCGCATACCTTTGTCAGACTCAGGCATGACGATGGTGACAGACATCGCCGCCGGGAAGGGGGCGGGTTCCGTGACCGAGGATTCCGGGCGCGCCGGGCCGCTGGAGCAAGCGCGCTCCTACCTTCATGGCGCCGACCCCGTGCTGGCGCGGCTCATCGACAAGCGGCCGGACTTCGACCCCCGGGCGTGGTTGGCTCAGCTGCCGCAGATGGATCTGTACGGTGCCCTGTTGTTCCAGGTCGTGGGCCAGCAGCTCTCCGTCCCGGCGACCCGCCGGACCCTCGCCCGCATCGAGGACCTGTTCGGCGGGCATCTCCCCTCACCCGCCGAACTGCTGGCCGTGGATCCCGGCAAGCTCCGCGAGGCCGGGCTGTCGTGGCGGAAGATCAGCACGCTCCGCGACCTGGCCGAGCGGCTAGCGGACGGCCGGCTGGACCCGGACGTGTTGAGCAGCCTGCCGGACGACGAGATCATGGCCGAGCTCACCGCGATTCCGGGGATAGGCCCGTGGACCGTCCAGGGCGCGCTCCTCATAGCGCTCGGCCGGGAGGACGTCGTCCTGCCGGGCGACCTTGCGCTCCGTAAGGCCATCCAGCTCACCTATCAGCTCGACCACCTCCCCACCCAGGACGAGGTCCTTGCCATCGCCGAGAAATGGCGGCCCTACCGGAGCCTCGCGACCAGTTACCTGTTCTCCGCCGCCTTCGAACCGGCCGAGTCACCACCGGCGGTCCCGCGCGAGAAGTAGCGCGACACCGGCCCAGCAAGCTGATGCCGCAACGCGCATGCTTAACGACCAGCCTGCTCGCGGCTCGAGGGCAGCACCGGTTCCCGTACCGCTCACGCCTTCGCCGCGTCGGGCACGACGGCTGGCCGGGTGCGCGGCCGGTGACCCGGCGCTGCCATGGTCGTCCGGGTCCGACGACCCGTTAGGGTCGGACGGATGAACGCGGGCTCTGCTCTGACACGATGGGCACGCCATGACCCGCGACGCCCGGCCATCTTCTTCGAAGGGCGGCAGCTGTCCTACGGTGAGGTGGACGGCCTCGCCGACCGGGTGTCGGGAGCGCTCCGGGCGCGGGGCGTGGGCCCGGGCGACCGGGTCGCCGTGCACCTTCCGAACATTCCCGAGTTCATCGTCTGCTATCTGGGGATCGTCCGGGCCGGTGCGGTCGCGGTTTCGATCAACCCATCGCTGACGAAGCCGGAGGTGACGTTCCTGCTCGAAGACTCGGGCGCCCGGGCCTGTTTCACGACCGAAGCAGGCCGTGAAGCGATCGACCGGCCGGCCCTGCCGGCGCTCGAGCACGCCGTGATCTGCGAGGGAACCGGTCACCCATCACTCGACGACTGGGCCGGCGCGGCGCAACCTGTGCCCGCTGCAGCGATGGATCCCGGCGATCCGGCCGTGATCCTCTACACATCCGGCACGACCGGCAAGCCGAAGGGTGCGACGCTGACCCACGGCAATCTGGAGTCCAACTCGTGGGCGACGGTGCACCACTGCGGGTTCCGGCGCGGTGACCGGTTGCTCCTGTTCCTGCCGCTGTTCCACGTGTTCGGCCAGAACTTCGTCGCCAACTCCGGGCTGCGTGCCGGCGCCGCGATCGTGTTGCACCGCCGTTATGTCCAGGACGCGGTCCTGGAATCGATCCGTCGCGACGAAGTCACCAAGTTCTTCGCGGTGCCGACGATCTACATCAACCTTCTCGCCGGCGCGCTGGAACCCGCGGATCTCGGCCCTGTCAGCTACGAGTTCTCCGCCGCGGCGACGCTTCCCGCCGAGATAGGGGCACGCTGGGAATCCAGGTTCGGCCGGCCGATCTACGAGGGCTACGGCTTGACCGAGACCTCGCCTTTCGCCTGCTACAACCACGACATTGCACGCCGGCCCGGGACGGTCGGGACGGCGATCGAGAACTTCGAGCTCCGGATCGTCGACGAGTTCGACCAGCCGGTCGAGCCCGGAGCCTGGGGCGAGATCGTGATCCGCGGGCCCGGCGTCATGCAGGGATACTGGAAGCGCCCCGACGAGACCGCGCAGGCGCTGCGGGGTGCTTGGTTCCACAGCGGCGACATCGGGACCATGGATGCCGACGGATACGTCGCGATCGTGGACCGCGTGAAGGACATGATCAACGTCTCGGGCTTCAAGGTGTGGCCCGCGGAGGTCGAAGCCGCGTTCTACACCCACCCGGCCGTCCTCGAGGCCGCGGTGTACGGCGTTCCCGACCGCGTGCGCGGCGAACGGGTCAATGCCGCTGTGACGCTCCGCACCGGGCATCAGGCATCTCCCGGGGACCTGCGCGGCCATCTGCAAGCGCAGATCGCGGCCTACAAGCTGCCCGAGACGATCGAGATCGTCCAGCGGCTCCCCAAGGGCGCCACCGGGAAGATCCTCAAGCGTGAACTCCGGGCCGCCGCGGCGGCCCGGCCATCCGACCCCGACGGACACCGGTGATTACTTCGCCGAGCCCATCGCACGTCACCACTGGAACCGACGTGAACGCAACGACCGGAACCCGACGGGTCCGGTCGTTGCGTTCTACCGGGACTAGAACCGCTCGCCCGTGACTGGGTCGAGGAACAGCTTCCGGTTCTGGTTGTGGCCGTTGAAGTCGAACATGTTGTTGAGCGAGCCGGCGATCGCGTCAAAGGAGCCGCTGATCCCCGGCAGCTTCCAGTTGTCTTCGATGAACTTGAGGATGGAACTCTGGTCGGACAGTGTGTGGGCCACGAAGTTGCGCTTGGCCCAAGGAGAGATGACCACCAGCGGCAGCCGGGGCCCGTAGCCGCAGCGGCCGTTCTGCCCGGCGAGCGGCGGGTGAGCGGTGGTGTCCCCGCACAGCCCGGTGCCGGTGAGGAAGTCCTGCGGCCCCGGCGGGTTGGCGACCGCGGACGTGTTGGACGTGTTGTGGATGCCGCTGAAAACGTGGTCGTACCAGCCGTCGGAGTCGTCGTAGGAGATGACGACCGCGGTGCTTGACCAGTCCGGCGTGCGTTCCAGCGCGTTGATCTCGCTGACGATGAACTGCTGCTCGTCGAAGGGGTCGGAGTAAGCGCCGTGGCCGTCCTGGTAGCCGGGTGCCTTCAGGAAGCTGACCGCCGGGAGGTGGCTGGGCGAAATGTAGCCGTGCGCGATGGCGCCCACGAGCGCGTTGAAGTCGCTGATGTCGTACTGGTGGTTCGCGGTGTCGAACTGCGGGACGCCGTTGTCGAAGGTCTGGGTGTCGGTGCCGATCGCGGACAGCGACGTCGGCGGCAGGTGGTGCGGGTTGGCCGTCGAGGCGTAGTACTGGAACGGCTCGTGGTGGGGAATGTAGTCGTCCTTGTTGCCGTAGTTGGTTGGCCCGGCAGTGACGCCGCCGGTGCCGCCGATCGCCGCGCCGACCGGATGGACGGCGTTGCAAAGGCCCTGGTCGGTAGCGGGCGGGGTCGCGAACTTGCCCTTGAACTGGTCGGGGATAAAGGTGCTGGTGGGCTGGTTGCCGCCGGTCGCCGTGGCGAAGCTGGTGGTGGGTGCGAAGCCACCCTGGAACCAGCCCCAGCTCAGCCCGGCCGTGTTCAGCAGGTCGCCCACGTTCTTGCCGGTCATGGACGCCGCGTCGCGGGTGGAGCAGTCGTCGTAGTAGGGCTGCGCATCCGAGATGAGGGTGTGGCCGCCCTGTCCGTCGGGGACGGTGTCACCGTCGGTGTCGGCGCCGTTGATCATTTTCCCGACGCCGCCCGTGTCGCCGGAAGCGAGGTTGATGGCACCGGGGCTCGACGGCCCGAAGGTGGTGCCGAATGAGTTGTCGCTCATGGCGAAGTGCTGCGCATAGTTCCACAGCCCGGTCACCGTGTTGCCGTCGTAGTAGTTCATGACGTCGCTAGCCTTGCACGGCTGCCCCGTGGGGCTGGTGCCGCTCCCAGTGCCCACGGTGGTGACGAACTTGTCCATCTTCCCGCCGTCGAACGCCATCTGCTCGGGACCGTAGTCGTGGTTCTGGTCGCAGGTCAGGACGTCGTTGATGTTGGCCGGGTCGTAGCGCTGGGGGTTGACCTGATGGCCGGCGGCGTCCTTGTTCGGATTGTTCGTCAGCAGGTTCCCGGTGCCCCCGGCACCGGGGGTGTTGGCGAGGTTGTTCACTCTCGGGGTGCGCTTGGAGGCATGGAAGGGCTGCCCGGATGTGTTCGCCGCCTTCGGGTAGGTGCCGAAGTAGTGATCGAAGGAGATGTTCTCCTGGAAGATCACCACGAGGTGCTTGATCGGCGTGGCCGTATCTCCCGCACCATGGTGGCTGGCGGCCCGGGTGGCGCCCGCCGCCGCGGGGACGCTCAGCGCGACGCCCACACTGAGAGCCACGGCCGCTGCAGACATTGCCTTCGGTGGTCTGTACAAGGCGATCCCCTCAATCCTCTCTGGGCGAGCCAAGCCCGCCAGGTGGCGAGCAAGCTATCGGGCATTCGTAAATGGACGTTGGCCGCCAGGGAACAATCTTGCAAACCGCCGCCGGATACGATCTCTCCGGCCAAACGGGATCCGCAAGCTGCCGGCGTCGACCCTAATGGCCGTGATTGACGCCGCGGCGCCTTCGACGGCCGCCTGAGCAGGGCGTGAAGTAAAAGGAGTGCCGGAAACCCCACCGGTACTGAGGCGAGTTTTACTACTTCCATAACAGACCTTTACTGAAAACTTACTCTAGCCCGGATAAGGAGGGATCCATCCGTGGCCCGTCGAACCAGAGGGCCACGTCGCCGAGGTTGATCCGCTTCGGCCTCCCTCCGGCAGGCGTGGGATCGGACCGCCAGGTGTCTGTGCCGGTTCACCATGGCGCCCCTGGGTCGCTGTCCGCCACAAACCACAAGCGGTACACACCCATCGTGGTGCTGTCCCGGCGGGTCGGCCGGGCCGATGTTCGCTTGCAACGGGCGTGGCAGCTCGCGTCGCACGCGGCGGGCATGGCGGCCGGGTAGATCATGGCCATGATGTTGGGCCAGACCACGCCTCGGCAGCCTGACCACCATGAACCCCGATGAACTTACGGCCAGATAACTTAGCTTGCCCGAGCCGCCCTCGTCCTCACCCATTTCGGGCACGGCTACATCACATGAATTTCGCAACGATCACTTCGGTAAGCACATTGCGGCGGCTACATTGATGGATGCTTCAGGAACCTCAAATAGAACGCCGCAAATACCAGGACAATTCCAACGTTTACGATCAGTCGATCCCAGAGGTGGTGCCTGAAGAACAGGACGTCCACACCGACCACGACGGCTGCCAGCGCGAGCACATAAAGCACCACGACTGCCCATCTTCCCATCCTTTCATTCTAGTCCGCACTATGTTGGCCCGGCCGACGTCCTGTCCCTAGGGCAAGATCAGAGGCGGGTTGAGGGTGTGAGGGCCGGCGAGGCATTGTCCGGCGCCGATCACGAGGGGGCGCCGGGGATCGGCAGGATGTCGATGTGTTCGCCGCGTATGAACTTCCCTTGCCCGATGGGAATCGGCCACCAGGCGTGGGCGCGCATCAGGTGACTGATCGACCCGGAGCCGCGCCTGCCAGGGGTGGCCATGACGGAGCAGCTGGCATGCGGGCCAGCGGGGGCTGGGGCCAGGGTCACTGGGACCCAGTCCTCGACATCGGGCGGGGAGGTCCAATCGCAGGTCAGTTGCGCCCGCTGCCGTGGAGGGTCCGCGGGCTGCCTGCCCTGGAGCGCGGTGAGCATCGGGACGGCGAACAGTTCGAAGGTCACGGCGGCGGCGAGTGGGTAGCCGGGGATCCCGATCATGGGGACGGTCCTGGCACTCTGGCCATCCCGCTCCGGGCGCGGCTTGGCGTATCCGAGCAACACAGGGTGGCCCGGTCTGACCGCAACCCCCCTGATGGCCAGACCCCCGGATTGGGCGATGACGGCGGCCGTGTGGTCGCTGCGCCCGGCGCTCGAGCCCGCGATGACCAGCACGATGTCGGCGGCGAGTGCGGCGTGCCGGATCTCGGCGGAGATCGCGCCCGGGTCATCGGGCTGCACGTCGCTGACGAGGACCTGGGCCCCGGTCTCCCTGGCCCGTGACGCCAGCAGGAGGGAGTTGGTGTCGGTGACGTCGCCGGGCCGCAGTGCCGATCCGACCGGCCGGATCTCATCGCCGGTCGGGATGATCGCGGCGACGGGTCGCCGGGCAACCTCCAGCGCAGGATGCCCGGCCGCGGCGGCGGTAGCCAGATCAGCCGGGCGCAGGCGGTGGCCGGCCGGGATGAGCAGCTGGCCGGCCGGGAAGTCCTCGCCGACGGCGCGCACGTTCAGCCCGTGCGGCGCCGGGCCGGTGACCTGCGCGCTGCCGTCGGCGCTGAACTGGACCCGCTCGCGTTCCACCACCGTGTCTGTGCCCACTGGCATCGGATGGCCGGTATCAACCCAGGTGAACGAGCCGATCGCGAGCTGCCACTGCTCGGCGGCGTTGGCGGGGGCCTTGATCGCGATGCCGTCCATCGCGGCGCAGGCGGAACGGGGTGCGGGCCAGCGGGCGTGGATCGGCGCGGCCGTCACCCTGCCGAGCGCTTCGCGCACCGGAACGTGTTCGGCTGTGGATGTGCCGCGCCAGCCTGCGGTGGTGCACGCGTCGATCCATCGTGCGTAGGCGGACGCCGGGCTGGGCCTGGAGCCGGTGGCGGCTGGCGGCATGCTCCTCATTAAAGCCGGGAGGGCAGGCTGCCGGAGAGCGCGGGCCGACGATGGGCGGATTGAGGCACTGGCTGGGCTCACTGGCTCTCTGATGCCGACAGGCGGTGTGCTCCGGTGTAGACGTTCATGGATAGGCCTCGCAGGAAGCCAACCAGGGTGAGGCCTGCTTCTTCGGCGAGGTCGACGGCGAGGGAGGACGGGGCCGAGACGGCGGCGAGCAGCGGGATGCCCGCCAGGATGGCCTTTTGGGCCAGCTCGAACGAGGCCCGGCCGCTGACGAGCAGGGCGCAACCTGCCAGCGGAAGCCGGTCCTCCAGGAGGGCCCAGCCGACCACTTTGTCGACGGCGTTGTGCCTGCCTACGTCCTCGCGGATGACGATGAGCTCGCCGCCGGTGGTAAACAGGCCGGCCGCGTGCAGCCCGCCGGTGCTGGCGAAGATCTGCTGGGCGCCGCGGAGCTTTTCCGGGAGCGTGGCCAGCACTGAGGGTTCGAAGCGGGCGGGATCGCCGGCCAGCGTGGCCTGCGGCAGAACGCAGATGTCGTGAACGCTTGTCTTGCCGCAGATGCCGCACGCGCTGGTGGTCAGGAAGTTACGCCGCGCACTGGGCGGGATGGTCACACCCGGTGCCAAGGTCACGTCGGCGATATTGCCGAGCCCGGCGTGGCCGCCGTGACCGCAGGCGGTCCCGTCGCAGAGCTTGATCTCGGCGAGGTCGGCCGGTGAGCGGATCACGGTCTCACCGACCAGGAACCCGGCTGCCAGTTCGAGGTCGTCGCCGGGGGTGCGCATCGTCATGGTCAGCGCGGTGCCGTCCACCCTGATGCCGAGCGGCTCTTCGGCGGCGAGCAAGTCGGCACGCGCCGCGACCGCCGCTGGCCGTACAGCCTCTTCGGGCAGGGTGATCCGCATGACCCGTCGTCGCGCCGTCCGTCCAGACACGGGCCGCCCTTTCCGTTCGGAAGCTCCCCCGTCAGAGTACGCACGGCGCGCACCCACGCGATGGGCCAGACGTGGCGCCACCACGCAGCGGCCGGTCCGATCGGGATCGGTTGTCCCCCCGTTGACCTGGTGTTTTCTCAATCTGTTGGACCAGTCGGCCAAATGGACCGACTGGAAGGCCCGGGATAAGCTCTGCTTGTCGTGCGATCGTTCGGCGGGAAGGTGCTCGATGAGCAAGCAGGTACGGTTGACAGAACCTCTGGTCCGGGACAACGGCAGGCTTCGGCCGGCCTCGTGGGATGAGGCCCTGGACCGCGCGGCGGCTGGGTTCGCGGTCGCCCGGGAGCGGGACGCTGCGAAGTCGTTCGGCATGTTCAGCTGCTCGAAGGCCACGAACGAGATGAACTACATGGCCCAGAAGTTCACCCGGGCCGTAATGGGCAGCAACAACATCGACAGCTGCAACCGCACTTGACACGCTCCTAGCGTCGTCGGTCTGGCGGCTGTGTTCGGGGCCGGTGGCGGCACCAGCTCCTACCGGGAGGCGGAAGACGCCGACCTGCTCGTCCTGTGGGGCTCGAACGCGCGCGAAGCGCACCCGATCTTCTTCCACCATGTGCTGAAGGGGATGCGGAACGGCGCCCGGCTGTACGTAGTCGACCCGCGGCGGACCTCATCGGCGCAGTGGGCTGATGCGTGGCTCGGCATCGATGTGGGCTCGGACGTGTCGCTGGCGAACGCCATCGGCCGGGAGATCATCCAGGCCGGCCTGGTGAACGAGACGTTCATCCACCGGGCCACCACCGGCTTCGACGCCTACGCGGCGAGCGTGAAGCCCTATACGCTGGAGCGCGCCGAGCGCGACAGCGGCGTGCCCGCCAGCCTGATCCGGCAGCTGGCGCACGACTACGCCCGGGCCGACCGGGCGCAGATCTGCTGGACACTGGGCATCACCGAGCACCACAACGCGGCCGACAACGTGTTCGCGCTCATCAACCTGGCCCTGCTCACCGGGCACGTGGGCCGGTACGGATCCGGGCTGGTCCCGCTGCGCGGCCAGAACAACGTGCAGGGCGGCGGCGACATGGGCGCTATCCCCAACAAGCTGACCGGGTTCCAAGACGTCGAGACCAACACCGAAGCCCGGGCCCGGTTCGAGGCCGTCTACGGCGCGCCGATCCCGCCCAAGCCGGGCTGGCACCTGTCGCTGATGTTCGAGGCCATGGAACGCGGCGAGCTCACCGCCTGCTACATCATCGGCGAGAACCCGCTGCGCTCGGAGGCCGACACCGGCCGGGCCCGCAAGCTCCTCGGCGGGCTGGAGCACTTCGTGGTGCAGGACATGTTCCTCACCGGCACCGCCGAACTCGCCGACGTTGTGCTGCCGGCCACCGCGACCTGGTGCGAGGCCGAGGGGACGGTGACCTCCAGCGAGCGCCGGGTGCAGCGGGTCCGCAAGGCCCTGGAGCCGCCACCCGGCACGCGTGACGACATCTGGATCATCTGCGAGATCGCCCGCCGCCTCGGCACCGACTGGGAGCACCCGTCCGCCGAAGAGGTGTGGAACGAGCTGCGCACCCTGTCCCCGATGCACGCGGGCATGAGCTACCGGCGGCTGGAGGAACTCGGCGGCATCCAGTGGCCGTGCTACGACGAGCAGCACCCCGGCGAGCTGTTCCTGCACGCGCGGCTGTGGGAAGAGGACCCGGCCAAACGCGGCACGCCCGCACCGTTTACACCGGTAGAGCAGGATCCGCCGGTGGACGAGCTGTCACCGGAGTTCCCGATCCGGCTCACCACCGGGCGCCGTCTGGACTCGTTCAACACCGGGGTGCAGACCGGGCACTACGAGACCCCGCTGCGGCGGCCGGAAACACTCAATCTCTCGCCCGAGGACGCGCGTCGGCTCGGGTTTACGGAGGCCGAGCCGGCGCGGGTGTCGTCGCGGCGGGGGTCGCTGGAGGTGGCGGTCCACATCGATGAGACGCTCCGGGCCGGGCTGGCCTTCATGACCTTGCACTTCCCGGACCAAGTCGCGACCAATGTGCTGACGCTGGATGCCTGGGATCCCAAGTCCGGGACGGCCGAGTTCAAGGCAACGGCGATCCGCGTCGACAAGCCCGGCGCGCCGGTACCCGGCGGCGAGAGCCAGCACGCGGAGGTGGAAGCCTAGTGGACTTGCGGCTCGGGGCCGCGACGCCAGCGACCGACAATGAGCGCGCGGCCGTCGCCTCGGTGCTCGGGCCACCAGGGACCGGCTGGGAGGGGGGGCAGCGCACCGCGGCCGACGGGCACGTCGCGTACGGCGGCCACACGGCGCGGGCCCGGCGGCACCTGCTGCTGCCGGCGCTGCACGCGGTGCAAGAGCGCATCGGCTGGATCAGCCCCGGGGCGCTCGATCATCTCTGCGCCAGGCTCACCATCCCGCCGGCCGAGGCATACGGGGTCGCGTCGTTCTACGCCCTGTTCCGCACCACACCTTCTCCGGCCGCGGTCGTCCACATCTGCGACGACCTTGCCTGCCGGGTGAACGGCGCGGAACAGCTCTGCGAGCAGATGGAGCGCCGTTTCGGCACCGAGGGCGCCAGCGCCGACGCCAACGGCGCCGGCATCACCTGGCAGCGCAGCCCCTGCCTGGGCCAGTGCGACCGGGGATCGGCGGCGATGATCCAGCGTGCCGGCGCCGATCCGGCCCGGCTGGTGCTGGCCCCCTTCGACTCCGAACAGGTCCGGCCGGCGCTCTCGCCCACGCAGCCCGCCGCGGCCGCGCGCCCGCTCGTCCCGCAGGCCGGCGATGGCCGGTCGCCAGTCCGGTTGCTGCGGCGGATAGGGCAGGTCGATCCGGGTTCGCTCGATTCCTACCGGGCGGCCGGCGGGTACGAGATGCTGCGGCGGGCAGTGGAACTGGGGCCGCAGGGCGTGATCCGGGAACTGAAGGACGCCAAGCTGCTCGGCCGCGGCGGCGCGGCCTTCCCGACCGGCGTGAAGTGGGAAGCGGTGGCGACCAACCCGGTCCACCCCCACTACGCCGTCTGCAACGCCGACGAATCCGAGCCCGGCACCTTCAAGGACCGGGTCCTGATGGAAGAAGACCCGTTCGCCCTGCTGGAGGCCCTGACCATCATGGGCTACGCGTGCGGCGCGGAGCAGGGCTACATCTACATCCGCGGTGAGTATCCGCTGGCGGAGACGCGCCTGCGGCACGCCGCCGAGCAGGCAGGTGCCCGCGGATTCCTGGGCGCGGACGTGATGGGCGAGGGGTTCGCCTTCGACATCGAGGTCAGGCGGGGAGCCGGCGCGTACATCGCCGGCGAGGAGACCGCGCTGTTCAACTCGATCGAGGGCAAGCGCGCCGAGCCGCGGAACAAGCCGCCCTTCCCCGCGCAATCCGGCCTGTTCGGCAAGCCCACCGGCATCAACAACGTGGAGACGCTGCTCTGTGTGCCGGAGATCCTGCGGATCGGTGGGCCGGCCTTCGCGCGGATCGGCACCGAGAACTCCACCGGTACGCGGCTGTTCTGCCTGTCGGGCTGCGTCGAGCGTCCGGGCCTGTACGAATTCGACTTCGGCGTCACGCTCCGCCAGGTGATCGAGGCCGCGGGCGGCGTGCGCGACGGCCGGCCGCTGCAAGCTGTGCTGCTCGGCGGCGCGGCGGGCTCATTCGTCGGACCGGACGCGCTGGACACCCCGCTCACCTTCGAGGCGGTACGCGCGATCGGCGCGACGCTGGGATCCGGCGTGGTCCTGGTGCTCGACGACACGGCCGACGTGACCGGCCTCCTGCAGCGGATAGCCCGTTTCTTCCGCGACGAATCCTGCGGGCAGTGCGTGCCGTGCCGGGTCGGAACCGTGCGCCAAGAAGAATTGCTCGCCCGGCTGGCACGCGACGCACCGCTCGGCTCGGCCGAACGGGAACTCGCCCTGCTCGACGACATCGCCGCGGTCGCTCGCGACGCCTCCATCTGCGGCCTCGGCCAGACCGCGGTCAGCGCCGCTGCCTCCGCTGTCAAGCTCGGCCTGACCGGCAGGGCCGGGTCGGGCGGGAACGGGAAGGAGCCCGCATGAGCGCAGTCTTCCTGGAGGCACCCCGGCGGCTGGTCGACGTCACGATCGACGGGACAGCGGTGCGCGTCCCCGAGGGCGCCACGCTGCTGGAGGCGTGCCAGAAACAGGGCATCGACACACCCACCCTGTGCTACCTGGAGAACCTCCCCCCCGTGAACGTGTGCCGGGTATGCGTGGTCGAGGTCGAGGGGTCACGGGCGCTGGTACCGGCCTGCTCACGGAAGGCCGAACCCGGCATGACCGTCCACACCGACTCCGAACGGGTGCGCACCAGCCGGCGGATGGTGCTGGAGTTCCTGGCATCCTCCGCCGACATGACCCTCGCCGGGCCCGAGGTGCGCCACTGGACAGAGCAGTACGGCGCCGACCCGGGCCGGTACGGCGCGGCGGCACCACAGCACGCAGCCGGGGAGCGGGATGCGGCACGGGCCGGCGAGCACCACCCGGGCGACGGCGCCACCGCCGACACGGTCGCCCAGCCGGTCAAGTACGACAACGACAGCTACATCCGCGACTACTCGCGCTGCATCCTGTGCTACAAGTGCGTGGAAGCCTGCGGCGAGGTGGCCCAGAACACCTTCGCCATCGCGGTGGCCGGCCGCGGATTCGACGCCCGCATCTCCACCGAATTCGACGTGGGCCTGCCCGACTCGGCCTGCGTCTACTGCGGCAACTGCATCGGGGTATGCCCCACCGGCGCGCTGATGTTCAAAAGCGAGCACGACATGCGGCAGGACGGCACCTGGGACGAATCGAAGCAGACCGTCACCACCACCATCTGCCCCTACTGCGGCGTCGGCTGCAACCTCGACCTCCACGTGCAAGACAACCGGATCGTCAAGGTCACCTCACCGCTCGACCACGACGTGGGCAACGGGCACCTATGCGTCAAGGGCCGGTTCGGCTTCGAATTCGTCCAGCGCCGAGCCCGGGAGTCCTGAGGGAATCCTGCAAGACCAGCACGTAGCTGCAGGACAGTTGTCACAGATCCTGGATAAACGGACCGCTAGCCGATTCCCGCGTGGCGGAGGCGCTCGCGGGCCTCGGTCTCCGAGAGCGAGACGATCGCGTGCCCAGCCACGTGCTGGTATTTGGCGTCATAGGCCCGTGTCCAAACGCCAGCCGCCCACGACCGCTGGCGCTCGTCAGCGCTGAACGCCCGGCCGCGTGCACGACAATACGCATCCAGGAAGCGGCCGGTCTCCTCGACCGTGGCCAGCTCGTCCGGGCTGGCGGTTGAGTACAAGGCGGCGGCGAAGCCGGCAAGGGCAGCCTCGCTGTCGGCGGCCGCGCTGTCCCAGTCGTGCACGACCAAAAGCTCGTCGCCCCTCCAGCGCAAGTTGCCGGCCAGCCAGTCGCAATGGCCGATCACGGCCTCGCCCACGCCCGCCCGCAGCCGGTCACGGGCACAACTACCGGCCCGGTCGATCCACTCCGGGCCGTCGACCTCGTTGAGGTCGACCTCAGCGCCCTCGGGCCGCGGCCACAACCCGGCCTCAGCGTGGTTCCACGCCGCCCACGACGGCGCCGGATCCAGCGAGGACACCTCGGCCGGCCGGGGAGCCAGCCCGATCAGCCGCGCGAACGCCTCAGCGGACAGCCGGGCCGCGTGCCCCGCGCCCGGGAGCACGGCACCGCCGGGCACGCAGGCCTCAGCGGTTGCCACGCCGTCCCCGAATGGGGCTGGCCCGCCGAGCGGCTCAGGACATGGATAGCCAGACTCGAACACGCGCCGCTGGACCTCGACACACGCTGCTACCCGCGGCGAGGCCGGGCGTACCTTCACCACGACCTCGCGCCTATCGGCCAGGCGCAGCCCGATCACCGCGGCCAGCTGGCCGGACCTGAACAGCTCCGCCGCGGGAGCACTTCCGAGATGATCCGTGCACCACACGGCGAGGCTGGCAGCGTCGACGGCCGGCACACGAGGTGACACCTGCTCATCGTCACACAGCCTGCCGCTGCCCCACGGTCAGCGGGACAACGCCCAGTCCTGGCCGGAGCACTCGCCGGCGCGGTGGGCACGAGTGGCTGCCTGCAGTGAGTGGTCGAGCCGGGAGATCTGGTAGCCCGCGGCGTCCTTCATCGTCAACAGCCAGCCCAGCACGC